>Ga0307378_10004557_pt1 | contig 19709 bp, 10 predicted proteins | sample UN1MG_FD_202238 | JGI IMG/M metagenome (GOLD analysis project Ga0307378, IMG submission 202238) | Soil microbial communities from Risofladan, Vaasa, Finland - UN-1 | ecosystem: Environmental > Terrestrial > Soil > Coastal area > Acid sulfate soil | place: Finland: Risofladan, Vaasa | collected... | reverse complement strand
CGAATCGGTCGCCCGAGAAAATGCCGTCCTTCCCCTGACGGAGAGCGATGGCGAACTGACGGTGATCGTCAGCGATCCGCTGGATTTCGAGACGATCGAGAAGCTGCGTTTCATTCTGAACCGCCGGATCGAGATCGCGTTGGCCCCCCGCGAGAGTATTCTGGAGGCCATCAACCGCTACTATGGCCAGACGGTCGGCGAGAGTGCCGACTCGATGCTGCAGGAGTTCACCGATACGGCGATCGACTTCACCGAGACCGAAGAGGACTTGGTGGCGGGCGACGAGGATATCGACGAGAGCAGCGCCCCGATCGTCCGATTGGTCCAGATGGTCATTACCGAGGCGGCCCAGCTCCGGGCTTCCGACATCCACATCGAGCCGTTCGAGGACAGAATTCGTGTCCGTTATCGGATCGACGGCATATTGGTCGAACGCGATAGCCCCCCCAGGCGGTTGCTTGGAGCCCTCCTGTCGCGCATAAAGATTCTCGCAAAACTCGACATCGCCGAGCGGCGGCGAACTCAGGACGGCCGGATCAAGGTGACCGTCGGAGACAAGGAACTGGATCTGCGGGTCAGCGTCATCCCGACCAATCATGGTCAGTCGGTGGTGATGCGGATCCTGGATAAGGACAACATCAAGGTCGGTTTGCGGGAGCTGGGGTTTGCGGAGGAGGATTACCGGAAGTTCAAGAACCTGATCCAGCGGCCCAACGGGATTATCCTGGTGACCGGGCCAACCGGATCGGGCAAGACCACGTCGCTCTATGCGGCGCTGAATGAGCTGAATACGCCGGATAAGAAGATTATTACGGCCGAAGACCCCGTGGAGTATTACCTTCCGGGGGTAAACCAGGTGGAGATCAAGCACAGCATCGGGTTGGACTTTGCGCGGGTGATTCGGGCGATGTTGCGTCAAGCGCCGAACATTATCCTGGTAGGGGAAATGCGGGATTTGGAAACTGCGCAAATGGGTATTCAAGCATCTTTGACTGGACACTTGGTTTTCAGTACACTACATACGAACGATGCGTCAGGCGCTATTACACGTTTGATCGACATGGGGGTCCCCGCTTATTTGGTCTGCAGCAGCGTCGTGGCGATCATGGCGCAACGTCTCGTCCGCGTGGTTTGCCAGAAGTGCAAGGAGACCTTCACGCCAAGTCAGCCGATGCTGGACGGCGCAGGAATTACCCCCGCAATGGCCAAAAACCCAACTTTTGCAGTCGGCCGGGGATGCGGGAGCTGCCAAGGCAGTGGCTACCGGGGACGAATCGCGATCTTCGAGTTGTTGTTGATGTCCTCGAGGATCCGCGAACTGACGTTCCAGAAAGTCTCTACGGAACAGTATCGAAGGACCGCCATTGCCGAGGGAATGACGACGCTCTACCAGGACGCGATCGACAAGGTCCTGCGGGGCGTAACCACCCTCGAAGAGGTATACCGGGTAGCCAAGAGATCCGAAGACGAATAGGCAAGCCTCGTTCGCTTGCTGGAAAAATTACTTGAGGTTTCCGAGAACTTGCGAATAATCGTTACGGACTTCGGGTAGAAGGTCCACCGGAACAGACAACAGAAGAGACGGCCTGGCCCGGGTTCCCGAGGCCGGGTACGCCCGGCGGGAGAGAATCTGAAGATGGCGACGATCCTCATCGATAAGCTTCTGCAAACGGTCGTCAACCGAAAGGCCAGCGACTTGCACCTGGCAGTCGGCCAGCCCCCCGTATTGCGGGTGGATGGCCACCTGAAGAAGTTGGAGACGAAAGTCCTGGGGCCGGATGACACGGTCGCCCTGATGAAGAGCATCACGCCGGAGCGTTGCCAGCAGGAGTTGCAGGAGGTGGGCGGGGCCGACTTCGGATTCGCGTTCGGCGACATGGCCAGGTTCCGCGTTTCGGTGTTCAAGCAGCGCGGGAACGTGGGCTTGGTGTTGAGGCAGATTCCCGTCCACTTGATGAACTTCAAGGACTTGGGAACCCCGCCGGTGTTGGCCAAGTTGTGCGAACGCCCGCGAGGTCTGATCTTGGTGACCGGCCCGACCGGCTCCGGCAAGACGACCACGCTGGCGGCGATGATCGACTACATCAACCAGAACTTCGACCATCACATCATCACGGTCGAGGACCCGATCGAATTCTACCACGTGCACAAGATGTCGACGGTCAATCAGCGAGAGCTTGGCGTGGACGTTCCCAGTTTTGCGGAGGCGATCCGCCGGGCGTTGCGGCAGGACCCCGACGTGATCATGGTGGGCGAGCTGCGCGACCTGGAGACGATCGAGACGGCGATCACCGCGGCCGAAACGGGGCATATCGTGTTCGGCACGCTGCACACGACCGGCGCTCAGGGGACGATCAACCGGATCATCGACGTGTTCCCCGTCAGCCAGCAGGAACAGATCCGCACGCAGTTGTCCACGGCGGTGATCGGCGTGCTTTCCCAGGCGTTGTTGCCGAAGATCGGCGGCGGCCGGGTGGCGGCCTACGAGATGCTGATCGTCAATTCGGCGACGGCCAACCTGATTCGAGAGAGCAAGACCTACCGCATCACGTCGGTGATCCAGACCGGGCACAAACAGGGGATGCAGTTGCTCGACGACCACATGTTCAAGTTGTGGCGGGACGGCCTGGTGGAGAAGACGGAGGTGCTCTTCAGGTCGAACAATCCCGAGGACCTGGCCGGCAAGATCGCGGCGGCCGAGCGGGGAATGTTCGAATCGGAGGAAGACGGGACGCAGGCGGCTGATAAGGCAACGGGACCTTCCGTCACACGGCGGGAGTAACACACGGCGGGAGTAACACACGGCGGGAGTAACACGAAGATGGCAATTCGGCGTATCGGTCAAATCCTGGTCGACCTGGGATTCATCGGCGACGAGCAGTTGGAGATGCTGCTGGACGAACAGCAGCAGCGGCCGGGGGAGTTGTTCGGGCAGATCGCCATCAGCATGGGGCTGATCAGCGAGGACCAGCTCGTCCAGGCGCTGGCCGAGCAGATGAACATGCCGGTGATCAGTCTCACCGACTTCGTGATCCCGCCCGACGTGCTGGCCTACGTGACCGAGCCGATGGCCCTGTTGTATCGCATCATCCCGATCAGTTTCGAAGACGAGACGCTGACGATCGCGATGTGCGATCCCCAGAAACTGTCGATCATCGACGAGTTGCGGAGTTTTCTCGGGTTCAACATCAAGGCGATGGTGACCACCGAGCGGGACCTGCTCAAGGCGCTGGACCGTTATTACGCCTCGGGGGGCGAAAGCGTCGAGACCCTGATCGCCGGCATGGAGCAGGACGAGGAGTTGGCCCGGGCGGTCAGCGCGCTGGAGCAGGACGGGGTGGTGGACCTCAGCAGCATCGAGGCGCTGGCCGACAGTGCACCCGTTCGCAAGCTGTTGAACATGGTCTTGCTGTTGGCCATCAAGGACCACGCCAGCGACTTGCACTTCGAGCCGTTCGAGAACGAGTTCAAGATCCGGATTCGGGCCGACGGCATCCTGTACGAGATGGTCCCGCCGCCGAGGCACCTGGCTTTCGCGATCACCACCCGAATCAAGGTGATGGCCGACCTGGACATCGCCGAACGGCGGTTGCCGCAGGACGGGCGGATCCGCTTGACGGTGGGCGGGCACCCGGTCGACTTGCGCATCAGCGTGCTGCCGACGATGTTCGGCGAAAGCGTGGTGATGCGGATCCTCGACCGTTCGGTGGTGATGCTCGACCTGGGCGTGGTGGGCATGGACACGGGCATCCTGGCCGTTTTCCGCGAGACGATCCGCAAGCCCAACGGAATCGTGCTGGTCACCGGTCCGACCGGATCGGGCAAGACGACGACGCTCTACGGTGCGCTGAACGAGTTGAACGCGATCGCCGACAAGCTGATCACCACCGAGGACCCGGTCGAGTACGACATCGACGGCATCATCCAGATACCCATCGACGCGGCGATCGGCAACACGTTCGCCCAATGTCTGCGCTCCATCCTGCGGCAGGATCCGGACAAGATCCTGGTGGGCGAGATCCGCGATCTGGAGACGGCCGAGATTGCCGTGCAGGCGTCGTTGACCGGGCACATGGTCTTCAGCACCCTGCACACCAACGACGCTCCCAGCACGGTGACGCGGCTGCGGGACATGGGCATTCCGCCGTTTCTGATCACCGCCACGCTGGAAGCGGTCCTGGCGCAGCGGCTGGTCCGCCGGATCTGCAAAGAGTGCAAAGAGCAGACCATGCCCAGCGGCGACATGCTCTCGCAGTTGGATCTGACGCCCGACGACGTGATCGACAAGAAGTTCTTCCGCGGGCGCGGTTGCGCGGCCTGCAACAATACGGGCTTCAAGGGACGCGTCGGACTGTTCGAGTACATGTCGGTCAACGACCAGGTCCGCGACGTCATCCTTCGCGGAGGATCGACCGAGCAGATCCGCGACGCCGCACTGCGGACGGGCATGCACGCGTTGCGCGTTTCCGGGCTGGAGAAAGTGTACGCGGGCGTGACCACGGTCGAAGAAGTGGTGCGCGAGACGGTGGCGGAAGTGTAAGTGCAGGTGCAGGCGTTCGGGGGTGAGCATCAGCGGTCGCGGGCACGAGAGTACGGATCAGGACTTGAAGGGCAAATCGTGGAATAGCCGGCAGCGGGGACGCACACCCGCCGCCTGACGTTCTTTGCAGGAGTCGAACCATGCCGACCTATCAGTTCGAGGCGATGGACGCCACCGGCCAAGAGATCAAGGACGTGGTCGAGGCGCCCAACCAGGACGAAGCGCAAGCGACGATCCGGCAGATGGGGTACTTCGTCACCAAGATCTCCGTGAAGAAGACCCGCAAATCGTCTGTGGAGAAGAAGGTCGCCCAGAACAAAGGCAAGTCGTTCGCCATCGGGGGGGTGAAACAGAAGGCGCTGACCACGTTCACTCGGCAGCTTTCGATTCTGCAGGACGCCGGGCTGCCGATCCTGCGAAGCTTGAAAATCCTCGAACAGCAATCGCGCCCCGGCGCGTTGAAAAACTCCCTGATCGACGTCTGCGACGAGATCGAGAGCGGGGCCACGCTCTCCGAGGCGATGTCCAAATCGCCCAAGGCCTTCGACCGGCTGTACGTGAACATGATCAAGGCCGGCGAAGCGGGCGGGGCGCTGGAGGTGATCCTCAAACGTCTGGCCGAGTTCCAGGAACGGGCCCAGGCACTGAAACGCAAGGTCCGCGGGGCCTTGGTCTATCCGATCGCCGTGATCACCTTCGCGACCGGCATCCTCGTGTTCATCATGTGGAAAATCGTGCCGAACTTCGTGAAGATCTTCGACGACTTCGGCGCCGATCTGCCGGGCAGAACCCGGGCACTGATGTCGATGTCGGACTGGGTGGTCAAAGGTTGGGGCGGATTTCCCGGAGGGCTCCTGCTCCCCTTGGTCCCGTTGGGCATCTGGCTGTCCGTGAAACTGGTGCGCCGGTTTCCGCCGGGCCGCTATGGATGGGACCTGTTTACGATCAAGATTCCCATTTTCGGCCAACTGGTGGAAAAGAACATCGTGGCCAGGACGATGCGCACGTTGGGGACCCTGGTGGCCAGCGGCGTACCGATCCTCGAAGCCCTGCACATCACCCGCGAAACCGCCGGCAACGCCGTCTTCGAAGAACTCTACCAGAAGGTGTACGAGTCGATTCGCGAGGGCGAATCGGTGGCCATGCCGATGAAGGAGTATTCCAAGCCGGCGTTTCACCCCGTCACGCTCGCCCTCTGGTTCGTATTCATCGGGGGGCCCGTCGGCGTGCTCTTGTACATGACCAAAATGAACCAGCGGATCCTCGACGACATGGTGGTGAACATGGTCGACGTGGGCGAGGAGACGGGCGAGCTGGATACGATGCTCTACAAGGTGGCCGACACCTACGACGACGAAGTCAAGGTGCTGACCGAAAGCCTGATGAGCCTGATGGAACCGTTGCTGATCATCTGTCTCGGTCTGATGGTGGGCTTCATCGTGATTGCCCTGTTCGAGCCGCTGATCAGCCTGATCCAGAAACTGAGCTAAGTCGTAAACCTGAAGCAGGCAGCCTGCTGCCGGGGAGGACCCGTGATGGATACCATGTCCGGGGCGAGAGAGCCCCGCCGGGGTTTCACGCTGATCGAGATGCTGGCCGTGATCGTGATCATCGGGATCCTGGCGAGCCTGATCACGATGGCGGCCGTGGCGGCCATCAACCGGGCCAAAAAAGCCCGCATCAAGCTCGAAATCGACGGGCTGGAGATGGCGATCAGGAATTACATCAACGAATTCGGCGACTTGCCCGATTTCACCGACGAGGACGCCGTGTGGCGTCACATGAAGAACCGCTGGCCGAAGATCACGGACGCGCAGATCAACAGCGTCCTATCCAACCAGAACGCGGCCTCGTCGATCGTCTTCTTTCTCGGCGGCATGACCGACCCGGGCAACCCCAAGAAGCTGATCGGCTTCAGCGCGGACGAGCGGAATCCGTTCGATACGAGCACGAACGTCAGTCGCGACCCGCCGCGTTTCGAGTTCGAACCGGATCGGCTGGGCCGCATGAACGGCGTGCTGGTCTACTATCCCGATCTGGGCGTGACGATGAACTCTTGCCCCTTTGTCTACTTCCGCGCCCGGGGCAAGGCCGGCTACGACGCGGACATCCAAGACTGCGACATTTTGGGGCGGGACGGCGCTGCCGGCGATACCCAGACGATCCGGCCCTACTACAACACCGAAACCGACGACTGGGTCAACGCCAGCTCGTTCCAACTCGTCTCCGCCGGGTTGGACGACCAGTACGGCACGGGCAACAAGTACCCGGTGGGCACCGACTACTCGCCGGAAACCTTCGACAACATCGCCAATTTCAGCAACGTCACGCTGGACGACATGAGGCCGTAATCGTGCGAGCAAGCCACCCAACACGCGCGGTGCGTCGACGCGGCGGGTTCACGCTGATCGAGCTGCTGGTGGTGATCACGATCATCGGCATTGTGGCCGGGTTTTCCTACGGGGCGATGGCCCTGGTGCAACGCACCGCCCGGGTCAAAAGGACCCAGGCGACCATCGCCAAGCTGCACCGGATCATCATGAAGAAGTACCAGTCGTTCCGGGAGCGGCCGGTGCGGGTGGCCGGCGTGCGGATGACCCCGCAGGTCCTGCTGGACGCCCGCCGCGACCTGATGCGCATGGAAATGCCCGAACGGTGGCAAGACGTCATTCAAGGTCCACACAGTTTTGCCTGGGGCAGCATCCAGCGGCCGGCCCTGAGCGAGTTGTACCTGGAGGAGTTGAATCGTGCCAAGAGCAACGCCGGGCAAACGGCCGTCGAATCGTATGGGCCGGCCGAACTGCTCTACATGATCGTCGAATTCGGCAGCGACGAGGACCGGGCCCAATTCAACGACATGGACATCGGCGACGTGGATGAAGACGGGCTGCCCGAATTCCTCGACGGCTGGAAACAGCCGATCATGTTCCTCCGCTGGGCGCCGGGATTCACCGAATACTCGGACATCCAGAACGAAAACCTCAAAGATCTCAACGACCCGATGTACCACGATGCGTTCGATCCGCGGGGAATCGACCCGGGCGCGATCCACATGATCCCGTTGATCTACTCCGCCGGCGGCGACAAGCAATATGACGTCAATCTGGTGGGAGACTACGTTTTCACGGGCGATCCCGACGCCAATCTGCAGATCGGCGCGCCGGTGGACGAGGACGGCGACGGGCTCGGCTTCCACGACAACATCCACAACCATTATCAGGAACAACGATAACAGCCGCTTGCCGCTTGCGGCTTCGCACCCAACTTCCCCGGACGAGACGTCGACATGCGCCCCAGCAGCCCGAACCATCCGATCCGCCCGGCAAACGGCGCCGCAGCGCCCGGGCTCTCCCGCGGCGTGACCCTGATCGAAATGCTGGTGGTGGTCGCCATCTTGATGCTCCTGCTGGGCGTGGCGCTGCCGTCGATGCAAGGCACCATGGACGATCGCCGCAGCCGCGAGGCGGCCCGGGCCGTGAACGTCTATTGCGGCTCCGCCCGGGGCGTGGCGATGGGGACCGGGCGGCCGTGCGGGGTGATGATCCGCCGCATGGACAACGAGCGGGGGTGCAGCATGGTGCTCGAACAGGTCGAGGTGCCGCCCCCCTACGCCGGCGAATCGATCGACGCCAGGGCGCAGTTGACGTGCGTCAACATCGAAGGTGGCGTGGCCACCGTGCAGGCGGGGCTCTCCGGCGGGGGAATCAATCCCGACCTGGTCCACAAGGGCGATCGCGTCCGGTTCAACCACCAGGGGCCCCTGTATACCATCGCGGGCCAACCCAGCGCCAATGCCATGACGCTTGTGATCGATATCCGCGACGGGCAGATGTTGCCTTGGCCGACCGTCGCCGATGTTGATGCGCCGTCCGAGCCGGTCCCCTTCGAGATCCACCGCCAGCCGACCAAGTCGTTCGCCGATCCGCTCGAGTTGCCGACCGGCGCGGTGATCGACCTGGAAGCGTCGGGAACCGACGACCACGTCATCGGGCCCGGCAACGGCGAGCCGGTCTATATCCTCTTCTCGCCCAACGGCTCGGTGGACCGCGTTTACCACGACGGCCATCTCCACCCGGCCACCGAAACGATCTTCCTGTTGATCGGCAAACGGGAAAAGGTCCCCGCAGTCGCCGGCGAGGAGAACTTCCGCGACATGACGAGCCTCTGGGTCGCGTTGAATCCCCGCACCGGCCTGGTTACCACCAGCAACGTCGGGACCAAACCCACCAACACCACGGGCATCCCGGGAGACCTGGCCGACTCCCGGTATTACGCCATCAACGCCGAGAGCGCAGGAGGACGCTAACGTGATCAAGCGAATCGGTGCCAGACGCGGCGTCAGCCTGATGGAGGTGCTGATCTCGATCTTCGTGATGACCTTCGGGCTGTTGGGCTTAGCGGCGCTGATCCCGGTCGGGCGGTTCGCCATCGAGGAAACCGGCAAGGCCGATCGCTGCGGGGCCTGCGGCCGGGCCGCGATGCGCGAAGTGAAGGTCCGCCGGATGCTCGGTCCGGATTGGGATCTGCCTCCTAACAAGCGGCTGGTCGATTGGGTGGGGAACCCCGGCAGCGGCGGCCCCTTCGTCATCGACCCGATCGGCGTGGATGCCGGACTCGGAAACTCCTTGGGGCCGCTGCCGCGGATTACCCTGGCACTAAGGGACGCCTTGGGCAATGCGATCCCGCTGGATTCGATCTTCCGCTGGCGCGACGACCTGAAGTTCCACCGCCCCGAAGACGGCCAGCGGCCGCACCCGGCCATTGGCAACAGCGGCTTCCTCCTCGAACCGGACGGCTCGCCCCAGGACCAAGGCTATTACACCTGGTTTCTCACCGTCACGCCCGCACGGGGAGAATTGGGGCTGGAATGGGCCATGAAGCGGAATTACGCGATCTCGGTCGTCGTCTGTTTCCGGCGGACGTTGGAGCCGGAGCCCCAAGCCAACGTCACGCGCTTCATCGGCGGGGGATACGGCGGCGGCGGCGTGGTGCTGTCCGGGGCGGTCGAGGTCCGCGAAGGGGAGTGGATCATGCTCTGCGACGCGGCCGAGTGCAAGTGGTATCGCGTGGTATCGGTCGGCCAGATTCCCGGCGCCAACAACACCCGTCTGCGCCTGAGCGGTCCCGACTGGGACGTCAACCGCAATGCGAACCCGCAGGCCGTGATCCCCCGCAGCGTCGTGGGCGTCTACAGCACGGCGGTCGAAGTAGAACGCAACCCGCTCTGGGGAGCGATGTGAGGAAAAGGATGAATGATGAATTAGGAATGATGAATGACGAATGACGGGATGGGAAATCTTCCGTTCATCATTCATCATTCATAATTCATCATTCTCATCTCCCGGGCCTGGGCAAGGCGGCGGTTGATAGCAAGGAAACGGCGATGAAGATCAAGCACAACGGCGCCCGGCGGGGCGTGCTCTTGTTGGTGATCCTGGGTCTGCTGGCCATGTTCGGGCTGGTGGCGTTGGCGTTCGTCGTGCTCACCGGACAGGCCGAACGGACCGCCAAGGTGGTCCAGCAGATCGAGCAATATGCCGTTTCGGAGAAACAGCTCATCCACCAGGCCGCCATGCAGGCGCTGCGCGGCTCGACCAATCCGGTTTCGATCCTCGCGGCGCACAGCCTATTGGAAGATCTCTATGGGTACAACGTTCCCGATATTATGCCCATGACGGACCCCACGGCGCTTTGCGGGGGCCAGTTGTTCGAGTTCACCGTTTCCAATCCGCATCGCCGTGTGGGATGCGTATTGACGATGCTCGACGGTACGGCCGTGGGTGAGAGTACGCTGATCGTGGGAATCAATCCCACCGACTCGCGCGTCCAGGCACTGGCGTTCAAGAAGGGCTTTCCACAGCCCGGCGAACGTTTCGTGATCAACAATGCCCCGTTCAGCGGTACCGGGTTCGGATATGATTCCGCCACCGGCCGGCTGAATCTGTCGGACAGTGCGACGGGCCATCCGCTGGCCCTGCTGCCGGGCGCGGCGGCCAACCTGTTTCCCGCCGGCGGGGCCAACGAGGGCTGCGACGCGGTCGATTTCCAGAACATGCTCCTGGGCGCCCAACTGCGCGATCCGAACACCGGCCAGATCATCACCATCCCCTCGCTGCACCGCCCGGCGCTGGTGAATTACTGGGCCAACAACGGAGGGAACCTTTCCGATCCTGCTTTCCTTAAGAGCGTGATCCTCCGGCCCATGCCGCAGATTCACCTCAATTTCGACGGCGGCAATCCCTTCTTTGACCCGACGTGGAACGGCCTCGACTATGTCGATGACGGCACCGGGGCGAATCGCTACCGTTGGGACGTGGACAACGACGGCGACGGCTACACGGACGGGATCTGGGTGGACCTGGGGATGCCGGTCCGCTCCACGCCCGACGGGCGGCTCTACAAGCCGTTGTTCTCGTTCCTCTGCGTCGATCTCGACGGCCGGCTGAACCTCAACGCGCACGGGAACCTGTGGCAGGCCCAAGAGGACGCTTACCCGGATGCCAACAACTACCGGGACAAGACGATTCAAGGCGACAGTCCCATCACCCAAGCCCGATTCGCCGGCGGCACGACGGAGGCCCGGGTGCCGTGGGGACAAGGGACCGGACCGGCCGAAATCAATCTCCTCCCGGCGTTCGAAGACATCACCACGCCCGGCACCTACTACGTGCCTTTGTACCGGCAGTTGCTCGCCGGCGAGGCGTCGGCCGTCGATGGTCGTTACGGAGAGGCCGGCGGACAGTTTCAGTTGCCCGGCTTCTCGGGACAGGAAGACCCGCGAAGCTGGAACCGGAACTACGCCTACGCGCAGGACTATTGGGGCTACCTGTCCGGAGGAGACCGGTTGGCCTTGGGCGCCTACGGTTCGCCGCCCGATTTCCTCGGTGTCGGGGGCGTCGCGCTGGACATGGCCGGCCGGCCCGTCTTCTTGAACATGGGACACTCCGGCACCGACTTCCCCGACGATCCCTACGAGATCGATCTCTCGCCGGGCAGTACGCACGGACTGAGCGGCTGGTCGTGGACCGACAATCCCTTCAGCCCGGCCGAGTTCGAGCGGCTACTGCGGCCGTTCGATCGGGACGCCAGCAAGCTACCCATGCGGCTGGCCTACCTCACCGGCAACGTGCTCTACCACCGGCGTCACGCCTTGACGACGGAAAGCTGGGACCTGCCCTGCCCGAGCCTCGAACTGCCCGCCTCGCTACGGACCGGCGGCGGCCGGGCGTATCACTTCGTCGACCTGCTGCGGATCAAGACGGGCGATCAGCCCGATCTCTGGCGACAGTTGGTGCCGCCGGAAATGCTGGCCGGGCTGAAGATGGACTTGAATCGCCCCCTGGGCAACGCCCGCGACGATGACGGCAACGGTATCGTCGACGAGCCTGCCGAAGCCCCCGGCGAGCAGTTGACGCTCTGCAACGGACAAACGCTTTCCCAGGGACAATTCACGGCCAGCACGGCCACCGTCGCTTTCGATCATTTCAACGACGGCAGTCCGCGGAATTCCTATGACGCCCGGCAAGTCCAACCTCGCGAAGTCCACGCCCGGCACCTCTACGTGCTGATGATGCTCCTGGCCGACCAGCGCTATTTTTTGGAGACCCTCCAGTGGGACCAGGAGAAGGTCGCCCGGTTCCTGGCCCAATGGGCGGTCAACGTGGTCGACTTCCGCGATCGCGACTCGATCATGACGCGGTTCGCGTACGACGTGGATCCGTTCGACGGCTGGAATCCCAGCGGCAACGAGACGCATATCGTCTGGGGCTGCGAGCGGCCCGAGTTGCTGATCACCGAAACCCTGGCCTTCCACGACCGGCGGACCGAAGACCTCGAGGATCACGGGTATTGCGAGAAGCCGGAGGGCGCCGGCGATCCGGGCGGAGAACCCGGAGAGCCCGGCGAGGAGGATTGGCCCAAGGAAGAAGAGGAAGGCGACAAGAAGGTCGACCTCGACTCGAGATACCGTCCTCAAGGATCGCTGTTCATCGAATTGTTCAATCCCTGGTCGGCGATGAATTCACCCTCGGGCGAGTTCTACCCCTACGACTCCGGGGCCAGGACGTTCGGCAACGGGGTGGACCTCAGGCTTACTTCGCCCGACGGCAATTCGCCCGTCTGGCGGCTGGTCATCGTCGACGAAACCGACGGAGCCAACCCCGCCCAGCCCACGCCCACGGATGATGGTGAGTACCTCGATCCGGACGATCCCGATCCGGCCCGCCGGCCGCGGATCGATCGGGCGGCGTATTTCGTCGCCACCGGTGACTGCGTGGTGCCGAGCGACGTTTCGTCGGCTTCCAGCTTCTTCGCCTCATCGGCGAACGGGCTGGTCGTGCCCGGGGGCTACGCGGTGATCGGACCGGGCGACTCGAATCAGGCAAAGACCTTCATTGGCTTCCGAAACGGTCAAACGGCCGGCGACGACACGACCCGCCGCATCGAGCTTACCGGCAACCTGCCGCACGTGGTCCTCAGCGACGGCGACCAGCAGCCGGAAACCGGCCGCGTGAAGCCGCCCGCGGTGGTCGTCGTCAATCAGCCCCGCCGCCTGAGCGTATCGGAGCCTCACGGAGGATACCCGACGGAGGAATACGACGCGGCGACCGAGCAGTATACCACGGTACACGATGTCCCGCTCGACGAGCAGCGGACCGACGAGGGCATGTGGCAGTTGCTGAGGACAGACCAGACCGTCACAGGCTTCCGCGTGGTGCACCTCCAACGGCTGGCCGACCCGACGCAGCCGTACGACGCCAAGACCAACCCGTATCGGACGATCGACTCGATGCCGATCGATCTGACCAGCTTCAACGGCGTCTCGACGGCCGTCGAGCGCGACGAGGACGGCAATCCGGTCGAGCCCGGCCGGATCGCCTTCGCTTCCCGCCAGCGCGGCGAGGAAGACTATCGCCGCTTTTCCGGCTCGCCGGCCAACCTCAGCTTCTGGAAGCAGGAACCGCCGGATAAGGAGTTGGGCGCCGCGGCCGGGGGAACCCTCGCGGAGCCGCACTACTTCAACGAGCCGCTGGACCACAGCCTCGGCTACCTCAACTTCCGATACTTCGGCATGCCCTTGGACGCGGGTCAGGCCGGCAACTACCACCGCGGCGATCCGCCGAATCCGTTCCCCTGGCTGACCTGGAACAACCGCCCCTTCATCAGCCAGCTCGAACTCCTGCTGGTGCCCGTGCTGCGTTCCTCGAAGCTCTTGGTCCGCAATACGGATCCGTCGTACGGCGACGAGAAGTACTTCGGCATCGACCGGCCTTCGCAGTCGACCAATCCTTACGACCCGGCCGGCGGCGATCCGACCGAACTGCCGCCCGGCCCCTTCCCGCATCTGTTGAACTTCTTCCACTCGACCTCGGGCAGCTCGAACGACTCGAACGGCTCGCCGCAGTTTCAGCGGATCTTCGATTTCATCCACGTTCCCTCGCGATTCGTGGGCACGGCGGTCTCGGCCGACCCGAACGCCTGCCTGGCCGGCGACCACCCGTTCCATCCGCCGTTCAACAACATCTCGCTCTACCGCGAGCCGGGCCGCATCAACCTCAACACGGTCTTCAACCGCGAGGTCTTCATGGGGCTGATGAATTTCTATCCGGACATGAACACGGAGGCCTTCTGGGAAAAGTTCGTGCGCAGCCGGCGCGGTTACGCGGGCGGCGCCTCGGGCGGAGGCGGCCCTCAGAGCCAGGCCGTCCAGGATATGCTGCAACTCAACGCCAGCTTCCCCACCCGATTCGCCCAGCCGTTCAAGTCGGCCTGTGCCGCCTCGATGGCGCCCGACGGCCTGCGCCCGCAACGCGAAATCGACGTCACCGTGTTGCGGCGCGATCCGGACAATCCCACGCAGCCGCTGTTCGAGACCGAGTCGTCGCAACCCTACAACGACACCGATCGCAATCCCTACTTCCGCTATCAGGGCATTCAGCGATTGGGCAACCTGGTCACTAATCGGTCGAACGTCTACGCCATGTGGATCACCGTCGGCTACTTCGAGGTCGAACCGGTGCCGGCCACCAACGCGATCCCCGACGGCTACATGCTCGGGCAGGAGATCGGGATCGACACCGGAGAGATCGAGCGGCACCGGGCGTTCTACCTGATCGACCGCTCCATTCCCGTCGGCTTCCAGCGCGGCGAAGACCTCAACGCCGAAAAGGCCATCCTACTGCGGCGGTTCATCGAGTAGCGACCTGGATCGTCGTGCTTCCCTTCGGCAGGTCGAAGCAGACCACCAGGCTCTCTTGCTCCCGCAACCACGTCCCCGGCTGCAAATCGCGCATCCGCGGCACCTCCCGGACTTCCGCCGGCTTGCCGTCGAGCGAGAGTTTCGGCGGCGCGTTGCCCTGGGTGGTGATGCGGAGGGTGAACTGCGGACCGGCGAACGGTGCTTTCAGCGTTACTTGATTCCCGTTGCGCTCGATCCGCGTCAGTCCTTTGGCCGCCCAATAGCGGGCTAGTTCGCTGATCTTCATCCAGAGGGTCTGATCGCGATAGCGGCCTTCCAGGGCCAGGGCCACCTGCTGGAACTGCTTGAAGCCCGCTTTCGTGCCCTGTCCGTACAGGCCCGGCCAGTGGCAGAGCATCACGGCCGGCTGGCCGCGCTGGATCAACTCGACCAGACGGCCCTCGGTGGCGTCCTGGTTGGCGTAGAGATGTCCTTCGGGCTGTCGGTCGCCGTCCCAGCCGCCGAACCAGTCGCCCGTGCCGGCCGGCAGGTTGACGGTCACCTTCGGGTCGTCGCCGTCGAGGTCGCGGACGTGCTCGAGCTTCGGCTCCGTGCTCTCGTTGCCGCCGGAAACGTACTTGAAGTAGTGGGGCAGTTCGCTGCCGTAGACGTCGCGCACCGCCTCGTGCACCGCCAGCGAAAGCTCCGACTTGACTGCGTTGCCGAATCCGCCCGGCGTGGTGATCCCGTCGCACGGCAGGTCGCAGTTTTTGAGGATCCGCAGCGCGTAGGCCAGGTAGGCGGTCAGTTCGTCGACGCTCTTGGGGGTCTGCGGATAGGAGTTCTCCATCGTCGCGGAACTGATCTCGGCCATCGGCCGGCCGGTCTTGATGTCGATCACCCGCGTGTGCGAGATCATCTCGGGATGGATGTCCCAGTTGGGCAGCATCTCCTCGCGGACCAGTTTCAGGCTCGCCAGCAGCTCCTCGCGCGACCAGCCGGGCAGCTCCCGATCCAGCCAGCCCACGCAGGCCGGATAGGGCACGATGCTGTACTTGCCCTTCACGCCGTGCTGGGCACAGAACCGGCTGAACTCGCGGACGAACGCGTCGGGGATCTCCCGCGGCCAGGTCTTCCACGGCTTCTTGTAGATTTCTCGATCCGGCAACGCGGCGGCGAACTGCGGCATGCAGAAGTGGCCCATGTTCACCAGGCAGGTGGAATCGTCGATGAAGAACGACAGCGGCACGCGACCCAGCGGGTTGAGCACCTCCACGCCTTCGTCCTGCCGTGGCCGGTCGCCCAAGGGCGCCTGCGCCAACGCCACGGCCGCCTTCCATCCCAGCGCCACGGCCGCCGTAGCGCCCGCCCCGACCCGCAAGAAGTCACGACGTGTTCCGCTCCACATGGTAACGCCCTCCTCGATAGAGATTCGCCCTGACGCAATCAAACAATCGTAGGTCAGGGCTTGCCCTGACGCAATCGAACAATCGTAGGTCAGGGCTTGCCCTGACGCAATCGATCCGAATCGAGCAGTCGACAGAAGAATCCGTCAGGGCAAGCCCTGACCTACGTGCCGTCAGGGCAAGCCCTGACCTACGTGTTTAGCCCAGCAGCATGCCCGCGTAGCCTACGACCCGGCTCGTATCGCCGCTGGTTTCGGCGCTGGTATTGTAGCCGACCGATTCGCAGCGGTGCAAGGAGCCCAACTCGCGGAGCGTTTCCATCACGATCACGGCCGGAAACATGCCGCACATGCTGATGCGGTTGTCTTGGACCGTCTGGTAGAGATTGGCCGGGTCGAGGCTCTCCATGGCGGCCAGGGCCAGGCGGTCCAGCCGCCGCGTCTCGGCGTCGTCGGCAAAATGGTTCATGTCGCTGGAGATGACCAGCAGCGGCCGCTCGGGCATGTTGCGGAGAACTCCAGCCATCTGCCGACCGAACCGGCGCAAGCTCTCCAGATCGCCGCCGCCGATGATGATCCCGACCACGCGCACCTCGGGAGCCAGCCGGGCCAGCAACGGCAGCAACACCTCGATCGCGTGTTCCTGACGATGGGCCGCCGCGTCCAGTTCCAGGCCCGAGACCTTCTCGGCCAACTCCCTTGCCAACTCCGGATCCGACGCGACCTGCCGGCCGGGCAACGACCACGTCCGGTGCGGGGCCACCGCCCATTCTGCCCCGCCGGCGCGATGCTTCGGACACAGAACAATCACCCGCTCGGGAATCTTCACCCGGCTGAAGACCTCGGCGGCCAGACGTCCGGAGTAGATCCAGCCGGCGTGCGGGACCATCACGGCCGCCCAGGATTCCGACGGCTGCTCTTCGGGCATCATGTCGTCGAGCATGGCGTCGATTTCCTCGGGCGTGTCGGGATAGAAGGTTCCGGCCACGCCGGCCGGCCGGACCTCCGGCCCGAGTTGCCCGCGCGGCACGTGGGCCACCACGACGCGCGGATCGGTCGAAACGACGGCCAGACTGACCACGCGTGTCCGGGCCGGGCTGGTGACGCCGGCCTCTTGCAGCGCTTCGTCGAGCAGTTGTTCGGCCGTTTTCTCCGGGTCGAACACCCAGGCCGACCGGGACCCGTCGTGGACCAGCACGGCCCGCCGCTGCGGGTCTACGCCTGCCAATTCCGGCCGATCCGCCGTGCCGTGCATGGCCGGATCGAACAGCACGCTGAGTCCGACCGGGGCCGTTTGCAGAAACGCCGGATCGGTCCGCCGGGCTTGCAGTGTCCTGGCCGTCGCCTCGGTCAGGGCGAACAACGTGGCTTGCAGCGGCATCTCCGGGCGCAGCGAAAGCTTGCTGCAGATCACCGCCTGGCTGGTGCCCGGCTTGCCCACACTGATCGCCAAGGCGCTGACGCCGCCGTCGAAGCCGCCGCTCATGTAGCAGTTGGGCGTGCTGCCGTAGAAGAGGGCCCAGACGTTGCTGCGGCAGAATTCGGCCAGGGCGGCGACTTGCTCCTGCGTGGGCCCGCCGGCGGGAATACCTGCTTCCCCCGCGGTCGGACTCAGCTTCCCGCGGATCGCGCGACCCTCGAACGTCATCAGCACCGTGTCGTCCTGCAGCCAGGCGTTGGTGGGCAGCCCGGCCTTCAGGCAGACCTGTTCCAGGAAGCCCTTCGCGTCGAGATTGTGGTCGACCGCCACGCCGGGCAGCAGCAGTCCGCGGGCAGTACCCCGGGTGATTTGCAGGCCGTGCTTGCCGATGGTCACCGCTTGGATACGGTCTTCGCCCCGGGCCGTGACCGGCTGCAGCCCCCACAGCAGCCAGACTTCCATGTCGAGGTGCTCCAATTCCGTGGGCGAGATGGGCGGGAAGCGGGGATCGTCCTTGGCCGCCCGCTCGGCCGCGCGGTCCACCGCCTCGGAAAGCGGGATCGACGGGCCCAAGAAGCCGCAACACGACCGCAATTGCCCGCCACGCTTCAGACTCACGAACGCTCCGTACAGCGGCACGGCGGCCACGTCTTCCAGCGCGGCGGTGAGCGACTCGGGCATCTGGGCACGCACCGCGGCCTCGACCCGACGCCCGGCCGCCTGAAAAATCCGGTCCTCCTGCTGATCCGTCAATTCCGGTTGCACCGTGCCGTCGGTCGGCGGTCCGGGCTGTTTCGCGGGTTGGCTCTCCACTTCGGCCTCCTGTCTGGTTGTGGGGGCAACGGGTTTGGGTCGGGCATATCGGGCAATGCGGACCGGCAGCCGCTTGCCGCCCCAGTCGCCCGGGGCCCGATCGTACCGGCCGGCAATCGGCGCCCCGCAATGCCCGCAACGACCGTCTCGAAGGTGATACGCGCCGAGCACGTACCCGTCGCGCTCGATCACCATGCGGTCGCACTGCGGGCAGTACGTGCTCTGGTGACGCCGGTCGCTGACGTTGCCGGTGTAGACGTAACGCAATCCGACGCGCTTGGCCGTCTCGTGGGCCAGCAGCAGCGTCTCCAGCGGCGTCGGTCCGCGGTCGGTCACCTTGAAGTCGGGATGGAACGCGGAAAAGTGCAGCGGGACATCGGGACCCAACTCGTCGTGAACCCAACGGCACATCCGCTCCAATTCGTCCGGCGAGTCGTTCATCTGCGGAATGACCAGGTTGGTGACCTCCAGCCACACGTCCGTTTCCCGGGCCAGCCACCGCAACGTGTCGAGCACCGGTTCGAGCTGGCCGCCGGTCCACTTCCGGTAGAACTCCTCGGTAAAGCCTTTCAGGTCGACGTTGGCCGCGTCGATGTGCTCGTAGAAGGCGGTTCGTGCTTCGGGGGTGATGTATCCGGAGGTCACCGCCACCGTTTTGACGCCTACGTCGTGGCACGCCCGGGCGGTGTCGATGGCGTACTCGGCGAAGATGATCGGGTCGTTGTAGGTGAACGCGACGCTGCGGCAGGCGAGCTGTTCGGCGGCGTGGGCGACGGTTTCGGGATCGGCCACCTCGCAGGCGGCGTCGACGTCGCGGGAGCGGGACATCGACCAGTTTTGGCAGAACTTGCAGCCGAGATTGCAGCCGGCGGTGCCGAAGGAGAGGACCGCGGTGCCGGGATAGAACTGGCTGAGCGGCTTTTTTTCGATCGGATCGACGCAGAAGCCCGTGCTGCGGCCGTAGGTGGTCGAGACCAGTTCCCCGCCGCGATTCTGCCGGACGAAGCAGAACCCCCGATCGCCCGGCCCCAGGGCACACGCCCGGGGACACAATCCACACAGCACCCTGAGCCCATCATCCGACTCCCGCCACCAGCCGGCCGCTCTTGTCCCGTCGGCGTAAAGAGGTCGTTGCGGTGGTGTCGTCACGATGCGCGGCATGCGGATCGCTCCCTCAGAAACGGGCTTTCTCCAGGCTCCCCCTTGGTAAACATAGCAGTATCACCCGCCGACGGAAATCACACCGGAGGGTTGTTTTCCGGTTGGTCCGGATTATTCATAGGCTTGTAGCTACGTTCGCCAGAACGTGGAGCGTGCCCACGGGTTACGACCACGTTCTGGCGAACGTGGCTAC
>Ga0307378_10004556_pt1 | contig 19712 bp, 7 predicted proteins | sample UN1MG_FD_202238 | JGI IMG/M metagenome (GOLD analysis project Ga0307378, IMG submission 202238) | Soil microbial communities from Risofladan, Vaasa, Finland - UN-1 | ecosystem: Environmental > Terrestrial > Soil > Coastal area > Acid sulfate soil | place: Finland: Risofladan, Vaasa | collected... | reverse complement strand
CTCATGAAGTCCCAGTATTTAGTGGTGTAATTACTCAGACTCTATCTTCGATAACGCAGAGCGCGACAGGTAGTGCGCCGTCTACAGGCAGTATAGTCCAGACGTTACCCAGCCTTACTCAGTCGGGTACGGGTATTGTTCATGATATAGGGGCTATAACGCAGACCTTAGGCTCCATTACTCAGGCTGGTACAGCAACCTTTGCACCAGGGACTACTACAGGTTCGATTTCCCAGACTCTGGGCGCTATAACCCAGAGTGCAACAGGCACGTTTGGACCAGGTATCTCCTCTGGTGAAATTGCGCAGACGCTGCCTTCAGTAACCCAGATTCTGATAGGCACCTATGCTGCAGGTACCAGTACAGGACAGATTGTCCAGAGCCTGGGTTCTCTGACACAAAGTGGCACGGCGAAAGCTCCACGCACTGGAGCCATAGTCCAGACGTTACCGGCAGTTACCCAAGTCGGCACGGCAACGTTTGCACCAGGGACTAGTACTGCGACTAGTACACAGACCTTAGGTGGTATTACTCAGTCGGCCACAGCGACTTTTTCTGCTGGTACGGATACGGGGATTATAAGCCAGACTATCGGGCCAATAACCCAATCTGCGGCAGGTATTGGCCAAGCCTCCTTAGAGATACCCCATATCCGAGTCTACGTACAACGGGTAGATGAGTTAATATACGAGGTGCCAGAAGAAACAGAACTAATTGTTTCTGAGGGCGTAATTTTATGAACCCCGCTGAGAGGTTATCTCAGTATGTTGGGCCCAGTTCGATCCGGCTCCTCGGGCTGGGCCTGACATTTTACTCAAAAAAGGTGACATATGGCAAAATATAAGCTTAAAAGACCAGTGCTCGGTATTGATCAGCTATCGGACGAAACAAATTTGCTGGGTAGTGATGAGAAATGGACGACTGCTTTACGCCAAGCAGTTAATGTAGATATCGATGCCGAAGGAAACATAGGTCGGAGAAAAGGATATTCTCTAAAAATAACAGGTTCTGGATACCACAGTCTGTATTCTTCTATCCGTGGTCTTCTTATGGCGTGCCACAGAGAGGAACTGGGTTTCTACGATACTGTCGCTGAGTCATTTACAGTTCTAACCAGTATGACAGAGGCGTATCTGACGTCTTTTACAGAACTGAACGGAAATATGTATTTCGCGAATCCAGGGTACTCTGGAATGATTCCAGCTAACTCTTTAGATGTAAGACCTATAGGAGTCCCGCTGCCAGCAGTCACCGCAGGATTCGCAGTCACTGCAACAGGCGGGTTGCCCAAGGGGACTTACGGAATAACTTATTCAGTTGTAAATGATCTGGGAGAAGAATCTCCGCTTGCCCCGCTAATGGTTCTTGAAATAGCTACCGATAGTGGTGGAGTCCTTGGTACTGCGTTTACGATACTTAGTGACTACAAATATCGTATATACATGACTACTACAGACGGCGTCGAGTTGTACCAAGCTCTTGAAGTCGATGCGGATTCAATCACGTATGCTATAACTGACCATGAAAAAGGCAGGCAACCAGTTACTCAATTCTTAACTCAGATGCCTTATGGCTATATTCTTCGCCCTCACGGGTCCCGCTTGTATGTGGCGACTAATGATTTTGTGTTCTATTCCTGCGCTTTTCAGCCGCACCTTACTAACTCGGCACATGATTTCCTGCCGTGCACAGGGTTTGTTTCGATGATGCAGCCAGTTGACGGCGGTATATACATTGCTGATAAAGCAGGAGTAAGATTCTATAGGGGAGAAGACCCTAAAGAATTTGAAGTAAAAGACGTTTCTACAGAACCGGTTGTATTTGGTACGGCCGTAGCAGTTCCTGGCGAGTTCCTACCTTCAGAGTTAGGTAAGAACGATACTGCCGCTATTTGGCTATCTCCGTCTGGTTATCAGGTGGGTCTGCCGTCCGGAGAGGTGATTAGACTTCATTCTAAACAAGTCCAACTACCTTCTTATGTGCAGGGTTGTGCAGCGTTTTCTATTCAAGATGGTCGAAAACAACTCATTACTCCTGTAAACTCTAACGTACTGGCGGGTGCCAGTGTTGCTCTCGACTCAACCACTAGCTAGGAGACCTTTATGTTCGGCCCTAATTTAAGAAAACATTTTAACGAGTTTCGGAACTATATCCTTAACCATCAGTACGAAGTGGGCGATGGGGTTATCTTATTCCCCAAAGCAAATGCTACTGCCGCTGGTATGTATACCCATTGGGTAACAGGATATGAATCTGGGATCCAGCATGATCACAACGTACTCCCAAATGAGGGGCTACACCACCTTCTCGACGCTACTTTGAAGAATTCTACCAGGTATGCTACTTGGTACCTGATGATTCATTCTGGTACTGGTGTACCAGTAGCTGGCACAACTGCAGCTAGCTACCATGGAGATCTTACTGAAATCAGTACCGGCTATACCGAGGCCACTCGGGTAACTTGGGCTGGTGATGCGGTAAGTCTAGCTAATACTGAGGTTGTGAATGACGCTACACCTGCTGTCTTTACGATTAATGGCACAGTTGCTGTTAACGGAGCTGGTCTGACAACTCAGGCGGTTAAGCTGAACACCGGTGGAATTTTGATGTCCGCAGGTAAGTTCGCTGCCACCAGAAACCTGTCTGATACGGATGAGTTCAATCTGAAGTACAAGGTTGATCTAGACCAAGTCTAAGTATTGGGATCGAGAGCTGAATACTGGGGGCTAGCCCCCCAGTGTTTCGAAGTACTGACGAGTTTCTTTTTCGTCTTGCTGCATCTGAGTTTTCACTGCGTCCATGTCTTTGTATCTAACAAGCCCTCGTAAGTGTTTACGGTATTCGATTATTAATTTCGTTCCTTGTAGGTCGCCGTCAAAATCTAAAATATGGACTTCTACACTTTTTTTCATAATCCCAATCTGTGCAAAGCCTATTAGCCACGGACCGCCTAACCATTTAGTGCGTACTGCGTAGCAACCAGTTGTTATGTCTTCATTTCCGGTAAGGTTTACATTCGCTGTAGGATACCCCACGCTACCATGGCACCCGCCGCACGGATATACTGTACCTATAGTAATCATAAAACCCCTAGCTCTTTTACATCTGGGGTATCTTCGCCGGTTAGCTTATTAAGCCTAACTTCAGGTATTACGTTGGAAAAATACAAAACCCTGGCGTCTAGTTTTTCCCAAGGAGCTCCAGGCATTCCCGGATAATCGTTGGCTGTAGCGGTATGCGCACTGGTAGCTTTCCATAAATTATGACTCTTCGACGCCGCGTCTGAAGCTCTGGTGTATTCTCCAGCATAGAATCCAGTGCCTATTGCCCACTGCCGCCAAGTATTAGACTGGCACCATACTAGCGGGGTTCCGGTGAAAGTCGACTCTTCGATCACTTTGTTTTCCATCGCGTAGCCGCCTTCTAACGGGAAGCGTTCTTTGTAAAAATAAGCGAAGCCGTCTATGTTTGCCCCGGTAGGACTGGCGTCCATTATTTCCTGTAGGCATAAAATATAGGATCGTGGGCCGTCATTCTTAACTGGCCTATGAGTCGCTGTGTATTCTCCGTTATACATTTTGAAACCCCCACCCACGACTTTCATCGCAGAATGGCCGTATCCGGTCACTGCCCCCGCATGAGTCTGCCCCACTATACTCCTTTTTGAAACACCTACGCTGCCATTAGCCCAACCTATAGGTATACCTCCGCTTGCTTGGGCGCTTCCAATTCCGCCGGCAACATGTGGTCGCCCATCTTCAATACCCTGATCTGTCCATATAGAGCCGACAGAAGACCCGCTATCTGAGCCATTCCCCATAACTACTCCGGGCTCGAAATAATCGCTAAAGGTGCCATCTGCGACTTTATATCCGATGAATGGGCCTGCAAGAGTTTCGGTTCCGCGTTTAAAGGTCATAGTAACGCCGACACCGGCTGTTGAAGTTCCAAAGTAGTCTATGTCTCGTTTAAAGTATGTTGTATATTTCAACATATGGGGATGCAGGAACATGTAGTGATATTCAGTAATACCACTCGAAGCCCCGTCTACTTTTATGTCATACTGATCGGTCCAAGTAGGATTTCCTGTATCACTGACCGTTGTAAACTCCGGCTGCGCGTCTGCATTAACAAGTAGGAGGGGAGTTGAGAAGAACTCCTCATCGTTTCTTTTTATCACCAGCAACAAGGTTGTTTCTTGTATAGTCGATTTAGTTTTATTTAGATCGCCAGCCCATTGGAGAGAAGGGAGGTCAAGATTACCAATATTTATAATCCATGGGGTATAAGTGGCACTACCAGTCGATGTATAGCTGTGCTTTATGCGTAAATATACGTCGTATCTAGCTTCTAAACCTCCCATGGTGAATATATATTGCTCGCCGTTAGTACCGCCATAAAACTGGTGGTTTTCCTCATGGGTAGGAGCAGGATTCGGCGGTTGTCCGAAATTTTCAAGGTTATGAACAGCACTATGCGACCACCAATATTCTACCAGGTCTTCTCCCTTTTCTCTGGAATGTGCTGCCGTGCGTAAGTCTACTTTCATAAGCGAGCGCTGTTTCTGGCCTGTATCAGAGACAATTACTTTCGTAAACCAGGCTGCTCCCGTGTCATCAATGTAAGCAGTACTGGTAGTCAAGTACCAAACTGCATACTGCGGGCTTAGATTGTAGTCTGTCTGCCAGGATGTGTAGTCCGAGTAATCTACTGTACCAACTGTCTCCCAGCCGTCAGTCGGATGGCTATCTAATGTGACGTCTTTGCGAAGTATGACTTCGTCCGAACCCCCTATCCTTGAATCAACACCTCCTGTCCGAGTTACTCCTGTGCTTTTAGTAGTTAGTATGTAGAAATAATCTATACCGTCTTTAGGTAGGATACATGCCCCCAGTACAAATCTCGGAGTATGGTGTTTAACACCTCGATAGAAGAACATTGGCTTTAATAAAAAATCTGAAACTGGAGTTCCTGAAGTCCAGACGCTATCGTCGCATACACTATTAGGGTTGCCGTACCATGTAATGAGGTCACAGGGCTTATGCAAACCGGGGTAGTTAAGGTTTTCGTGCATCTTTTTTAGACCATACCAACCTCCGTTTGCGGTATCGTTATAATCACCTACTGTAACTTCTGCCCACCTATCGCTACCTAGACGTGGAGCGAGTAAATACCCAGGGCGGTTCTCTGCGCCTCCTACGTAATGATTTGACTCATTATTTTTATATACGGAGAATATAGGTGGACATTCCCAGAATTTCTCTTCTTTTTCTTCTCGCCCTTCGCCCGCGAAAGGAAATGGAATGTACGTTATCTCTATAAATTCCTGGTCGCCAGATATCTGAACAATTATTACAGTGTGTTCGTCTACTTCTATCCGCTGTTTTAGGATAGGGACTCCAGAGGTTCGTTTCATTTCCTGCAAACAGAAAAGTTCTTGTTGCCCACGTCGTATGTACTCGGCTGCTTTGGTCTTATCTCCGAATAATCTTATTTGGGGAAAAACTTTATTCATGGGCGAGCTCCAAAAATATGTATAATGTTGTTAGGCCACAACGGACACAGGTAAATGGCTTCTCCGAATACCAGTACATCTTTCACTTTAACCTTACCAAGTATAACGCAGTCTAGCACTGGTATTGTTCATACTATAGGTGCTGTAGCTCAAACACTTCCAAGTATAACGCAGTCTGCAGATGCGTATCAGTTATACAACGCGCAGCTAATTGAAACAGCCACAGGCACTGAGTTTCTTTTTGAGTCCCCTGCCGAAACCCTGGTAGAAACAGCTTACGGTACCTCGGCTATGACGGGGATCGTAGAGCATTATTACACCGACGCTGCTACTGGTACTGACGAACTTACTTTCGAAGTCGTTATCAACATGGAGGATACGGCTACTGCGAACGAAGTTATCTCCATGCCATCTCAGACCACGTTGTTCGAGTCTGGTACAGCCGAAGCGTCAGATACTCTCTCTAGTTCCTTCACTATGCCAGTGTCTGAGACAGCCGAAGGTACGGATTTTGCGACCTACAGCTCAACGTTTTTGTTCACCGACACAGCCACTGGTTCCGGGGATATCGATACAATAGGAGCAGTTTTTAACCACACATTTACTGATACAGCTATCGGTTCTGATTATTTATATACGGGCATACAAGAACTGCTGGAAGAAGTTGCCACTGGTACAGACGACATCGTAATTTATACCACAGCTACTGAGCTGCTGGAAGATGCTGCTACTGGTACTGAGCTACACACTTACTGGGCAAATGTCAGTGGACTGCTGACAGATACCGGCTCTGCCAATGAAAGCTTTACATTCAACGGTTCCGTATATAACAACACACTGACTAGTACGGCTGAAGGCAAGGAGGTACTCTGGGCTAAAGACTTTGATGCTATTGCGTGGGTTCTTAATACTAAAAGCGGAGGACTATCTAGCTACAATAACTACGGTTTCGATTCCATTGCCTTCCATAAAGGCGTGCTCTACGCTACATCACCCGAAGGGATTTATCAGTTAGATGCTGATGACGACAACGGTCGCAATATTGATGCGGTTACACAGGGCGGGCTTCTGGATTTCGGTGTGGAAGAGAACAAACGCATGTCAGATATATATGTGGGATACACAGGAGGTGATCTTGAATGTGATGTCGAGACGTACGGCAGGGGCCATGAAGTGTATACTTATGAGATGGAGCAGCGGGACGCCGATGCTCCCCGGAACAATCGTCTGAAAGTGGGGCGAGGTCTGTCTTCCAGATATTGGAGATTTACATTCCGGAATATGAATGGAGCCGACTTTCAAATACAGGACATAGCTGTTGAAATAGCTAAGTCGAAACGGAGACTCTGATGCCTTGGACAGACGAAAACCTAAATCCCTTTTCTACTTCGAAAGCATTTGCAGTAGATGTCAAAGACAATTTCGTAAAGGCTCAGCTCGATAGGGTCATGGCAATCGTAGGTGATGGCACAAATGTTCTGGCTACTGCTATAGGCGCTATTGAATCCCTGCAAACTTTCGACTTCTCCAGTTCTTTACCTGATTACACAGAGCCAAATCTTGTGTACGCAGATGTAATCGGTAGCTTCGCTGTACCTGGGGTCTTGGCTCCAAACGTTTTCGGTGTTCTCGAGTCATGGGATACAGACAACGATATCGATATTTCAGGGCTACCTACTATTAGTGCTGTCAATATCCCGACGTTCAGCCCCACTCAGCTAACGATACAGATACCATCGCCGCCTGACCCCATATCTGTAACGAAACCAGGAAGTCCTCCTGTCAATCCAGGATTTACTTTTCCAGATGAGATCACAGTTGTACTTCCAGGTTCTCCAGATCTTATTAACCTGACTATTCCAGAGACCCCTACGGTTACGCTACCGGAACTGAGCCTTATATACCCTGTATTCAGTGATAGGGATGTTAATACGGGGATTACTTTTACGGAACCTACTTACGATCAGCAGGTTATAGATTCCGTTATTACGCAGATTGAAACTTTCTTCGCGGGTGGTTCAGGTATTGACCCCTTAGTTGAAGAGAATATCTTCGCTCGTAGCAGGGATCGTGAGGATCGTACGACTCGGCAACAGGAAATGCAGGCGATTGAAGAGTGGGCGCAGAAGGGGTATACAGCGCCACCGGGAATGTTGGTTAAACGCATCGATAACATTCGTGAGGAGAACACGCTTAAGAAGTTAGGCTTGAACCGTGAGCAGACTATTAAGGTCTTCGATACAGAGATTGAAAACCTGCGTTTCGCAGTACAGCAGGGCATAGCTGCAGAACAATTATTCATACAGCTCTTTCTGGCTCGTGTCGCCCGCTTGTTTGAAATCCAGAAACTCTCAGTGCAATGGGAAATAGAACTGTACAACGTCTCGGTAGCTATATTCCAAGCCAAGATGCAGGAGGTTCAAATCCGTGCGTCTGTATACGAAACACAGGTCAAGGCCGCGCTGGTAGAAATTGAAATCTTTAAAGCCTTACTGGAAGCAGAACAGACCAAGACCCAGATGAACCTGGCTAAGATCGAAGCTTATAAAGCAGAGATCCAGGCTCGAGTGGCCCTGGTCGACATGTACAAGTCCCAGGTCCAGGCCGTAGCCATCGAAGCTGATGTTTTCAAGACTGAGACCGACGCATATAAGACAACGGTTGATGCTTACAGCGCTGAAGTAAATGCTGAGTCTAAACGATTCGATGCCTACGCAACGCAGATACAAGGTGAAGTTTCAAAGGTCGGTCTTATAGAAGCAGAAGCCCGAGCCTACCAAGCAGAGGTTCAGGGTATCGAGGTTGGTGTAAGAGCGGAAGTGGCAGGCTTACAGGGCGCGGTTAGCGCTCTGGAAGTAGAAATTCGTAACTACGAAGCACAAGTTCAGAGTAAGTTAGGTAAATCCAGGAACCAGTTAGACGCTATCCAAGCCAATGCGACGGCACATGGTATCGATGTCCAACGTAAGAACCTGGAGATCAGCGCAGAAGAAACTACAGCTCGTCTAGGCATAGCGACGATTGATTCCGCCAACAGGACGAATGCCGATATAGAACGTAACAGTATAGCTGCATATGTGGCCAAGCTGGAGGTGCTCCTGGAGCAAGTTAAGCTGAACTTAGGTGCGATTAGCTCTGCAGGCCAATTAGCCTCTACGATCTCAGCAGGGGCCCTCGCTGCAGCACATGTAGGAGCCACGGTATCAGGTTCTGGTGGTATGAACGCTACAGGCTCTGAAAATTCCTCTTGGAGCAACAGTACCTCTAAAGGCTGCTCCACCAACACAAGTATTACTTACGAAGCAGATGCAGAACCTGATATGGGTGTCTGTGGATAATGGAGATTTAAGATGGCGATGACGAAGACTGAGGAACTAGAATTTCAGAGTAAAGAAAGGCTCAGAAATCAAACTGCGATGCAAAGAGCTATTGCAAAAAAGCATGGTCAACAAGCGCTGTCTCCTAAAGGCGCGCCAAGTGCTCACCAACGCGCTGTACGTAGAAAACAAACACCTGTAAAGGCAGCAGCTGTACAACCAGGCGATCAAATAAAAGGAAGTAGAGAGTACAAGACACGTGGACTTGAACCCATAAAAGTAGATCGCAAACCTAACAACGAGCGGCAATACAATCTACGTACGCAGATGGTTGCAAAAGATTTAAATGTCCCCCCTAGAGAAGTTCGTGCAGACACAAGTCAATACGATAACTTCGGTACTGGGCATATAAATCGTAGAGCGCGTATCCAACAAGGTTCTCCGACGCATAAACAAGAATTTGCGAGCGGTATTACGTCTTCCGAAGGTGGACCAGGCCTACTGCAAACTCAAGTCGTCAATAGAAAAAATACCAATCCTGAATTTGAAAACCTCGGTAAGTTCGGTGGTGATGTAAATATCTACGGAAAATCAGATACTCCTGGCGGACCTATGAACAACTTCGTAGGTAAAAGAGGCGCAGGGGGTTCTCCACTAAGAACTAATACTACTGATCCCTACGGCACTGGTTCTACTGCTGCGCAGAAGAGCGGCGATGTGTATGGAACCAAGTACGACAACGCCGACCCCTATGGAAAAGGTTCTACTGCTGCACAGAACAGCGACGATGTATATGGAACCCAGTACGACAACGCTGATCCTTATGCCAACGAAGGTAGGCGTAATGAACTACGTACTCAGTTTCGTTCTAATGCCAGAGCTGACGGGAAAACTTTTGGTGGCGGCGCAGGAGATGGGTCTGGCGTCCTCAACCAAGTAGCGAGCGCAAATCTCCGAGGCCGTCGTGCCTTCCAGCAGGCTATGGCAGCAGGACTAAACTCTAAGGCTGCAGCCAGAGCAGCAGAAGCTGAGCTCGGTGGAATCAGTGAACTCGTCAATGCTGATAAGAACATGGTTGGTCGTGATACTAATCAGGTAGGCTTCGGGCGTAATGCGAATGATGCAGAAGGCAACAATATAATGCGCGACCAAAATGCGCTTATAGCAAGAGGCCAGGATGCACAGCTTAGAATGAATGAGAACACTAACTATGCGAAGCTTGCTGATAGGGCGTTGCAAAACGATAGAGCAGCCCAAGAACAGCTTGCTAATATGAACGAAAGACAAACAAAAGAATATATAGACGCTCTATTCCCACAACAGTTTGATGAAGACGGCGAAGCTGTAGGAAATTGGGCCGAACATAAAGCTAAAACTATGGAGATTTTAGGGAAAGCAGGGCTCGATGCTTCTGATGCAAGCACAATAGCGGCTGGAAAAGAAATAGCACAGATGGCACTTAACTTCGAAGAAATAAACCCTGGGCTGGCTTTCGATCCAGCGATTTTAGATAATGCACCATGGAATAACAGTAATGTCACATGGGCACAGGTAACCGCACCCGGAAGCAGGGTTTCTGTTACTAAATATCTAGGAGAGCTTATCGATCAATTCCCATTTATGGACGATAACACGGTTATAGATGTAGGTAACGGTAATTATATGTCTGGCGAAGATCTCTTTAAACGTGTCAGGTTTAAGAGAAGTCAGAGGCCGAAATATATCGGTACAAAAATGGATCTTTGATGCCCTCACCATTAGATCAAAAACGAAGAGCTGTATTACGAGAGCAAGAGCTTCGTAACAGAAAAACTTTGCAATACGACAATACCTTAGTAGCTCCAAGAGCTTCTGAAGTATATGGTGCCGAAAACGTAGGAAATGACTTCCTACGTGGCTTCCACTCAAGTATGTATGGGCTCAGTCGTGGCGCTGCACTTCGCGATGCTGATTTCGCTGAGCGCGACGGAGACCAGGCGGCCGCACTAACATTACGGAATAGGGCTGACTTACTTCAGCAGGATGCTGCTAATGTAGCTCCAAGAGTAGGCTCGCATGAAGATATTAACGGTTTTGGTGACACAGTAGATTTTCTCCAGCAAGGATTTGGTACTTTACTACCTACGATGGCAGCGCCTATGGCAGCAGGTGTGTCAGGTACCGCTGTTGGTGCTGGTATTGGTTCATTAATAGCTCCGGGACCTGGTACAGCCATAGGTGGTTTTATAGGTGGTATGCTCGGTGGTTCAGCTGCTGCGTTTCCGATGGAAGCCGGCGAGCAGGCATCTTCACAGTATGATAATGAGTTCATCCGTAATAATACTACCGCCGAAGAGCGGATCCGTGAACAGAACATCAAGGGTGGGCAGAATGCATCTCTCGAGGCGCTGTTTCCTACTTTACTAGGTGGACGTTTAGTTGGTAAACCCATAGGACTGTTACTTAAGGGTGCCAACAAAGAAGCTTCGAAACGTGTACTCCGTCAGGCTGGTAAAGCAGAGGCTAAAAAAGAAGCAGGTAAAGGTTTACGTCGTACCAAGGCTGTTGGCCTCGAAAGCGGCACTGAAAGTATTACTGAAGGACTGCAGACTGTAACTGGACAAGCGTCGCTCAGCCGGCTGGATCCGAATCGCGACACCAGTGGTGATTACGTAGAAATTATCGATTCTCTTATCCTCGGTGCTCTGGGTGGCACGAGCATGTCCCTGGCAACGACGCTACCTGGCTACGCAGCAGAGAAACTTGGTGACAAGGCTAAAGCAAAGGGTAAAGACCTTGTTACACGCGGGCGGAATGCCTTCATACCCGACACCGAGACGGAAGAATTAGCTGCTAAAACAGCTAGCCCGGACGATCGCGGCTTCATACCTGACGAAGCTAATCCACCGCCGCGCATGACGATAGACGAAGCAGCTGAACAGGCAAAGGACCCTGGCTTCATCGCTTTTTCAAAACAGAGAATAGAAACAGGCTTCCCCAAAGCTACTGAGGCCGAAAAACTGTCTTTATTAGACGAACTAATAAAAGGCAAAGAGGTAACCAATAAACAAACTGGCGATAGAAAGTTTATCCAGATGAATAGAGCTGTTGAGGATGAGCAGCTCGAAAGCATTATAGATGAACTCGAAGGACTTGGTGCAGCTAGAAGTAGACGAGAAAAGTTCGATGCTGAGCAACGTAGAAAAAAGCTTCACGAAGAAGCTGTACGTATTATCTATGCGTCCGAAGGCAGTGTCATCGAGCATATCGATCAGCTGGACGAGCAAATAGCTGCTAGGCCAGGTCTTAGAGAGAAAACTGCGCTCCGCAAAGAACGTGAGTCCTATATACAGTCGGCTCTCGCACACGCTTATCAGAAAAACGACAGTGTAGTCGACAAGTTCAACGACCAGGGCTTTAATGAAGAAGAGCCTACAGTGTTACGTCGTAACTTAGCAGGTAGTACCCCAGGGGCCCCTATAGAACAACCTATACTCGCAGGTAAAGAAGGAACAGAGTTAAAACGCCTAGTACGTGACGGTTATATGACGGAGTCGCAGGCTTCTGATGTAGAAGTAAGACCGTTAGGCGACGCGATCATTGCAGAAGACGGCAGCTTGCAGCAAGAATCTTTTGGTATTCGTAACTGGCTCAAAAAACAAATCGCGGGTAAACCGACTGAGAAAACTGAGCAATACAAAGCCGATCTTGCGGAGATAGAAAATAATCTCGAAAATGATAAAGAGCTGCAACATGTACTGAATAAATATTCGCGACTGACAGGTATCGCGACTATTACACAGGAAGAAACTTCTAAGTTCAGTCAATCGTTGCACATGTTACAAGGCAAAAATAAAGCTAAGGCTAAAAAAGAGCTGCTCGCAGAACAGGGCATCTGGATTAAGCTGAAAAACGGTAAAAAAGCGCTTGTCATCCGCGATGATGTTATCGCCCAGTCTAAAAAGTTACTTAAGAACAGAGAACAACGTCCTGAGCGACAATTGCTTGAAGGCTTGTCAGTTTATCCAGGGTTCGACGGGGTTTACGCTGGCGAGGGGAGTAAAGAGTTACTCCTTAAAAAAGACGTACTTATTAAACTGAAAGAAGGAAAGACTGCTCCAGGTGTTCGTGACGACGCTCGTATATGGAAAGCCCTGAAGGTCGAGAAGCTAAAGACCAAGGGCAAAAGCTTTAAAGGCAACGCCAGTAAATCTGAACATGCCTCAGAGAAAGGTACTGGAGATTTCGTCTCTGAAGTCCAAGAAGAAACAGGTGCCTTCGAAACTGAAGAAGGTGTCCTTGATGCTGTTAAAAAGACTGAGGCTAAGATTCAGGAACTAGAAGAACAGCTTGCTGAACATACTTCTGGAGGTGTTTGGAGGAACAGTCTGAAAAACCCAGGAGCGGCTAAGAAATACTATGAGATTAAAGATTCAATAGAAAAGCGTATCGCTGCTAAGAAAACTACGTTATTTGAGCAAGAGAAAAAGGCTGTACGCCCCGGTGCGCAGCGTGGCATGACACATACCCCAGATGTGAAAGCGGGCACTCAGAAACCAGCTAAAGACAAGAAAAAAATCATACCTTCTACTAAGGAAGAAAGAGAAGCTAAGAAAAAAGCTAATCGCAAAGTCGCAAACGAGAAGATGAAAGGCCTCGAAAAGGCCAGAGCCGAAGTAGCACGTAGAAGGTTAGCTGCTAAACGAGTATCTATAAAGCGTCTTAACAAGAAAGAGTTATATTCACTCGTTAAAAAACACAACATCAAAGGCGTTAATACCAAAAGTAATAAAGCGGCTCTGCAAAAAGCAGTGTTGAACAAGCTTGCTCCTGGAGGCTTACAAGTTACCCGTATCATCTCTGGAGGTCAGACGGGAGCCGATATCGCGGGTTTACGTGCAGGTAAAGTACTTGGTTTGGAAACCGGAGGTACAGCGCCGCAGCACTTTAAGACTGAAGGCGGCAATCGACCTGACTTAGCCAAGAAATATGGCTTGAAAGAAGGCGGCTACGATCCTAAGGTCTTCCCAAAACGTACCATGAAGAACGTCGATGACGCTGACGTCACTATCGCTTTCTTATATAAACCTTCACCTGGTACTGGCAAGACTATTGGTTATGCTCAGCACGGACGTTGGGATTACGGTAGTGGTAAGACAATGCTTACGGGTAAGAAACCTGTGCTGGTCATCGATGGAAAGAACACGAACCCAGCTAAATCTATACGCGAGTTCTTAGAAGCCACTGGTGCTACCTCTGTAAATATCGCAGGACATAAAGAAACATCGCAGCCTGGTTTGGAAAAACAAGTCGAAGCTGTGTTAATTGAAGCTTTGGGTGGGCCCAAAGCTAAGGGAGTCGCGCAGCCGACCACATCTCGACCATCAACGCCGCAGGCTAAGCCGACTTCCAAAGTAACTGTTGTACAGCGTTTCACACGAAACTCTGTCAACAACGATAAAGAGTCTCTTTACCTATTTACTGATAATGCGAATCGGACAAGTGGCAATAACCCCATAGCTAAAGATTCTTACTACTCTGAAACATACGGCGAAGGCAAAAGATATCCAGGGATGACACAAGCTGTTATTCGAGGACTAGATAATTCACGTCCTATCTCTACGATGCTCAACCAATATCGTGGGCAGTGGACAGCCGGTACTCTGGATAAATTTAAAGCAACTATCGACGCTGAGATAGCGGCTATTAAAGAAGCTCTGCCTAATTTTCCTGGTGGTCTTAAAGTCGGCCCAGGAGTTATGGGCAAAGGTACTTATTCTAAATTGCCAATAGCGCATCAAGCATATCTCGATAAAAAGCTTGCAGAAATAGGAATTAACCAGGGGACACCCCAGACTAAGTCGACTTCCACACTAAACGTTTGGGCTGGTACTGGAGAGAATAGGGGACTGAGCAATTTAGCCATTCGTAGATTTACTTACAAAGGGAAATCTTACAAGTCAGTTGAACATGCGTACCAGACCTGGAAGAGCGGAGAATTCGACCAAACTACTTACGACGCCTACAACAGATCGCTGAAGGCCAAGATCCGTGGAAAAGCTGCGGATAGAACTAAGAACGTAGGTATCATGGAAGAGGTTATGCGGGCCTCCTTCATGCAGAACCAAGCGGCTCGAAAGCTCCTGATGGATACCGGTGATGCTACGCTCACCCATACTCAAGACAGAGGGATTTGGAAAACTAAGTTCCCAGAAATCCTGACGAAGATACGGTCTGAACTCCAATCTGGTAAAACAGCTACTGTGCCCCCAGGGGGCTCAACAGCTACGATTACGAAAGCCCAAGCTGCTAAAGCTGGCATTATGCAAATGTACTATCGTGATGGTATGTTCGGTTTAAAAATGCGGCCTGAATTTAAGGGCAAATCTACACTTGAACTTATTAAATCTGGCGACCGTACAGCTACTACTAGAGCGCAGAAACCCAGATATAAAGTCGGTGACATCATACGAGTTAAGGACAAAGCTGGTAACTTCGCCTTTATCAGAGTAACCAAGGCCCCATACTCAACAACTGAAGTAACTGCCGAGCAGTGGAGTAAACTCGAAGGCTGGGCTCCTCAGGGATACGAGAAGTACAAAAACAGTGGTTGGCAGATGCAGTATGAACATGTAACTGTGGATACAGCTGCCGTTGCAGGGCCTGTTGCTAAAGACAGCAGACCTCCTGGGGCCAGTGACTCGATGATTCGTATGCATGAGGAAGCGCTTAAGAATATCGCTGGAATGAATCCAAAACAACTGAAGCAGGCGGCCGCGCAGACTGCTTCTATAATAAGTAGCGCATTGTTTACTCCGCTTAAGGTACTTAAGCAGCGAGAGCTAGCTGCTATTCAGGCCAAACAAGAGACAACTGAATCTTTTATTAAGCTTTCTATATACGAGCGTTTTAAATTAGGTCAATCAAAACCAACGAAAAAGAATATTTGGAAAGCATTACAAGCTACTTTTAATGCTAAAGAACTGGCGCTTATTAGTCTTAGTGACAAGCCTGTACGTGAAGGCTTACTTGGTAGTTACAGTTTTTCTACTGATAGCTTAGAACTTTATCCTGAGAACATTTCATCTATATCTATAGCAGTATGGACTGCTTGGCATGAGTTTTATCATCGTGGCGCTCGTATCCGTTATAACCAAGGTGACAGGGTTTACAGTGAAAATCCTTCGGCTATTAACCTAGAACGAACTATGACCTACTCTGCCGAGATGAAGGAAGTTCTCACTCGCGCCAGTAATAATAAGATCGTAGATCAAATCGTAGCTGGCATGTTAACTCAACGTGGTTTGTCCGGGCTATTAGCTGTTGAAGAAGCTCTTGTTGAAATTGGCGCAGCCATTGAAACAAAAGGATGGAGATACCTTGAAAAACGCTATGGTATAACAGCTACCCCAGGAATTAAGGGTGAATTATCTAAACTAGTAAAAGATTTTATCGCTGTAGTGCGTAAAATTTTAAGCCGCCCTAGTACTGGCAGATACTCTACTACTGACACTGAAATATTTGCAATTGTCCAAAGTTTTAGGGTAGATGCTTTCAAGCCAAACATGTATGAATTGCATTCTAACGAAAGCCTTCAGTCTGAAGCTACTGATATAGCTGATCAACGAATTAAAGATGTCGACAAATTGAAGATGTCGGATCTAGTTAAACGGTTACGTAATGCGCGTAACAAGCTGAAGACGGCACGGGGTTCGTTCGTTACAGGGCTAAATACTGAAATAGCATCTTATGAAAAAGCTATTGCCAAGAAACAAGCTGTTATTGATAGAGCTAAAGAAGATTTAACATTCTCTGTAGCGCCAAGTGCACTTAAGAACTTCTCAAAGATACAGTTACAAGCTAAAAAGGCACTAGAAGCCGCCGGCTTTACTTTCCAAAACCACGCTAACTCTCCTGGTATAGACCTGCTTCATACAATAGCGTCGAAAATGCTCACTGATCCAGAGACGACAATGAGCGATGTGGTTTTTGTTGAAGAAGCTTCAAATGCTTTAGCGATTATCGCAATGCATGAACTCGGTCTTGATGGTGTGAGCGGCATACAAATTGCTATTGAAGAATTTTTAAGCACTGGCAAACGTCCGAAAAACTTCACTCTCTGGGACAAAGTTAAAGACGTCATTGATCGTTTTCTAGCGTTTATGTCTAACGAAAAACATACGACGCCGATAATGCTGCAAGTCGATAAGTTCCTTGATCGGGTTAGTAAGCGTCCAGACAGCTTCACGTTTAAACCTCAACTTGGTAAAACGAAAACCGATTTCCAGACGCTAGTCAATCGTAATCCAATTACAGCTCAAGTATTTGAGATACTTAATAACGCAGGCGTTCCTTTTGCGCTTACTGGTAGCATGGCTTATGCAGATCAGACAAGTATTTATCGAAATATGAACATACCAGTTCATGACATAGACCTTATTCTTCAAGACGAGCAAGCTCTTCTGGATGCATTCGATGCTTTAGATACCAACTTCGGTAGTAGCGAAGAACGCTACCAAATTAATTTTGATGCCGCAGGGCAGCATTCCATACGTGGTGTTCTGTTTAGCCCAGAAGGTACTACTTTAGTCGTAGAAGATACTCAGTGGATACCTATAAAAGGAAACAACAAACCTATTACAAACCATAAAATTGTCGATAGTAAAACTGGCAAAGTGGTTGGTACTCTTACGCAGATCTACAATGCCAAAGGCGATTTAGTCGAGAAAACTACAGGTGCAGAAGCTATCTTAATCGACCTTATTCTCGCTAAGCATCATCGCGATTTCGCCAAGCAAGAATACACAGCCAATGGCGAAAAAGAATATGTGCAAGTCAGTAGCTATACTGACGGTTTCGTTGCGAAGATGGAGCTCTTACGAAATAAAGACATACGTGATATCTGGGGTGCACGACCGAATCCTGAACTTAAGACTAGTGATAAACTCGTTCCAAACAAAGACACTGCCTATCGTGCAGCGCAAGCAAAAAGGCGTCGTTTAAAAATAATAAAAGACCGCGTTGAAAATAAACCAGATAGGGAATTTGAAAGCTGGTTTGCAGAAGCAAAAGCGGATATGCGTAAATTAGTACGCGACGAACAACACTCCGAGCAGAAACAAAAACAGGCTCGTGGTAAGTTCAAAGACGTTAAGTCAGCTCGGGCTAAGAACAAAGCCCTAAACGCACGTGCGGAAAAAGCTGAGAAGCTAGTTAAGAAAATGCTTGGTAAATTGCTCGACAATCCAATCCAGTGGTTCCTCCACGGCAATAGTGACGAAAAGACCCCAGGGGGAGCAGCTTGGACGGACAAGGACAAGGGGCATTTCATTCGGGCAGCCATCGACTCAATGGACCCCACCTCGATTGTCTTCCACGAATCGATGCACATTCTGGCCAAAGTACTTAGTACCGTAAAAGGCGGCGAAGCTCAGTATAAAAAGATTATGCGCATGGCTATGACGCCGCACATCCAGAAGCAGCTGCGTGCATTGTTAGCGGATTCTCCAGCAGCAATAGAACAACTCGCTGATCCAAACGAAGCAATTGCTTACATGTTCCAGTTCCATGCCACTGGTCAGCTGCAGATTCAACCTGCTGCGCGTAACATTTTCAGGCAGTGGGCTGAAGCTTTTGCCAAACTAATTGGTTATGTAACACAGACTGCAGCAGCTGAAGAGATGTTCACAGCGTTTATCGACGGAGACATGAGCACCATACCTGGTGTACAGGATACTATTGCTAACTTACAGCATAAACGTGCAGTTGCAGCGCTACAATCCATGTCCGGCCCAGTCGGAAAAGCTATGTCAGCTGTGTTCCGTACTCCTATCGATCGACTACGGAAAACAAAGAACGAACATCTTATTAAGTTAGCGGCTAAATACTTTGCTGAACCTAAAGACGGTGGTTCTCTGGGTGTGATTCAAATGACAGCCATGGCACATGGTAAGTATTTAAACGCATTTGAAGCTATTCTCCAAAAGCATAAAGCTACAACCAAGTCTACCCAGGCGGCGCTTCGGAACCTACAGTCAGGTAAAGCCGAAACCCCGATGGAGAAAGACATTCGGGGTCTCTTTGAAGAAATGTTCACTTACGCTTCTACAGGTAAAGGTGCAATTAAGGTTTTAGTTACCAACAAAGACGGTACGAAGGTCTGGAAACCAATGCAGCATACGCCTAACTTCTTCCCACGGGTGTGGAATACCAAAGCTATTTTAGAGAATACGAACAAACTACGTACTCTGTTACGCAACGAAAGCAAGAAAGCCGGCAAGCCGTTGAGCGATACAGAGATCAAAGACTTTATAGATGCTATTCGCAAAGGCGATGGTATTGTTGACTTAGGTCATGTTAAGTCTACGCTCACCCCTGCATTTGCTGCAGCGAACCCACGTACTTTTGACTTTATCAACGACAGCAATGCCGCTCTGTTTGCAGAGTTCCAAGACCGTGATATGCATCAAATAGTTAGTAAGTATATCAGGCAAGTAGTCCATCGCCGGGAGCATAGTAGAGCTTTCGGCCCTGATGGTTCAGGTGTACAAGACCTCTTGGATAAAGCAGCTGAAGCAGGTGCTTCAGGCGAAGAGATCAAAATGGCGCAGGATGCAATTAAAGCCATGGACGGCACTCTGGGTACAGAGAATATGTCCGACCTCAAACGCAATGTGATGGTAACAGCGATGACGGCCGTTACCTTCGCTGTATTACCTCTCGCACTATTTAGCTCACTAGTCGATCCTCTCGGTGTGCTTGTACGTACGGGGTCGATGAAACATGCAGCTAACACTTACGTTTCTAGCGTGAAACAGATCATAGCAGATATACGCAACACCAAGACTAAAGGACAAGAGCTAGCAGAGCTTCTCGGTATCATAGAGCGTGAAACCATGCTT
>Ga0307378_10004555_pt1 | contig 19712 bp, 12 predicted proteins | sample UN1MG_FD_202238 | JGI IMG/M metagenome (GOLD analysis project Ga0307378, IMG submission 202238) | Soil microbial communities from Risofladan, Vaasa, Finland - UN-1 | ecosystem: Environmental > Terrestrial > Soil > Coastal area > Acid sulfate soil | place: Finland: Risofladan, Vaasa | collected... | reverse complement strand
CCCAGTCGACTCGATGGGGAAACAGCAGCAACTTCTTTTCGGCCCGGTCGTCGAATACGGCCATCTTCTCGGAGCCGACCACGACGAGACGCTGCTCCTTCGACGGGTGAAGCCAACTGACGAAGATGTGGCCGGTCACGCCGCTCTTGAACTTCAGCCGGCTCAAGGTCACGTCCACGACTCCCGGCGTGAGATAGCTTTGGCCTTCCGCCTCGGCGGAAACCGGCTCCTCGCCCAAGAGGTGCAGCATCACCGAGATATCGTGCGGCGCGAAACTCCAGAGGATGTTCTCTTCGGTGCGGATCATCCCCATGTTGAGCCGGTTGGAGTAGCAGTACAAGACCCGCCCCAGCGCGCCTTCGTCGATCAGCTTGCGAAGTTGGACCACAGCCGGGTGATAGAGGAGGATGTGCCCGACCATGAGGATGCGGGATCGCTGTTCGGCCAGTTCGACCAACTGTTGGCCGTCGGAGGCGGTCAGTGCCAGCGGCTTCTCGACGAAGACGTCCTTGCCGGCCTCGAGGCACTTCTTGACCACTTCGTAATGCGTCACCGCCGGCGTGGCCACGGCGACCGCGTCGACGGCCGGATTGCCCAGCACGTCCTCCAGGCGGTCGGTGAACGCCGGCGGATCTCCGCTGTAAGCCAGCTTATCGCGCCGGGAGGTGTCCGTGTCGCAAAGGGTGTGCAGGACTCCCAGTTCCGAGAAGACGCGGACCAGGTTCTTTCCCCAGTATCCGCATCCGACGACCGCAACGTTCGAACTCATCGAGGATCTCCGTCGTTGATGATCTCGGCGCACACTCCGTTCTCGTGGGTGACACCGGTCCCCTGAAACTCGCTCGCGACTGTCAATGGTATGCGCCTCATCGGGCTCGACCGCCACGGTCCGCGTGCCGGACAGAATTCCGAGCAACGTCCGTTGGCAGGTGGATCCATTCTCCCCGGTTCCCTTGTGCGAAGATGCCGATCCGGAGCAACTCGCCGCTGGGCCGCGCTTTCCGGCCCCGGCCTACCGATTCGGTTGTTCCGACGCCTCGCTAAGTTGTGGATCGGGAGTCTCCTCTTGCGGAGGATTATCCAGGCGATTGACGGCTTCGTACACGACCTCGGCGAATTCCGCGATGGTCGCCTTGTCTTGTTCGACGTTCTTCACGTCGATCTGCAGGAGCACTTTGATCACCGGGGGCCAGGCTTCGCCGCCCATCAGCTTCAAGCGCACCTTCCCCATTTGCCACCGGTTGCGCACGATGTAATCGCCGAACTGGTACCAGTGGACTTCGACGACCTGGCGGCCTTCTCGTTCGTAGACCGACCGATTCGCCAGCGCCGTCGGGTCGCTCGCGCTGAGCGGCAACAAATCGCTCTCTCTTTCCCGATAGCCCCCGGCCCGGTAGCACATCGTGGGATTATGGTTCGCCGCCTTGTCGTACAACTCGTAGAGAACGGCATGAAAAGCCACGACACTGCGGGTTGCGGGGTGGCGATACTCTCGATTGACCGCTTCCATTCCGCCTATCCACTGGAACGTTCGTTCGTCCAGCGTGGCTTCCGCGCCTTCCCATTTGCCCAGCCGGTAAGGCACTTCGCTCAGCGACCACCCCAGGTTCTCGACGTCGGGCTTCAATCCGTGCCTCGTCCAAACCAACACGAGATGGACCGCGAACACCAGAGCCACGACGGTCAGCAGACGCCACGGCATTCGGGCGATCCATGACGCGGCCGGTCTTGTTTCGGGCATCTTCATGGGTACTACCTCAGGCGTTCGGGCGATAGAACGGGCTGGTCGGGAAGTTCACTCGGTTCGACCACTGCCGCGTCGTGGTCCGTATCGGGCAGGAGGAGTTCCAACTCTTCGGCGATCACCAGTTGCGATTCGAACGGTTCGACCAGATCCAGCAACTGCAAAACGTTCCCGCAGGCCGAATCGCCATGGCACTCGCCGGCGACCCGCAGCCGTCCGACCTGTCGATCCTCGACCATCAGCGGCAGTTCGATTCGCCAACACGGCCGGGACCCGTCCTGCCGGGGGCGTTCCCACGACGCGTGGTATTCCTCGTGAGCCGAGGCGATGTTGACGTCCAGGCGGATTTCGCACAGCGACAACTTGTCGGCCGCCTCGGTGAACGTTTCCCAAAGCAGCTCCCATTGCCGCGAGCCTTGCAGGCGGATGATGGTCTGGCGGATCCGACCGCGCCGCGAGCTGATCGGCAGCACCAGCGACCGGCCCACCCGGCGCAGGCGGCTTCCGATCAGCAGAAGTTCGGCCTTTCCGAACACGCCGGTGGCGATGAAGATGATCACGACCGCGAAACAGGTGAGCATCGCGATCAGGTCGCCCACCGGGCTGCCCGTCTTGTACAGGAACACGCTCAACAGCGCCGCGCCGGAGGTCAACAGGCAGGCGCCGGCCAGCCAGGCGAGCACCTTGCGGTTGCTGCCCAGCAGGTACAGCAGCCGGTGGTGCAGGTGGCCGCGATCGGTGGCGTAGATGCTGCGTCCGGTGAGTTTTCGTCGGACGATGGCGGCGGCGGAGTCGAAGATCGGGATCGCCCAGACCGCCAACGGTGCGGCCAGCAACACGGTCCCCGTCCCCTTCAGGGACCCGGTAATCGCCAGCGTTCCGACGACCAGCCCGATCAGCATGCTGCCGGTGTCGCCCAGAAAGATACTGGCCGGCGGGAAGTTGAAGCGGATGAAGCCGACCAGGCTGCCGGCGAAGACCGACGCGATGATCGCGACCTCCGGGCGGTCGACCATCAGCCCGATAACGCCGATGGTGGCGACCAGGATGGTGCCGATCATCGTGGCCAGGCCGTCGATCCCGTCCAGCAGGTTCAGGGCGTTGATGGCGCCGAGGAGCCAGAAGAGGGTAAAGGGGATGGCCAGCACGCCCAGTTCCAACTTCAAGCCGAAGATTCCGATCTTCTCGATGATCAGCCCGCTGATCATCAGGATCGAGACGGCCACGATTTGGCCCAGCAGTTTCTTTTTGCCGTCGAGGCCGACCAGGTCGTCGATCAATCCGACCGCCACGATCACGGCCCCGGCCATCAGCAGGGCCATCAGACTGCCCATCTTGTCCCAGAGGACGTCGCGGAAGTAGTTGGGTACGTTCAGCAGGATGGCCGAAACGCACGCGAACGAGAGGAAAATCGCGATCCCGCCACCCAGCGGCATGATCCCTTCGTGCAGTTTCCGGTGGCCGTCCGGACGATCGGTCAGCCCGACGCGCGGTGCCACCCCACGGATCAGCACCGTGAACAGCAGGCTGGTCACGCAGGCGATCAGGAAGAAAATGATGGTTTGAACGGTACTCATGTCTGGTGGCCTCGGGCAACGGCCGGGCATTGTTTCATGGGGGCCGTGCGGCGGGCAAGGGTCACGCCGCCGGTTGTTGGGCCGGTTGTTCCGATTCGTCCTCCACGGTCGACTCTCGCAAGGTGTCCGTCGGGCCGGTCACGACGGCTTCCACCGTGCCGACGCCGAACGCCTCGAGGATTTCACGGGCCGATTCGATTTTGGGGGCCTCGCTGACGTCGCGGAAAACGGAAAGAATCGCCGCGTCCACGTGCTGGCTGACGAACCGCGTATCCGCCACCGGCAGGACCGGGCCGGCGTCGATGATCACGAACTCGAACTGTTCGCGGAGCCCGTCCAGGATCGGGCCGGCGCCGCCGTTGGCCAACGCGTTCATGGTAACGTCGCGTTGCCAACGCCCCGCCGTCACGGCCGAGAGATTCTCGACCCCGGTCTTCTGCAGCGCGGCCTCGAGATCGCTCTGCCGTCGGAGGATTTCGCAGACGCCCGGCTCCGAGGACAGGCCGAAAACGCCGTCGACGGCCGGCCGACGCAGATCGAAGTCGACCAGCACGGTGCGCCGCCCGTTGTGGGCGAGGCTGGTGGCCAGCCGGGTGGCCAAGGTGGTCTTCCCTTCGCCGCCGGACGGGCTGGTAATCAGGATCACGCGGCGTTGTTCGAGTTCCGCCGTGCGGAGCAGCCGGGCGACGATGCTGTCGACCGACTCGGTCAGCCGCATCATCCAGGTCTGGCCGCGCTTCGAGGGCGTACCCATTTGCCGGGCGATCCGTGCGGGAATCATCGGCACCGAGCCGATCACGTCGATCCCCTGGCGTCGTACGTCTTCGGCCGAGTTGATCCGCCCCTTGCGCATGTCCCACCATCCGATGCCACCGGCGGGGAAGACGAGCCCCAGGAGCATCGCGAACGTGGTCAGGCCGACGCGGGGGACGAAATTGGCCTCGCTCTTGGGAACTTCGGCCCGACCCCGCTGCCGGATTCGGGAAGGAGAGTCGAGTTCCACGGCGATTTTTTCTCTTTCCTCGGCGAGTCTGCGAAGCGACGCCTCGATATCGGCGATGTCCGCCAGTTTCATCTGGTACTCGATGTCGACCTGGCCCAGGTCTTCGGCGATCGCCTTTTTCTGGGCGACTTCGGCCTCGAGCTGCGTCTTCTGCCCGGTCAAGGAGTCGACCTCGTATTGCAGCCGGTTCCTCTCTTCCTGGATTTCTACGGCCATCATCGCGCGGACTTCCGCCGCCATGTTCCGCTCCAGTTCGGCGTACTGCATGCTGACCCTGGCTTGATCCTGAAAGCGCTGCATCCCTTGTCGCGACTTCGTGCCCGGCGCGAGGATTCCCTGGGTGTATTGCTGGTTCATGTTGTGGTATGCCAACTCGGTGGCCACTTGCCTGGCGTAGACATCCTGGTTGAGATAGCGGTCCAATTCCGGTTTGGTGATTGGGCGGTCCTGGATCGACGCCAGCAAGGCGCCTTGCGCCGCCAGGGCACCCGTGGCCTGTCTCAGCGTGAACATGGTCTGGGCGAGTTGTCTCTGGAAATCGGCCCATTCCTGAATGGCGATTCTCTGGCGCAGCGCGCGGGCTTCCTCGTCGGCGGTTCCCAGCACCCTGGCCAGGCTTTCGAGTTGGGCCCGCTCTCTCCTCACATCGATCGTCTTCTGGCCGTGCGCGGTTTGGATTTCGGTAAGACGCTGCCTCTTCTGCCTTCCCTCGGCGTCGACCACTTCCGCCATGTAGGCGTCCACCACCGCGTTGACCAGAAGGGTGGCCTCCTCCTTGTTGTCGTCCGTGAGACTGACCTCCATGATTTCCGCTTGCCCGGGAAAACGCACGACAAGCTCGTCCGCCAGCCAACGGATCTTGTCGACTTCGCCCGCCAACATGGAGAACTTCTCCGGCTCGATGAGCTTGCCGTCCTGATCGGGAAAGGCGCGGAGCGCCGCGGTGAGCACCAAGGGGCTGGTAAGAATCTGCTCCTGAGTGTTTATGTAGATTTCGAAGGCGTCGCGGGGAGAGCGCGGCCCTTCCGCGATGATATACTGCGGCTGCTCCGATATCTGCAGATAGGCGCTGGCCATGTACGTCGGTCCCACGGCCAGCCACACGGCCGGCCCGGCCACCAGGGCACACGCGACGCCGATCGCCGTCGCCAAGACCCAGTGGCGCCGCAACGCGTGCAGAAACGCCGAGAAGCCGATTGTCCCGGCTCGAGAACGCGGGGTTGCCTCGGCCCATGGCGCCTCCGGCATGTCATCGGGGAAAGGAAAGTTCTCGCTGCTCGACATGGTTGTTTCTCCGGATGAATGGGGGTCCAGTCGCGTTGGTTACCTAAGAACGGTCGTTTTCGAAACAGGAAGGGGTCAGGCCTTGCGTTTTTCGGCCACGGTTTCGGAGTCGGATTTGCGGCGGGCCGCGGACTCGGATTCGGCGCGGCGCGGCACCCCCGCCAAGGCCCCGCCCAACGAGAGCGCCGGTCCCGACGCCGGTTCGAGGAACAGCTTCTTGAGCAACGCCATCTCGCCCCACAACATCAGCAGCGCCAAAGGCATCATGAAGAGACCGGCCCAGTCGTGGAAGAAGGCGTCGGCCGTCGCGGTGTCGATCACCTCGGGCCACCATCGGGACATCTCGTAGAGGATGGCCGTGATGGTCAATCGCGCGACGTTGGAAACGATCGCGATCGGGACGGCACTGACGACGATCACGATCCTTTCCCACAGCTCCACCCGGATCACCAGCGCCGCGCCGACGCATATGGCAAAGAACAGAATCAACATCCGCAGGCCGCTGCAGGCCTCGACGACCTGCAAGTCTCCGCTGCTCATCTTGATCACGTTGCCTTGGGCGGTCGCCGCGATGCCCAACGTTTGAACGATGAACACGGCGACCTTGGTTCCGAACCATTGCAGCGGGTGGCTGAGCGTGCCGGAAATCGCTCCGGGAAGCTTCATCATGAACACCAGGAACAGGATCGACGGCCACGCCCACCGCACGTATCGCCAGCCCCCCACGAAAAGCACGAAGGCCGCCAGGAAAGGCAGGATCGAGAAGATGTCCAGCGTGATATAGACGAAGAAGGCCGATACCCAGCGGATCACCACCCACAGCAGTAACAACGGGATCAGCCACCAGCACAGACGCCATTCCAACGGTTCCGCGGTCACGCGGTGGTGGACGAGGACCTGCACGAGCTGGAACAGCAGTCCGCCGTACATCGCCCCGCAAACGCCCGCCAGCAACAAGTACAGCCAGGTCGCCGCCTCCAACCACTTGAGGCTGACCACCGCGTCGACCGCCTGCCGCAGATCGCGCCGCGTCTCCGTGGAAAATCCCTGGCCGAACCAGACGATCGCGCCGTCCGCGTCGAGAAGGTATGCCCGCGGCAATTCCCTCGCGCCAACCTTCGCCAGCAGCGTTCCCTCGGCATCCGACAGCACGGCAAACTCGTCGTCGGCTTCCATCCGGGCGTTGGCCAATTGCGCGCGGACTACCTTCGGGTCGTCGCCCTCGTTGACGGCGATGACGTGAACGACCTTCTTGGACGACGGGTTGGAATAGTCCCCCTGCAGTTTCTGCAACGTCCCGATCGCCTCCCGCTCGCCCTCGGGCGTGTTGCCGCCCTTCCAAAAACAGACCACCGTCGCCCGCTTGCCGTAGAAGTCGGAAAGGGAGTGCCGCTTGTCTTCCAGGTCGGGCAATTCCGCCTCGGGCAGGGCGTCCTGGAGTTGAACCAGGTTCCCCGTGCCGTCTGGTTCCGGTACGGTGATTTCGGGAATGGCAAGGTCGGCTCGCTGCACGGAGAAAACCACGACGAACAACAGCACGCCGGCGGCTGCTCCCCCAAGCGCTCCCAATCTGGCCGGTGCCGAAGGGAGCATCCAAAACAGCACCGAGCGAAAACTCGTTCGCTCCGGAAACGGCCCGAAGACCGGCTTGGACTTGCCGGTGATGATCTCGTGCCGCAGCAAGAGAAGGATCAAGGCAAAAGGCACCACGAAGAAACCGTGTCCGTACTCCGCTTCTTCCCACCAGGCCTCGAACATCGTGAGGCTCGGCAACTGGTAGCTGATCCAGAGAATGCCGAACAGCACGAGCCAGGCGATCAGCACCGGAGGCCGTGGCAGCCAACTCTTGAAGTCATCCAGCGAGGGTAAGGCGGGTTCTTGCATGATCGAAGTAATGTCGGCGATGAAGAAACGTCGGGACCGTGGTCGGTCGTTTCTCTGAGGTTCGCCTGCGTCGGATCGCTCGGCACCAAACCTCGACCACCGGGAACGAGGCCGGCTACGATTTTGTGCGAACGATGGTCAACACACCGAAGGAAGAAATGCTGATGGTGCACTGATATGGTGCACTGATGTCGTGGATAAGTGTCCCCCCCGCGTCCGTTCAGTCTGATTGGACGCGGCCGTAAAGTCAAGAGCCGGATCACGGGATCGGCCCAGGAAACGAGAAAAACGTCCAGGGGCGATGACGACCGGCCGTCATTTCCGATAGGATCGACACCATCGGCATAACCGGCAAACTCGCCGCCCCTCGGTCGAACGTAATCGATACGCGCTTAGTTCAGCTTGAGGGATTGCAGCGAAAATGTCAAGCGTTCGCCGTGTACAAGTGGGGAGCATTGTGCCCATTGTGCATAGAAAGAGCCCGCCCCGATCGCTCATCCGGCGCGGGTCGTTCGAAATGAACCTGCCGGGCGACCTTTTGCCCGCACCCAGCCACCGGCGTCCCCCCCCTAAGCACGCTTCTCACCCAACGGCTGATTATGCTAGACTATTGGGTCATGGGGTCGGGCACTTTTCCCGATTACTCCGGCCCCCGAGAGAGTAGCCATCGGGGGAAAGAAACATGTGCGGGATCGTCGGGTATATCGGATTTCGAGAGGCGGCGGAATTCCTCGTCAGCGGACTCCGGCGGCTGGAATACCGCGGCTATGACAGCTCCGGGGTGGCGACTATAACGCCAGAGGGTCAATTGGCGATCACCAAAACGGCCGGCCGAATCGAGCAGCTCGAAGCGCGCCTGGTCGACTCGCCCACCCCGGGCCGAGTCGGAATCGGCCATACCCGCTGGGCCACCCACGGAGCAGCCACCGACGCCAACGCGCACCCCCATATCGGCGGGGACCACGCGCTGGCGGTCGTTCACAACGGGGTGATCGAGAACTTCCAGGCGATCAAGCAGCGGCTGCTGAGAGAAGGTCGCCACTTCCTGTCGGACACCGACAGCGAAGTCATCGCCCAGTTGATCGACAGTTGCCTCGAACAGCAGCCCGCAGTCGACGACATGGCGGCGGTCAAGTACCAGCCGTTGGTCGAGGCCGTCCAGTCCGCACTGGCCCAACTCCGGGGAACGTACGGCTTGGTGGTCGTTTTCCGCGATTGGCCGGACGTGCTCATCGGCGCCCGCCGGGGAAGCCCGCTGATCCTCGGCGTCGGTTCCGGCGAGCATTTCGTCGCCAGCGATGCCTCGCCGTTGGCCGGCTATACGGACAAAATCGTCTACCTGGCCGATCACGAACTGGCCGTGATCACCGCCGATTCGCTGCGCGTGATCCACCGGGACCAGGGCCACGTCGACCACAGCGTCCACGTGCTGGACTTCGAAGCCGGCGACGTGGACCTGGGCATCTACGACCACTACATGCTCAAGGAGATCTTCGAGCAGCCCGAGTCGATCCGCAACGCCATGCGGGGACGGCTCGACCTGGACGCGGCCACGGCCCGATTCGGCGGCTTGAACCTCTCCACCCGGCAACTCCGCTCGGTGGAACGCTTCGTGATGACCGCCTGCGGCACGAGTTGGCACGCGGGCCTGGTCGGGGAATACCAGATCGAAACGCTGGCCCGAATGCCGGTCGAGGTCGAGTACGGCAGCGAATTGCGCTACCGCAATCCGCCCTTGGACAGCGACACCCTGTTGTTCGCCATCACCCAGAGCGGCGAAACGGCCGACACGCTGGCCGCGATGAGGGAAATGAAACGCAAGGGACTTCCCGTGCTGGCCATCTGCAACGTGGTCGGCAGCACGATCGCCAACGAAGCCGACGGGGGCATCTACCTGCACGCCGGGCCCGAGATCGGCGTGGCCTCGACCAAGGCGTTCACCTCCCAGTGTACCGTGCTGGCCATGTTGGCGCTCTACTTCGGCCGCCTGCGGCACCTGAGCTTTCACGCGGGCATGCGCATCATCGAAGAACTCCAGGGATTGCCCGAGAAAGTCAGCCGGGCGCTGCAAACCAACGACGAGGTACGGCGGATCGCCTTGAAGTACGCCGATTGCGACAACTTCCTGTACCTGGGCCGGCAGTTCAACTTCCCCACGGCCTTGGAGGGCGCATTGAAGCTGAAGGAGATCAGCTACATCCACGCCGAGGGCTATCCGGCCGCCGAGATGAAGCACGGCCCGATCGCCCTGGTCGACGAACGTACCCCCAGCGTCTTCCTGATGCCGCAAGGTCCCGTGTACGATAAAGTGATGGCCAATCTCCAGGAGATCAAGGCCCGGGGCGGTCCGGTGATCGCCGTGGTGGGCGAGGGTGACAGGGAGGCGGCCCGACTGGCCGACGACGTGATCGAAGTCCCCGGCATCGAAGAATTCCTCCAACCGATCGTATCCATCATCCCCCTGCAACTGCTCTCCTACCACATCGCGGTCGCCCGGGGATGCGACGTCGACAAACCGCGCAATCTGGCGAAGAGCGTGACCGTCGAATAACTCGTATGTCAACAACGGCGGATTCACTCCTGGACAAACCCTGAGGTGGAAGGGCCTTTCGGAGTCGGGAGCCGCATGAGGATGGACGCATGAGGATGGACGCATGAGTGCAGATCCCGCGGAACTGATGTTCTACCGCGAAATGACCGCGGATACGTTCTTCGAAGAGGCCGAGAAACTGGGCGTGGCGGTCGAGGATTTGCAGGACGAGGAGACGTACGACCAGGTCTTCTATTCCTGCCTGGTCAATATCCGGATGGAAACGGCCACGGCAGTGGCCAAGGGCTTGAACATCCCGATCACCGACGACCAGGCCAACGCGATCGCCCGCAACAGCCTCGTTCCCGAGGTTTCCACCGAACCGGTGCCCTTGACGCCCGAGGAACGCGAGATCGCCGACACGCTCTACTACCACGCCATCAAGGCCGCCGCCGCCCGCCACGGCGAATCGATCGAGGATTCCGTGGCCCGGGTCGAAGCCAAGAAAATGACCCGGACCGGCGAAAGGGGCTTGACGCTCTTCCAGAAATTCGGCCGCACTTCGGGATGTCTGGTCGTGATCGGCGCATTGCTCTTGGGAACGGCTTCCGCCGCCGCCTCGGTGGTCTGGGTGTGTCGCGCACAGTAGCCGTCTCGCTCCGCGAGACGAAGCCCCGAACCCTGAACCCCCGACGAAACCTGACTCGCTTGGAGTCACTTTACACGACCGAGCGGCCTAATCCTCTCCCTCCACCATGCTCTCGATCTTGCAGTCGGGCAGCGCCGCTTGAAGCTTCGCCACGCCGGCGTCCGTGACGTTCGTCCGGGTGATGCGAAGATCCGTCAGCTTCTTCAGCCCGGCCAGGTTGTCCAGCCCGGCGTCGGTGACTGCGTTTCGGCCGAGATGGAGGAACTCGAGATTCCCCAGCGCCTTCAAGTGCGGCAGCCCGGCGTCGGTGACCTTCGTGTTGTCGAGGTTCAGCCACGTCAGTTGCGTCATCTCTTCCAAATGGACGAGGCCCTCGTCAGTCACGCCGGTCGTCCACAGGGTCAGTTTGGTCAGTTCGGGCAACTTCTCGAGATGTGCCAGCCCCTCGTCACCCACGGCCGTGTCCGTCAGATCCAGGTCCTCCAGGCCGGACATCGCGCTGAGGAACTCCATTCCGCGGTCGGTCACGCCGGTGCCCGCCAAACGGAGACGCTTCAAACGCGGCAACCCGGCCAGGTGCGCCAATCCCTCGTCGGTGATGGGCGTTTGGGCCAGGTAAAGCTCTTCGAGAACAGCCAGCGGCTCGAGCTTCTCCAGCCCGGCGTCGGTGACTTCCGCCCCGTCGAGTCCCAGCGCCTCGAGTTTCGTCAAGGCGGCGAGATACTCGAGTCCCGCGTCCTCGACTTGAGGGCCGGAGAGTTTCAAGCTCTTCAGCTCGGTCATGCCCCGGACCGATTTCAGCGCCGCGTCGGTCACCTGCGTGCCCCGCAGATCGAGCAGCTTCAGGTTCGTGTTCCCTTCGAGGTAGAGCAAGGCGGCATCGGTGATCCGCGGATTGTTGCTCAGGTGGAGGTATTCCAGCGAAGCCAATTTACCCAAGTGCTTCAAACGGTCGTCGGTGACGTCGCACTCGGCGAGGTCGACGGTAATTACCTGTTCTTGCTCGTTGCGCTTAAGCGTTGCGCCGAGCCGCGTCAGGGCGGCGACGACCTGGATTTCCGTCAGCCCATCGCCTTCCGCTCCCGGCACGAACAGTGCCTTGCCGGCCGTCGCGGCGTGGGGGGACGTCTTGACCGACTTGCCCGCCTCGTCGGACTTCATCTCCTGCCCATCACCGGTCGGCGTCTTGTCGTCGCTGCAAGCAGCGGCGAACAGCGCCGCCGTCAGGATCGAGATTCGACAGATCCAGCTTCTCATGCTGACCACCCTCGCCAGAAAAGCGTACAAGTCTTTCTTGAGTAAATACCTACCGCACGCGTCGGTACGTCTCGGTTTTTCCCTCGCCGTCCTCCAGCCGCAGGGTCTCTTCGTTCAATTCGAGAACCCGATCGCTTCGCGCATCACCGACAAGCGACAGATCCTTCGGAAAGGTGTCTTCCGTGTACGTGAAGCTCAGCACGTCGTTTTCCAGGGACCACGTTCCGTAGACCTGGTCCCACGTGCTGCGCGACACGCCCTCGTCCTTCCATCTCAGGTCCGCCGTCCAGGTGCCGTCGGAATCGAAAATCACGATTACTTTCGTGGCTTCGTCGTCCAGTTTCCACTGACCGACGATCATCTCTTCATAAGATCTCGCGCGGGCTGGCTCTTCCGATCGATCGATCGCCGGGTCCTGCGAGCACGAGCAGCAGCAAACCAGCAGGAGACTTCCCGCGGCAACAAGACGTGTCCCGGACATGAGAGCGACCTCCGTTATCCTTGATGTCCTTGTGATTCCCCCTGTCCGCGCAAGATATCAAAGCGACGGACGACCGTCAACCGGTGGACCGGTTCTTCGAAAACTTCGGCCGTTGCCGTTTCGCCCGGCAAGATGTCGGGAGCCCACCAATCCGAATCGAGACGCGAATCGAGAAAATGGATTGGGATCGGTGGGCGGTGCCCACCCTACGTTTCTCTGGGGTGTGCCACCCGTCATTACAGCATTGACGCAGCACTAGCCTCATACAACGGCAGCACGTAGGTGGCCAGCAGCGTGAAGCCGAAGGCGACGCAGCCGAGAATGGCCAGCAGGATGGTCCAGGTCTTCAGGGCCTCGGTTTCGGTCAATCCGCCCATGCGGGAGAAGATCCAGAAGCCGCTGTCGTTCATCCAGGAGCCGCAGAGCGAGCCGGCGCCGATGGCGGTGGCCAGGTAGACGACGTTGAAGCCCAGCATGCTCGACGAGACGCCCATTGCGCCGAATATCGCGGAGGTGGTGATCATCGAGACGGTGCCGGAGCCCTGGGCGACTTTCATCAGCGCCGCGACGCCGAAACCCAAGCAGAGCATGATCAGGCCCACGTCGCCGCCCTCGGTGGCGGCCAGGTTTTCGATGGGGTCTTTCACGCCGGATACTTGCAGCATCTTCCCGAACGCCCCGCCGGCAGCGGTAATCAAGATAATCACGCCGCCGCTCATCAGGGCGGTTTCGGTCGTCTTGGCGAGTTGCTTCAAGGTCAGGCCCCGCTGGCGGACCAGAACCAGCATGGCGATCGCCGCCGAGAGCAACAACGCCAGGTTGGCATTGCCGAAGATCGCCGCGACGTCGGCCGCTGTTCGCGAGTTCGTCTGCTTGACTTGCCCGGGAAAGGCTGCTTCCAACATCAGCCAGTTGAAACGTTCGATTTTCTCTTCCTGCAGCTTGGCCATGCCGCGGTCGAGAAGATCCTTGGCGGGAGCGGACGTGGCGACGCCGTCGAAGGCCTTCTGGCGATAGACTCTCTTGAAGCGAGTCGTTTCCGGTTTCGGCAACTTGCGCATCCCGCGATCTAATAGATTCTGGGCTTCCTTGGGAAGGGCAATGCCGAGGAAGGCCCTGTCCGTGCAGAAGTTCTCTTGCCGCGCGAGGTCGCTGGTTGCCGCTTTCACCCGGTCGCACAACTCGGGCGAAAAGGTGCCGGGGCCGGCGGCGTCGGAGATTGCCTGGCGCAGGTCCGCCGGCAACAGTTCCATCACTCGCCGGACCGGCTCGGTTTCCTCGTCGGTTCCCGCCGTGCCCAACTTCTTGGAGAAGACGGGCCAATCCAAAACGTCACCTTCCTCGAGCAACTTTGCGTGTTGGGCGTCGGCGATCGTCTCGGTCACCGTATTGACCGAGATCAGGATGACCGGCAGGAGCACCGGCGCCAGCGAGATCCATAGCCCGGGCAACCGGTCATCCGCGAGCGGTTCCGGCTCCGACTGGCCGCTGTAGGGGCGCATGGGAAGGTCCATCAGGTGGTTCATCACGCGGCAGACCAGCAGCCCGATCAGCGCCGTGGGCAACCCGATCATGATCCCCACCAGAATCATCAGGCCGATCGGCACGTCCAGGAAGTTGGCCATTACCAACGGCCCGGGCGTGGGCGGGACCAGCGTGTGCGTGATCGCCCCGCCGGTGGCGATCGCCGTGATGTAGAGGATGTAGTTCTTGCGGGTCTTCCTCCAGAGCGATCGGGCCAGCGGCACCAAGAGGTAGAAGACCGTGTCGAAGAAGACGGGCATGGAGAGCACGAAGCCGCTTCCCATCAGGGCCGTCGGCGCCCGCTTCTCGCCCAGGACTTTCAGAAACGACCGCACGATCCGGTCGGCGGCCCCGCTGTCCATCAGGCACTTGCCGATCACCGCGGCCAGCGCGATCACGATGCCGATGCCCGTGGCCGTGCTTCCGAACGCGCCGGCCACCCGGCTGATCTTCTCGGGCAACTCGCCGGGCGAGAGCAGGCTGACGAGCATCGCGGCAGTGATCAGGGCGATGAACGCATTGACGCGCAGCACGATGATCATCCCGATGACCGTCACCAGACCGATCGCGAGGATGACCAGGGGATTGGTTACGGCTTGGATCAGGGAGTCCATGATTTCTTACCGGATCGAGACGGCTACTGTGATGGGCCGGCACCAGTTTAGGGAGCCTGGAGGTGGCCTGCAACCCTGCCGATGCGGATAGGATCGCCGACAATCAAGGTTTCGTCAGGGTGAAGCCCTTGGCGAACCACCCGTTGGGCTCGGCGGCAATGGCCAGGCCGGCCGGGCCGAGGTATCGGGCGACGACGCCGAAAGGCGGCAGGTTTTTGCCGGGCAGTCGCACTTGGCGGGCCCGATCCAGCGCCTGCTCGCCGATCAGGGAGTTGATCACCTGGCCGAACAGCACTTCTCGCATCGGTTCGCCCCGGCGGAACGCCTCGTAGACGGGGCGGAATTCCTCCTCGGTCAGCGAGAACTTCCGCGCAAATTGCCCCTCGATTTTCAACTCGTCGATTCGCTGCTCGACCAGGAGATAGTAGGGACTACCGCGGAGCGTTTCCCGGGCCGTTTTGGGCTTGAGGACCTTTTCGAGAAAGCCCACGTGCGAGGCGACGAACAGGTGTCCGCCGACCACGGCCACCGCGGCGTGTGTCAACAACGGCTGGTTTCCGGCCGGGGCGTTGTTCTGGACGCCGTTCTCATTGCCCGGAAGCGCACCACCACCCGGCGGCGGCGTCAACGAGGGGATATCGATGTCGGGGATGTGGGCGGGCGGCTCCTCTTCGAGGATCTCCCACGCTTCGTGACCTTCGATTTCGATTTTCCGAGCGGCTTTGTTGGCGGCCTCCTTGGCCATCCACTTGGAAATCGTGGTCTGTACGGCCTCGGGATCCTTCAACTCGATCGCGAAGAGGAACCGTTCGCTCTCCGGCCCGATGGGAAGCTCGTTGGCGGTCAAGATGGTGACTCGCCGGCCGAAGTGTACGAACAGGTCCTTGCGCAGATGGATCTGCGGGCCGTTGGGATCTTCGGCCAGGCTCCTGACCGTTTTGTCCCAGATGCCGGTCAGTTCTTCGTAGATTACGTATTTGTCTTGCCATCTTCGCACCACGTAGAACTTGTCGTTGCCCGCGTCGGCGATCTTCCAGACCTGGCCCGGCGTTCTGGTTTCGAATCTCAGGTTCTCGGAGAGCGAGATTCGTGCCTTCTGGAACTTCGCCTGAAGGGCCTCCGACAGGGAGCCGCGGACCAGATCGACTTCGATCTTGTCCTCGGTGCTGAAGAGGAACAACTCGCCGCCGGTGACCTCGTCGAACAGCGGGCCGAAGTTGTCGAAGGCGTTGAGCAGATCGCAGTAGACGGTCGTGTAGGTGGCAATGTCGCGCGACACCCAATCCTGGGGTGCCAAGTCGTTGGGCACGAGTTGGCCGTCGGCGTCCACCTGACCGGCCGGAAACTTCAGCATCTTCATGGCCATCTCGTGAGGCGGCGGGGCATAAACGAACGTGCGGTGAACCAGTTCGCAGTCCTCGGCCATGAAGTCGACGAACCCGCCCACGCCTTGGATCGCCTCGAAACCCTGGTTCTCCAGCAGCTCGACGACCGACTTGCCGCGGCGGCGCTCATTTTCAGGCGTGGCCGCGCGGATCGCCTCGACGTAGCCCAGCGGGTGAATGAACCAGCGGATTTGCGGCATGGCACCGCCGTTGTCCTTTTCGCAGCGCTGCTTGACGGCCAGGTAACCGGGCGAATCGGCCAGGCTGCCGTCCTGTTTCTTTGCCGCTCGGGCGAGGATTTCCACTATCACGTCGGGGTCGTCGGAGGCAGCCAACAGGTTGCCCGATAGGCAGTAATATGCATTTTGCGGCTCGGCATCCGGAACGTTGGCCGGAGCCGGGATTTCGAACCGGACGATCGTATTGCCGGCGGCCTGCTGCTCGGACCGCTTGGCTCCCCGCTTGATCAGGTCCGCTCCAACCTTCTCCAGAAGGGTCTCGGCTTGTGGAAGGTGGCCGGTTACGTCGAGCAGCACGGCGGCGGCTGCCTGTTCGGGCCCCAGGCGAACTACGGCTGCGGCGATCTCTCCCCCGAGGACGTTTTCGAGATCCTCGGCCTTCAGCCCCAATCGCACGTCGGCCGCGGCCAATCGCTTGCGGAGTTCCGCCTGCAGGTCCTCGGCGAACGGCTTCATCACCGGATCGGCCATCAATTGGCCGATCTGAGTGTCGTTCCAGTGTTTGCGCAGCGTCTCCATATCGGCCACGGCGATGAAGCCCGTGGTCGTATCGGGCAGCAATTCCTCGCTGCGGGGGACCTTTTCAGCCGACACGGCCCCCATGTTGACCAGCGAAGCGATCATCCATACGATCACAGATGTCCAAGATCTTGACACAGCAAAGCTCCTTCAGGTGGTCGGGCGAGACCGGGATACTCTTAGGGACATGAAAGTCCCGTGTGGAAAACCCAGTGTAGCGGGAGGCGCCGACTTGTGCCAGACCGGTTGGGGAGACTGGGTATTTTATGCAGAGTTCTCGTGGAAGGCGGCATGCACGTCGATCGAGGGGGCCTGATTTCGCCCCGTAGGGTTTCTGGACGCCGCTTCCAACGCGCGGCATAATACCACTTCTGCGTGTGTTTCCAGGTGCCCCGCAACAGCAGCCGCTTCCGGCTTCGCAACAGCAATATGCAAAAGACGGCCCTCTACGAAACACTGAACGGGCGACTCCGCGCCTTGCTCGACGGCGAGCGGGACTTCATCGCCAACGCGGCCAACACGGCGGCCCTGATTTACCACACGCTGCCCGACTTGAACTGGGCCGGCTTCTACGTCCTCCACGGTGACGAACTGAGGCTGGGGCCGTTTCAAGGCAAACCGGCCTGTACGCGGATTGCCGTGGGAAAGGGCGTATGTGGAACGGCCGCCCAGCAGCGCACAACGTTAGTCGTGGAAGACGTCCACCGATTTCCCGGCCACATCGCTTGCGACGACGCCTCCAGCGCGGAAATCGTCGTGCCGATCATCCATCAAGGCCGCCTGATCGGTGTCCTCGACCTCGACAGTCCCACCGTCGGCCGTTTCGACGCCGAAGACCAAATCGGCCTGGAAAAGCTGGCCGATACGTTCGTCGCCGCGGTGGGAAAGAACGATGAACGATGAATGATGAATGATGAATGATGAATGATGAATGAATGACGAATGACGAATGACGAATGACGAATGACGAATGACGAACCAACCACTCCCCGCACTGCCCACTAACCACTGCCCACTAACCACTGCCCACTAACCACTGCCCACTAACCACTGCCCACTAACCACTGCCCACTAACCACTGCCCACTAACCACTATCCAAGCCGCCATGCAAATCGAATCGATCGAACTGTTCCACGTTGCCTTGCCGTTACGCCGACCGATGTCCACGGCGGGCAGGGAACTCGATGCCCTGGAAACGGTCCTGGTGCGGATGCAAAGCGGTGACGCGGCCGGCTGGGGGGAGGCCAGCCCGGGCAACGTGCCGACCGCAAGCGCCGAATGGGCCGCCGGCGTGTTCGGATGTCTGCGGGATTGGCTGGCCCCGGCGGTCGTCTCCGGCACGATCGACTCGGGCGACGACCTTGCGAAAAGACTCGACGCCTTCCGCGGCAACCGCTTCGCCAAGGCGGCTCTCGATACGGCCTGGTGGGATCTGAAGGCACGGCGGGAGGGCCGGCCGCTCTACGAACTGCTCGGCGGCGACCGCCCGGCGATCGAACTGGGCGTGACCTTCGATCAGATGGAATCGACCGAGGAGTTTCTGGCGGCCATCGGCCAGGTCCTGGACGCCGGTTTTTCCCGCGTGACGTTGATGTTTCGGCCCGGCTGGGAGGTCGAAATGGTCGACGCCGTGCGGAAGGAGTTCCCCGTAGCCATGCTGCAGATCGACGCCGAGGGAGCGATGGGGCTGCAGCACATGGACACGATCCACCGCCTCGAAGATTTCGCGTTGGCCGCCATCGAGCAGCCGTTTCCCGCCGACGACCTGGTCGGCCACGCCATGGCACAGCAGTCGCTCCGCACGCCGATCTGCCTCGACGAGGGCGTCACCACGATCGCCCAGGCCGAGATGGCGCTGGACTTGCAGAGTTGCCGGATGGTGAACATCGAGCCGGGCAAGGTCGGGGGGCTCACGCCGGCGGTGGCGATCCACGACGCGTGTCGGGCCGCCGAGGTCCCCTGTTACGTCGGCGCCGTGCCGCAGACCGCCGTCGGACAGCGGATCGCCTTGGCCCTGGCCGCGAAGTCCAATTGCCCGCTTCCGGCCGATTACCTGCCCTGCGAGGAACTCTTGGCGGAAGACCTGGCCGAGCGGCTGCTGCCGAAGCGCGGCGAGACGGACGGGATCATGCGGATCGGTCTCTGGTCGGAACCGGGCCTCGGCGTCGATCCGGATCGGCAGTTGCTCGACAAGCTGTGCCTCGACCGAGCGAAGGTGCAGTAGAATCTCACGCCGCAACTCTTGCACGCCATGCGCACATGTGCGGCGCGGATTCGGCAGATCGAGGCATACCGTCATTGTTTTCCACTTTTGGAGCCGAAAGACAACAATCGGCAACCTCGACGGCCGCCCCGTTCGCCCCAACCCGTTTTGCGGCAAGCGGTTACGCAGACGGGCCCGGTGCGCCTCAACCTGGCGAAACCGATTGTTTCTCGCCCCCAGCCTGAAGCGTCGTCTGTTGGTCGAGGGCGTGTCCTTGCGTAACTTCTTCTGGCATCACGACTTGGATCGTTCGCCCCATCTTGACAGCACCCGAATGGCCGGTTACACTCGCCCGGTTGTTTCCACGACGCAAGAGTCGGCCAGTTCACGGTTTGCGCCATTGTTGACCACTTTTCGCCGATTTCGCATTTTCAAGAACAACAATCCATCGGCCGCCTCTGACCAGGTTCCCTCTCCCTCCGGGAGAGGGTTAGGGTGAGGGCGACCCGCAAACCAGTTTCCCCCTCTGATGGAAAGGCTCACGGCGATCCGCCGAGAAACGTCCTGCCGTGCTCGGTGACGGTTTCCGGTTGGGCGTGCCGCGGGCGAAGAGAGACCATTACGAGACCCCCAAGTTATACACCCCGCGGCGGCCCAATTTCAAGCCGAGAGCGGGCAACGCGGCAACACCGGCGACGTTGCGAAACGGGCGACGCCAAACCGTTCGATGCATTCGCGAAATCATCGGCGCGGCCGAGCCACGGGAGGATTGCGGCGGGTCGGCCGACGTGCCGATCGGACGGCCTTGTGAATTCCTC
>Ga0307378_10004554_pt1 | contig 19715 bp, 26 predicted proteins | sample UN1MG_FD_202238 | JGI IMG/M metagenome (GOLD analysis project Ga0307378, IMG submission 202238) | Soil microbial communities from Risofladan, Vaasa, Finland - UN-1 | ecosystem: Environmental > Terrestrial > Soil > Coastal area > Acid sulfate soil | place: Finland: Risofladan, Vaasa | collected... | reverse complement strand
GAAGGGGCGCGAATACAATCCAGAGCCGGGAGACCCGAATTACCGCGCTGGCTCAGAGCAATGGGGGAGGACGTTCAATTATGAGGAGTCTTGTGCCAATGGCCGAAACATGCGCTCCGTCTGGACGATCCCCACAGCGCCGTTCAGTGGGTGGACGCAAACTTCCCGTCGGGTTGATGTGGCATTGGGTGACGTTTCCGATGACACGATGCGCACACCGTCTCCAGGTTGTCCAATTCATGACAGTCTGGATCGGCAATGTGGTGGACATGCAGGCGTTGGTCTGATCCGCAAAGAACGCATTTGCCTTGATCGCGCTGAATCGTCAGACGCCGAGCCTCCCGGTGATTCCAACTCAAACGTTTCACAGCATCCGGGCTGTAGTTTGGGTTCGCAGGGCCAGCTGTGTGCTGCTTCTGCCATTGACCATAGCACCGAAAGCCGCAGAACGGACCTCGATCCTGTGACCAGTCAACCATGTAACGTTTCCGCTCAAACCCCTTGCCACACTGACGGCATGTCAGAGTTACCCGGCTCAGGCGAGCATACTTCCCACACGGGTGAGAGCAATACTTCGGCGGGTTGCGCTTCAGATGGGATGGGCTCTGTTCCTTCGGTTCAAACTCCTTGCCACAGCGCAGACACTTCATGGTGGATACCTCCTGAATGTACTTGCTCATTTTACCATGAAGTCACCGAGAAGTCAAGCCACTTCGCCACGTTCCCGCCTGCGCTGGTAGACCCGTGCATCAAGGCGGGGTCGAGCGAGTACGGATGCTGTCCCAAGTGCGGTGCGCCGTGGGTGCGGGTGGTGGAGGCTTCGTACAAAAAGAATCGGCCATCCGCAGGCGAGGACCCACGAAGTAGGCATGAGGACAAGTTCTCAGTAGCGAACGAAACTTCAGGCTTTCGGGGGAATAATCTGCTTAGACAAACCGAAACCATCGGCTTCGATCCCTCCTGCAACTGTTGGAAATCCATCGTTGGCGACCATGAGGATACCCGGTTTCCCCGCTTTTCCAGAGGATGGTTGGGCGAAAACCGCCATCCTGACCTTTTCCCAGTGCCATGTACCGTCCTCTCGATCCCTTCGTTGGGAGCGGCACGACGGTTGAGCGGGCGAAGGCGTTGGGCAGGCGCGGGATCGGGATTGACTGCAAGGCGGAGTATCTAGACATGGCGGTGGAGCATCGGCTGAAGGGCCAGGAGGTCTTCGACTTGCCATGAGGATTCTGTATCGGGTGCCGGTTGTGACGCAGAAGGGGGTTTTTCTCCGGGAAGAGACTGTCGGGATAGATAGTTGCTGGGAGTTCAAGGAGGATACCGGCGGCACACTCTGGTTCCGCTATGGCGGACCGAAGGGCTTGCTGGCGTGCATCTCCGTTCTGATCGAGCTTGACAATAAACCCTGGCTGCACGTTTCGATTTCGAGGCGGGATCGGATTCCGTCCTACGAAGAGTTGGTTTTCGCAAAGGAGACGCTGATCGGGAAGAGCAAGAAGGCGATTCAGGTCTTTCCGGCGGACGAAGAGCATGTCAACCAGCATCCGTTCTGCTTGCATTTGTGGCGCTGCTTGCAGGGGGATCCGTTGCCGGATTTCACACGCGGGAACAAGATGATCTAGGTCATGGCATGTCCCGATCCGTCCAGAGTTGGCACAGACCCCAGTGGGAAAGGAGTCGAAATGAGACCAGACATGCGATTGACTGATGAGAATAGCCTGATAGTGGATGGCAGGGCGCGTGTGAAGCTCCTTGAAGCCCAATACTGGCTCGAACAGGAGATTTACCAAGCTCGTGAGAAGTTCCCCCAGAACGAACACATGATGGCAGCCCTCGCGGAAGAATTCGGAGAACTTGGAGAGGCACTCTTGAAACAAAAGGGCGACTGGCGACATGAAGCGATTCAGGTTGCATGTGTCGCTCTCCGAATAGCCACGGAAGGTGATGCTGACTATCCATTTACACAGGAGGAACCGGACGGAAAATAATTCTGTGGGCGGCCGTTTCCCCTCCCGGGAGGCGGTGTTAGAATGGGACCAGAGAGGAGCGAGTCATGGAGACAGTAGGCGAGGACCGGGAACTGACAATCGAGGAGTTGGTTGGAGAACTACACACCGCACGGGTGAATCTGGACAACTCGAACCAGATGGTCCGACAAGTAGAGGCGGACTTCAAGGCCGAAAGTGCTCGGATGTATGAACACGATGCGGAGGCCAAGAAGCAGGTCGAGTTCATCGAGGCTGTGATCCGCAAGCGAGCGGTCGAGCAGTACGAGGCAGACCCCGACCGCAAAAAGGAGATCACACCCGGCGTTGGGATCCGCATATCGAACGCTTATGTTTATCTTGACGGTGAGGCGTTCGACTGGGCGATGGAGCACAAGATGTGCCTGGACCTGAACGGGAAGGCGTTCGAGGCGATCTGCAAGGACGAGTCCACGCGCCCCGACTTCGTGGAGGTCAGGGAGGTTCCGCAGGTGACGATTGCCAGGGATTTGGGCAAGGTCTATGGCGCCGGAAACAAGGAAGCGGAATGAGGTATAAGGCGGAGCTAGTGAAGCTGGGCGTTCTCGAGCCGGGCGAACTATTCTCAGACAAGAGCCAGTGCTATTGGGGTCATGCTGGACGAGGCGAGATGTGCGGGGAGGGTGTTTGGATTCGCACGGAGGTCCCGTGTCCGCCTGACCTCAAGCATCACTTGGTCTATCGGATTACGGTTGTGCCTTAAAGAGCTTTCCAGGCTGGCGGCGGCGTGTTAGCGCCTGGTGTGTGAAGCTCCGCTCTGAAAGCAAAAAGCTGAAAGTCCACCAGCGTAGCGCCTTGGTGGAGGCTTACTAGCTAACACTAGCGCGTAAGAGCCGAGTCAGACCCGAAAGGGATGGAAGCCGCTTGGGGAAGTCGGCCCGCCAGCCTGGGCAGAACGAGAGAAGGGAGCAAAGCCAAATGAGCAGTACATGCAACAGATGTCACAGGAAGTTGACGCAACCGCTTTCTGTGGTACGGGGGTACGGTGATGTTTGCTGGGAAAGGATCAAAGCGAGAGATTTACAGATTCACGCTGAAGAAGGACTGCTGTACCCACTGCTTACCGGCCCCGGTGATGTGATTCTTACACTACGAGACGGTAAGGTAGCAACAAATGTCCCTCACCATATCGTCCGTCACTCACCGGATGGGTTCGGCTGGGGATACGGCGGCAGCGGCCCCACAGAACTGGCCTTGAACATTCTGTCGCTATTCCTTGGCAGGATTCCAGAACCCTCTCTGTACCAGGAGTTCAAGTGGGACATAATTGCAAGGATTCCTCCGCAGGGTGCTAGGATCAGTGAGAAGGTAATTCGCCACTGGATCACGGTGCATCAGTAATAGTTCTTTGGGGCGGCGGCACAAAACGCCTGCCGCGAGCATATCGCGGCCCGAATCTGAGTGAGCATGGCTTGCCTAGCCGCCGCCCCCTTTTCGTAGACGGAACTGGACGAGCTTGCTTGGGTTACAGATTTGGCACTGGCGTAGGAACGGTGCAGTTAGCGAGGACAGACACAAGGGTCCAAAAGGCCACCCATAGGGCCCTCCTGCCCTTGTGCCAGAAGGCCGTTCAAGTCGGCCTGCCGCAGTCCGCGCCAGTGCCGGTTTGGGGGCGGCGGTAGATTCTCACCAGAGCCGGTATGGGGATTCCGGTGCTGGTGGCTGTAGCAGGACGCAGTACGCTTGCGCCGCCGCCCCTTTTTGACACGGGAGAGCACCCGATGGAGAAAACGGAGCGCATCATGTTGGATGCCGGGATTGACACGGGCAACGGGAAGATTATTCTTGTGGCTAGCCCAGAGGGACTGACGCCCTGGCTGAAAGCGTCTGTCGCTGGTAAACAATGCAACCTTCGTTCCGTCCAATACCTTCCTGGCAAGACCGTCAGTTGGACCACCCTTGCTCTAATGGCGTCGGAGTTCGGATATTGTGATCAAATCCTAGACCCAGCAGATGATCATGGCAGTAAGAAGGATGTGTGACGGTGCGGCGACCTAAATGGAAGCGGGTTCTAGGCGCGGGTAAGCGGGTCTATGAAGGTTGGCGCCTGGGTGCCTGGAAGATAGTCTTCCTAGCCTGGATAATCGAGCATGTGGGACGCTGGGTTGCAAAATGAGGGATTCTGTGGTATGATGGGATTGGGTTCCGTGTGGCCTACCCGATCACACGGGATCCTCCTTTGTGTCAAGGGCGGTTCGGTCTGATCCACTGAGCCGCCCGCTCCTACCCCGGAAGAGATTTTCCTAACAGGACATCGAGCAGTTCAAACAGGCAGTATCCGAATCGAGTGATGCCTAATGTCCACAATCATCTGTCACATTTGCAAGGCGCATCCAAGCACCACGCGCTGTCTGTCCTGCGGGCGCATGGTTTGTGATACCTGCTTGGCTGGAGGGCAATGCACTATCTGCAATACTAAGGGGCTTCACTGGTCACGCAAACCCATACGAATTACCCCTACTGGCTGGGTAGGCATCGGCTGTGGAGGATTTGTTGTCTTGATATTCCTGATTACCCTGATAGGGAACCCCATTCCCCTTGTATCAGACTATGAGGTCGTTGGCGAATTTGGTATAGTGAAGACAGTATACATGCCGATAGAAAAGATACAAGATCAGGACTGTATCGGTCATGCTTTGGGGAAGATCGTTGACCCATCGGAGACGATGATCCAAGTGGATTTCTTCGATGATCGCAGTTCGACACCCGGACGATATCCGATGACCGATAGCGAGCTTGCTCACTGGAGAGCTCACTATAACTTTAATCGTCAGACTGGTTACGAGGGGTTCATATATATAACCAATGGCAATTTGCTTTATCCTAACCTCCGAGAAGTTCCCGTTAGGCCAATTCGGGATTAACCAACATGGTTGTTCTATGACGCGCCGCGACACAGAGGTTGAAGCAATGGCAGAAGAAGACCCTCAGTACAAAGAGAAGCCGAAACCTCCGCCGCTGAGATGCTCGGAGCACCCGGAAGCGGGTGTGTACAGGGGCATAGACCCAGCCGGTAGGAAGGCGACGGTAGTTTGCTATTGCCGCGCCTGCGGTCGCGCGTTGGGGGTAATCGGTCATCTCAACGCCGAGTCAGGCCCAGGTCGATAATTACCAGGCTGTCGTACTCGCCGGCGGGGTAGTGAAGGTCGAGAGTGTCCTTCGTGCTGATCGCCGGCGGGTGAAGCGAGTAAACGGTAGGGGTGTTCCTCCAGACACAGACGCGCTTGTCGTACCATAGAGCCCGGATCATCACCGCCTGATCCAACATGTCCATGTCCGGGAAGTTCGACCGGACGAAATCCACGGTGTCCCTCTGCAACCAATCCAACTGAGTCTGCTTGACCTGTTTCTGTAGCACGGCTAGTCCCATTCTAACCTATCAACCCCTCTTTTGGGTCGCTCACACACCTCCCAAATTGTGAAATGTTTGTAACAGCCGCGCAGGTCGGTTCCAATTTCACCCTCATTTTCACAAATTATTCCATCTAATAGTAGGAGAACCTCGGTTTCTCGGTCTTTTCGCGGGTTCGATAGACTCACCGCAAGAGGAAGGGAACGAACGGTATGTTGAGGTCCAAAAGATGGTGGATCAAAGCTGAGGTTGGATTCGGTCGGGCGCGGACAAGGGATGAGGTCAAGCTTTTATTGGAGGATCGCTTTGGGGTGATGCTGAAGGTTGAGTCCCTGGAACCGATTCTCGACGATGAATCGGACCCCCAGACCTTGACGCAGGAGCAATAATGGACGGTTCGGTCAGCCTGACGATAGAGAACAACCCCTGGGAGCAGTTGGTTGAGGAGGGTGAGACCGACATCCAATACGACGCATTTTGCCAATATCTGCGTCTTCCGAAGCGAGGAAAAGAGAGCCCGCGCAGGTACTTGCAGGATTTAGCGGAACTCCGGGGCTGCCGCCCTCAGACACTTCAGACGTGGTTCAGCGCCCGACGGTGGGAGGAACGGGCCAACGCATACGATGCGTACCTGGCGTTCAATCCCCTGCTACGAGCTGAGGCAAAGAGCAAACAGGAACTCATAGCCGAGCTGCGGAGGCTGGCGAAGGAGGTCCGCAAGAAGGGCGCCGCAGCGATCAAGGCACTGGGCGAGAACCTGGATGCCAGCGATGCGGTGAAGTTGATAAAACTGGGCATCGAACTCGAAGAGAAGGCGGACCGACTTGGCAGACCTGACAGCGAGAGGCATCGTAACGAGCTCAAATCAGCCATTAGAGACTTCCTTGGACTCGTTGTTGCCGCAAGGCTGGGAGGAGATGCCGGCCGAGGCACTCGAAGAACTCCTATCGCAGCTGAAGGAGAAATACGCATCGGCATCAGCCCTGAAGCCGCAGGTCACGAACGAGTTTCAGAAGTACCAGCTTTACCCGGAGAAGTTTGTGAAGGAAGTCCTGGGGCAGTCGTTGACCCAGGACCAGGCGAAGATAGCGTACTCAGTCCGGGACAACCCAGAGACGGGGGTTAAGGCGGGCCACAGCGTCGGCAAAACATTTGCCGCAGCAGGAGTCGCAATCTGGTTTCTGCATGTCTACGATCCTGCGATTGTGGTAACGACGGCGCCATCGGCGGAGATAGTGCAGAACGAAATCTGGCGTGAGATGCGCAGGCAAATGCTGACTGCGACGGTGAAGTTGCTTCCCGGCATCAAGGATGTGCGGCCGTTCTGGGATGTATCGGCGGGTCGATACGCCCAGGGGATCTCCACGGACAAAGGCGAGCGATTCCGGGGCAAGCACTGTGAGAACATGCTCTTCATCCTCGACGAGGGGCAGGGTCTACCGAGGTGGGCGTTCGTCGAAGCGGAAGCGATGTCTACCGCTACTAATAACAAGATTCTGGTGCTAGGCAATCCAATCGACCCGACCGGGCCGTACTATGATTGCTTCAAGCCGAACTCGGGCTTTCACCAGATAACCCTGTCCTGCCTGGACCATCCGAACGTAGTCTCCGGGCGCGAGATTTACCGGGGCGCTGTGACGCGGGACTGGGTAGAGAAGCGGATACGGAAGTATTGCCAGAGACTCGAACCGTGCGATGTCCAGGAGGACGACTTCGAGTGGCCGCGTGACAGCGGAATATGGTACAGACCGGACGGCTACTTCCGGGCTCGCGTACTCGGGCAGTTCGCGGATGAAGGACCGGACTCGTTAATATCGCTCAGATGGGTGCATGATGCTAGGGAGAGGCGGCTGCCCATCGACCCTACCGCACCGATCGATATAGGCGCGGACATAGCCTACGCAGGCGGCGATTACTGCGTTCTTTTCGCGCGTCGGGGGCCTTCGCTCATAGCGCGGAGAAAATGGCGTGGCAAAGACCCGGAGAAATGCCTGAACGAGATCGGGGCCTTTGTAAAGGAGTACAACGACCGCGGTGAGCGCGTCGGGACAGTCGCGGTAGACGCCATCGGAATCGGAAGCGGCGTGGCCTACGGTCTGATAGGGATGATGGAGAACAAGATCATAAGGTGTGACCGGGTGATCCCGGTTCAAGTTTCCGAGAAGGCCACGGATTCGGAGAGGTACGCAAACCGGAGGGCGGACTTATCGTTCGCACTCGCGGAGCGGTTCAGGACGGGACAGATCGACCTATCGCGGCTCGGCGATGCGGCAGAAGATTTCGAGAGCCAGGCGATCAAAATTCTCACGAAACGAGAAAACCGAACGCTCCGATTGATGATCGAGAGCAAGGATGAGATTCGGAAAAGAACGGGTCAGTCCTGCGACGACTTCGACGCGATGATGTTGTGTTTCATCGACACGGTAGACACATTCGCAGACAACTACGCTGACCTCATCATGGTGGCATGACGTGAATTTAATCCAGGAAGCGAAAAACAGGCTGGCGGTTTTGGTGCGGGGGCTCCCTCCTGTACCGACGGATACCGGGAAGGGTTCCGTCTACGCCGACCTGAGTGCTATGCTGACCAGATCGTTTGCGGTCGACTACGAGCGGACGCAGATTCACAGAGACATACACCGGATGGACCGGGATGACGAGATAGTCCACTTTGCTTTTACGACCATAGCCTCTCGCGCGATGGGATACCCAGACCCGACGGTGAATTCATTCAACATAACCGCAGAGGACCGGGAACCCGCCAGCGAGGGCGAATCGGTGCGCAGCGAGACGGCTAAGAGAGCCCAGGTGATCATCGAGGATTTGATTGATCGGGTCGGGTTGCGACCGGCAGCCTGGCAGGTAGTGAGACGGGGCGTGAAATGGGGCAACGAGTTCCGGGAAATCCTGTACGAGAAACAAGGGGATCAGTACAAGAGAATCGCCGGCCTGAAGCCGCTACCGGAACACACGGTTTGGCCGAACACGAACGAACGGGGCGACAGGTTGCTCGGGTATGCACAGAGGATGGAAAACATGCCGAGGGGCGTGAATGAGATCCGTCTCGAGGAGTACGAGATAGTCCACTTCCTCTTTGGCGAGGAAGACGGCTATCTGGGAACACCGCTTCTCGCTTGCGCTCGGAGGAACTGGAATCGGTTGAACCTCGCGGAGGATTCGGCCGCCGTAGCGCGCCTGGTTCGGGCGTATGTCAAGTTCCTCCATTTGGTGCCGGTCAACAAGGATGACCCGAAGGAGAAGCAACTAGAGACGATAAAGCGTTACATCGACGCCATGACCAAGATTCCCCAGTGGACCAGCGATATTGAGTCGCTGACTTATGAAAAGTCGCCGTCAGAGGTCAAAACGAATTTTTTCCTACCAGACGACGGGTCGAAGCGCGGCGGCATCACGATGCTGGATCCGGCGAATTCGCAGCTTCAAAACATCACCGACCTTGAGTATTTTCTGCGCCGAGTGATAACCGCTACAACCGTGCCGTTCAGGTACTTCCCGTTCGAGGGTTCCACGCCAAAATTGAGTGAAGGCGGCGGCACGGCGGAGGATGTGAACTTCGCCTGCACACTCCTGATGTGCCACCAGATGCTCCAAGAGGGATACAACAAGCTGTTTTCCATCGAGTTGCTACTGCAAGGGATCGACCCCAGGCAACTACGGTTCGTCTATCGAATGGCGGACCTCAACATTGTTGATCTCCTGCGAGCCGCCCAGAGAGACTTAGCCCTATCGAGAGCGCTCGGGGAACTCGTCAAGGTAATGCCAGGGCTGGTAGACCGCCCGGAAGTAATCCTCCGCGAATACACCTCGATGAGCGATGTGAGCATCACGAAACTGCTGGCGGACGATAAGCTGACGGAGGGCGCGAGAGAAGGCTTGGAGACCGGGGGCAACGGGAAGACTCGAATCCAGTTGCCGGGAACGGGCGTGGGCGAGGAAGCACGGAGCTTGGAATAATGGTGAACAAATTGATGCGGCGGCGGCTTGCCGAGAACAAGGAGCAAGCACTGGTCGGTGAGGCTCGGGTCAGGTCGAAGGCAGCAACCACAGAAGCGGTCGGCAGCGTTACGTTGGAGCCTGGAGAATCCGCTTGGATCGGATGGATGGCGGCCAAAGGTCTGGAATCCCGGGGAAAGGTCGAAATCCTGGAGTACGAGCAATCCCTGGTCGAGCAGGCTCGACGGTCCGTCGGTGAAGATTGGCAGGGCGACCCTGGTAGTTTGCCCGGTCTGCTGTGCCAGGAATGTTTAGCAGTCGGCAAGATCAGTATCTTTGCGAACCAGTGGCAGATGAACGGGCATACGGGGAGCCACAGGCCGGGGCATGGAAAGCACCTGTCGCCACCGAAGCCGAAGCCACCTGTGGGGAGGGCGAAGAAGCCTCGGAAGTCTCAACCAGCGAAGGCGGAGGTTGCGGCAGCAAAGCCATTGAAGCCGAAGAAGCGCCAGGCGACTCCAAAGCGGGTTCCGCCAACAGCGAAAGAGGCAGTCAGATTTTACTGCATCAGAAACCCGGCGACGGGCAAAAAGAACCCACGTCCTGAGTTGGGAGACGAGGGAGGGAAGCACCTTGGCTGAGATAGAACGAGTCAGACCTCTTGGTGAAACCAGAGAGGATGGTACACCAATCGGTGTCAGCCTCTACAAGTGCCCCTGGTGCGGTGAGGCGACGAACGATGCGGTGGTCGCTCAGATGCACATTCTCGAACAACATGCAGATGTGATACTGGGGTACTACGGTGAGACCTTTCGGGCGCGAGGGGTCGTAGTCTAGCCCGGTTCGATATTGGATAGGCAGGTTTTCGGAGCCTCCGTCTTCGGGCGGGGGCTTTTGTATTGGGGGGAAGGGAGCGGGTTATGAAAGTTGAACAAACCGGGCCAAATGCGATCCGCGTGACACTTGAGACCGACCTTGAGAAGGCGACGGTCGGAAAGGCGGAATCGCTAGAGGTCACTCTACGGCAGGATACGGACATAAGTTTCCGCGAGAGGCCGACTACTACGAGGATTTCTGTAAGCAGGGAGTGATCTCCCATGCCTTATTCGACAATCAGTGAGTTGCCTGAGCACGTCAAGAAGCACCCTAAGAAGAAGCAACGCCAATACATGCACGTTTGGAACTCAGTTTATGAGCGGACCGGGAGCGAAGAGAGGGCGTTCAAGGCGGCGAACGCCATTCTGAAACAGGAGGCTGGAATGGACACCAAATCGTTAATCGAAGCGCGGCTCGAATCGCTCCGGGACACACTCGAACAGGCCGGGAAGCGGCTTTCGGCCACGACAATCGAGAAGATCAAGAAGACGATAGCGGGTCTTGAGGAGTTGCTGGGCACCGACGAACCCGAGGAGGCGGCGGTCGAGCAGGCTTGGGCGCCGGTCGGCGAGATGTTGCTCCAGATGAGCATCACGGGGGAGGCGACATCGGATTCATACGAAAAGAAGATCGCCGCCATAAACGAGGCCCTCCGCGCCGCTAACTTGGTGAGGTCGTCTTATACCTACACTTTCTATACGTGGCCGGACCATGTAGTTTTCCGGGCGGAGATATATGACCCGGAGAAAGGATACCAGTACAAAACCTACCGAGCGGATTACACCGTTGACGGCGACACGTACACATTCTCGAACCTGGAGGAGTGGGCAATCGAGGAAGTCGGCGTTGCCGTTCAATCCGCCGTTATCGAGGCTGACGAGGCGTTGGTACAGAAGCGGGCGGATGTTTCTGATGCAGACAAGAAACGTGCGGCGAAGGACTACGGCGACGTGGAATACGCCGACCCCGCGAACAAGAAGTACCCCATTGACACGAGGGCGCATGTGAAGGCGGCATGGTCTTATATCTCGATGCCGAAGAACGCGGCGAAGTACAGTTCGAGCGAACTTGCCAAGATCAAAGGGCGGATCAAACGAGCCGCAAAGAAGTTCGGGATCGAGATCAGCGAGGAGTCGGGCCAGAGCGTGACGAGTCTCCTGCTTGAACGTGGCTCGAAGTCTCCATTGCTCATCCAGGTTCTCGCAGACAGCATCGAGTTACTCCAGGAGAAGACGGCGGAGGGGTTGTCCACGTTTGAGGGCGTTGCCACACACGGGAACGTCCCCAACCTCAGCAAGCCGCCTATCGTATATCCGACAGCGAACTGGTCTCGTGAACTGCCGAGGGTCCAAGACCTAATTTCTCAGGGCCGGTTCAACGGATGTCTGGGCCATACCCTTGACGCAAACGGTGACGCACGCGACGCCCAACCAGATGAACTAGCCTTCAAATTCACGCAGATCGAGCAGAACGGCGATCTGTTCCCGTTCAAGGGTGAGATCATCGGCACTTCCAAAGGGAAGGAGCTTCAGGCTTTGCTTGAAGCGGGCGTTGCCCTCGACATGAGTACCTTCGCTGCCGGGAAGGTGAAGAAGCAAGACTGGAATGGACAAAAGGTTTACGTCGTTCAGGAAGACGGTTTCAAGTGGCACCGCACTGATGTGGTGCTACATGGCGCATCACCGGGAGCATCAATCACGGACGCGCGGCTCCAGTCGCTTGAAGCGGAGGAGCCAAGAAAGGAGACGGTGATGGACCCTGAAGAACTGGACAAGAAAATCCAGGCCGCGATAACCAGCGGTAATCAGGAACTTGCCGACCAACTCCAGGCTCTCAAGACTGAAGTAGAGGGACTGGGCCAGAGGCCGGTGTTGAGCGAGGAGCAGATTGCGCTTCTCCAGAAGGCGGCTATTGTAATCGGCCGCGACGAGGAACGGATCCAACTCGAAGCCAGGGATAAGAAGATCGAGGACTTCGTGACCACGATCTCCGAGATCCCAGGTCAGTTCCGGGGCGCTGCGAAGAAGCATTTCCAGGCAGTCACCAAGAGCGCCGAGGAAGTCGAGGGCGCGAAGGATCAGGTGCTTTCGCTGATGAGTGATCTCCTCGAGCAGGGGAAATTGCTCCAGAGCAAGGGTCTCTATATGCCTGAGTTCAACCAGGACGGGACCACCCGCAAGAAGCTGGAGACCCCGCAGGATGTCATAGACGACCTCCTGCAATCGGCGGTTGAGAGAGAGATTATCCCGAAGGATACTGGTGTAGACGATCCAGGCAATCCGTACAGGAATGCGCGGATCATGTTGCAGACTATGGCCGTTGAATATCCGGGCTACGCCGCAGCTTATGCAGCGATGAGAAACAAGACCGTCAAGACCCCGAGGGACATGGAAGGGTTTCTGATGCAGAACTTCCGTGATTTGCTTCAGGATGTTCCAGCGGGCGCGATGACGACAAGTGATCTAGCGACTGCGATCCCCTACCTGATGGGGATAGTGCTCGACATGACGCCAGAGTTGATAGTCGGCAGGTATTGCTCGGTTCAGCCCATGTCTACTGACAGTGGCTTGATCGCCTACTGGAAGATCAAGGACGAGAGTGGCACTGAGATAAGGACGCCTGCCGGGTTCTACGCTGCAAGGGACTATTCCGACGACCCCGGAGAGAAGGAACAGATCAAGAGGATCAAGGGCGGACTCACGACTGAAGCGATCACCCCGACCGCCAAGAAACTCATGTGGGATCAGAGCGTTGAGGTCCTGCGGCGGCTGCGGACCAACTGGGGCATGGACGGCGCCAGCATCATGGTGAACGAGTGCGCCAAGCAGATCGCTATGGAGCGCAACTACGACCACCTCAGAGAAATGATCGCAGGGGCGACTGGCGGCAACGCTACCTACGGGTGCGGAGTACCCGCTGACGCGAGTTTCGACGGCGAACAGTGGCAACGGCAGATCATACCGTACACGGGCAGGGTCAGGAATCTGATCTGGGACAAGACGTTCGCCCCAGCGGTGGCGATACTCGGATCGGCCAACTCCATCGACAGGTACGCTTGGCTTGCAAAAGAGGCAGGCATGTTGAGTGAGACGCCGGCCCGCGGCATCATCGCGCGCGGCGTCAACATCGTCGGGTCAACGACCAGGGGCGAAGAACTGGTCTCTATCGGCTGGTGGGATGCGATGGGCTTTGAGGACATCCTGCTCTTCATCGGTCGGGATGCCGAGTGGTATCGAAGCGGCTACATCGTAGCTCCGTACCTCGGACTGTACGTGAGCCCACAGTGGACCGATCCCAATACGCTCGATGTCGAGCAGGCGCTGCTTTCCGAGGAAGCGACGAAGGTGGCGAACGGCGATTTCTTCGCTTCCTTGACACTCATCACAGATCCGACGGATCCGCTTTATGCTGGTCAACCGCTGTAGTCGGTATAAGGCGAGGGAGAGGACTTCTCGGTCCTCTCCCTTTTTTTGAAGGCTGAACGGGAGCGATGTTAGTTTTCAACAAAACAAAGGGTCTGCAACTGTACGGTCCCTGGAAATTGAAGCCGAACGAATGGACGGACCTGCCTGATAAGGTGGCTCAGAATTTCAAAGGTGCAAGGGATTTCCAGGTAGCACCCGACCACTTGGTAGACGAGCAGGGGCTTCACCTCGGATGGTCGAGCCCGTTTCATTACGCGGACGGGTACGGGAGCATAGCCCAGGAAATGGCGGCGACGTTCCTTGACATGGGAATAAAGTTGAGCATCTATCCCAGGGATTACGATCCTTCAAAGCCTGCATTTGGGGGTGTGCCACTCGAAGAATGGGAGTCGAAGGCATTTGTGCCAGGGCAGATAGTGGAACAGTTGAGGCAGGAACAGCCGCCTGTAGCTTATGGCATCAACATGACGTGGCCGCGTGAGGTTCACCAGAGGCCGTTTCCCTGGTGCATCGGGCTGACGATGTTTGAGACGACACAGCCGCCGAGATCCTGGGCGGAGCCGATGAACAAGTGCCGACGCATAATCGTACCCTGCAAGCAGAACAAGGAAGCCTTCGAGGGCATAGGCGTCAAAGTGCCGATCCACGTAGTTCCTCTGGGCGTGGATCCCAAGAAGTGGCGATTCGTAGACAGAGCGGGGATGGGTCGTGCCGGTCCTCTGCCCAAATTCACGTTCCTAATGTCGGCCGGCCTGACGTATCGGAAGAACCCGGTTGGGGCGGCCAAGGCATTCGTAGCGGCGTTTCCCAGGGAAGGGGATGTGCGCCTGATCTTAAAGACCAGGGGCGCTCAGAGCAGCGGCGGGTTTTGGACCTGGGCATCCGAGATCCCGGATGACCCTCGGATTGAAGTGGTTCGGGAAGAGAGCACACCTTATCAGATGTACTGTTGGATGGCGGTTGCCAATGCTTTCGTGTTTCCATCAAAGGGCGAAGGCTTCGGACTCACGCCGCTTCAGGCAATGGCGACCGGGTTGCCGGTGATAGTGGCCGACAATTCCGGGATGAGCGAATACTGCGATGCCCGGTACAACTATCCGGTGCATTGCCATGAAATCCCCGTTCCCCCTGGTGGGAGTCCCCAAGGCTATCCTGCCGACTGGGGGGATGTCGGGAACTGGTGGGAGCCTTCGTTCGACCAGCTCGTGGACAGGTACAGGGAGGTCTATACCTATCCAGAGATCGCCTATGCGAGAGGCAAAGATGCGGCGGCTTGGGTTCGGCGCAAGTGGACGGTTCGGCGAACCTGCGAAGGGATTCTCAAAGTCGTGATACAGGATGCGAAGGTAAGTGGGGCAATCCGATGGTAAACCACATCATGCGGCGGAGACAGAGAGAAAAGAGACTCCAGGAAAAGGAGTCCACAGCGACCGTTCCCGTGATGAATCTATCGGGTCGAACGCAGGCTCACGGTCTGTCTACGATACCGGCAGACGGGCACTGGCATGACGTTCCTGAGAGTCTGGCGCAACGGTTGGTCGGGGATCCTCAGTATCGTGTTGCCGGAGCGGAGGGCCAGCGTCGGCCTCACGATGTCCCGCACCCTAAAGAGCGCACTTCTTGGCCGTCTGTCGGGATAATCGTTCCCGTTTATGACGCGCCCGACTTGCTCGATCAGTGCCTAACGTCTCTAACGCAGACAGCCTACGCGGGTAGGCTGGACTATGTTCTGGTTGACAACGCGAGTGCCAACGACAAGACCGCACGTATCTTGCAGAGCCGAGATTTTGCTTCCGTTAGATTTGATAGTCCTGTAGGATTTGCTGCTGCCGTCAACGCTGGAATAGGTGCGATTCCTGGGTTGGCTTACTACGTTCTATTCAACCAGGACTGCCGAGTAGTAGATGAAAGTTGGCTTCAGCATCTCATCAACTGGATGGAATATCGGTCGGACTGCGCGGTATGCGGACCCAAGCTACTGTATCCCGGCGGCACTACGATACAACAGGCCGGGATCGAAATACCGGCAGGAACAATCGGGCGCCATCGCTTCGCGGGGCAAAGCAGCAACCTGCCCATAGCGAACTGCTACGAGCGGGTGCAGGCCATTACCGGCGCGGTCTTCTGCATCAGAGCCAAGGCGATCCAGGATATTGGCGTCTTTGACGAGGGCTACTTATTCGGCTGTGAAGATGTCGATTTTTGCCTTCGCGCTTCGCAACGCGGGTGGGCCGTTTGGTATATCCCCGACTCGGAGGTTATCCACGAGGAGTGCGGCGTCAGGAAGCTTCATCCGAACGGCCGCACCCTGCAACAGTGGGTAGATCAAAGCTCCCAGAGATTCCGGCGGCAATGGGGCGCTTATGTAGATAAAGTAAAGCAACCTGAACCGTCCCCGGGGATGACGGCGTGGGACCGGGAGGATTGGCTCAAGCGGATGGGTTGGCGCATAAGCAAGGGCGACGTAAACTTGCCAAATCCCAAAGCGTGGCCCTCTGTCGGGGTGGTAATTCCGGTCTACAACGCTCCCGAACTATTAGAGCGGTGCATTACGTCCTTGCGGCAAACTGCGTACACAGGCAGGCTACACATCCAGTTTGTGGACAACGCCAGCACAAACCGCAAGACACTTAGTTCTCTGGGGAAAGAACGCAACGTAACGCGGTTTGACCGACCTGTCGGCTTCTCCGAAGCTATCAATGCAGGGATCAGGGCACTTCCACCATGCGATTATCACATTCTAATGAACCAAGACATCGCCGTGATAGATTCGGAGTGGTTGAACCACCTGGTTCGCTGGATGGAGGCTCGTCCTGAATGTGCGGCCTGTGGGCCGAAGTTGCTCTATGACGACGGCAGGATAGAAGCTGCTGGGATCGACATGCTCGTAGACAACAATTGCGCTGAACGTGGGCGGGGTTGCGACGCTGACGATCCGCGCTACAACGAGTACCGCAAGGTCCCAACAGTGGGAGGTTCGGCGTTCTGCCTGCGAGCCTCTGTAGAAGATGAGATGGGGCTATTCGATGAGCGTTACCTGTTCGGTTGCGAGGACCTGGAATACGGCATGAGGTTATCCGCGAAGATGGGATTGGAGGTGTGGTACGTGCCACACGCCGTCCTCAATCATAGCTGTCACGCAGTACGAAAGGCAAATCCACAAGACCGTGCGCGGATAGATTCCATGCACAGACTTAGCGCAATGATCTACCGTGAGGAGTGGGGATCATACTGCGACCACTTGGCAAAGACTCGAATCGCGTTCATCCTGCCGCACTTCAATAGTGTAGCTGGCGGGGCACGCGTGGTCGCGGCACTTGCCAGACAGCTCTCAATATGCGGAGTGCGGGCGGAAGTTTTCGTCAGAGAATTCTTAGATGATCCAGACAACGATTTCCCACGATTCCCAGTTCGGTCACTAAAAGACCTTACCGAAGCCGATATTGTGGTCGCTACACGCTTCGACACGCTGGCGGACGCCAGGAGGGTTAAGGCTGAGAAGCGGTACTACCTTGTTCAGCAGATTGAGGACGTTATGGCTAAGAACTGCGGGGGCACTTCGGAAGATGTGTTCGCCAGCTACCGAGACACAGATTTTGAGATCATAACGATCAGTGAGTACTTGGCTAGACGGCTCAAGGAGATGGGCCGCCAGAGCCATATTCTCGATGTCGGGTTCTATCGCAGTCTTTATCCATACGCAGTGCGTCGGCCTCAGCGCACCCCTCCCAGGGTATTGATGTACGGATCAAGCGACTACCACAAGGGACCTGATCAGGCCGGCATCGCTCAGGCCATACGCAAAGCCGCTCCGAATGTGATAATCAACGCAGTGCATCGGCAGAGCGCAAGAGCGCGTTGGGCGGACTTACACCTTCGCCCAAAAACGACAGCGGAGATGGCGTCCGTCTACGCAGACCACGATGTTTACGTGTATGCCTCGCTTTCCGATGGATTCGCCATGACGCCCGTAGAGGCGATGGCCTGCGGCACACCCGTCGTCCTGACGGATTTTCCCGGCAAAGATCAATATGCGAGGCACGAAGAGAACTGCCTGATCGCGGGATTTCGGGATGCCGATTCCGTAGCGAGGGCTGTCGAACGAATGCTATCCGATGAAAAACTGCGGAAGCAAGTTATTGCTCACGGTCTCGAGACTGCTGATCACTATGACTGGAACAAGGTCGGACCACAGTATGCGAGGCTACTACTAGGAGCTCCAGTATGAATCCGACCCTGACAGGACAACGCACTAAGGGGAGCGGTGAGTTTCAAGATGAGCGTTCCCAAACCTCCTTGGATTGAGATAACGACTATCGTACCCTGTCCCATCCGCTGTTCCTACTGCCCACAGGACACCCTGATTGCGTCATATCAAGGCGAAGGGGTTCTGACGCTGAGTAGATTTGCGGAAGTGCTAAAGAACATATCCCGGGATGTAACCATCGACTTTTCCGGCTTTGCCGAGCCGTTCACGAACCCTGAATGCGCCGATATGATTTTGCTGGGCCATGAGTTGGGCTACAAGATCGGAGTCAACTCCACACTTGTTGGACTTGGAGAAAAGAACGCCCAGAGAATAGCGCATATCCCGTTCGCTTTCTTCTACCAGCACGATATTGGACTGGACTTACCAGTGTACCCATTCGTGGAGCGACGAAGCAAAGTTGAGAACCCGGAGTCGCGCTCCGGCAACCTACGGCCGGAACTCCGGCGTGAAGGGGTCGGTGAATGCAAGCGGTCGCCGACGCACGAAATAAACGTCATGCTGCCAGACGGGACAGTCGTACTGTGTTGCAATGATTACGGCCTGAAGCACTGTCTTGGCAACCTCTTCAACACCAGATATGAGCAGTTGACCCGTGAGGTAGATTATGAGTTATGCCACCGTTGTCCACACTGGGCACAAACTGGGGAGATAGCCAAATGAAACTCAATCTAGGATGCGGCAAGTATCCGATCAGCGGTTGGACCAACATAGACATCTATCCGTTCGATGGAGTAGATCTCATCCATGACTTGAATGACGGAATCCCGTTCGATGACAACTCAGTTGAAGCCGTGGTGATGGTCAATGCGCTGGATCACTGCAAAAACCCGCATTTCATCATGGATGAGATATTGCGGATATGCAAGCCAGAGGCTTATGTACAGATTCGCGTACCCCTACTGCAATACTGGCAAGCAGATCATTACACCTGCTTTTTCGACGATTGGTTCGAGCGAAATTGCGGCGAGAGATGGACTATAACAAAGAAGGAGACGGCGATACACAAGAACATCAAGGACGAGCCCTACACTTCATTATTCGTACAGTTGTCGCCAAGGTCTAAACAATGAACTTGATGTGCGATATAACGAGCAACTGCAATCTGCGGTGTCCCTTCTGCACGAACAATTGGAGCAAGGTCCGGGGGAATCGGAACATGACGGAGAGGACATTCGGTAATGTTCTGATGCTTGCCGAAAGCCCCGCCGTGGGCGACGACGGTTTATTCATTTCGTGTGCCTTTGAGCCACTGATCCACCCGGCGTTCGGCACGTTGCTGGAAATGATTCCCGGACAGCTAAAGACAAAGGCATTTTTCAGCACGAATCTGGCTGCGCCGCTCTCCGACAGTTTGATCGATTCTATCGTCCGAGCGAACATCGACCATGTGAACGTCTCCTTCGAGTCTTTCAGACCGGAAACCTACGAATTTTTCCGGCGTGGCGCGGATTACCGGGTGTTCATTGACAACTTGAAACGGCTATCGGATCGGATCCGTGCTACGGAATCTGCGCCGCAACTATACTTTATCACCATGCTCTTTCAGCAGAATCTCGACGAAATAGAAGACATGGTGGCGCTTTGCTTCGGTCAGTACGGCGCGGGCAGTTACGAGGTGCGAACACCGTTTCGGTGGAGTGTGAGCCAGATCAACCCCGCATTTCTTGTAGATTCGTACCTGGAACCAGAAGAAGCAAGTCGGCTCAAGGAGAAATTGTCCGATGACCGCATTGCCTGGCGCATCGACCAAGAGGAAGCCGACTACTATCCGAACATGAGAATCACCTCGGACGGGAAGGCCGAACTGTGAA
>Ga0307378_10004553_pt1 | contig 19716 bp, 24 predicted proteins | sample UN1MG_FD_202238 | JGI IMG/M metagenome (GOLD analysis project Ga0307378, IMG submission 202238) | Soil microbial communities from Risofladan, Vaasa, Finland - UN-1 | ecosystem: Environmental > Terrestrial > Soil > Coastal area > Acid sulfate soil | place: Finland: Risofladan, Vaasa | collected... | reverse complement strand
CAAGATCAATCAATTCGTTCAGCATTACAATTACCATACCAAGCCTTTCGAATGGACCGCCACGGCCGATTCCATCCTCGACAAAATTAAAAGACTATGTCAAGTTATTTCCGAGACGCAACACTAGTTTAATAATATTTACCCCGCCTATACTTTTTACTCTAAATTCATCATTGTTTCCTGTTCTATTGTTACAGAGTGTTATATTCGTATCCATCTGGCCTTCAATGTCTTCAGCAAATTTAAAAAGACTAGGAAGACCATCAAATATTGTTTTCTTTGAATAATTGTGAATTACACCTTGTCTAATTTTGTATCTATTGATTCTCTTCTTATCATATGGCCATGGGTTTGTAGCTGATAAGTCGTTAATTATAAAATCATAAACTGATTTCAATTCATCCTTATCTCTAGAAGGGTGTAGTTGCCACAAGTCGTAAAAATGGTAGAAATTCGATTTTCTACTCTCTACATCGCTACATTTCTCCAATTCTAATATGACTGGAAATATGTCAATCCCAGGGAAGGTACTTCTATGTAATTTGGTAATCCGAATTATTTTACAGTTGTCTAAGATAAAATCCCGAAGTTTAAAGTGGGATTTAATCGTGAGAAAAGAGGAACTGGTGATAAAAATCACTCTTTTCCCTTCGTTAAGCCGTTTTATAGCATTTACGATAAAATAGCCATATGAATCTTTTGATTGCAGATCATAAATCTCAGGATAATGAACCGTTTCAACTACTTTGACCCCATATGGTGGATTCCCAATAATAAGATCGGGATTTAAAGCTTTTGTACAAGAATTCAGAAGGCTTTTTGGATTCTCCAACTCCAGAGTTGGAAGAACATCCAAATATCTATCAGGATTTACTGTGATTGGATGTAGAGAATCTTGGCAGTCAATAGAAAAATTTGCTTTCCATAATTTAGAATGTTCTGGATCTTTAAGAGTCTCTGGCTTCACATTATCCTTAAGTTGCTCAAGAAAAACTCCTAATATAGTTAATTGGATTGCAAAAGGATCAATATCTCTTCCAAGGATATGTTCTAGTGCTTCGCTGTGTGCTTGTTTATAGTTCGGTGCAACCCCTCCGCTGATATAATCGCTTATAGCTTCATCTACATATATCCTATATATTTTTCTATAGAAGTGTCCTGATCCACAGGCATTTTCTAATATTTTATGACCTCTGTACTTTGCTAAATAACTTTGCCCTAATTCAACCATAAAATCGACTGTATCATCAGGTGTATACACAGCGCCTATTGAATTTCTTAGCTCGTGATCAATAAGTTTAGAATAAATATCTCCTATTACATTGTTCCGTGACTCAGGAGTGGCGTATATAATTGCGTTTCTTATATCTATTTTAATTAGCTCATTTTTTATTAGCTGCAAAGTTTGTTCGCTCGGGAAAAATCTATCATAATTTTTTGCACTTAATATTTTTCCGTATTGAACCATATGGATATTGAAACCAAAGCGGAAAATGTCTTGATAGCTTACTTTTGTAAGATCATTCCCAAGTTGTTTATAGAACTTTTTAGATTTCAAGAGCAATCTAAAATATTTTCTTCTATCTCTGTTTTCGAGGGTTGCTAATACTTTATGACCAAATATTCCTCCCATTAAGTTATATTCTTCTCTTGGAAATAAATTGTGTATTATTCTTGGAACATCAGTCCCTGATGAGAGGTCTTCGATAATTTTTATGAATAATATTTTTATAGTGAAATGGAGAGAGATGGTCTGAACCGCTATATCGATTTGTTTTTGCTGATCACCTGTTATTCCTACATACATTCTGCGCTCATCAATGATTTTCTCAAGATATTTTTTGTATAAGGGATACTTATCAAGGTTGTATCTATCTGTTTCAAAATCAAAAAATAGTGCTCTCATATCTTTGTACACTCTTTCTTTTATGTCTTTGAGTTTACTCTCTAATTGCTCTGCCGTAAGTAATATCCTAACCTTGCCTGGATCTTCTTCAATTGTAGAATGCCAATAAGCCTCTGCGATCCGTTGGTAAGAAATTTTTCTATCTTCTAAATCGAGCTCACTTGTTTTTTTATAAAATTGATGCTCTCGACCGTTTGAAAGAATTATGAAAGGCACAGGCTCATCAAAAAAATCACTTGTAGCATAGCTACGTGCCTGTTTGAAATCATCTTCTGTGAGGTCATGAGCATACTTTTTAGCTTCCAGTACGATATAGGGATATCCTCCATTAAGATATAGGCCATCATAACGACCTAAATGCTCTTCATCAGTCGGCAATGTGTGTTGTGCTTGATAATCAAGTGATTCAGGGGAAGGAAAACCATATTGGCTAGTAAGATAGGGCAAAATAAGCTTATCTGCTGTATCCTGTTCTGTGAATGTTTGTTTGATAGCTCCAGATACAGGCATCAAAACCTCAATATATATGAATGAAACAAAGCCTCTAAATTTGTATTTTATATGAATTTTCTGATTTGTAAACTACTTTATTCCAAGGATATGTTTATTAAAGGAATCCTAGAGAGGCCTTGCTGCCACTCGACTCAAAATAAAAGACTCAAATTGTTAATAATTCTCACGAGATTTTAATATTTCTACCATGCTTCATATTCCACATCAGGAGGATATGGAGGAAGATGCAGGCATCCAACATTTTTTATACGAGGCCGTAGCTTTTCGATTTGTTCTCTGAGATTTTGAAGGAATTTTTTTGCATGTTCTTCTTTGAATATTTGACTTGGCAAACTGAACACTGACCTTTTGTCGTGTTGATGCCTATCTAAAAAGTCAATATAAAGCGAATCCTTCTTCAAGCTCGTAGTTATACCTGCATATTTTCTGTAAAAATCTCTCTTTTGCTCTTCATAATCCTTCCAGCTTAAGTACTTATTGGGAAAGAGGTTCCTTCCTACCTTTCCTAGATCATTAGGATCTAAAGCTATATATCCTAAGCCATGTGATGTCTTGGACTGGAGATGATACCAAAAGCGCCAGAATTTCTTTATTTTATCATCCGTATCAAATTGCCAGTTTGCCTCAAAAAATTCCAAACATAGAGTTGACTTCCCCAGTTCCTCCATAACAATACAAGAAAGGAATACTGTCCGAGCGTAACGCTTATGGAAGTAGAACAATTCTGCATCTTCTAATATCTCATCGGCATTACTAAAACAAATAAGTGCTGCCGTCTTAAGTTCGTCCAGAGTGAGGCTTCTATGTGTTCGACATCTTTTCAATTAAATCTCACCTCCCTGTATTTTCGATAAATGATTTAAAATTATACCATCAATAATTATTTTTTTGACATACTTGGATAATTTAAAATTAGACTTTGTCCTAAAGTTGCTTGGTAATGCTTGACACAGATGCAAAAGAAGGGCTACAACCTTCAAATGATATTATCCAAATCAAAGGAGGTGTAGCCCGATGGACGAACTCGAAATCAAGATCGTCTTTGCTTATAAAGTACCAGAAAAAGGTCTCACACTCAATGGAATTTTGAGAGGTCTTCAGGAAGATCAAAACAAACTGATGCGTAATATGGTTAATGCAATCCTTGCTGCAATGGAAAAGAAAACAATAAAGGAGTATATATCTAGCCATCCTGATAGATATTTCAGGCATGGCAAACAACCCCAGGAACGAAAGCTTATCACCTCTTTCGGCGCGATCCACTACAGACTGGCTCAGCTTTATGACAGGCAAACAAGGAGGGTGTTCCCTCCTTTGGTCCAAAAGCTTTCGATTCTTCCTTATAAACAGTATCAGAGAGAGGCATTGGAAGCAGCAGTAGGCCAGGTGATTCATCTTTCCTATCGTCTGGGAGAAAAAGAAGTGCGCAGAATTAAAGGATATGCACCGGGCAAGAGTACTTTGCACAGATGCATAAAAGAGCTGGCCGATCACTTTGGGCAGTGGCCTTGTTATAGACACCGGAGTTTCAAGTTTTTGATGGTTGATGGGACAAAGGTCAAACGTCAGGAGTCGAGGGGACAACCTCTGGATAAGACAAAGATACGATGGGCTCTGGCTTCTGAAGGTGTGAGGAGACGTTTTTAGCCTGTAGGGTTCTGGGTGGATAAGGACTGGGCGTCTATCCGCCAGGATCTGGAAAAGAGATTGGATTATGGGAAACTGGAAGTGCTTCTTTCTGATGGCGAACCTGGTATTGAGGAGAATCTTCTCTCTTGCGGGATGAGGAAACAGCGATACATCTGGCATGGAAAGAGGGACTTTCCGTTTCTTCTTTATCAAGACGGGCTGAAAAAACAAGAACAACAGCCTTTGAGGAAGCTCATGGAAGAGATCTTGCTTTTTTCTTTGACCAAAGAGCTTCTGGAGGAGGTGCTTGAACCTGAGAAAGAGCTTGGGGTTGAGCTTGTTGAAGAGATTAAAAAGGGATTTGAGAAACTGATCAAGGTTCTTTCGCCTGAGAAATATCCCAAAGCCAGAGCTTATATGGAAAACTTCTATCACAATGCACTTCTTGTATTTGATTTTTGGCTGTCGGGCAAAGGCTGGATCCCTCTGACAACGAATGCGATTGAAAGTGCTTTTACCCGACTGGTCAACAGGATAAAAAGAATAGGCAGGCGCTGGAGTGAGCAAGGTCTTACAAATTGGGTGGCCATAGCCATGCGAAAAATCTTTATTCCGAATCTTTGGGATAAACTCTGGACGGATTATCTCAGGATTAACAAACAACTAACGCTCTTCCGATTGAAGGTTGAATATGTTTGGATTTAGCATTACCAAGCAACTTTGGGACAAAGCCAAATATTAAGATAAGAAGGGAAATTTTACCTAAAACAGCAAGATCCTACTTGCATGAGCCGCCTAGGATGACGAGGACGGCTTCCTAATTGCCTCTTAAGCAGTACTCTGTTAGAATAAAAATATAATGCTTCCCTCTTAATTGAAAGAACGTAAAATATTATGTATTTAAATTCTAATAACAAGAAAAACAAAAAAATGGAAACTGATTTGTCAGGACACAAGAGGTATAAAAAATGGCTTCAGCCTCCTCTTTCTCAAATAAAGTTTACGCTGTCCTCGTGGATAAACGAAAGAATGCCCGATATGTTATGGGCAGTATTAGCTATTGGTTTCTGGCCAAGAGAAAAAGCGCTGGCGTTTTTTAGACACATTGCGAAGTTTGTTGAAAACAACCCTGAATGCTATCTTGTAACTCTGGCTGCTATAGGTGGACTCTCTGTTGATAAACGGTTAAAACTTATTAAATATATGCTCTCATGGTCCGATGATACCAAAGAAATGTTACGGCCACTAATGCTTTTTCAAACATTACCCGGTTTTAGCGAGTGGAAAAAACTATTAAATGATGCTGTGTCTGAGAAAGATTGGAAAAGACTAGGAGATGCTGTATTAAAAGTGCTTTGGCATCAATCTGAGGCAGCAACTGATTGTCGTTGGGTAAAAATTCTATGCAGAATGGTTGGAGGAAAGATGAAATTCGATATTTCGATGAAGGATACAGCTCGAGGAATCATTGAATATCCAAATTATGGCGATTTAAGAAAAATAAGATCATCTATTAGAGCAGCAGAAATTACCCTTGAATCGCAAAAGAGAAATTTAGATTATTCATGGCCACAAAATTTTTGGAAGACTTGTTTTGAAAAAACAATCTGTAGCCCTGAGAGTGTAGCTTATAAAGAAAAGTTAGATGCAAAAACTTGGGAAACTAGCCGTAGGCATTATCTCGAAGAAACTAGAAGATTAAGGATGTCTCTCATTGATCATTTTTTACAAACCTCGGTTACTACTGCAATAGATGCAAGACATGAGGCATGTTTTGGTTTTGCTTTTTATTCCTTCACTTTATTTACAGAAATTACCTTATATAAACTGGATTATTCTGTTGTCGGAAGAATGATCCTTAGATCTCTTGTTGAATGCCTAATCTCATTTGCTTATCTTTTAAAAGAAGACGACCCGGATCTCTGGAAAAATTATCGAGGGTATGGAACAGGACAGGCAAAGCTTATTTATTTAAAATTACAAGAATTAAAGGATAAGTCAGTATCCATTAATGAAAAGATGATGAATGAAATAGCAAATGAGGATGTGTGGCAGGAATTTGTATCAATAAATATTGGCCAATGGGATAAAACTGATCTGCGAAAAATGAGTGAGAAGGCTGGGCTCAAGGATGTTTATGATCAGTATTATAATTGGACTTCTGGATATATTCACGCCAGCTGGGTTGCTATTCGAGAAACAGTATATGAAAGGTGTTTTAATCCCTTACACAGACTTCATCGACTTCCCACTAGAGATTTCGCGAAATTACTATCTGTAACTCTCGATGCACTTAAGATAGTTAATGATATCTACGAATTACTATCTAAAGCTTATCCTGTTTTTGAAGAAAGAATCAAACCATATAATTCTAATATGAAGAGAAACAAAATTCCTGAGGAACTTCTTAAAATCTATAAACAATTTGATAATTGCAAGAGATGTAAACAAGAAAATAATCCTCTATTACATATTCTAGGTGGAGGTAGATTCAAAAATCCTCAATTTTTATTTCTTTTCATAAATTCTACTTATCTCAATATATCAAGCCATAAAGATTACAAAGGAAAAAGAAGATATCCTTTTATTGGGATTCGTCATTTTTACCGATTTCTTTCAGAGATTGGATTTATCGATAGAAAAATAGTGGATGATATTTATAAACATGGTTGGCAGGTGGAAGACGAGGATAGAATAGAAAAAAGTTTATATAATAGCAGTATTTATATAACTAACTTAGTAAAATGCACCCAGCCACATCCAAAGGTTCCAAATAAAAGGATAATCGAAGAAGATTTTAATCTATTCAAGCAAGAATTAAACACTGTATCACCTAGATATATAATTACTTTTGGGATACTTCCTTTTAAAATTCTTACAGGTAAAGATATTCGCTTAAAAGATTATTTAGCCAAGATTAGAAAAAATACATATAAACCAGTTGAATCAATTGATGTTTTTAGTAGAAGATACAATATTCTATCCTGCTATTTTCCAGTTGGTAGGGGCGATCAACAGAAAGCAAAGGAAATGTTAAGCTATATTAGAGGGAAATATTCCAAATAAGTTCTTTTCTTACACTCAAAGGGAGACAAATGTTCGAATCCTTTCGGGCCCACTAAAGAGGACGTTTTCGAACAGATCTTAGGTTTTACTCTTTCAGAGCAATATGAGATTACTAAGAGCTTGGTTGTTCCGTTGTTTGGGAAAGTAGAGCTCTTTTTAAATAAATAGCATGAGTAAAGCTAAAACATACTGACTGAATTCTTGCAATTTATTATATCCCCAAATGGAACTCAAAATTTAGCTTATTTACTTCTTCTATTCAGGCGAATTTTTTCTAAAAGATTATTCAAACTCTATTTGAAATATTTTGGTGAGCGATGTAAAATTAACTGATTTTAGCATACTATAATAATTAAGGGGTTAAAAATGGAGAATAAAGAAGGGAAAAAAACAAATACGAAATCAAAATTATGGATAATTTGGATAATAGTTGCTTTCATTGGAGGAGCAGGAGCTACCATTCTACTGTATTTTCTAATTTTGCCTATAAGGGAAAATATAGAATCCACTAACGTAAACATTACTACTATTTTTACAGGTGTCATTGCCTTCGCCACAATCGCATATGCTGTTGTTACCGCTCTTCTGCTTTGGACTAACGCTAAGTCACTCGAACTCACTCGCAAAGCAATACTCCTGACAGCTCTTGTACACGAAGCAGAATTTGTGTTTAAGAAGGGGCAAAAGAACTCCGATGGCTCTGCTTCTTTCGGTGGATTAGAGTCAGCATTGCGCCATTCGCTATATAAGTATATGGGAAAGATAATGAAATTTCGGGAGGAAATAGAACAGGCCCTAGGTATGTCCTCCGGTAGTGAAACATAAGATTCCAGTAATATTGAAAATCATGTAGATACCTCCTAATAGTCGTTAATATTTTCAACCAATATATTCCAACAAAAGAGGATGTTTCTGAACAAATTGTTCATTGTACTTTTACAGAACGGTATCAAGCGGTAAAGGGATTAGTCGAAATATTGACGGAAAAGGCAGGATCTTTTTTGGATATAATAATTGAAATTTAATATGTGAAAAGGTAAGATAGTTTGAAAATATCAAATGCTATAGAGTCATAATTAAATGTTTTTATTGACGGTAAACTTGTATGTTGGATAACGCGATGGCTACTAGTAAACAATTGGATAGCGATAATATCCCCTTAGCAATACACGATTTAATCAAAAGAATAACCAATATTGATCAAGTTGAAAAGATAATCCTTTTTGGTTCAAGAGCCTACAGAGATCATGAATAGCATTCAGATGTTGATCTAGCTGTAAGTGCACCCAAGATAAGTCTTCGCAAATGGCTCAACATTAAATTAGTTAAAGAAGGAACTGTAATCAGGATAATATATGGAGAAGACTTTGGGATAACTGAAGCAAGTGCTATCCGAGAATTAATTAAAATTGGTTGTACAGTTAGAGTTTGTAAACCAGAGGGTGCAGGTTTTCATCCCAAGTTTCTAATCATAAATTATAAAAATTCTGATTCTATTGTATGTGCTGGTTCTTCAAATTTTACATCTGGTGGATTAAAAAAAAATGTCGAGTTTAATATTAGTCTTAGTTCTAGCAAAAAGTTATTAAAAAAATCTATTTCATTTTTTGATAACCTTTGGAACATTTCTGAAGAAATTGATGAGGAATATCTTTCTCTGTATGAAAATTTAGAAAAAGCCCAGAAAAGGTATGACCCATTTGAGAAAGTTCCTCCTGTGCCAAATGAAGAATTATTAGTTGACTTCATGAATTCATGGATTAAAAAAATCAAACAGGATAAGAAGAAAGAAGGGTGCTTTGAGTGGAGAGGATGGTATTTATTCCCAGAGCATGGGAATTTAAACAAAGAAAAATTGGTTGAATTGAAGAAAATTTGTGAGGCACTCTTTATGCTGAGTGGTAGTAATAAAGTTATTAGAATTGACAATTCGCAAGCTGGATTAGCCAAAGTCGCTGAGGTTATTAGTCACGCAAATGTCACATATGCCCATAAATACGATATACAAACAAAAAGAGCTTGGTTAGTAAGACAACAACTAAACTATCTGGAAAAACTGAGACTAATTCTACAGGTAAAACCTGGATTATATCAGGTTAAACAATTAGGAGAAAACTTTGTAGAATTGGAAAAAGATAAACTACAGAAGTTTTACACTCAAAGAATTGAGGATATAGGTTGGGTTTGGGGAAACATTAAATATGTTAGTTTTTTAAAAAAGCTTTTATTATTACTTCCAGACAGAAAAATTACTGAAAAGGAGTTTAGCTACTTTGTATCACATAGTCATTACAATGAAGAACTGCTTTATATATTGGAACTCATTTTGAAATTTAGAAGTACAAAAAATAAGGATAAATTTATACAAAAACAAGATAAACGAATCAAAAAAGAAATACTAACTTATCGCACTCCACATGCTCATAGTCATTATTTATCGAAGACAAGAAGCCTCATGAAGGATTTAGGTTATTGCCTAAATTTTGAAGCGAAAAAAATAGATAATAAAATGCACTTGACTCTTTCATTCGCAAGCTAATTTTAAATTGTGAACGAGTAGAGGCAATTGGAAGCCAAAGACCCTGAAGTCCTGGCTTCCCTTAATTGAAAAGGACAGCTAGGCTGAAGAAGCACCTCATTAAAGAAGACGAAAGAGGGGGAAGGAAATTCTCATGTCAAAATATATGATTAAGGGAGGGTAAGATGGCAAGAATAAAATGGGAGGAGCTGAAATGTTCATTGAGTATGATGAAAAAATTGTAGAGGGTGCTCTTCTGTTTTTTAGAGAGTTTATTAAAAATCACAATGATTATTTTAAACACCTGACGACGCTCTCTACAGGTTCAATCCTTATTATTATAGCTATAATTGAGGGGGTTTTTGATAATCCTGAGTGTATAATATTAATAGCTATATCATTTTTCTTTTTTCTGGTTTCTTTAATTGGTGCACTGTATATGTTGCAAGTTCTAAATGGATACAATAAAGCCCTCTTTTTTACACTGGTTAATATCCTTCAGGTGACAGAAGAGACTACGAATAAGGTGCAGGATGAATTGAAGAGAATGACTGATTCGATTGATAAATCAGCGAAAGTTTTTCATCCGATAACAGATTTTTCATTCCTCCTAGGCATAGTCGCATTTTTAGTTTTTACTTTTATTAATTTCATATGATGAGCAAATATTGAGGCCAATGTAAGCCAAAAACCCTAAAGCCCTGGACTCCCGAGAGTGAAAAAGGCAGCTGAGCAAATTTAGCACCTAGAGAGACGAAGAAAGGGGAGAGAAATTCTCAGGAATGTAAGAAAACTATGATGCTAAAAATTAGAACTAAAAGTTATTTTTATTACGAACATTCAAAATTCGGGCGGCTTAAGTTTAGGAAAATTAATTTAAATGATTTAACAAAAATAGAGAATTATAAAGTCATCGGAAAACGATATAAAGGTTTTACTATTTTTGTATTACATAATCAGATTGTAAGCCCCAAAATTGGTATTTCAGATTTTTCGATTTTAGATAATAAGGAAATTATATCTATAGCGAAATATTTTATAAAAGAGACTGGTGGCATTTTTGCAGAATATTTCAATGAAAATGAAAACGAATCATTCTTCCTGAATTTTTATAACTCATTTAAAAAGCGCCGAGAAGAATTATCAAAGAGTTTTGTTCCAATTGGAAAAGTAATGGCGCAAATGTCGATACAAATTTCTGAGTCTTTACCTAATATAATGTCACAATTAACAATCGCTCCTATGACTGAAATTATAATGGCTGATATAAAAAAGAGTCTGCAAAAAATAGTAATAGCAACTGATGATGCGGGGAGAATTTTAGAAAAATATGGATGGCTTATTCCTCCCTCAATTGATATAAGAGTTGCAACTTTAATATCCAACTTGGGAAATAAATCAGGAAATCATCGAGAAAAGATAAATAAACTATTCTTGGATTATTACCAAAGAGATAATTTTAAGGAAATCGAATTAGTGATAAATAGATGGAAATCTAATAAATTATTTAGGAGAAGGATTAAAATATTAAAAGATTGTTTAAAAACAATTCAATTATCAAAAGAAATCGGTACTTTTAATTCTGCAAATGTCATTATCCCTACACTGATAGCTCAAATTGATGGTGTATGGACAGATTATGCCATATCTAAAGGATTTGATATAAGAAAATATGCGGAACGTGAAGTTAGTAAAGAACTTAATAAACATAAAAAAGAAATTATTACAAAGCTTAAAACTAGTGATAGCTTTGTTAAACTTGATGATTTATTTAAAAATATGATTTTAGAGACTTTGTGGGGAACAGCCTATCCAAGACAATGTCCTAAAACTGGACATATTAAAACTCGCTTTAACAGGCATAAAATAATTCACGGAGAATATGTATCTTATGGGAATATATATAATGTCTTAAGAGCATTTTTTCTATTAGATTTCATTTCTGAATTAAAATAAATATTTCAATGCACTTCGCCGATAGCTGATATGTTATTAAAATTTTGAGGTGAGTGGAAGCCAGTGACACTAAAGTCCTGGCTTCCCGATAGTTGAAAAGACAGCAGAGCTGAAAATATCACCTCATTAAAGAAGACGAAAGAGGGGGAGGGAAATTCTCAGAATGGAGGAAATATGAAAAATATATGGAAAGAAAATAAAAGTCTGATTGTGATTGCATGTTTAGTATTAATTGCATGTTTAGTATTAATTTCAATATATATTCTATTATATCCAGAGAAAGATAAAATTATCCAGGCTGAACTTATAGTGATATTGGTATCTATAACATTATTTTACGCAATCCAAACTCAGAGAATAGTGAAAGAAGAAAAACACAGCTGATTTTTGGGAAAAAAGGCTGGTTGAATTTTATAAACCTTTCATTGATAAACTAAATAACATGAAGGGCGCTGTACATAAAAAACCAATTAATAAAGATAGGATATTTGAGATACACGAAAATACTAAACACCTAATTTGGAAAAGAGATTATATGATTTCTGAAAAGACGTGTAAAAAAATAGAAAAATTAAACATGCTTCTAATTGAAACTCAGAATTATGGAGAAGGAGATTCATTAAAGGAATTTAATGATTTAGAAAAAGAAGTAAGAAAAATTATACTTAATGAATGGAATGACATAAAAGATGCTTTAAGAAAAATTTATGCAATTGAGAAAAAGGAAGGCTGAAGGGAGTAAGCAAAATTCTCAGAAAAGGACTCATACAGGGTGATTATTTAGCTGTCAGAAGACAGTGGCCAATAGAATGTGGAGAAGCCAGGCCAGGGACTTATTTGATTAAAGAACTGGAGAAATCGGGTCGATTATTTGCAGTCATGGAATATGAGATCACAGAATAAAAAATGAAAAATTTAGACAGCCTCAGGATCATTCTTTTCTGGGTCAAATATCTTGCTTTCTGGACTCTAATTCTATTGATTTGTGGAGTGCCTTTCTTATAGGCCGTCGATTAATCCGGATTCAGTCCATACCCTGGGGTAAGCAAGGCCTTGAGATCGAGCAGCCAGGGTCAAATTAGAGGGTCGAATTTAAGGGATCGAGGATAAAATTCCTGAAATGAGGGATATTGAGAAAATTAAAGAAAGAGAAAAAGAGATTGGAGAGATGAGGATAAAGATTGAAGAGATCGAAGAGATTGAAGTGATAAGGAAAATGAGAGAAAGATTGAAATGGTTTAGAAAGAGCGATTTTCAAGATGATTGAAAAAATCGAAAAGATTAGAGAAAGAGAGGGAGTAAAGAATGAGTGAAAAACTTAAATGGGTTTGTATTGTAATATTGGCAATTTTCATGCTGTATCTGGGCAATCAAGTAAAAACTTTGGAATCATGGATTGATGCTGAAAAAATAGCAATAAAACATCACTCGAAATTAATAGAAACTTTAGAGTGGAATACCAGAAAACAGTGGGATAAAATATTTGGGGATATAGAAGAGATGGAAGCGGAACAAAAATGGCGTGAAGGAATGATGGAAACTAATGAATTAATTAGGAAAAAAGTTAATGAATTAATTATGAAAGAGAATGAGAGAGCAGCAAGGGTCTCAGAAGAGAAAAGAAAAATGGAGGTGATTATCCAGGATAATTGACTCAGAAGAGAGACAGTAAGAGCAATATATGAGTATTTGAAGAAGGAACTTTCATTAGTAAATGTTCCTCCACGAATTGCAGGAACGTCGTGGATTTGAAGAGAGGCAGCCAGATTGATAGACGTGGATTTGAAGAGAGATTTAAAGAGACCAGGGAGAGACAGCCAGGGATAAGAGAAAAGAGATTGAGGATTGATAGATATCCAGAGAGAGGGAAAAAGGTCGATTCTAGAGGGAATTATACAAATGGGAAAAAAATAATAAGAAAAAAACTTTTAATATTCAAAACGGAAACCGTTTTGAATATTATCTGCTAAGTTATTTAAAATTAATCACCTACAAAATAAATATACAAAAATATCCTGTAAGTTATTATAAATAAAGGGCTTATAAGTAGTTTACATAATAATACTTAGACGACATAGCAAATTCATAATTATCCTGGCAATACCCACGCAAATTGCAGCCAGGAAGATCAGCTAGTATAAATGCGGTTCGATCATCACTCATACACCTAAGCATGGCTAGAATTTGATGCAGGGGGGATATGGGGCTTTTCGATTTGTGTACATCTTTGTAATATATGCTCCCTCGCTCTCCTGATTTTAAAAATTTCTATATAGGGATTTTTAAGTTTGCAGAATTTACAATATCAAAATTTAATTTTAGTGAATCAATTTAATACAGGAGCCAGAAGCAAAGTATATTAGTAGTGTACAGAGAGTAGTAAACATACTGGTTTTGGTAAAGAAGAAATTCACAAAATTGGGGTTGCAGTTTATTTGACAGACATGTTTATGGGGCATAAAATAAAACCATAAAAAACAGCGGTAGGGATCAATGAAACGCTAGATTAAAAAGGGAGGGAAAGATGAATAAAGAATTGAATCGAAATGAAATTGTTTATCGGATTGAGTTTGAGACTTCAATAGGTGAAGATAGAGCAAGTATTAGATTGATATCAGAGCCAATAATCAGCAAAAAAATAAAATATGGGATTAGGGGGGATAACAATTATTATACCTTTGAAGAACTGAAGGAAAAATTCAAAAAATTATATTTTAAAAAAGGAGATGTTTTACGCCTTTTTGTAGTTAATAACGAAAACAATAAAAGGCAAGATTTTGGAATAAATATTTCAGAAGGATGGCCTCATAATTTGACAGAGGATACAACTATAACAAGAGTAGATACTGTTGATATATCAACATATCTGAAGAAAATAGGAATTTACTAACCGAGCCGAGGGAAAGCCATTAGTTTAGGAATTTATAAAATATCAGAGGCAATTTTTCGACAGATAGCCTCTACAAGAAAGGGGGTTTACTATGTCACAACGGCATGTCATAGCTTTTGTTGTTATAGTTTGCATTTCAATCGTAACTGTACCTAGAGCTTTCGGGCAAAATACAACTGTCGAAGACTTCAGAAACGAGATTAAGTTGCTGAAGAAGACAACTAACGAGCTAAATAAACGCATTGAGCGACTTGAACGAGAATTAGTCAATCTAAAGACCTTGCTTAACTTGAAGGTTGATAGCAAGGGAATCCAACGCCTTACAGTAGACTCCAACATTGATGGGTGGAAAAATCCATCGAGTTGGAAAAAGATACGCCGTGGGATGTCAGAAAAGCAAGTTGTCAATATTCTGGGAAAGCCAACATCAATTAAGATTATTGGTGATGATTTGCGAACGCTTTTCTACCAAGGTGAAGTGTCTAGCTCTGGGTATTTAAGTGGTAATGTCGGATTTATAGATGACAGAGTCTATACGATTAACAAGCCTGTTTTCTAATTTTCTGTTAGAAAACTGATTTTATTTGCGGATAACAGGACGTGACTGGTTGGACTGATGAAATATTTGAGGAGAGAGAAAGCCAGAGACTCTAGAGGTCTGCCTTCCTGATGATTGAAAAAGACAGAAAGGCAACGGGAATGCCCTATAAATGAAGATATAATTCTTTTGGGAGTCCATCTTGATAAATTTAAAACAGAAAATTATATTTGTATATAAATATATGATCCCCCAAGAATTAGATAATCATAGCAAAAAATTCCTGAAAAATTTAACTAAGATGATTGTCTTCTTTTTATGTTTTTCATTTTTATTTTCTAATACAAATCTAACAGGAAATCAGCTTATAAAGATTATTAGAGTAATGGATGGAGATACTATTGAGGTTGAAAAAATTGGAGCAATTAGACTTATTGGGGTAGATACGCCAGAATTAGCTCACCCCTTGAAACCAGTTCAATTCTTTGCTAAAAAAGCATCTGAATTCACCAAAAAGATCGCATTGGGCAAAAGAGTAAATCTAGAATATGGTCAAGAAAGAAAAGGGAAATATGGCCGGACTCTTGCTTATGTTTACTTTGAAGATGGCAGGATGCTTAATGCAGAAATAATAAAGAATGGCTATGGCTTTGCCTATACTAAATATCCTTTTAAATACATGGAAGAATTCAGAAAGTACGAAAGAGAAGCCAGAGAAAAAGGATTGGGACTATGGGGAAACGAAGGAATGGATGAATATTATTGGCTATTAACACAAAAGCTGGAACCTTTTTTGATATATGAAATGGAAAATAACTGGTGGGCCATTAAATATAAATCTTTTGTGAAAATAAGACTTTCAATTGAAGATCTAAGAAATGAATTAGTAAAGTTAAGAATTTGGGTTCATGAATTTAGCGATAAGGATCTTAGAAAATGCCTTCTTAAAAATGGCTGGAAAGAGGAGAAAAAGCAATGAAAAAATATATAATTAAGAAGAGTTTACTTGTTTGGATTGGGTTATTTTTCTGTTTATGTTTTCAGGGATTTGGCCAGAAGATAGTATCCTGGAAAGATGCTCATAAATATTATGGTGAATATGTAACAGTTGAAGGAACAATTGTGGCAACTTATAACTCAGGAAAAGCATGTTTCTTAAACTTTCATCCTGATTACGCGAAATACTTCACTGCTGTAATTTTTAAGTCTGATTTTTACAAATTTCCGGATGCTCCTGAAGATTATTATTTAAACAAAAAAGTCCATGTAATGGGGACAATAAAACAATATCAGGGTAAGCCAGAAATAATACTTAACGGTCCTTCTAATATTAAGATTATTGAAGGATTAGGAAAATCCAAAAAAATCAGAGAAATATCCTGGGAAGATGCAAATGAATATTATGGAGAATATTGTTGTGTTAAAGGAAAAATAATTGCTGCATTTAATTCAGGAAAAGCATGTTTCTTAAATTTCCATAAGAATTGGAAAAGATATTTTACAGCGGTAATATTTGCTTCAGATTTTCATAAGTTTCCATCTAATCCTGAAGATTATTATTTAAATAAAGAAGTAAGAATAATTGGAATTATAAAAGAATATCAAGGAAAGCCAGAGATAATTCTTAAAAATCCGAAACACATCGTTATCGTTAATGAATAAACGGAGATTACAAAAACTCAATTTTTTAAGGGGGAAATGATGGACAAAACTTTTGATAGGACTCTAAGGATAATAAATAATTTGCTCCTTTTAGGAATCATTCTCATTTTATTATTAATTTTTAAAAGCATGCCTCAACAACCTATTTCTATATATTCTTTTGAAAAGGCAAAAGGGAACGAATCAGTAACGAAGGAACTCATTAAAAAAATCCCCATAGTCTCTATCTCGGGCGAGGTGGACGTTAATGTAACAAACTATGAACTAGACGTGAATGTTACTAATGAACCCTTACAAGTAGAAAAATGGTAATATATTTTTTTGGTGAATGGATTATACACCTTGCTCGAGGTGTAAGCCTCCAAGGTGAAAATAAAATAAAGAAATAAGGAGGGGTAAATGAAAAGCAAAATTTTGTTTTTAGGATTAGTTTTCCTATTTTTCTTGGTCACTATTAATTTACTTTCCAAATCAGTACCTAAAATTACCGAAGATGAGAAAATTTTGGCTATCGCTTCAATTAAAGAACAAAGCGGTGTAAAAGATGCCGCTATAAAACAGGAAGATGAAAAAGTAAGCCTTGCTATAATAGTTGAATATGGGACTTCAAAAGAACGGGCAAAAGAGCTTGGAGAGAATTTTGTCCGACTAGTAAAAACTTTTAGTCAAGATGTAAATCCTGAAAAAGAAATTGGTAGAGGGATTTATGATTATTTGATTGGGGTCTATTATCCAAATAATAAAGAGATTGTTATGGGCGCTAAAGCTAGTATCGCAAGGTCGATAACGTGGTAATAAATGCTAAAATCCAAGAAGACCGTAGAAAGGAAAGATTATTGAGGCGAGAGGAAGCCAGAGTCCCTAAAGCCATGGCTTCCCGAAGGTTGAAATGATGTTGATGAGACGAATTGACACCTCGATTAAAATGACGAACATGAGTCTCAAATTTTCTCATAAGTAAAATATCGCTATGAGAAAAGCGGAATGGGAAGCAAAGATTGAGGCTAAAATCCGTACACTGATAAACCATTTTGTCAGAAAACCCTTAAATTATTTCACTGAATCAGATATTCTCTCTTATCTCTATCTTGCTTTCTACCGTGACAAGACTTTTTCATCCCAATTTCCAACTGCAAACCAAAACGAAAAGATTATTCTAATTCACAGAGAATATCCGACTTTTTTTAAATATGACAAAAAAATCCCAATCGTTCCAAGGATAGAATCTAAATCAAGAGGACATTATGATTTCGTTGTTCTAAATCCAGAATTTGTAAAATTATATCCTCTTCGCGTAGTTACGAATAAGGACTATCATCTCTTTCCAAAGAAATTTGAGTATAAACCTCTGATTGCAGCAATTGAGTTTAAATATATCATTCGAAAAATTGACAGCAATATGCTTAGGAATACAGAAATTGATTTTCAAAAACTTCAATCTTCCATTCCTTTCTCATATGATAGATATGTTCTGATTTTTAATCGGGCTTCTCCCATCGGTAAATCTGTAAAAGAGATAGAAAGAATGAGAAGCGAGAATCCTGCAGTGAAAGCAGTTTATGCCGAAGCCTGGTATGAAGGAGATAGGAAAAAGACCAATAAAATATTTTGGCTTTGATAGTTTTAACAGGTAGAGTTTTTGTTTGTATATGAGGAGATTTTACTATGACTTTAGATAAGAGAATGTTTTTTATTCGAAATATGGAAGCTCTACAAAATAAAGATGTACCGAGGCACATTACAGAATATGAAGTTTTGACAGACGCCAATATTATTGGTGCGGCATCATATGGGCCATACGATTTTTTAATGTGGGAATTTTCAGAAAAGAAACCTGGAGAGGAAAGAAAACTATGCTTTCGGGTTCGTGAGAAAGAATACCCCTCCAATGAAAAGCCATGGGAATCTGCAGAAAAATCAGGGTATTATCATGGTGGAGGTATCATTGATGAACTAATTGTTCTTTCCTCATTTTTTCTACGTAGAAGGCTAAGACGTGGCCCTGTTGTTCGTATGGATGATAAACCGATGCTCTCGGCAAGCAGTAAAACATGGATTGATAAGGCGCTTGTCGAGAAAAAAAGCAACTTTGCAGAACTGAATGATTGGCTAAAAGCGGTTGAAGGACTCAATAAAAATGCCCACCAAAAATTCATTTTGTCTATCAGATTATATAAAGAGGCAATTCTGTTGATAGAGAATCAGCCTGATTTAGCGTACTTGAATTTAGTATCAGCTATAGAGGTGTTGTGTAAAGAACAGGATATTGAAGATGTAAAGCTTGATATTTTAGATAGAAAATTATCGCGGATTGTAAATAAGATAGAAGATGATAATTTGAGAAGTAAAATTGAAATCTGCATATTGAACAGAGAACGATTTATAGGGCGTCGATTTGTAGCTTTTATACTTGATAATATTGAAGAAAGCTTTTGGTGTGATGAGGGAAGGCCAGAAGAAGGGCAGATAAATATTGACGAACTTCCAGAATTGTTGAAACGAATCTACAATCAACGTTCAAAATTTTTACATGATGGAGAGCCATTTCCGCCAATGGTTTTCTCTCCGCCCTATAAAAGGGCTGAAATGGATATTTCGCTGAGCACTACTATCGGAGATAGAAAGTGGGAGAGAGAAGAGTATATTCCAAACCCTCATTTTTTTGAAAGGCTTGTAAATCATGTTTTGAAGACTTTCTTGGTAAAAAATCAATCAAAATAAATATTTGAATTTTTTTGGGAGAATTGTTGATACTTGAAAGAAAGCAAATCATCAAGAATGCATTCTCCATTTAAGAAAACGGCAATTCTTCCTTTCATTGTACTTTTGGTGGTGTCGCAGAACTAGAATTACACAAAATCGCAAACATTAAATCTTAAAACCAATCCCCCTTTTTCTCAACTCTCCCCTATAAAAAATCCCAAATTTCCTCTTTCCTTTTCACAAAGATTACGCTATAATATGGTTAATTCTTGCTTCGCTGGCTGGGCAAGATCGAACTAACCTATAATCCCCTTTTATTTATTTCACCCACAGCC
>Ga0307378_10004552_pt1 | contig 19719 bp, 34 predicted proteins | sample UN1MG_FD_202238 | JGI IMG/M metagenome (GOLD analysis project Ga0307378, IMG submission 202238) | Soil microbial communities from Risofladan, Vaasa, Finland - UN-1 | ecosystem: Environmental > Terrestrial > Soil > Coastal area > Acid sulfate soil | place: Finland: Risofladan, Vaasa | collected... | reverse complement strand
AGCCGCCAGACCACAACACCAAACTCATCGGTAACTCCTCATATCCAATCGATTGGACTACGAACAGAACTTGTTGACGCACTCACTCCTACTGCTACACGCGTGGCACACTGGATCGCCCGGACCATAGTTCTTACCCAGGCACGCGCCACCCTCCTCGCGCTTTATCTGCTGATCGGCTTCCACGTTCTGTGCGAAAAGTACATCGGCGATCCGCGGCGGCTTGTGGTTCGATGGCTTGACCCACTTGCCGTCCTTGTTGTGATGACCGCTCTGCCAGATCGTTCCGCAACAGAGACACAGTCGATTACCTGATAGCCACCGCAGCATACAACGTTTGGCGACATCATCACCGTGAGCTGTCATCGGTTGGACATGAACAATCTTCTCTTTTTCAGTCATCATCGAATCATCATGAAGCTGACCGCAGTCCGGACATCGATGCTCGAACTTCGCGAGGTTGTTGCAATCGACCTCGCGCAGCAATGAGTCATCCGCAATCCCGCACGCACTGAGCGTGCCAATCGTTACTACGGAGACGTCAGCACAGCCGTCGGCGATTCCCTCGAGGTTCTCCTTACCGTTCGCCTTGAACATGGAGGCCTTGAAGTCACCCTTGTCAAGAATTGCGTAGCGCACTTCCCCAAACGGCACGAAGTCGAACCCAAGATCACGCACCGTCTCGAGCGCCTCCTCGAGGATCAACTTCGCCCGGAGCAGCCGCGTCTTCTCATCAGGCATCGTCGGCCGGTCGGGTATGACCTGTCTGGCATTGACCATGAGCTCCTCGACCCGCTGCTGATGCTCTGTCTTCTTCTGCATGTCTATTCCCTACTTCCAATAGGCTGGATCGCCGTCACGAAGGACGATCTCGACGCGGCTCTTCCGCTCTTGCTGACACCGGAGCGTCAGTGCTTCGTTAAAGCCACCACCAACATCACGAACCCGGTGACTGACTTGTAGAGCACGACACTCCCCAATGATTTGCTCCAGGTCGTTTATGAAGCGGTTCTTCAGATGCTCCCACATCAGGTGACGCCTGAGGATCACAGAGCAGAATGGACACTGACATATGTCGTGCTCATCCCCAGGCATATCCAGGAGGGCGCCGTCATTGAAGTGGTACTCCGCTACTGGAACACCCGGTACCCATTGTTTCTTCTTCGCCATAGCTCCCTCTCAATTGATCCAGCGCAGGCAGTCCAGAGTCTCGCACGCGGCACGGATGTGACCGTTCAAGCTTGACCGCTCGTAGGTCAGCTTCTTGCCACACGCGGGACAATCGATCTCGCCGGCGATGCCCACTTCACCTTTCTTGAAACCCTTCGACTCCGAGTCCTCAACACAGAGAGCCAATGCAACCGTCGTGTGTTCGTGACGCTCCTTCGATTCTCTCTCGGAGGCCTCGTCCTCTTCCTTCGTGATCGGAGAGAAGTGTTCGCACTCAGCTACCTTCCGGTCACCAGTGCGACCACTCGAAATGCATGGGAGACCGAACTCGTTCTTGTTGGTGAGAACCTTGTACGAGACATCCTTCTCACACACTTCACTCATGATCCCATTGAAGTGGCGGCAGTTGCCTTCCTGCATCATCCCACCCTTTCGTCATAGATCTCGTCGAGCTTCCGCTGCCGCTCGTCGCTAATGTCCTTCTCGATGTCGAAGTCGTCATCTTCCATCGACAGACTCTCGACGAACTCCTCTTCCCAAGGAGTCAGCTTGTCCGAGTGCTCACCCATGAGCACATCGATCTTGTCCGCGTTAGTCATGTTTCTTCTTTCTAATCTCACTACCGTGCTTCATGAGAGCGATGAACTCCTCATCATCGATCGGAGGTTCTGTACAAGCTATGATCGACCTGCCAGACCTCGTGGTCCAACCTTTACGGATCCGACCGAGACGGACGAGCTCTTGCAACGCTTGTGTTAAATCCCGCTCGAGCGCGTACGCGGGATTGAGCTTGTAGTTGATACAAGCCACGATCTCGTCATTGCTAGTCATCACCTGTTTCTGAGTGGTGAGACAGATCTGATCGCTACACACACACTTGTCGCAAATGCGCACGGTCTACTCCTCGTTGAAGTCCCGGGCCCGACTCCCCATGCTGATGCCCTTGTCCTCGGCCGCGGTGACTCCGAAGTGACTGAGGTTGTAGTCGGTGACCTTCTTGTCGGTCTCCTTCAACTGGCCGATCGGGAACACACGCACCGTCGACTTCTTCTCGTCCTTCATCTTCCGGATCTCGGCGGCGAGGAGGTGTCCTGCGGTCGTGTCGATCGTCTCGCACGACACGCGAAGCGCACCCTCGTGAATGTGCATGGACGGCACGATGGCTGCGACCTTCAGTTCGTTGATCGACAGACCGAAGTCACTGGGCGCGTCACCGACCACGACCACGACGTCGATGCCTTCCTCAAGCGCCTTCTTGAACTGCCAGAGAATATTCTCGAGGACTTCCTTCGAATAGACGAAGCCATTCGCAGACTCCTTGTCCTCGAAGAGCACCGCACACTCGAACACGGCCGGCGCTGTGACGGGTTTCAACTTGTTGTCAGGCATTACTCAGCTAGTCCTTCCTCCGCGAACCTCCACGGTTCATCAATGGTTTTGCAGTCGATATCGGCACCCGCCCACATCCACTTGGTGTTCGAATCATCGATCGGCGACCAGTTCGATCGAGCCTGGTAGTTCTCGAGCTTGGCTTCGAGCTTCGCGACTCGCGCGCGTGTCGCCGCGACCTCCCGAAAGTCTCGGAACACGGTAGCCGGCAAGCTCTCGAGTCGTGCTTCGATGTCCGCGATCGCGGCCCGAGTCACCTTCGCTCTGTCCTTGTGTCGCGCCGGCGTGCTCTCGAGCTTCTCGACCAGTATGTCGCGCTCATGAACGAGGCCTAGCATCCCTCTTTCAGTCTCACGGCCATCGCCCGTGGGCAACATGAGCAACTGCCACGCCGAAAGCTTCTTGTTGGAGTTCTCGTCGAAGACGAGCGCATCAGAAGTCAGCTGCGGTCCCGTGAGCATACGCTGTGAACCGTCCGCGAACGTCACGAGCACTAGGTGACAATCACTGATCTGCCGATTGCCGAGACAACGCCACAGGTCCACTAGCTTGCAGCTGACCTTGAAGGATCCCTCAATGACCGCTTTCATTTCGCCGTCTCCCTATACCACGCCCGATCACGCCACACGTACAGGATCTGATCGGTCCCATCGCTGTTGAATCGGATCAGACAGAATCGACTTCCTTCGGGCACCTCAATGCTATCATCGGGCACGACCTCGAGCATGTCCTTCACGTCCGCGACTACGCCATGCGTCATCCCGAACTCGCCCGGTCGATACTCAACACCGACACCATACGAAACCGGCCGGATATTATGAACCTGCTTCTCTTCGATCCCGAGACTCTTCGGAACATACCTCTCCGGCAAGTCTACATCGTGCTTATCGAGCAAGACCAGGTCAACACGCTCGAGCTCGTATCCGACCCCTACGATTCCATTGGAGTCGACTGCGCCATGACCGACGGGTGTGAATACCGCAGTGCCAACCTTGTGTGCTTCAGATATGATCCGCATCAACACCGGATCCGGGAACGATGTTGGGATCAAACGTGTAGCAACGCGGAGTTCCTTCTCCTCAACACCGAGGTACGTGATCAGATGAGCTGGTTTTCGAAGGTTCAGATCATCAAAATCGCCCGGCCGACTCACCTGGCCAATAAATGTGAGAGTTTTAATTCGGCGCTGTAGTGTAGGATCCGCAGCGATCTTCTTCAGCAGCTTCATTGGGTAGAGACGCCCCGTCGCGGTTCTACGGCCGCCGACGATTACAGTGCCTGTTATCTCCGGACCTAACTCTGAATCACCGTAGCCGTTAGCGTCGATTTCGCTCATGTTCTATCTCCAGCAAGACAGGAAAATCTGTACTTTCTAGTTCTTCAACAGCTTATCCAGTGCTATGTGAACTGTGGCCGAAACCTCTAGCCCTACAAGGATTGCGACCGGGATCCATAGATCGATCCTGAGAGCCTTTTGAACCTCGGGAGGTGTTACCACACCCAAAAACACGAGAACGGCCGTCACGATTGACGTGTAGATCACCAAGACAGCTATACGCGCGAGTGTGCCTACGATCGGCCCGTGCGACAGCCAGCCGCGGTGTGGCACCAGCTTCATGTATGGCCACCAGATCAGCTTGAACGGTCCCCATGCCATGTACGGCTGTGATACCAGGTCGAGGTCTGGACTCAACCAGACCGTACCGACGAGGTATGCAATGACCGCGACCGCGGTGGGTGACCAGCCGTAACAGCTGGCCCCCATCGCAGTCATACCTGACGGGAGGAGTGCAACGATCGCCGCGGCGACGTGTACCTTGCCGTCAGGCATTTTCGGAATCCCCGATTCGATGGAAGCGGTCCTCGGACGAGCTCAAGAGAATGAGCTTCGGCTTGATCCCGAACCGCTTCGCTAACTTCAACCTCTTCGCCTCGTAAAACCGAAGGCATGCATCTGTGAGTTCTTCTCTACTCTTCATCCTTGCCTCCTGCCTCGAGACCGTCATCGACGATCTCGGGGCGGGTTGCCGGAAGGCCCAGGCTCACAGGTTACGTCTCATAACCCGGGCTCCCACATCCGGACCCGCCAACGCTAAAGATCTCCAGATGTCCAGGCCGAGCCGTCGCCCGGCCGCGGTTGATGCCCTATCAATGCCTCGATCGTCGGCTTCATAGCGCACGTGTTGCGCTCGACCGACGACGTCGGCCCTGTGAGCAATAGAAGAAGTATCACAACGACTGGATACACGGTCTCTCCTAGAACGGAACGTCATCCTCCGGCGGCAACTCATCAACCACCGAGACCGGAGTCTTGTGTTCAGCACGCTTCGCCGCCCGGAACTCTCGGGCTTTCGTTTCAAGTCGCTCCTTGAGTGTAGCCTTCTTCTCCTCGTCCTGTTCCTTCACCACAAGCTTCTTCTCGATAGCTTCGATCGCGCGCGCACACATCTCCGAGTCGAACATCGCGATGTGACAGTCGTGTTCCGCAATTCCAAGCTCATCAGACAACCAGTTGTAGGCGTGCGGACGACTCATCTTGTTCACGAACGATCGGTTGTCCCAGAGATCGTCGAAGATCAGATGAAGCTCGTGCCGGATCTGCCGAACCCACTGCGGCGCCGGCAGGCCTAGCGGAGCTCCGGTGTTCCTGTGAGCTCCGACCAGACCGTCACACTCTGGGTACCGCGCGCACCCGTAGAAGCCTCCGTGTCTGCTGGTGCGAAACTGCATACCGGCACCACAGAAGCAAATCGGATCCCCACTAGGCTTGAGGTCACCAATCTCACCATTCATCCTCGGCAACGCGGCGCGTGGCTTGCGCTTCACCTGATCGACATCCCGAGTCTTGTCGTAGCACGCCTGGCTACAGTACACGTTGTACGTGGGTGTGTGATTATGACCGGACTCTCCGATCTTCTTGAACACCCACCCAGCCTTTCTCAGAAGCTCACTGAGCTGACTCCAGACGCTGTCATTCCATTCATGACTGGACGTGAGGTCCTCATCCGATTCTCTTTCACAGAGGTCGCACTTGGCGAAGTACCGAACCTTCTTCTCGATCTGGAGACTCATGCTATGTACCCTATCCCATCAACGGAATCAGAATGGTTACATCAGTCAATGCCGCCATGCCACCCCGCACCGTTTCACGAAGTCCCAAAGCATCGTCGAGAGACATTCGTTCAATGCAACGAATTCCATCCTCAGTATCCGTCAGGACAACAACCTCTCCTTTGGCACTACTGACTTTCTTCAAGTCCTCGTACAGAGTCTCCGAGATTATCATTCATGCACCCGCCTTCTTGCGCATCGTCTCGAGATACTCCTCGTTGATGCCGGCGATCTCTAGGACGTCGAGAGGAAGCTGCCTTCGGTACTTGTTGACGAACTTCAGACCTATGACAGCCTGGCGCGGGGTGATCGAGTTACGGCCGGCGAGGTCATGACCGAAGTCGACGTCGGCCGAACTGAAGCCACGATCATCCTGAGCGACGGCGCCGTCGCACATGCCGGCCAGCATCTTGAGTCCCTGATGGATAGCTGTGATCCTCTCCGGGTTGAGACCGATCTCGTCCGCTTCCTTACGCAGCTGTGCCTGACGTGCTTCCCACTGATCCTGGACCCGCTTCGACTCTTCCTTCATGTCAGCGACCACCGACTCGGAGATGACATCCTGGTGGAGCCAGTCTTCCTGAGTTCCACCATCGAGAGCTGTGTAGATGTTCTCCGACTTGTCAGCGATCGTGTGTGCCATCTTCGCATCAGTTGAGCCTTCGAGTACGAAGTACTGAACGTTGACACACTCTGCCTGACCGATGCGATGCAGTCGGTCAGCGGCCTGCTGCATGTTGCCCGGCGTCCAGTCAAACTCGAGGAAGCGAACATTGCTCGATGCTGTGAGAGTGATCCCGACGCCGGCGGCGAGGATCTGACCCATGAAGATCTTCACCTTGGGGTCATTCTGGAACCTCTGAACCGACTCGTCCTTCTCTTCGTCGCTCATTCTTCCATCGAGCTTGACGGCCGCGTCTCCGAAGAGGTCCATCACGAAGTCGATCACATCATGATGGTGGGCGAACAACACGATCTTCTGATCCTCTTCGAGCATGGCGGTCAGGTAGCTCTTCAGCAGCTTCACCTTTGCGATCGCAGTCTCGTGGCGCAACCGAGAGAGCTCTGTGAACTCAGCCTCGACCTCGACCTCCAGCTTCCGGATCTCCCGGGTGAACCCCGGGAGGTCATCGGTGAGCTCTGCCTCCAAAGTCCGAGCGTCAAGCTCGTCCTTCATTTGCTCCAGCTTCTCGCTGGAGTGAGCCTCCTGCGTGACCGTCCGGGACAGACCGTTGCATGGAATCTCGATGACCTGATGCTGCTTCGGCGGAAGCTCCTTGAGCACTTCTGACTTCAGCCGGCGAACCATGATCGTGCTGCGCAGGATCTGGTGGAGCTCCTCCAGGTTCGACGCGCCGTTGAAGTCCCAGCCGAACCCGTTGTGACTGGCATCACAGTACCGCTTCGCGTACGCCATGAAGTTCGTCCAGCGAGTCGGGTCGAGGAGCTTCAGTATGTTCCACAACTCCTTGGGTCGGTTGACGATCGGCGTGCCCGTGAGCATGAGCCACTGCTTCGTGCGGAGACCGTCGTACTTCTTCTGCTTGCCCTTGGGTCGCTTGTTGCCGACCACGATCTGCGTGCGCTGCGCGTTCTTGTTCTTCACGTAGTGAGCCTCGTCACAGATGATGAGATCCCACTCGAGTGATTCAATTTTCGCTTGGCTCTTCACGAGAATGTCGTAGTTGATGACAACGACGTCGGCATGACCCGGCCAGGTCTTCTTCTTTGAGTCGACCACCGCGACCGTCATCGGCCTGGTGATCCACTTCTTGAACTCGCGGCGCCAGTTCAGCTTCAGCGTCGCCGGCACGATGATCAGCACGCGCTTGACCTCAGGCTTCGCGTTGATGTAGCCGAGCGCCTGGATCGTTTTTCCCAAGCCCATCTCATCCGCGACGAGCGTGCCGCGGATCGCGCTCGGCCGCGTGCAGGCGAACTGGATCCCAGCCTTCTGGAACCCCATGTACTCGAGACCATCGTTGACCGGGATCTCGATGTCAGCTTCTGTGGCGCGTGACGCTTCGATAGACGACCTGGCTTCTTGGTCGGCTTCGGCCAGCAACTTCCGAGCGAAGCCGTCAGCGAAGTTGATCAGCTTGGCAGCTTTGTGCGGTTGATCAGTCCACCAACGATCCTTCAGCTTGGCATCGAACCGGAATCCAGCACTCTTGGCGGGGTGTCTGTCTTGAGGACCCGAGGTCAAGAACTCGAACCTCTCGAGATCGGGGTTGTAGATGAGCGTAGGCATTTGGATCCCTCTCTTCCTTCACCTATAAGTTATCCTACGCTCAAAAGAATTTCAAGACTTTTCTTTTAGAATTTTGGGATTCTTGGACTCGTCAATGTCGAACGTACGGGCCGTATCGTCCATGAACCAGTCGATCGCGCTGCGCAACGGAGCGAAGGTGTCAGGGGCATTCTCATGACAGTACCAGAGGTCCTGGACCGACCGAGGATAGTCCGACTCGACCTCGCTGCCCGGTTTGAATGTTGGGCTGTTCGGATGAATGAGCTCACGGTTCGCATTCTCGATCAGCTTGGTGAGTCGCTCGAGTCGGTTGTACTGATGCTCGTCGACCACCTCGGTGTGCTTGCAGTAGTACGTGTACCGCGTGAAGAGGATCAGCATACACAGCCGGCGATACTTCTCTTCGGGAGTGCCCCACTTCGGCTTCTTCGGAGGCTTCGGTTCCTTTGGTTCCGAGGCCTTCTTCTCCTTGGGCTTCGCAACCTTCTTGGTAGAAGGCTTCTCTACAACAACCCCGGAGAAGAGGCCTCGATGACCCATTAGTCGTTCACTCCCTCGTTGTCGGTCCTCACGTCGACGTCATGCAGCACGGCCACGACGTCGTCGTCGCGCGCGATGAAGTAGTCACGCTGGGACTGACAGAACTTCACGGCCGCGGTCAGTCGCAGCACCGCAAGGTCGCCATCCTTCACGCGCATCGGAACGCGCTCACCTGTCTCGTGGTTCCTGATGCGGCCGGGCCCGGCCTTGACCACACGATACAGCTGGTTCTCCAGGTTCTCGCGCGTGGCTGAGTTCGGCGGAAGGATGATGCCACCCTTGGTCTTGTTCGGCGGCGCGACATGCTCGACCAAGATGTGATTTTCGAAGATGTCCATGTGAGCGGCAATGTCCTTCATCGTCCACACGTCGGGCAGGATCCCGTAAGGTTCGAGCTCGACGATCGCACGCTCCTGCGAGTTGACCTCGTGTTGAATCTGTTCCGGCGCCTTCTCTACCGGTGTGCTCTCACCGTCGTGACCGGGATCGGGAGCTTCAGACCTCTCCTCACCAGCCTCGAGCGCACTCTTGGTCGGAGTGGTTTCGATCGTCTCTGCCTTCTCGTGTTGCGGTTCGCCATTCCGATCCATCGGTGTTCTCTTCAGAGCCATTCTACTGATCCTCTCTTAACTAGTTGCTGTCTTCTTCCTCAGCAGTCCCGAGCTTCTCGTACTGCTCATCGAGGAACTTGTCCAATATACCAATGAAGATGTCGAGCTCATACTTCTTCTCAGCCTCGGCACCCTCAGTGAATCTGTCTGTCAGATCCTTGAGGAACGCAGTGTCAATGCCCATCAACTGGTCCTTCAAGTCTGCAAACGTATCGATCCGTAACGCCTGCACCGACAGGGCAATCTTCATGATGTCGATACCTGATATCACGAAGCCACGTCTCGCGTACTTGTGCGATCGCATCATGGACACGATCGGATAGAGGGTACTCCCGTTGAACACGAGGCGGCGCTGGCTGAGATGCTTCCAGAACTCCTCGTGGAACACGAACTCGTTGGTGCTGAAATCGAAAGCACCCATACAGATCGTGAAATCGAACTTCGTGAAGATCTCGGCCGGCTCACCGCTCAGCTTCTCGAGGTAGATGATCATCTGGTAGGGGATCTTCTGTTTGGCGACTGAGTAGGTGACCGAGCGATCCGTGACAAACTCTCGCTTACCCTTGCCTTGGAAGAACTTATCACACTTCTCGAGGCCCTCCTTGTCCCGGAAGTATAGATCCCAGTCAGAGATCCTGGTCGACGTGAACAACGATGTGATGGCGCCGCCGGCGAGAATGACTTTCGACTCCTGGAGAGCCTTGACTACATCCTTACCCATCCGCCGGAACAATAGTGATCGCTCTCTATTGAAGTTCACGTGAGATCTACTCCTTTCGTGTACATCATCTTGTGAAGACAGTCATTGCAAATGGGTTGATCTTGTCTACTGAACGCATCATGGAACACTACGATCTTCTCACAACCACCACACTTGATCCACGTCGGTACGATCACACGAACGTTCCGAAACCCGTTCGCGTAGGTGTCGATCAGGAACAAACCCTCGACCCACACACCCGCATCGAGCAAGTGCTTGAAGAAGGCCTGCGGATCCACCTCACTCTTGAAGATGGGGTCGCCCTTGTACAAACCGAAGTAGGAGGTACCACCGAGCGCGACGGCTGCATGAACGCAACGCTCTAGGTCGTCTTTCTTACTCTTGACCTTGATGAGGATCTTGGTCTCGGTGGGCTCGTCGCCATCGATCGGACCCAACTGCTCTGGGAGGTAAACGGATCCCGGTTCGCGAATCGGAACCCCGTCAATCTCCTCCGGTAGTTCCGGGTTGCTCGGGTTCTCCGGCATCTTCAGCTCCTGCATCACCAGACGGTTCTACCATTCCCATCAGGTCCATCATGATGTTCAACACCTGTAGGGACAGGTCAGGAACGGGATGCACCTTCCCCATACTGACCAGCTTGTAGAGCTCCGTCATATCGCCTATCGTCTCAACCTCGATCATTTCCAAATGCATCCGGACCCGAGGTACCCCACCCACGATGATAGGCTTATTAGTGGCCGGGGACTCAACAACAAATTGAATTGCATGGCGAAGCTTTCTAGTCTTCGCACGCTCCATCCGTTCCTTCATCGTCAACTGCTTGTCAGGCATGTTACCTCCACCCTATGTTACCGAAATCTAGGCTTTCTTTTGGAAGATTTATTCAACTACTTGACGAGATCTTCGAGCGTCGCTTGAGGAACGATTCTAGTCAAAGGACCATCCCACGGAGAGAGTGTAACCAGCTTGATGCCTCGACCGTTCAACGCTTGCCGCAACATCGGGAAGAACTCGATCGCCGAATCGAAGGCTGGTCGGCAACCGTCGACGTGGCCGTCTCCCCAGTAGTGATTCTGCTTTCCCTCTTCAACCTCCTTCTTAATGGGGTACCTAAGATCGACGCCGGCGAGTGCGACTACACCCGATGTCTTGACACCACACATGCGCGCTGCAATCTGCACAGCATAGTGGGCTGTGTTGTTGGCCTGGTGTAATGAGCCCTTGTTCGACCAGTTCACTGGCTTGGTGCGCAACTCGTAGACGTAGATGTCACCCTCGTAGAACATCTGGTCACGTGTGTGGTATGCGACACGCTTGCGCGTGATCAACGTAGTCTCAGGGTGTGCCTTCAGATCAGGCATGGCCCGAATCACGGGAGCAACTTCAGCGGTCAGTAGGTAGGACGGCACAGGAAGACCCATCGTATCGAAGCGGCCGAGCGCGTCATTGCATCCGATCATAGTGAACTTCGACATGCGCTCGAGGTCTAGCTCGTTGAGACTACCGCTGGTACCTACCACGATGATGGTTTCGCCGAGGTGACGATCGTTGAGTTCGTCGACGTTATGTAGGTTATCGGGCACGTGTGTATTCCTCATAGACCATCCTCGCTACGTCTTCGACCGGATGATCAAACTTGACAGGCTTCCACAACTCCTCGAGTGCGAGGTCGCGCGCCATCATCACCCAACCCCCATACTCGTAGAAGATACACGGCACGTCGTGGATCCCGGCGCCGAGGATCTGAGAACTCTCGATCCCGATGTGACAAGCCGCGTGGGCTTGGATGAACAGTGAGTCGAGCGGCCCGTAAACATCGATGAAGGTGAGGTTCTTCACCTCCTCCAGCTTCTCGAATATGACTCGAGCTTTGGCAACGTCGGCCGGGAACCTCAACACAACCATCTTGACACCGAGCTCATTCAGTGCCCAGACAGCTTTCAACGGAAGCACGTTGCGACGTCGCTTCCCGATCGAATACGGTTGCACTGTGACGTATGGCTTCGCAAGGTCTGGGTAGCACTGCACGAGCTCCGATCGTTCTCGGATCGGAACAAGGAAGCGCGGCTTCATCTTCGCTGCCTCGCGGAGGTCCTCGACCGGGATGGGTATCACCCCAGGCCCGTTCAACCATTGAGGACCATCATAGTAGATACCAGGTGTGTACACGTCGGTGTTATGCACACGGCCCGTCGCCGCCTCGATGAACTCCACCGGCATCAGAGTCGGGCCACCGTGGTCACGAGAGTGTTCCCACAACTCGTCGACCAGGCCGTTGGCTTGACAGATCTCGAGCAGTGGATCTCCGCCGTATCGCGGGATGTAGACGTCCGCGGCGAGGATGATCCGGTGATGCTGCATGGTCTTCCAGAACGAAGAGAGGAAGGTCATGAAGTAGTAGAAGTCGCCGATCGCACCCCAGTAGCGGAACATCGACGTTCGTGCGGCTCGAGGCTTCTGATTAAGAACTGTCTTGGTATACTCACGAACTCGCATTGTTGGCATCGGGTGACCTCAGGTAATAGATTACACGCCCAGGTATCGTATACACCACATCGACCACCTTGAAACCATAAGGATCAAACAAGGATTCGATGTGATGCTGCTGGTAGAGGAACGGGTGTTCCTTCGGTTTGACGTGACGCCAGTGCAACGGATCCTTCCGGTAACCGTCACAATCAGTGTCAGGCATCTCGATCACGATAATTCCACCAGGAGCGATCAGCTTGGCGGTTCGCTGAACGTAGCTGCTCGGGTAGAGGAGGTGCTCGAAGCTGTCGGTGAAGAGTATCACGTCGAACTTGATCGGGAACTGAACATCCAAGTAGTCGCCTATCTGGATCTCAACCGGAAGGACTCGTTGCAGTCCCTTGTTCACGGAGAAGGTGTCCAAGTCGACGCCGAACATCTTCAACCCGATCTGTTGGAGACGCCCTATCAGCGCGCAGTTCCCACAGCCGACGTCGAGCGCCGTCTTCTCCCCATCCAATCGCTGTGTCAGGTTCCGAAGCCGTACCTCACTGACCATGAAGTCATGCGCGTACCGATCCTCGAATGAGTCGTAGCCGACCGAGACTGAGGTGTCGAAGTATCGACCCGGATCGCTGTACAGACTCAGGTAGGAGGCCTTGTCCTGCTTCGGACTGAACACGAGGCCACAGTCACGACACTCGAACACATCGCCGTCCTCGAGCTTACCTATGAGCTCGACGTCGCCCCTGTTGTGCGGAAGCGAAAGCTTGAAGTCGTCTCCATCGAAGTAACAACGAGGTGCCGTCGCGCCGCACTTAGGCATTGAACTTGTCCTTCAGTTTGTAGGTATGAAGCAACCAGGTGGCGTACTCCTCCGGAGGACAGAAGATCCGCTCGTGATAGCGCAGTGTCTTGATCGACTCTGAGTCTGCCCAGTTATGCATGATGCCCTTGTGCGGTGCAATGTTCGCATAGAACATCGTGGCCGGCGCGCAGATGACATCAGCCAGGATCCCGAGGCCGCTGGGGAACGCAACGAAGTACTTCGACAGGCTGATCAGGTGAACGACCATTCCAGCCGTGGTCAGACTCACCAGGTTGGTGAGGCGCAAATTCGCTTGCTTCGCAGCGGACTCAATGAGACGGCCGAGATCGAGATCCCACGGCGCACCCACGAGCACGAACTGGATATCACCCAAGTGCCGACGCACGAGGTCCATGAAGCGCACCCACTCCTTCTCCTGCCACGCCTTCCACGCGCGAGACGTTGCAATGCTCGAGGAGAAGATCGCAATGAAGGGTTCACTAGGAGCGAGTTTGGATGCACTCTCGACATCGTCCTTGGGGATCTTGATGTCGTAATGATGGTTGATGGGGAGGTCCGGAAGCCACTCACGTAGATGCTTGCCACTCTCGAGATGGCTGTTGGTCTCGATGAACACCTCGCCGGCCTGGCGCAGCGCGTCGAGCTCGGCCAGTGTTGTCGACGCAGGTATGGCTTGAGCTTTGAGCTCCGGCCAGCTCATTCGACGTCTGGTGACATCTCTGACTTTGGGGAGGATCTTCGCGTAAGGAGCCAGCCGGAGGGGCCCTCCAGTCTGAGCCACTTCAACTTTGAGTTTACAGGAGAGACTGCAGAGCTTCGAGTACGACCAACTGAAATCACCAATACCTGACGGTACTACGACAGTCATGTCATCACTCAACAGAGTACCCTTTCTCAGGCGGCCAAGGTCTCTCTGATCACTCTCCGGATCTGCGATATACGCTGAGACAAGCTGTTCTTCGTTATACCCAGGTCCTCAGAAAGACGAAGCAACCACTCGCCCGACGCTCGATCACTACTGCACATGTTGTCCATCCGGACCACCCGGTTTCCAATCATGCAGTCGAGTATGATCCGATCGATCCCTGTAACTAGACGGTACGCTTCACGCTCGAACTCACGCGCGTAGATGAACGATAGCGCCGAACAATCTTCGCGCGCAAATAACGTATCGAGGTCGATCGTGATCGTTCCTGGATTGCGTGACACCAACTCGTGGCGCACTCTATTTCTCATGTGGTTGAAGACATCGCGCTTGAAGATCCGAATGCGATCGACCTCACAGAGGCTTGGACGCCCCCATAGATCAACCAGGAACATGAGGCCTTCCTGATAGATATCATCCGCATCCATTGAGGGCACCACCCTCGACAATCTGTGAGCTACATGCGCCACCATACGACCATACCTTTTTAGGGCACCTTCCAGACTCATTGGCATTCTCCTCCAGACCGGCTTGGCATTATATACACTGAAGGATAAAAGTCACCTGTAAATCTGAAAACTAGTTATTGTTCCTCAGAGCCAGTTTCATCAAGAATTGAGCCATTTTGACGAATTTGTACGTAAAAATCTGAAACGTTTAAGATCTGTTATGCCACGTGCGGTTGGGTCTTTCGTGGCCGGCCGCGGCGAGGAGCGCGCGCGTTCATCTCCTGCAACTCTATCAGACCTGCAGCCCGAATGAAGATCACACCCTTGTAACGGTACGTGTTCTTCCCGAGCTCGGGCAGTCGATAGTAGACCCAGGTGTACGACCGGTTGAGCCGGCGCGCAGCATCCTGGATCATGATGTCACCATCTTTGCGGATTGCTTCGTGCGTGTAGCTCACTTCTTTGCCTCCGGCTCCGACATGTTCTCCTCCATAATCTGCATCTCTACTTCTTCGACCTTCGCTATCACTTTCCGGAAGATGCGAATCACCCGCTTGCGCTTGTCAGCGGGTAACAACTCGATCGCTTTGCGCTCTTCCTCGGATGGATCGGCCGACTCCTCTTCTTCTTCAAGAGCTGCTCCACCAAGCGAGGTCCTCCGACTCGGCAGCGGCTCGGCTTTGAGGTCCTCCGAGGAAACGAATTGCTGAAGGAAGTCGGACGCGTCCTCCACCTGATCTCCTACAACACCAAACAGACGTATGAGGTCGCTATTCTTCATAGACGAAATTCGACGATCGGTGAAGAGCTCCTCCTCGATCTGCGGGAACTTACCCATCAGAAAGATGATCCGCTCGACGTGCCGTCGAACCAGAGCTGTGAGGAACACCTGGACTCGACGTCGACGATCGGTGAGCAGCTTGTCGACTTCGATCTCGACCTTTTCGGTGATGTCGGACTCGGGGTTGACTACCCAGTCTGTTAGAGCGGGAGTGAACTTTCCTCGGATCTTTGCCAGGCCGCTAGACATCAGTTGACTCCTCAATGTGCGACAAACTCTCAGCCGACCTGCTTACGAACACCAACACTTTTTTCACCAGATCATACCTCCGAGAGGCTTTGTCAGAGTTGGTTCCCATCTCGGCCGCGACCACCTTGACTGAATCGAGCACCGTCTTTCCCTTGGCTCTTTCCTCCTCCACTCGTTGATACGTCTTTATCGAGTCGTGGGCCTCGCGAACATCCGCGACCTTTGGTATAGACAGCTTACGACCACTGAACACACGCAACAGATTTACGAACTGTTCTTCTCCTAACACAGAATACAACTCCGGTAGGAGTGGGTCCAGGTCCATCCCATCAGAAAGCAGCAATACCAATATGTCGATGGGAGCTAGGTTTTCACCTATCTTCAACAAGCGCATCGCCACTGATGTACCTCTTCCAAGTAATGATACTGGCAATACGAGCCACCACGCCTCCAGCCTCACCACGCCGGCGCCGGAAGTTGAGGTGCTCGTTGATTCGTTGTTGAGCTGAGTTATACACGTCTCGTCGATCCAGATCTCTCTCCATGTCACGTGCGGCTTTGCCATGGTCCGTGAAGAAGTCGCCGAACACCTCATCCTTATCCTTCGGTTCGAACGTCGGATAGTCGTTGAGTCGCTTGTCGATGTGTACCCTCATCACACCCCAGATAGCACGTTGGATCGCCGTCCACACGACTCGAGGAGTACGGCGCCCAGGTTGTGTGCGATCGCGACCGTAACCAGGCCTGCGTTTGTACTTCCCCCGCATGACCCTGATCTCTTCGTAGGTTCGTTCGAACAACAGCAAGTTGATCTCCGAGATGATGTCGTGACGATCCTGGTTGACCATCGGGATCCGGTGAACGTTCAGATGCCGACCGACGAGGGTCTCTACGATCGGTTGAATGTCCAGGATGAACTCATTGCGCGCACCCTCACCACGCTCGAGGCCGGACTCGTAGGCTTTGAGTGCGTTGAGTAGGCACTGGAATAGAGGTGTGTCTTTTACTTCAGCCTCTGTCTTACACACGCCAGAAACACCTCCGGATCCATCTTGAAGAGCCATTCAGTCAGTGACAACCCAACAAACGTCTGTGTCGCACGGAACGTGTACGTCTTCTTTCCCTCATACCGAACAGTCATGCCGGCAGCTATTCGAATCTCCATGTGAGGCATGCGCTTGACATCAGAATAACACGCGATCGACTCGTAATAGATTCCATACGGAACCCAGATGATCTCAGATCTCCGCACAGCCTTTGTGATCAGTACAGGGTCCCGATCCGAACAAGAAGCCTCCTCACTTGCCTTTGCCCAACTGGAAAGAATCGACGTCTTGGGATCCTCCTCACCAGTCCCGAACACAGTGAAGGTATCGAACCGCGCGCGCGATCGGAACTCCCAACAGAGGTTCTCGGTGAGAGGTAAACCCTCGGGGACCTCATGCTTCATGTCACCGAAGTCGAATCGGTTCGTGCTGCGGCCGAGGCGCCGGCGATTCGTTGCTCGGGATCCGGATCCGCTGGTACGCCAGAAGAGGTCCTCTGTCTCGCCACCGCTGAACCAGGAGGAGATCCTCTTGCAGAGCTCTCGCTCATAGGCACTCCCCTTGGCGGCGCCCCCGCCCTTGCGCATCTTGCGCTTCTTCTTCTGTTGCTTCTTCGGCGTCTTGATCTTCATTAGAGGACCACCTCGGAAAACTTCTCTACTGTTTTGAGTACTCGTTCAACGACTCCTGACGATACGATGTACTTCTCGCTGTACCCAGACCACATAGCCGGGAACTGGATGGCTTTTCCTCCAGCCTCGATGAACTGCTCACAGTTCTCTGGTAGGTCGTCAATGATCAGACGTCCGGGCCCGGCGAGGAGTGATTTCTTTGGTGTAATGATGTACTCGTCGAAGCACTCCATTCCAGTGAACCTCTTCAACCATTGGAGTTTTCCGGCGAGACACTGTGGATCCAATGAAGGAGCAGTCAGGAACACAACTCGACCAAACTTACGAAGACCGGTGTAGAGCTCAGCGGCCCACGGAAGAGGCCGCATGTCAGCCCACAAGCCGATGCCATCAACCTTGACCATGCCCCACATCGTCTTTTCTGGGATCCCGGCGGCCTTGTAGACCTGGAACTCTCCGGCCGGCCAGTTGTCCAAGAGATCATCGCGACCGATCGAGTGACAGAAAGCGTGGTGAGCGTCCGACACTACACCGTCCATGTCCAAGAAGATCGTCATTAGTAATTCCTCACTTCCCACACCACAGTCTTCCATCCGAGCGTTCCGTACGGCTTCGTCATGCACGTGAACTCGATCACGTGATCGGGATATTCATTCATGAGATCTTCGATCACCTGGCGGCCGCGATCACACGCGCAGTGCCGCATGATCATCAAGGCCTCGAGACCGGACGCGTGAGATCCAAAGTGACGTAGCGCCGGCCGCATGTGACCAGGGAACTGTGAATAGAACATCATGAGCTCACCGTGCGATCGCGTGATCTCTGCATTCAGAGTCACTGTCTTCGGCTGAATAGGTTCGTTGAAGTAGTAGTCACGATGATCGAACCAGTCGTACCAGGAGCAGTCCAGGAACCACTCGGCGAGATTGACCTCGTACCAACAACGCCCACCAGCTACGCGAGGACGAACGACTACGCTTTCGTCTGCACCTGCTCGAGTGACTTCGTCCATCGTCTGCCACTGCCGAGGAGCGTTTCCGAACCACCCCTCTTGGAGGGCTAGTATGTTGTCAGCCTTGCAGTCGAGTCTCATGGCTCTCCAGAGTTAGTAGGGAGGGCCGCGGGTGCGGCCGCGGCCCTGGCCTACCAGTGGGTTTAGTCGCCAACTTTCCTTTGCCGCGGACCACCTAGAGTTCCCGACTGCAGATCGTTCAACAAACCGATTGCCCGGGGAGCGATTGTATCCGCGTCTTTCCAAGGCGTCGCTATTGCCCTGTTGGTCGCCTCCTAGTCCCCGTGAACACCGAACGGATGTTGCGGTGAAAGTGACTACCGCGAAAACCAGCCGCTTTGAAGTTCTCGAAGACCTCTTTATTCACTGTGTACCAGTAGGTGCCGCCATTCATGAATCTCACTCCCATGACGCCATCTTCCCAGCCCACACTCGCTATGTTGCTACTACCGTGACTTGGTTCGAACTTCATCGTTCTCCCACTTTGTTGGTCGCCGCCGGCGCACCCAACGAATGAGCAACGGGAGCATCGGTATCAAACAGATGTAGACGTTGCCATGCGTACAGTCGAGATTCCAGAAGACCCCGATCCAGCAGTCCCTCGGTTCGATCAGGATCCACGACCCGATCTTCCCGGTCGAGAACAGCTTCAACTTCTTGCTTGTGCTAGGCCCTCTTAGCAACGTCCAACCTCCATCGAATCAGTAGCCGAACGCGTGTACTGCAGAGGCCCAAGTTCCCAAGCTGTTCACATCTCAGCCTCGAGCGTGCCCGTTCGATCTGGTCCTAGAGCTCATAGAGCCTACTGATCCTAGACTGTGTTCGTTCCTTCGACGCCGCGCGAGAGGCGATCGTACGTTCGCTTCTGGAGCCGCATCAACGCATCTTCGCAATGAGTGAGCGCGATCGCATTGTCGCGACATGCGAAGTCACCCGACTGGAATCCACGAAGTCGGTCGATCACGATTGCGAGGAGAACTTCCTGCGTGATGCCGTTGACTCCGTTCTCCTTGATCGGTCCGTTCTGGAAGCTGACCTTTCCCAACGGCGTGTTGAGACCATCATTATCATGAATGCGATACTCATGACACGCGTTTCCCTGACCTGGCTCATCCACAACTACAATCTCGAGGCCTTCATTGAGACCGCCTACTTTATGATCGGTAATCGTTCGCATAACAGTTTCTCCTTCAATGCGCCGGCCGGAGCCAGCTTCCCTTCGAAATTCCGCTTGTAGGCCTCACCGCACGTCATGCAGATCCACAAGTCGCGATACACTTCCTCCATACGACCACCGCACGGCCGGCGGCAACGTCGAGTTCCTGGACGATGTGCTACTTTACTCGTTGGAGTCATGTTTCCTGATCTTCTCGAGGATCCCCGGGACCGCCTCCTTCATCATCGGCGCAAAGAACTCGGCAACGTATGTTCGTTCCTCGAACGTCTTGTTATTGACGCCGGCCAGGAACTCCCTCTCGAACCGCCCATGATCCTTGCCGTAGATGTGATAGGAGTCGGACTGATCACAGTA
>Ga0307378_10004551_pt1 | contig 19723 bp, 21 predicted proteins | sample UN1MG_FD_202238 | JGI IMG/M metagenome (GOLD analysis project Ga0307378, IMG submission 202238) | Soil microbial communities from Risofladan, Vaasa, Finland - UN-1 | ecosystem: Environmental > Terrestrial > Soil > Coastal area > Acid sulfate soil | place: Finland: Risofladan, Vaasa | collected... | reverse complement strand
GCTGTCGAGCGTCACATGGATGTCCGCCAGCTTGTCCTTGAGCCGAAGCACCATGCCAGCGAGTCGCTTCATGTGCTCCTCCGCCCCGGGGACGTACAGGCTGCCGTTGGGATCGCAGAAGTCGTTCTGCGGGTCAATTACCACTAGATGGATTTTTTGCATTTGTCTGTCTCTCTTTCTTTCACGATTGGAGATGTTGGAGTGCTTCGTTGAGGGTTTCGAGGTCTTCGTCAGTGAGTTCAAGTCCGAACTCGAGGTGATCGTTGTCGACGCTGTTGGCGACGAGGTAGAGGACACGGGCCTGGTCCTGGGTCAGGGTGATGGGTTCCTTGTTCTTTTTGCTTTTCGCCATGGCTTAGAGCTCCGGCAGTGTGTCGGTCAGGATGCCTTTCTCGACTAACCACGGACGCCCTCCCCGGGGAGCCAGGTCCGGGCAATTCGGGTTCATCTTGTGGCGAGTGATCCGCTCCCAGTGACGGGCCGACTCGAGATGTTTCCGGGTCAAGCCAAACTTGGCAGCGAGCTCGACCAACCGATCGAGGATTCCCTTCTCCGGCCCCATCGCTGCTTCCGAGTTGAACAGGTTCTGGAAGTTGTCCAGCGTGTCCTGGAACCGGCTCATGCGCTCGATGGTGCCGACGCGGACGTACTCGCCGGTCGTTGGGTTGACACGGCTGTAGGTCCAGTCGACCCCAGAAAGCCGCGTGAGCTCGTCCTCGTCGTTGTGTTTGTCGCCGGTGCCCCAGAGATCGGGGGTTGGAAGGGCTTCGATGATCTCCTTGGGAACGCCGAGGGCCACTGCGAGCTGGTAGACCTCCCCCTTGCTCAGGAAAGCCAGCGCGTTGCAATCGACCTCTCCGTCCCCGCCTTTCTGATAGAACCGCAGCCACCGATCCTCGTCCTCGTTCCCGGTGCCGTGACGGATGCCACCACCGCTCATGCGGTTCAGGTAGCGGCCGATGGGGGCGCGGAGGGTCGAGCGCAGGGAGCCGTCTACGGAGGCGTCACCTTCCATGAACTTCACGATCAGGTCGGTGTCGAATCCGGCTGCTCCGAACGCGCGCATGGCCTCAAGACCGATGGCTTCAAAGATCTCACTGAGCTCCAGTTCAAGGAGCTTGACGTCGGCCGCCTTTGCGACGAGACGCGCTCGGTCACGGGACTCGGTGCTGCTGTTGATGCTCGAGTAGGCCGCAGTGATGTTGTCCGGACCCAGGGCTCGGGCCAGGAGCATGAGCATGACCGCGGAGTCGATGCCCCCAGACACGTCCAGTTCGGCGCGGGGTACCCCCGCATCCGCGTGGTACTTCTGGATTGCTTCGACCCGGTCGTTGATCAGTGCTTGGATGTTGAGGACAGGCATTACTTGTTCCTTTCGATTTGGCCGATGAGAGATTGGGTTTGAGGGGAGAGCACGTAGGGCTGCTCGCCGTTCTTGTGGATTTCCGTTTCCACGTTGCAGATGCGAAGCTGATCCAGAATTTTCTTGTCGCCGTCCAGATCACCGTAGGTCGTGACGCAGAGGTGATCCTCGGGGACTTCCTCGCCTTCCTGTCCGATGATGGACAACGGGCCGTTCCCACGAACCCGACGCCAGGCAACGGGCTTGCCGGGAACGGAGATCTTGCCAAGACCCTCTTCGTTGCCCCACTTCATCCGGGGCTCCCCGCTGGTTTCCGTCAGCTTGTAGACGGCGGCAACTCGGTCACGGGTGAGGGGATTGTCCCAACACTTCGATACGAAAAATCCGCCGTAGCCATAAACCTGATGGTCAGGAGAGAGTCCGGTGAACTCCCGCAGTTGCTCAAACTTCGCGGTCATTCCATCCGTGAGCCCGTCTTCCAAAATGTGAATGGGCTTGAGGTTGTGACGCCCAAACTCACCATGGGAGTAGATGTACTGGCCGTACTTGTCGCCGGAGTCGTAGCGAATGGCGAATGTGTGAGGGGTTTCCTTGGCGACCTGGATCGCCGCCGGGATGCCAGAACCGATGGTGTCAAAGGTGTCGAGCAGATAGCTCGGCGTCCCCACACGCATGTCTCGCATGGCCCGGAAGGCGTCCAGGTCGTTGCCCCACCGCTGAACGTGCTCGTGACCCATTGTGCCGACCGCGTGCATCCCCAGTTCACGGGCCAACTCCACGTTCGACGTATCTCGGATGCCCAACTCCCGCAAAGCCTCCAGCGCGATCTTGTGCTGTGCTTCGCAAGTGGCGGCACGCATCCCGACTTCAAAAAGGCGTGAGGGGTTGCCGACAATCTGGATGAGCTTCTTGGCTTGCTCGGTGACGGCGGTGCGGTAGGCATCTTCGTCCACCACGATCCTGTCCATGAGGGCTTTCTGGTCGGAGCCATTGCCTTGGGCGACGGCTTCGATCACGCGCCGTGCGATGCCGGCCTGCTCCTCACAGGTGCAGTGCAACATGCGGGGGTCGATCTCGGCGCCGTGCTTCTTGATCTCGGTGGAAAGCTGGATGGCGAAGAACAGACGGAGAGCGATGGGCTCCAACCAGGATGCCGGAAAGCTCGCCATGTTGATCGTGGCGATGGGCTCACGCTGGTAGACCCAGGTGCCGGCCGGCGCGCTGCGCAGGGAGATCCCATGCGCCGTGCGAACGGAATCGGTCATCGCCCCGGTCATTCCGTAACCGACCGAATCGAGATAGCTCGCGTCACCATCTTCGGGGATCGGCAGAAGCCACTGACGAAGCTCTTTGTCGAGGTCGAAGGGGATGTACTGCCATCCGCCTTTGCGAAAACTCAGGTAGAAGGTTTCCCGTCGGAGTGGGAAGCCGGCTTGCGCCATCGAGAACTTGTAGCCGTCTGTCCGAAGTAGATTGCTCATGTGTGGGAACCTTTGTGTCAGTTATACCCGCGTTTGGGGTAGCGTGAACACAAAAAGAGGTCCCTACGGGTTGAGCTTTCTCACAACTTTCGCCCAGTGAGCCTCAGAGGCTCTCAGAAGGCTCCTGGCCGGCGGGCTCCTGGGCTTCCTGGGCTCGGGCCTCTGCTCTCACCAGGGCGTCTGCGGCTCTCACGGCCAGGTTTTGGCAGACCACGGGATCAGGGTTCCAGGCCCAATGGGCCTCGTAGCCCGACCCGACCTTGAAGAAGTCGTGGGACTCGTAGAAGTGGATTTGCTTTTCGGGGTCGGCCCCGTAGCCGCCGGGAGTCACAATCACGACCCGGCCTCCGGCCTTGACGATCTCTGCAAGCAGATGATCCAACACCATCCCACCGTAGCCTTTGCCCCGTTGAGCTTGGTCAGTGACTAAGACCCGGCTAATCCACCAACACCGCTGCGAGGGATGATGGAGGAAATGAGGGTTCGCCGAAGCGGTCGCAATCGACCGCAACCCCGCATCATCCGTGATGGTGATGTCGATGTTCTCAGGCGTCGCTATGATCCGGGGAAGCATGGAAAAGTTCGTTGTAGCGTTTTAGGACCATCCGGGCTTGGTGCCGGGCGGAGACAGCAGCGGGTTCCGTGGTAGGTGGGAACTCGACGAGTAAGTCACGGAGAGCAAGAAGAACAGTGAGGGTGTCGTGGGTGGTGAACATGGCCTGGTTTAGAAGAACTGGATGGGAGGGATGTAGTCCTTCATGCCGTCGTCGTCTTCTTCCTTTGTTTTCTTGATACGCTCCTGCTCAGACTCGTCAAATTTCTTACGATCTTCGTCGGTGGCCGGTCCTATCTTTGCTTCGACGATCTCTTCACAGAAGTTGGAGATGGATCCCCCGTGTTCCTCGACGAAGGCTTTTACGCGGTCGTAGGTGACACCTTTGACGGAAATAGAACAACGGGAAGTCCCCTTTTTGCGGGCCATTAACTGTGGGCCTCGACAGTACGGATAACACGGGGAACGTAGCCCAGGCGTTGGGCCGCTTTCGCCATGACAGAGCGTTGGTCGTTGTAACCATCCGTGAACCCGCGTTCGTACTCAGCGGCCAACCCGGTGTCTTCGTGCTTGGCGAGTTTGGGGTCCATTGCCCCGCCCCTGGCAGCCGCGATCCAGCCTTTGCGGTAACACTGGAACAACTCGCCTGGTCTTCGATTTTCGTTGGGGTCGTAGGACATGACCTGCCTTTGATGAAAAGTAGAGGGCCCCCAAATGGGAGCCCCCTATCTTACCGACCCTAGTCGTCCAGAAGTGACGCTGGATCGGTGCCCGACACTGCCGGAGCCGGGGTTGAAGCCGGTACGGCCTTGGGCGGCGCGTTGCGTCGGAAGGATACGCGAGGCGTAGGCTCCACACGCTCGATGCTGTTCAGCAGGATTTGCTGGTGCAGCGGGTTGGTGAGATTCGTGACGCGCTCATCGAACTCGGCACGAGGCTTGTAGGTGGTGACTTCCTCAAAAAAGAGGGTGAAGTCCCCGCCGATGGCGGACTTGATGGCGTCCAGATCCTTGCCCTTGGGAACCCGCAGTCCCGCCTTGGGCACATTGACACTGGCCGTTCCCAGGTCGGTGCCATCGAACGATGCGGTGCCTGTGCCTCCACCAAGCTGCGTGGTGGCGTCGGCACGAAGATCCTTCTTGATGCCATTCAGGACTTCGGTGATGGCGTCCCCCAGGAACCAGAGAACGGAACCGACCTCTACCGAGAACTCGGTATCGGCGCCCTTGAGCAGCCCCTTGAGGCGTTCGACTTCGGACAAAAGAGTGTCGCAAGCGACACGGGTGGATGGGTCAGATTGAGTCTTCGTCCCTGCGTTTGCTTCGGACATGACTTCCTCCTATGTGGTGAGTGCGGCCGGAAATGGCCGTGAGGGTTGTACGCCAAATCGGCGTTGGGTGAATCCCGACCCCGGGATGGGGCCGGGAAAATGGTGCGCCTAGTCGTCCAGGCAATCGGCGTGCATGATCCCTTCGCCCTTGATCCAGTAGCACTCGGCGCCCTTCTTGATGGCACCGGAGCACCGACAACAGATGCCTTCGCGTTGCGCGGTCGCCTTGCTCGGCTTCTTGCCTGTGGACTTTGACGACTTCTTGGCTTTCTTTTTCTTGCCGGTGTCGGCACCGTCGTCAACCTCATCGAAGCTGGAAATCAGGTCGTCGATGCTTTCGTTCTTGTCGGCTTTGGCTTTGGCCTTTGCCACTTTGGCCGCTGCCTCTTTGGCGTCCGTAGCCTCCAAGTCCGCAGCGATCTTGGCCTTGGCAGCCAGCACCGCATTGTCACATTCGCTGGCAAGGGGACAGGTCTTGCACGTTTCCGACCGACCGGAGTACGCCCCGAAGCACGGGGTCTGTGCAATGGCGAGCCCACGGATGTACGAATCGTTGTGGTAGGGGTGAACCATCGGGAGTCGCAGTACGTCGGCACCAGTGTTCGCAACGGCCAGATCGGTCGCACGAGCAGCGGTGTGGACCGGGGCTTCGGGAACCTTGGGAGCCTCCTCCACGAAAGCGGGAGCGGGCAAGCCGGCCTCTTCACGAGCCTTTTGGACGCCCATCTTGGTCAGGGCCCAATAGCCCTTCTTTTCGTAGTCCCCCAGGCCCTTGTCCCGCAGGGTGCGGAAGGCAAGGCCAATCAGGCGATGCGTCCAGGGCTTGTCGTGCGTTTCGCACTGCCCGTACTCATCTTCGCTGATCCCCATGCGTTCGCAGACGGGCGCGTAAGTCTCGGTGAAACGGATGGCCGTGTCAGCGGTGTAGTCCACCAACTCGCCAAGCGCGGCAAGAAGGTGTGGCTGGACGGTTTTCTGGGTGACGTTTTTAGGCTTGCTCATCGGTCTAACTTTCCTTGGACTTTTTGGTAAGTCTCGGGTGGGAGGGTTCGTGGGTACACAAGGTTCTTGTTGGTTCTACACCTTCTAGTAGGCGTCCAACTCGTCTTCGTCGATGTGGCTGGTGTCGCCACGCTCCAGGGCTCCGCCCTTGAAGTACGGGTCCACGAGAGTCATGGCCGCGATTTTGTTGTCTTCGTCGGGCAGCCCGTCCGCGTAGGAAAGGAAGCCTTGCTTGAGAAGATCCTTCGGGGTCTTCTTGGTGAAGCGGAGAATGTCCTCGCAGTCACCGATCCAAGTCTCCAGGTCCCGGTGCGAAAACTCGCCGTACAGGTCGCCGTCTTCGATGGCTTTGCGGAGCGCCGCCGTGGCGTTGCCGATGTGGGTGAGAAGATGCCCGGCCGTTTCCGCGAACAGCGGGTACTTGGCTCGGATGATGGGCTCCTCGTCGCGCCAGTCCATGCCGTGAAAGCGAACCTTCCGCTGGATGCGATTGATGATTGACGAGTCCACCACATTGGCGCTGATGCAGCGTCCGCTGGCGTCTCCGGCTCCCATTGTGTTGGCCGTGATGATGATTCGCGTGCCTGGCATCACGAGGTAGGTCTGACCCGTGGGCCCCTTGATGCGACCCTGGATGGAGTCGGTCACGAGCCGGATGGCCTCTGCCTGCGAGCGGCCCGCACGGTCAAAGTCCGAAAGGACGATGGTGTACGGAAGAACCTCGCCGTTGGGACAGGTGTAGCCGTCGCGGAGCATCTTCAAAAGGATGCCTTCCGTCCAAACCGTTCCGTCCTTGTCGAAGTCCTTTTCAAAGAACCAGGCCATGATGTCCACCTCCTGAGAGATCTGGAAGATCTCCGAAGGGGTGCGGGTGCTGGCACACAGAGCGTGCGGGAGAGCATCCTTGCCGGTGCCGGGAGGGCCCCAGATCCAGGTGCTCCGACCGGCCGCGTAGTAGCGGAGGGCACGGTTGATGTCTTTCGACAATGTGCCGTGCGCTGGCAGCCGGTAGTGTGGCGGCAGTGGCAGGCACGCATCGGCGGGGACGTTGACGTGAATGGGGAAGTCGATTCCTCCAAACGAAGCCGTCAACTCCGTCACCTTGGGCGGGTGTTGACGCCGCTTGCGGGTGGTGGCCTCTTCGTGCGCCGCCTCGACCGTATCGCTGATGAGGGGGGCGTTTGGAAACTTGGCTTGGTACTCTTCGACCGTAAGCCCGTGCTTCTCCGCCAGGTAGTCTGGAAGGAAGTAGTGCTCGGTGCCGTCGATTTCACACTTGATTTTGGTAGCTGTGCTCATGTGGGTATCCTCTGAATCCTCGGGCGTTGCCTCTGGCTTGCCGTGGGTTTGGGTCTCGGGAGGTAAACAAGTGGTTTGCGTTTTCTACACTGCCGGTGTGTGGGTTCCGGCTGGATCAGTTCTTATACGCCATCCGTCTCCGAAATGAACCGGCCACATGATCCAGCAGAGAACACGCAGTTGGCGTACAAGAAGGGAGCGATGCCGGACCATCCTACCTACGAGCGGGCCATGCGCTTGTTCGGCTATAGAGGTTTAGATTCAAAGCCCGGATCGTTGGTGTAGAAACCACATATCCCCTGTGTAGGTTCCAATGGCCCTCAAGACCCCAAATCACCAGCTTCCTGACCTGTTCCCAGGCGCCAAGTTTCGCGCTGCGGCTCAAGCCAGCGTCGATGCCATCCTTGGACCGCAAGGGATTCGTCGTCCCGTCCTTTCGATGGGCACTGATTTCCTGAACATGGATTCGTGGACCGGGATCGATTTTGTCACTCAGTTCGTCAACTGGTGTGGGACCAACCCGGGTCAGGTTCCGACGCGCAACGATGTGCAGCGGATGGTCAAAGAGGCGAACAAGTACAACAACCCCAACCCGCAGATTCGGGTGGCACGCACCCCCGACCGATTGAACCGACGCACGCAGTTGGCTCTCGTTGGCGGCGGCTACCACGAGGCATGGCACACGCAGTACAGCAAGCGTGACCAAATCAGCGTCGAAGAGGTTTGGAGCCTGACTCAGCGCGTTGGTGAGATTGTGAACAATGGCGGAAAGTTCGACGGCAAGCTCGCCGGGATGCTCCGCAAGTTTTGTGCGATCATCGAAGACATCCGTATCGAGCGGCGTGGCTGCGAGGAGTACCCCGGCGTCAAAGTGCCGATGCACGACTTGCAGGACTTCATCCTCGACCTGGAGAAGAATTCCCGCACGGAAGCCGCCAAGATTTTGAAGGTGGACAACGTGGACAGCGCCCGTGGCGTTCTGCTCTGCGTCTTCCGTGATCTTGGCCTTGGCTACAACACTCAGGCCGCACGCGAGGCCATCGCTTCCTACAAAAAGAGCGCGCCCGAAGCTGTCGCACTGTGCGTGCCTGGTGGGTTGCTTCACCCGCACCTTCAAGCGGCCAAGGCTCTCAAATCCGACGACAAAATGGGCTACCTCCGCGTGTCGATGGAGTGTGTGATCGCTCTGTGGAAAGCGACCCAGATTCTCGACAGTGAGGATCAGCCCGATCTCTGTTGCCCCAACTGCGGAGCAACGGCATCGAATCTCGTGATCCGCCCGGCCAAAGACCCGCATGGTCGCAAGATCCGTGGCAAGGCCGAAATCGAGTGCAAGGTCTGTGGCTTCAAGTGCGAGGCGCCGATGCCCGACACGAGCTTGAGTCTCAATCAACAGGAGCAGGACCAAGACGACAAAGAGCGCCCCGAGTTTGAGGACTTCCAGCAAGAGGATGATGGGTTCGGAGGCGATTCGGACGAAGACCAGGATCAGGACGAGGATCAGGACTCTGACGATCAGTCCAAAGGGAAGAAGGGGAAGCAGTCCAAGAAGTCCAAGCCGAGCAAAGGCAAGCAGGACAAGAAGGACAAGTCCCAGGGGGATGAGGATGGCGATGATGATGCCGACGACGGTGACGAGGATTCCGACGGTTCCGGTTCCGACGATGGAGACGAGGAGGGTGAGGGGAATGAGGATGGTGAAGGAGACGACGGAGACGGCGACGAAGATGGAGACTCCAAAGGAAAGTCCAAGGGAGAGGGCGACGAGGAGGGGGACAGCGACGGTGACGGTGAGGGTGACGGTGACGGTGAGGGTGACTCCGATGGCGAAGGTGACGATGCCGATGGGGACTCCGATGGGGACTCCGATGGCGACTCCGACGGGGATGGTGAGCAGGACGACGGAGGCGAGGGAACCCCTGGTGAGAAGCAGAACGAGTCTGACGGCGGCGGCGCTGGCGGACACCAGTACGCGGGCCAGGACCCCGAGGCCACGAAGGATGCCGCTGCATCCGTTCTGGATGCGGACGACAGCAAGGATCCACTGGACTCCGGTTCGGCGCTGACCATCGCGTTTGCGGCCGAGACGGACAAGGAAAACCGGGATCTCCAGTCTGGGGAAATGCCTTGGAACCCGTACAACCCGTGCGCCGATGAAGCCCGCGTGGTGCGGAGCAACAATGTCGAGGGCGACCGAGCGAACGCCAACAAGATGCTCAAAGAAGTGAAGGCCGAGATTGCCACGCTTCGGGCACGGCTCCGCTCCATCGTGCGAGCCCAGGAAATGACCGACATCGAGCACGGGCTGCGACGGGGCAAGCGAATCTCCGAGCGTATGCTGGTGGACTCCAAGCTGTCCTTGATGGACCGGCAGGCTCCGCGCCGCGCGTACCAGGACAAAGAGGATACGCTGGACACGTCGCTCTCAATGGCGATCTGCCTCGACCAGAGCGGTTCGATGTACGGGATGCTTCGGCAGGTTGCCAAGGCGATGATGGTACTCACCGAGCCCGTGGAGGCGATTGGTGGGAAGGTGCTCGCCTTCGGTTTCCGCGACGGGAAATACTACCCCGACAACTACAACTACAACTACTACAACCAGGAGCACCACCGCATCCCCGGCGTCCATTACGATGTGTTCAAGACCTGGGACGAGCGGTTCACGAACGTCAAGTGGCGTTTCGCTCACACCCAGGCCACGGGCGGCACTCCAATGGCGGACGGCGTACAGTTCGGTCTGACGGCGCTCAACGGGCGCACGGAGGCCCACCGCATCCTGGCAGTCATCACCGACGGCTATCCCAACAGCCCCCACGAGCAAGTTATCGCGGGCCAGGTTCGCCGGGCACGGGAGGCAGGCATCCATGTCATTGGCATCGGCATCGGCTCGGAAGCGGCCTACGTCAAAAACCTGTTCCCCGACCACGTTCATGTTCTCAACATCGGGGAGCTTCCCCGCCAGCTTATCTCCAAGCTCAACGAGGTCTGCGACTTCGGGGGCAAGTTCCGGGGCAAGCGGATGAAGATCGACAACCGGATGGTCAAGCAGGTTTCATAGGGAGCATGACCAATGGACACCACAACGACTTTCCAATGGGTGCTACTCCCGACGTGGCGCGGACGCTACCGCTGCGCTACGACCAACACCCTGGGCTTCAAGCCTTCCGAAGCAAAGCTGATCTCGTCTTCGGGCGACCCTGATGTGATTGTGCCGTATACCTGTAGCCGCCAAGGATGTGTGAGTCACGCGACGACCAGGCACAAGCAAAAATGCTTTTGTGACAATCACACCCCGAAGGCGCGAATGTAGAAAACCCTCACCCGCTGTGTATGTCGTATGAACCACTCTCCCAAACGTCCGCCCCCCGATTCCGCGGGGAACATTCGTGGACGCATGGCCGAGTTGCGAACGATTGCCCACAGCATAGTGATGGGCGGCATTGTCCTCGTCCACGTTGACGAGAAGGGCAAAGGCCCGGCGTTCAAACGAGAGACGCCGAAGGATTACGACAAGCGTCTGGCGGATGCGCTCAAAGAGCTTGCTCCCGAGTTCAAGAAGCTGGAGCGCCGGCTCAAGAAATGCCCGAAGGTTGCCGTCGTCACCCGTGAGGAACAGGACGCCAAGCGATCCAAAGCCCGAGCCACGAAGACTCCCAAGAAGCCCGTCAAGAAGCCCGATACCCGTGAACGGGCCAAGACCAAGATGAACGGGAGCAAGAACGTCGCTGCCTCCGTACTCGACGGAGGAGAGACCCACGACCCCTTGAGCCGCGAGAACGCGCTCACCGAGGGGGTTGCACAAGACCACAAGCCCGAAGCGGACATCCTCGATTTCATGCAAAGCACGTTGGACTGATGACCGTGAACCCCCTGCATTTCGACCACCTCATCCGGCATTTCTCAAAGCCGGGAGAGCTTGGGTATGTCGCCAGTACGTTCTTGGAGGAGTGCCTCCAGCACCCCACTGGGGCCACCGCGGACATCGCTGGGTTCTTGCGCCACGAACAAGGCTACGAACCCGCCCCTGCGTTGGCGGTCGATTCGATGGTCAAGTACGGGTACTACGGGCAACAGACCTTCCAGATTGGCCCCGAGCTTCAAGAGATGTTCTGCCAAACGAGTTTGGAGAGCATCCCCCGTGAAGCTCTTTTGCTTCCGTACCCATGCTTCTATCTCGACTTGCCCGACTGCCCTTGGAGGATCTACGGCGGCGACCGCACGGGGTGGCATCAATTGACGGGCGTCTACGTGATGCTCAAAGGGGACTACCTCGTGATCCTCATGTGGGGTCGGGAGAACGAAAAGTCCATGGGCATCGGAGACGACGCTACCGTTTGGATGAAGATCTCCCTCGACGAGTGTTTCACTGACCACGGTGACATCGAGCACTATCTCGACTGGCTCCTTCAGCCGGGACAAAGTTCACGAATGGCGAATGACACGGGGATTGAGGGGACATCGAGCATGGAGATCCATTTGAAGCAGAAGGAGGCGTACATCAACACCTATCGGGTGGCGATCAACCTCATTTTGTATCTCCAAACTGAAGCGGCTGAGACGGACAAAGATACGGACAATCGCGCGGCGGATCTCACAAAGAAGATCGCCCGAGCGAAGAATCCCGGCAAAAAGAAGAAAGCGGAGCGCCAGCTTGCCAAATTGAGCAAAGCCACCATCGTCAAGGTCGGTCGGAGCATCGAGGCGAAAATGGCTGCGACCCGATCTGATCCGAGCGTAAAACGCGCTCATTGGGTGCGGGGTCACTGGCACCGCTACTGGACCGGGAAAGGCCGTACAAAGCTCGTACCGCGCTGGGTTCTGCCGTATCCGAAGAATCTGGACGCCGAGGCCGTGGTCGAAAAGCGGACTTACGAGGTCACTGAGCCGCCCGAGGCTCCCTGAAAGTTCGATAGTCCGTTTATGCGGTTCCCTGTGGTGAGCGCCCATGCGCAAAACCGCAGGATACACCCAATACTGGCAAGTTCGGGGCCAAGGCTTCACGGACAAGCAGTGGCGAACCATTCTCAGCCTCACCGCTGAGATTATCTCCAATGCTGAACAGGGCGGTACGTTCATCGCTGGCCCGGATGGAACTGGAGAGCCGGAGCTTGGTGCTCGTTGCATTGATCTAAACGGCAGCGACAGCGAGATGGGCGAACCCTTCCATTTGTCCAAAGCTGCGGACCCCGCGTGGGGAAAATGCAAGACCCTTCATCAACCCTATGACGCCGTGGTGGTTTCCATCCTGACGGCGGCAAAAAAAGTCGCCCCAGACATTCTGGAAATCAACTCCGACGGTGGTCGGGATGTGTTCAAGAGGATATTCGCCATGTCAGATCCCAATCTGTTCGCCAAAACCGTCAAGCTCGCAACCGAGAAGCCTGCTCTCCGTCCCCAACTGTTGCCTGCGATCCTGAAGCACGCATCCGTGGAGAAGGTGGCGCAACGTCGGTTCCTCGTAGCCTACGCTCACCAGAACCCCGACTTTCGTGATGAGCTTTGCCGTCGTCTGTACGCGGCTCGCGGCATCAAGGCTCTTGAGTTCAACACCGAGCAAGCCAAAAAGAAGTATCTCAAGGAGCACCCGGCCGCGGATGCTGGCGCACACACGGTCAAGAAGACGGGACCGAAGAACAAAGACGAGAAGTCCGAGGGCAAGAAGGAAAAGGCCGAGACCAAGAAGGAAGAAGGCGGAGCAGTCGCCGAGAAGAATCTTGGCAAAGGCGCGAAGCCCAGCCAGGTTCACGGGAACGCCGTCGTTCACGGGAGTGCCAAGATCGAGGACAACGCCGAGGTCGGTGGACACTCGGTCGTCTACGGAAAAGCCCGCATCACCGGCAGTGCCAAGGTCGGAGGCGACTCAGACATCTCTGGATCAGCCCATGTTGCCAAGCGTGCTGAGATCAGCAACGCCACCATCGCTGGGAAGGCCCGCATCGGCGGCACCGCCAAGATCAATGGCGGAAAGATCGACGGAGATGCCGTCATCGTCGGACGCGACACCTGGGAAGCCATGGAGGTCTCACACGGCCAATGGAAGGGGCCCAAGGGTCCGAAGATGGTCGCCGAGAAGAACCTCAAGGACGAGGACGTTGATGCGGTTTTGAACCAAGTCGTCAACAAGAAGGGCATGATGCTCACCCCCATGCAGCTTATGCAGAAGTTCATGCGTGAAGCGAAGCCCGAAACCCGGGAGCGCATGAAAGACATGACTCCCGCCGAGTTCATGGAGATTGTGAAGTTCATGGCCGATGACGAGGAAGTAGATGCGGGCATGGGTGGCAAGGCGGCTTCGATGAAGTCCACGCTCACCGACGCCCAGCTTCGCAGCGCGACCATTCGGGTTGCCCACGCCACCAAGGACCCCGTGCTCCGCAAGAAGCTCGCTCAAATCCTCAAGGCCGCGGACAGCCACGAGGACGACGACGAGAAAGAAGGCAAATGGGAGGAAGGCTCCAATCCCACCGACGCTGAGATCACCAAGGGCATGAGCCCCGAGGAGAAGGCGAAGTGGATGGAGAACAAAGGCCAGGTCCAGAACAAGGGTGCAGCCACGGAGAAGCAGGCTGCTGCACGGAAAGCCGCCGCCACCCAACTCGCCAAGCTCGCGTTCCCCAAGACGAACCTGAAAATCGCCGAGAAGTGGATCCAAGATGCGATCCACGATCCCGGTCGCGTTCATCGTTACCTGGGAGTTCCCGAGGGCACCACCATTCCGATGGGCAAGATCGATGGCGCCATCGAGAAGGTCAAGGGCACCGGGGACAACTCCCTGCTCTCGGCTCTGATCCTGGCGAAGCGCCTCAAGGACATGAACAAGGGCGCCGCGCAACCGGCCGCGTAGAGCCGTGACGCTTTACGAGGACAGTCCAGGCTACTTCTACGATGACAGCCACAAGAAATGGTCGTTGTTCAAAGAGAACAACGGCCAGTGGCGTCTGGAAGACCTGGCGAATGACACCCGCTCCGATCACCCGTCGTTTGGAGCGGCCGTGTCAGCCCTCAAGTCCCATGTTGGGGATGTGACCGTTCATCGAAAGCAGGCTCGTATGCCCCCCATCAAGACAGCCGTGATCAAGCTGGCCCAAACTAACCCTGAGTTCCGCAAAGCCCTGGTTGCGGAACTCAGGACCGCTGGGACTCCTTCCCCGGAACTGGAGGCCATCCACACCGAAGCCAAGCGTGCGGTTCGCAAATGGAACCTCCCCGAAGGGTTCAAAGAAATCTACATTGGCAAGCCACAACCCAGGGGGGTTTCTTTTCAGGCCATTCGGAAGAAAAAAGGCTTCCTCCCATTTTGGATACAGATTGAAGATGGCAAGTTCCAGGTCAGTGACTCAGACCATCACAGCCAGTCGCTCCCCCTGACGACGCCTCCTGCAAAAGTTCTAGCGAAGTTATGGTCGATGCAGCGACGGATCCTCCAGTCCGAAGGTTTGAAAGCAGCTTCGGACAAGCAGGCGGACAAGTGGGAGAAGAAGCCCAAGGGCTGGACCGACGAGTCTCGCAAGAAGTTCTGGGAGTCTCTCACTTCGGCTGCACCGAAGCACAAAGTCACCGAGTGCATCAAGCGAATGAACAAACACATGGGCGGGAACGCCGGTGCTTTCTGTGCGTCCCTGGCTGATCGTGTGATGCCCGGTTGGCGGCAAGAAGCTGCCAAGGACCGAGCGAAGAAGGGTAGCTCTCTGACTCAGCCTCTCAGCCTTCGACGAGACTACGGCGCTGGATCAGATCAAGACGAGTGGATGGATGTCGAGGAAGTCCGAAAGCACTGTCCTCCGTGTGCCGACAAGATGGCCCGAAACAACATCCGAAGGGTCAAAGCCTCCGTACTCCGCGTTGCCATGCAACGGTAGAGTGGGAGATGGCAACCGCACCTCCCCCAACGCCCTGGACGAAAGGCGCTCACCCCGACTACACCGCGTTCGTCATTGAGGTCCATGTGTGCCGAGATGTGGAGGGAAATGTCCACTCCGCTCGGAAACTTCAAGACGAGGATGACGAAACCGCCGTCCAAACCATGGGTAACAGTCAGGGAATGGAAGAGGGCTCGTTTGGGCTACTGATCGAGGCTACCCGGCAAGAAGCCATGCTCCAGACGCTTCTCAAGGTTTCCAACGACGAGGAATTCAAGGAGAAAATCCTGTCTGAGAATGAAATTACTGATGATTTGCGCGAGCAGGTCACACAGGATACGCTGAAGTTACTCTGGGCGACGTTGAGCCGGGTAGGACCGAGCGTCGTTCGTGAGACGTTGGATCAAGTGAGAGATGGACTCAGAGGCCAAACTGGATAGCTCCGACAGGGAAAGCTCCGTGTTGAGTGCCATCCTGGCGCGGCTCAAACCTGTCCTATTTCGGCGGTGGCGGAAGTCGAGCCGTGCCGCCAAGACCGCCGCCAAAGCGGCTGGCGTCACCGACGTGGATGCCTTCATGGCTGGGTTCCAAAAAGGCTATTGGAACGGGGCGGTCGATGTCTCCAAAGAGAGGCTCAAGCCGAAGGATCTTCTTCCTGAACCTCTGGTGATGACAAAGACGAAGGTTCATTAGGGTCTCGCCGGAGCTTTTTGCCCGGCTTGAGACGAGCCAGAACCATCGGTTGAGCAGACCCCCAGTGACCCGTCGGGGTCTTCACGGGTTTGCTTGTTTGACGTTCGGCGATGGTGAAGACGCCCAACGGGGTACGTGTTTTTTCACCAATCTCGCCCTCCATGACCACATCAGGGAGCGCGGATAGCACATTTCGCACGGTTTCCTCATCGGCACCCGTCCGCTCCGCAATCAACCAGATAAGCCTCTGATACTCCATTGGGTGACGTATACGGAGGTTTCATAGGCAGGAAACTGGGTCGCTAATCCGTCTATGGCACCACCAGAGGTAGGAACTGCGCGTTGTTCCCATGACCTCCAAGACCGCAAAGGCCAACGTCTCGCCGGTTCGCCAACGAACTCAGTATTCGTGCATGGCGACTTCGATGATGATGTGTCTGCGGGCCAACGGGGTCGAATGCAACGAAGATGAGGTCAACAAGGTCATGGGAGCCCGACCCATGAAAGGAGCGTCTTGGGAAGATGCTCTCGCCTGCGCCCAGCATTACGGGATGCGAGCAACGCTGACTTGTCCTTCAACTGTGAAACAGTTGAAGGACTGGACTGACCGCGGGGTGCCGGTGATGATCGCTTGGAACCCCGAAGGACGGGACTGGAGCCATGCCAGCGTGGTGTTTGATGTTGATGATGACGGCAACGTCTACGTCGCTGATCCCAACATCCCCGATCCAGATGAGACTGTTCGGGTTGTCCCCAAATCAGACTTCTACGGCAAGTGGTACGAGAAGTGGCCCAATTACTTGGTCCGTCGTCCCGCATGTGCCATCGAACGCGAGATTACCAGTGATGGTCGTCAGGTCATGGCGAGTTCCGATAGTGGCTTTGACCAAGCGGGGGTAGTTCGGGAAGTGGTCAAGTACATGGAGGAGTTCGACAACGGCGAACCGACTTGGATCACGACCCGCACATACGATCAAAAAGGATCCCCGGTCATCCAGGTTTCGTTCACCTACAACGCTCGTGAAGTACAGGACCGAGTAACGTACAACCCCAAACTGAAAAGCCGAGCGAATGCTGCTTTCAAACGGTTGCGTTCTCGCTTGAGTCGGTATGGGCTGCAAGCTCTGGGACACGCGGAGAATCTCTACACCAACCAAGAAGGACAACTGGTTGATTTGAGCATCGGTGGTTTTTCAGGGGGTCCGGGTGCTGGGAAGCAACTTCGGGTAGCGAGTGTCGGGCTTGGATCAGCCCGAGAAGATTACGTCCAAGCCGTCACCAACTTGGAAGCTAGCGTGGACTTGGTGGCCGTTGCCACAAACAAGCTCCGGTCTCTTGGGCACGAGCCCCGGGATGAGGACTACCCGTTCATGTCGGAGATTGAAGTCGTGGCTTCGGACATCTATCGCTGGAAAGGCGAGTTGGATCGGAAGTTCGTGGACGGAGATCAGATCCGGGTGGCCCACCGCGTTGCCCAGAAGTATCTCGGAAAGAACAAACCATGAGCGCCCAATACGTCAGATCCGCCGGCCCTGGAGAGCGCCACTTCGTCAACCAAGATTTCGTGGATGCCGTCGGCGACTTGTATCCCGTGACGTGGGAGAAGATTCCCTTGGGTTGGCATGTCTACACGGGTTGGCAAGGCAAAGACGAAGTTCTGTTCACACAACACGGTCCAGTGGGAGAGATGGAGGGTGTGACCTACGAGGTCAACTGGCCCCCGGATCGTCCCGAGGCGTTCTTCGGGGACATTCTCCCTCACATCCAGCACACGAAAATGGCACACGAGGTTCAGACCATGACACGGCAAAGGCTCACCTGGGACAACGACGAACTCACGAAAAAGTGGGGCATGACCCTTCACGACACGCTCCGCCAAAAGCAAGCGGCTCGTGCTCCATCAGGGATGTACGGCTACACCAAAGCCGTACAAGCCTCGTGTGAGACCGCCAACCGCAAGCTCAACAAACAGGCGGCGGATCTCATCAAGGCAGCGGTCCAAAAAGACCCCCGCGTTCTGGATTTCTTGGGCATCCACTCCAAGCGAGCCAAGAACCTGCCAGCGAAGATCCTGTTGGCGTCCTACCGGGACTCCATCCCCAAGGTCGCCATCGACAAGGAAGCTCGCCACTACGGCATGTACGGCTACCCGGTGAAGACCGCTCGGTTGGGTGTTGGGCTCTGCGCTCAGATGCGCGAGGCTGCCGGCATTGTGGCTGCGGACCTGCACCGTCGCCAGGCTGCGCTCTACGCCAAGATCACCGGATTCTTGGGGGAGCATGGCAAGACCACCAAGTGTGGGACCAGCAAGTTGATCCTCTCCGTGTACCCGGATGAGGGATTCAGCTTCGGTAAGCGGGCATCAGAGACCCCGCAAACCGTCGATGAGTGGTTGGCGTGGGAGCCTGACGCCAGCTAGCGCGTCAGGAATTCCGCTTCCAGTTCTTCCCGGTGACGGGCGACTGCCTTGCGAATGCGGCCGAGTGCCACGGTCGCCTTGTTGCGGTCGATCCCGTACTTCTCCGCGATCTCTTTGACGGTGAGCCCGTCGATGAAACGGTCGCGGACCAACTGCGTGTGGAAATCGGGGTCTTTGTCTTCTGAGATTTCCGCCTGGAGAGCAGCACCCACGGCCTTGAGGGCCTCGTGGAACGCATCCTCGTCGAGCACTTCGGCTTCCACGTCCGTCTCGTCGGCCAGATAGTCCATCGTTTCCACCGGGGCATCGCCGTTGGAGTCGTCGGCGTAGACGTTGACCCCGAGGTTTTCGCTCTGGTTGATGGTGCGCGGCACAATCGTTGTCGTCCAGTTGCTCGGATCGTAGTCGCCCTGTTCCTTCTTGGTCAGGGCTCCGTCGTGCAACCGACAGATTGGCTCGGTGCCTTCATCGCGGAACTCCGAGATGGAAGAACGCTTGGCCCATGCGCAAACCTGGGAGTAGGGGATCGACTTGCCTTCTTCCAGACGACTACGCAACCCATCGCGGTTGATGAGGTTGGTGAAGAAAGTCTGGATGTGGTCTTCGACCTTGTTGCGTGCCGCCGACTTCGGCAGCTTGCGCCCCAGATACGAATGAAGACGCTCGTAGAGCGCCCGGTAGTTTTCCTCAATCCATTTGGCCGTGAGGTTCGGCCCCGACGAGAGTTGGATCTGTCCTTCAAACGTGGCCTTCAACCGTTTGGCTTCAACGAGCCCCACGGCCGTCACCGCCCATTCGTTCTTGTCGAAGATGGTGGTGAGCGCCGGACGATTCCCACAGTGGGTTCGACACTGATTGCGAACCGCCCAACCAACACGACGATAGAGGCCATCGCGGCCTTCCAACTGCCAATCGGTTGTGTCGGGATCGATCCCTACCAGTCGAAGCGCATCGTCAAGGACATCCTTTGCGGGGACGCTGACGTAGGGCTTCCAACCAGAGAGCTTGCCGAGCAGGTAGACGACGGATTGGTGGAAAGTGGTAGCCGTTGGACGGCTAGGAGCGTTTGTCATTTTCGGATCTCCGCTTGGGCTCTCGGAGCCGCAGCTAAGGGTGTTGGAGGAGTGCTCAGAAGTCCGAGGACAAGCCAGAAAGGCAGGTCAGAGTGGACAAGAGCTTTACTCTTCTACGCCCGGCCCTATTCCCTGTCAAGAAAATCACAACCTCGTCTCATACACAGGGTTCTATCAAGGATTTCAAGTAGTTGAGATGCTAGCGTTGAGGTGATTTCGTACTTCGGCCGAGAAGTTTTTTCTGGGGAAATTGGGGGCCAGCGGGCCGGGAGATCTCCCCGGTCCTTCGGGCTCTGGGTAGTCCTCCTATACGGCACCGTTTGTGAGATCCCGGCTTGCCCGGATCCAGCCCCGGAGCAGGAATGGCCTCCCAATTGGACAAAACTCAACTGCGCTCGATGTCCCTCCGGGTGGCGAGTACCTGGCTCAAGCTCGCGTTCTCGATGGACGAATACGCCCGTCTCTCCATCTTGGAGGGGTTTGCCGCCGAGACTCCGGGACGATGGGTCAACAAGGGACGCCGAGGGTTCGGCATCGCCCAGGACAAGTTCCCTGGGATGCACCCCAACTGGACGACCCCCCGAGACACCGGGGTCTACCGGGGAGCCCTCAAAGCCGTCGAGAAAGTGCTGCGGGGTGCTGGTGTCACCG
>Ga0307378_10004550_pt1 | contig 19727 bp, 17 predicted proteins | sample UN1MG_FD_202238 | JGI IMG/M metagenome (GOLD analysis project Ga0307378, IMG submission 202238) | Soil microbial communities from Risofladan, Vaasa, Finland - UN-1 | ecosystem: Environmental > Terrestrial > Soil > Coastal area > Acid sulfate soil | place: Finland: Risofladan, Vaasa | collected... | reverse complement strand
AGGTGTACCTCCACCCCGGGGTCCACGTACTCGCTCGTGTAGATGCCGGAGAGGGGGATGAGCGTCCCCTGAGTCGTGCAGGACTGGGTGTAGGCGTTAACGGCGTCGGGGTCCCGGTAATTTATGGAATCGGAGGCGACGGGCGGTGTTATCCAGGCCGCCGCCGTCTCCAGGTCATAGGTGTCCCGGGGCATCCCGATGTCCACGATGTCTATGGGCTGCACCCAGGAGAGGTTGACGAAGGTGACGGCGTAGTAGAGGTCGCAGGTGCCGTCGCGGTTGACGGCGACCGTGGCCTCCATCCGGGGCAGCTCGAAGGAGTACTGGGCAACGGCCGGTACGGCGAGAAAGGCGAGGATGAAAAGGAACGGGCGACGCACGTTGGAACTCCCGCGTGAGTAGGAAAGGTGATTTTAGCCCAAAGGCCCGCCCGGGGCAAGGGGCGTTGACAAGGGGCGCCGGGTCGCGTAAGGTTGCCCACGGACGATAAGGAGGCGGAATGAAGAAAGTCCTTGCGATTGCCGTAATCGGCGCCCTGGTCGTCCTTCCGGGGTGCGGCGTGAACGACGGCGACGGACCCGAGGATTACCCCGAGCTGAGCCTGGGCTGGGCCCGGCTCCTGGCCGAGGAGGTCCGGGACGCGGAGCTGCCCGGCGGGGAGCAGACCTACGTCTTCGCCGGCTTCGTGGATTCCGACGGGCTCATCGTCGGGGACGAGTCCCTCTACCACTTCTTCTTCGCCGAGCCCGGCGTCCTCGCCGACGCCGACGGCCTGTGGGTTACCGTGTACTTCTCCGGTGACACGGAGCACGCGACGGACGGGTGCGAATTCGAAACGCCCCTGCCGAAATTCTCCGACGCGGCTGCGTGGATCGAGGCGGCGGACGGCGCCCTCGAGGATATCGGCGGCGTAGAGTTCACCCACCGCACCTACGAGGTCCGCGAGGGGCACTACGAGTACGAGCCCCCCGACGCCTTCATCGTCCAGGTGGACTACTGGCTGGAGCCTGACGAGCACAAGGCAAAGGTCATCCTCGACGCCGAGACGAGCGAGATAATCCACGTGGAGGATTTCCGCTAGAGGCGTTGGGGGCAAGCGGCGGTTGAAAGAGGATATTCACCGCTAATGGTCGTTAAATATCGCGCCGCCCTCGTAGGGGCCGACCGACGGCGCGCCGTTTAGGTCGGCCCGCAGTTTATTCAAACACCCAGCCATCGTTGACGTACCTTGACGATATAAAAAAGGGCGACCCCCGGGCCGTCCCTTTTTTACGAGATCGGGACATCGCCGCGATAATCAGACGATGAGCACCCCCAGAACCTCGTTGGTGTCGGCGTCCACAAAAACGAAGGCCACCGGGTAGTAATTCTCGTCCGCGTACATGAAGTAGGCCATGTTCTCCGTCCCCGGGTAATCCCCGGAGTCGTTGGTGAAGACCTCCAGGATGCGGTGCACCCATTCCGCGCCGCCCGCGTCGTCGAGGGCGTCCTGGGCGGCCGTCACCCAAGGCTCGGCGTCTCGGTATCCGGGGATCTCCAGGGAATAGTCCCAAACGTCGGGGTCGTAGCCATGATCCCTCATGTTGTTATCGTCGTAAAAGACCGTCGAGCCGTCGTAAGAGACTTGAACGACGAGGTTCTCCTCCGCCGAGCTCACGTCCAACATACCGTAGAACAGCTCCCAGACGCCGTTCTCATCATTCTCCCCCGTGTCGGTGATGTCCCCGTTGGCGATGCCAATCAGGGAACCGCCAGCGAGCTCGGCGTCGCGGACCGGGTCGGCGATGTCCATGGCCCAGCCCAGGCCGTGGTCGTCGCCGTCACCGTCTCCGTCGCCGTCGCCGTCCCCGTCTGTGTTGCTGGTGCAACCCAGGAGCCCCACTCCGAGGACGAGCGCCAAAACCAACATCAACCTGTAAACCAACCTCATCGTGCCACCTCCATGGCTGAAAGGGTATTTATAGAATCTAGCGTAAAGTGGGTAAAATTTCAACCGGCGAGCACCAGGTAGGTCACGAACCCCGCGTAGACGGCGAGGAAAACCGCCCCCTCCCAGCGCGCGATGATTTTCCCGCTCCGGGCGAAGGGCAGTAGAAGGAGCGCCAGTAGAAGCCCCACGCCGGCGTCCACCCAGATGCCGTACCCCATCCCGGCCAGGGAAATCGGCGCCAGGCTCACCGCCCCGCCCAGGGCGAAGAGCAGGTTGAAGATGTTGGAGCCGATGACGTTCCCCACGGCGATGTCCGAGTGGCCCCGGATCATCGCCATCACGCTGGTGGCCAGCTCGGGCAGGGAAGTCCCCACGGCGACGACGGTCAGGCCGATGACCCGCTCGCTCATCCCCAGGATGCGCGCCAGCTCCTTCGAGCCGGAGATGAGCCAGTCGGCGCCGTAGAGGAGCCCGGCGATTCCGGCTCCGCAAAAACCGATGGAAAGGAGCCAGACGCCTGGACCGAGCTTGATTTTTTCCGGGGCGTTCTCGCGCCGCCGGGCCGTTTTCAGGCTCCAGACGGTGAAGGCGATTCCGCCGGCTACGGCCAAAAGACCCTCCCAGCGGGCCAGTACGCCGTCCAGAAAGAAGAGGGGGAATAAGAGGGCGACGCCGATGAGGAGCGGGGCCTCGCGCTTCACCACGGTGCCCTCGACCTCGATGGGCCGGATGAGCGCCGAGAGGCCGAGCACGAGGCCGATGTTGGCCACGTTGGAGCCGAAGGCGTTGCCCAGGGAAAAGGCGCCCACGCCCCGGATTGCGGCGGTGGCGCTGACGGCGAACTCCGGCGCCGAGGTTCCGTAGGCCACCAGGGTCAGCCCGATGACGAAGGGCGGCACCCCGAAGCCCTTGGCGATTTTCGACGCGCCCCGCACCAAAAAATCGGCCCCGACGACGAGGGCGGCGAAACCGACGAGGATTTCCAACCAGAAAGGCATCCGGGTGATTCTACCCGTTCAGGACGGTAAAGGCAACAAAGGCGGCGTAGAGCGCTATGAGCACGCCGCCCTCCCAGCGTTCCAGCCGGCGACCCGATCGGGCGAAGGGCCAGAGAATCGCGGCGAAGACCAGGGCGACGAGAAAATCGGGCCAGACGCCCGGCCAGCGGACGTCGGCGGCGAAGGGCGCCAGGGTCGCCGCCCCGCCCAGCACGAACAGAAGGTTGAAAATGTTGGAGCCCACGATGTTGCCCACGGCGATGTCCGACTCCCCCTTCACCGCCGCCACCATGGAGGTGGCCAGCTCCGGCAGGGAGGTCCCCACGGCGACGATGGTCAGACCTATCACCCGCTCGCTGACGCCCAGGCGCCCCGCCATCTCCACCGCCCCGGAGACCAGCCACCGACCACCGAAAAACAGACCCGCCAACCCGGCTCCCACGAAAAGCAGGTTCAAAAGCCAGTCCCGCGCGACGAGTTTCTCCCGGACCGGTCGGTCGGCGCCCGAGCGGGCGGAGGCCAGGCTCCACCAGGTGAACCCGATCCCGCCGGCGAAGAGCAGTATCCCCGCCCACCGCTCCAGGACTCCCCCGAGAAAGAGGAGGGGGACGCCGAGTGACAGGAGAATCAGCAGCGGCGCCTCACGTTTAACGAGGGTGCTTTCCACCTCCAGGGGACGCACCAGGGACGCCAGGCCCAGGATCAACCCGATGTTGGCGATGTTGGAGCCGGTGACGTTGCCCAGGGCGATGGCTCCCGCGCCCCTGAGGGAGGCCGCGGTGCTGACGGCGAACTCCGGCGCCGACGTCCCGTAGGCCACCAGTGTCAGCCCGATGACCACGGGCGGCACACCGAATCCGGCGGCGATTTTAGACGAGCCCCGGACCAGGAGGTCAGCGCCCACCACCAGGGCGGCGAAGCCAACGAGGATATTCAGCCAGAAGGGCATGGCCTCGTCCCGTTCAGAACGTCGCCGGAAGGCCGACCCGGACGACGTAAATCGCCCCGATGTTATCACAGCCCGCAAAAAAGGCGGGATCGGTCCCGCCCAAGATAATAAATGTGAGGGGACTAACCCGGGCTCTCCAGCGCCAGTCTCACCGCCTCCTCGGCGCGGCTGACGTAGAGTAGCTCCAGGCCCTCCAGGGTCTCGGTCGGCTCGTCCCGGAAGGCGTCCTGGACCATCGTCCGGTTTCTCTCGGGGAGGACGACGGTTTTGATCCCGGCCCGCCGCGCGGCCAGCAGCTTCTCCTTCAGCCCGCCCACGGGGAGCACGTCGCCCCGCAGGCTCAGTTCCCCGGTCATCGCCAGGTCGTTTTTGACCGGTCGTCCGGAGAGGAGGCTCACCAGCGCCGTGGCCATCGTCACCCCGGCCGAGGGACCGTCCTTGGGCACGGCGCCCGCCGGCACGTGGATGTGGATGTCGGAGTCGGCGTTGAAGTCGGGGGGAATCTTGAACCGCTTCGCCCGGCTGCGGACGAAGCTGACCGCGATCCGGGCGCTCTCCTGCATCACCTCGCCGAGCTGGCCGGTGAGCACCAGACCGCCCTTGCCCTCCATCCGGGCCGCCTCGATGAAGATGATGTCGCCGCCGAAGGGCGTCCAGACGAGCCCCGTGGCCACTCCCACCATGTCGGTCCGCTTCCGCCGCTCGCGCTCGAAAACGGTGGAACCGAGGTAATCCACCAGGTCTGTGACCTTGACGGTGACCTTCCCGCTCTCCTCTCCGGTGGCCACCTTCCGGGCCACCTTGCGGCAGACGCCTCCGATGGCGCGCTCCAGGTTGCGCACGCCGGCCTCGCGGGTGTAGCGGTCGGCGATGACGCGCAAGGTCCCCGCGGGGATGGAGAGTTTTTTCCTCGTCAGGCCGTTGGACTCGAGCTGACGCGGCAGCAGGTAGCGCCGGGCAATCTGCACCTTCTCCTCGAGGGTGTACCCGGCGAGGTTCAGGGTCTCCATCCGGTCCAAAAGCGGCCGCGGGATGGTGGTGGCGGTGTTGGCCGTGGTGATGAAAAACACCTTGGACAGGTCGTAGGCCTCCTCGATGTAGTTGTCCCGAAAACTCCAGTTCTGCTCGGGGTCGAGGACCTCCAGGAGCGCCGAGCTGGGGTCGCCGCGGAAGTCGCTGGCCAGCTTGTCCACCTCGTCGAGCATGAAGACGGGATTGGAGGTGCCGGCGGTCTTTATCCCCTGGATGATCCGGCCCGGGAGGGCGCCGACGTAGGTCCGGCGGTGGCCCCGAATCTCGGCCTCGTCGTGGACGCCGCCCAGGGAGACGCGCACGAACTCCCGTGAGAGCGCCCGGGCGATGCTGCGGCCCAGGGAGGTCTTTCCCGTCCCCGGGGGACCGACCAGGCACAGGATAGGCCCCTTCCCGTCGGGGACCAGGCTCCGCACCGCCAGGAACTCCAGGATGCGGTCCTTTATCTGGACGAGGCCGTAGTGGTCCTCGTCGAGGATGCGGGCGGCCCGCTTCACTTCCAGCTTGTCCTGGGAGTAGTGGCCCCAGGGCAGGTCCAGGAGCCAGGTCAGATAAGTGTGGGAAACGACGTACTCCGCCGAGCCGGCGCTCATCTGGCGCAGCCGCCCGAGCTCACGCTCGGCCTTCGTCCGTATCTCCTCGGGCCAGGCCTTGGCGGTGATACGTTCGGCGAGCTCGTCCAGCTCGACGGACGATTCCTCCCCCTCGCCCAGCTCGCGCTGGATGGCCTGTAGCTGCTGGCGCAGGTAAAACTCGCGCTGCGCCTTGGTCATCTCCTCGGAGATTTCCTGCTGGATGGACTGGCCGATGCGGAGCACCTCCAGCTCCCTGCCCGCCTGCTTCAAGACGGCGTCCAGGCGCTTCTCCACGTTGGGGGTGGCGAGGATGCCCTGCCGTTCCGGGACCTCGAGGTTGAGATTGGTGGCGACGAAGTCGGCCAGGCGGGAGTTTTCCTCGAGGTTGAGGGCGGCCACCGTGAGCTCCTCCGCGCGCCCCGAGAGCTTCACCAGGTTACCGAAAACGTCCAGGATGCTCGACCGCAGCGCCTTGACCCTGACCGTGTCCGGTTCCCGCTCCTCCAGGGGCGCGACCTTCGCCCGGAGAAACTCCCCGTCGGTGAGCACCTCGCCCCGTCTGATCCGCTGCACCCCCTGGACCATCAGCCGCATGGAGTCGTCGGGCATGCGGAGCATCTTCAGGATGATGGCCAGTACGCCGACCTTGAAAAGCTCCCCCGTTTTGGGATTCTTGACGGTGAAGAGGGTGACGAGACGGTCGCCCAGCATCACCCGGTCCACCAGCCTCGTGTCCCGGGCGCCCTCCACCCCGATGGGCAGGAGCATGTAGGGGAAGCAGACCAGGTTCGTCAGGGGGAGAACCGGGAAAACCTTCTCCTCACCCGGCTCGAGCTGAACGTCCCCCTCGGAGCTTTTAAACCTTTCTCGCGCCATCACCTAAGTCCTTTTAAGGATGAAAACCGTTCGTCCCCCGGACCGGCCGGGCGACCGGGTCAATCCTCCACCTCGATGTCTATTTTGAAACTCTCGGTCTGCCGCGGAACCATGACCGATAGCATCCCCTTGGTCCACTGGGCGGTTATCCGGGTTGGGTCCGCGTCGAAGGGCATCAACAGCTCGCGGTGGAACCGGCCGTAAACGAGCTCCATGCGGAGGACCTTCTGCGCCCCAGGCGGGTAGCCGGGGGTCCTCGAGCCCTCGATGACCAGGGCGTCGCCCACCACCCTCACGTTGACCGCCGCGGGGTCCACCCCGGCGAGCTCCACCTGGACCAGGTAGCCGTCGGCCAGCTCGATCACGTCGAGGTAGGGGAAGGGGTGGTACTCGGACCAGCGCCCCTCGGTGTAGAAAGAGATCCGCGGCGTCATGCTCACCCGCCTTTGGTTGGTTCACCGCCGGAAAACGAGGTCATGTCTCCGGTGAATTATAGCGCATTACACGGTCGGGCCTCCACCGCCCGGTGTGCTATACTCCGGGCATGCGCCTCGTCGGCTTGGAACTGGACCACTTCCGCCTTTACGAGCGTCTCCGCTTTGCGACCGAGGCCCGCGAGCTGGCCCTGGTCGGTCCCAACGCCAGCGGAAAGACCAGCCTCCTGGAGGCCGTTTATTATTTGGGCACGGCGCGGAGCTTCCGCTTCGCCGACGACCGGGACCTGGTCCGTCACGGGGCCGGGCATTTCTCCATCCGCGCCCGGCTGGAGCGGGAGGGGGAGAACAACGAGCTGGCCCTCCTCCTCGAACCCGAGGGGAAGTCCGCGGCCGTGGACGGCGAGCGGTGTAAACGGCTGTCGGAGCTTCTGGGCCGGCTGGTCGTCTGCTGCTTCACCGTGGAGGACCTGGACACCGTCCGGGGCAGCGCAGGCCGCCGGCGACGCTTCCTGGACCTCCTCCTGGGCCAGGTCTCCCCATCGTACACCGCCGCCTCGGGCGAGTTCGTAAAAGCCCTTCGCCAGCGGAACGCCTCGCTGCGGGCCGAACAGTACGACCCCGCCGAGGTCCGGGCCTGGGAGACGCCCCTGGCCGCCTCGGCCGCCCGGATTACGGCCCTCCGGCAGAGCGCCGCCGACGAGCTGACCGGCTTCCTCCGACCCGTCTTCGCCGAGCTCACCGAGCGGGAGCACGACCTGCGTCTGGGCTACGAATCCAGCCTGGCCGAGGCCCGCCTGGACGCAGAGCGGCTCGTCGAGCTATTCATGGCCATTTTCGAACGGCACCGGGAGAGGGACAGGCGGCGCGGCCACACCACGGCGGGTCCCCACCGGGACGACCTCCGGCTGAGCCTGGACGGCGTGGACCTCCGACGGTTCGCCAGCCGGGGGCAGTTGCGGCTCTCCACGCTGGCCCTGCGCCTGGCCGAAGCGGAATTCCTCACCCGTCATACCGCCACCCGGCCGGTCTTCCTGTTGGACGACGCGGCCTCGGAGCTGGACGAGCTGACGAACCGCCGCCTGCTGCCCGTCCTGAGGCGGCGCGTGGGGCAGCTAATCGTGACGGCCCTGCCCCAGGACGTGGAGCATCTGGGAATCGAGGGGGAGGTGTACGAGCTGGAGGGCGGCGAGATTCGTCCCGCCGGCGCGGGGGATTAGGGGGTTATGCTCGTGCCGATCCGGGGGTCGTCCACCGCCGCGGCCAGATGCGCCGGGTCGGTGATGATGGCCCTCTTCCCGTCGTTTTTCAAGAACTCGAGGGCCGCCTCCACCTTGGGCCCCATGCTGCCGGGGGGGAAGTGGCCCTCGCTAGCGTACCGGGCCATCTCCGCCGCGGTGACCTGACCGATGTCGCGCTGCTCCGTCCGCCCATAGTGGAGGACCGCGTGACTGACGTCGGTGGAGAGGGCCATTATTTCGGCATCCAGGAGGCGGGCCGCCAGGGCGCTGGCCAGGTCCTTGTCAATGACCGCCTCGATCCCGTGGTAGGTGCCGTCGGCCCGGCGGACGACCGGTATCCCGCCGCCGCCGACCCCGACCACCACGTAGCCCCTCTCCAGAAGGTCGCGGATGGCGCCGATCTCGACGATGTCCACCGGGTGCGGGCTCGGCACCCGCCGCCGCCAGCCGCGACCCGAATCTTCGGCCACGCACCAGTCTCTCTCGCGGGCGTAACCGAGCGCGTCCTCTTCGGAGAAGAACGGCCCCACCGGCTTGGTGGGATTTTGGAAGGCCGGGTCTTCGAGGTCCACCACCACCATCGTGGCCAGGGTTATCACACGGCCGGCGATGTCCCGGCGGCTGAGCTCGTTGGTCACCGAGCTCTGCAGGAGGTAGCCTATGCCGCCCTGGGTGTTGGCCCCCCAGTAGTCCAGGCGCAGCTCGGGCAGGACGTCTTTCGTGTTCTCGGCCATCAGGAGCAGGTTGCCGACCTGGGGTCCGTTCCCGTGGGTGACTAAAATCCGGTGGCCGGCCCGGACCAGGTCGGAGATGGCCACCGCGGTGGACAACACGTTCTTCCACTGCTCGGCCATCGTGCCGCGCTGCCCGGCGCGGATGAGCGAATTCCCCCCCACGGCGACGACGATGCGCATCGGGTGATCGGCCTCCGTTTTTAAAGCGAAAATCACCGGCCGGAGCCGGTTTCTTTACGGGACGGATTATACTAAAATGCCCTTGTTTGTGCAAAACCGCACGGCCCGGAGCTTACCGGTCAACCGCCATGACCCGACCCGAACAGCCCCCCCGGTTCTGGCTGGACTTCCTCGCCTGGCAGGCGGACCAGACCAAAAGGACGAGGCGCTACCTGGCCCGCCGCGCCGCGTTGCGCGAGGGGCTGGCCGTCGAGGTCGCCTGCGGCACCGGCCTGGTTCTCTCGGAGCTCAAGTCCACCCGACCGGGGCTGAAGGCCGTCGGGCTGGATGTTGACCCGCTGATTCTGCGCGAGGCCGACCCCGAAATTTCCCGGGTGGCGGGTTTGGCTGAAGCGCTGCCCTTCGCCGACGGGTGCGCCGCGGCGGTCATCTTCCACCTCGGCCTCATGTGGGTCAGGCCCGCCGAGGCGCTCGCCGAGGCCGAGCGGGTCCTGAAAAGGGGGGGGCATCTGATTCTGGCCGCCGAGCCGGATTACGCCGGGATGCTCATCCATCCGGAACCCGACGGTCGGACGCCCATGGCCGAGAAGTTGGCCCGGGGCATCCAGCGCGCCGGCGGCGACCCCTACATCGGGAGGCGGCTACCCGTCCTGGTGGACTCCGCAGGGCTGAAAATTCTCGAGTACGGCCTCGCCTCCCGGCCCTGGCGGTACGGCCGGGAAGACCTGGAGGAGCTGGACCGGGTGTTCGGATTCCGCCGGGAGATTCACCCCCGTTCGGGCGGCGTCTGGTGGACGAACGCCCGCCGGGCGGCCAGGCACGGCTCCTACGTCGAGTTCCTCCCCGTGTTCTACCTCCTGGCGGTCAAGCGATGACCCCCACCCACGAGCGGGATAACGAAAGCGGGCCGGGACCCGCTTTTTTTCATCAGACCTCCGGGTGCCTCCGCTTCGTCAGGTAGACCACCCCGGGGTACGGCTCATAGCCGCAAGCGGCGAAGGCGTCCCGGGATCCCCTGTTCCACCCCTCGACGAGGCAGGCGTAAATTTCCAACCCCTGCGAGGCGAGCCACTCCTCGGCCGCGACGATGAGCCTGCGCGCCAGCCCCTTTCGCCTGTGGGCCGGGGCCACGGCCAGCCGGTTGATCCAGCCCTTCCGCCCGTCGTGACTGGCCAGAACGCTCCCCAGGAGCTCCCCGTCCCGGAACAGACCGAAGTAGGCGACCATGCCCAGCCCCAGCTGCCGCTCGAAGGCGGGGCGAGAGTCACGTCCGCGGGGCTTGTGCTCGAGACCGGCCGCGGTCCACAGGGAAACGAGGCGGTCGTGATCGGCCGCCTCGAGCCTCTCGAGTATCACCCGATCCGTCGGTGAGGGCATCGGAAACCGACCTTGTGCTCACGGGTCACGGCTTCGCCGTCGCAGATTTACGGCTTCGCCGTCGCAGATTTACGGCTTCGCCGTCGCAGATTTACGGCTTCGCCGTCGCAGATTTACGGCTTCGCCGTCGCAGATTTCAGGAAAATGTAGCGCTTGGCGTCGTCCACGGTGATGCAGCCCTTGTCCTTGAGCTCCTTGACGTACCGACAGACGGTCTCCCGGCTGCACCCGGCCATATCCGCCAGTTCCTGGTGGGTGAGGGACACGGCGAGACGGACGCCGCGGTGGTCGGCAACCCCGTGGGCGTCGCGCAATTTGATGAACATGGACTCGATTTTCTCCCGGCTGGATTTGAACGTGAGGTCTTCGATCTGTGAATCGGCCGCCCGCAGGCGCCGGGAGAGGACGCGGATTATCTTGACCGCTATCGGCGGTATCTCCTCCAACAGCCGCAGGAAGTCGTTCTTGTGCAGGGTAAGGATGGAGACCTCGCCCATCGTCTCCACGGTGGCGCTGCGCGGCATCTCGTCCAGGACACTGAGCTCGCCGAAGAAGGACCCGTCGGAGAGGATGTCGAGGATTTTCTCCCTCCCGTCCAGGCTCTGGCGGGTGACCTTGACCTGCCCGCTCTCGATGAGGTAGATGACGTCGCCCCGTTCGCCCTCCTTGATGACGGCGTGGCCTTTGGGGTATCGGCGGCGTTTGAGGAGCGGGTAAATCCGCTCCAATTCAGACTCCGACAGCTCGCTGAACAGTGGAATCCGCTTCAGACTGAACGGGGGCGTCATCTTCGACCTTCCGTTGCTGCTACTGAATATATTCTACCCGGAGTGGGCCGTTTTTCCCAGGTAGGCCCGTATTTTCCGATCTGACGGCCTTGGCTCGGGCGTCCCCGATAAAAAACCGGCGCCCGCGGGCGCCGGTCGTTTGACGGCGGCCCGCAGAGGGGCCGCCCTACAGGCTTACTTCAGATAGTCGAACTGGGCCAGGTTGGCGTCGTCGTCGTTGCCGGGGTCGAACAGGCGCTTGAGCTCGACCGACCAGACGCAGGTGTTCTCGTCCAGGTTCCCCTTGGCCAATACGTCGCCGGTGGAGCCCAGGGTACTGGCGAGGGAGGCGAACGCCGGAATCTCGTCGCCCTGATGCCAGAACATATCGGGATCTTCGGTCCATAACCAACCGAACTTATCGGGCTGCTGGGCACCCCAGTGGATGTAGCCCATGTAAATCCACTCGGGATTCTCGGGGTAGTACATGTACTTGGGCTGTTCCTGGTGCTTGAAGAGCGGGCGCTCGTAGTACAACCTCGGGGCCATGTGAAAAACGTTCCAGTTGTACCGGTAGCAGGGGAAGCCGGCGTCAATGATGGGGCCGTGGTCGTTGTACAGGGAGTCGGAGGTCTGCCAGTAGTCGTCGGCGTAGCCGTACTCCTGCACCTCGGTGGGCCACCAGTTGTTGGTCTGGGCGGACTTCCACCACCAGAGGTCCAACTGGGGCGCGAGATCGAAATCCTCGTTACCCATGTCGGGGGTGAGCTTGCAGGTCCAGTCGTTGCCGTCCTGTTGCCAGCACACGTCCCAGCCGTTCTCCCAGAAATCGGGGATCGAGGGGACGGGCGGCAGTTCGCCCTCCGGCGGGTCAACGTCGGGGTTGTAGGATCCGTCGGGGTCCTGCCAGCAGTCCCAGACCAGGAGCAGTGTATCGGAGGAGAAGCCGTGGTTGTAAAGCTTGTCGCCCCAGAAATCCGGATCCACGGGCGTGCCGCCGGGGCCTCCATGATCAACGATCGGATCCCAGCCGTTCGACACCTGGCGCATATAATTGATCAAATCCACTTCACCGTGGATATCCCGATAGAAGCGCCAGCGCTTGTAGTAGCGGTCGTCGCTGCCGTAGGGGTCGGTCCACTGGAAGGCCATGTAGAGTGTGCCGACGCCGGCGGCCACGTTGAAGCACGCCGCGACATTGATCTCGTCCACCACGCCCGAGGACGGCGCATTCACGTTGAAACCTTCCGAGTCGAGGTCGTCGCCGTAGCCCGAGGCGTATTCCTTGTGCTCCAGGTCGAAGGTGTGCCACGTGACCGTGCCCAGCTCGGGATTCCAGACCTCGTCGGGCGACAGCACACCGTCAATGGTCGGCAGGTTGGTGATGTACTCGGGAATGATGGCGTTGTCAGCGCTCTGACCGCCGTTGAAGTCGAGGATTAGTTGGGTGCCGCACCAGTTGTCGTACGAGTCGTCGGTGACGAACACGCTGAAGGCCTGATCCATGTACTCGGCGATGGGGAAGGTGGTCTCCTGTTCCTCGGGGGCGCAGGAAACAAGACAGAAGAGCGCCCCAATGAGCGCGCATAAGAATAGGTTACGCACTTTCAACCCCTCCTTCTAAAGAGTGGGGGAGTAAAAGTTTCAGGGAAACGAAGTAACGCTTCTGGCGAAACGCGGTAGCCGCTCCGGTGAATCCTAATTGAGTACCTTAATCGGTTAGAGGCTAACACTAAGAACGACGACGTGTCAAGGTTCAATTTTTTCCCGTTCGTACCCGAATAACGGGGGGAGTTCGGATTTGTGTTGTCGGTGCGCGGACCCTTCGTTTATAATGAGTTGTGAATACTTCGAAAAAAGGTCGGTTATGATGGAGATAAAGGGCCGCACCGCTTGGATTATTACCGTCTCCGCCGTCGCCGCCCTGGCGGTGCTGGTCTGGATTCTGGGCTACACCGAAGTGGATTCCGACCCGGCTTACATCTACGTCGCCCAAAGGGGCCTCGGCGGGGCGGAAACGCTCATGCTGGGCTCGACGGTTTGGCTCTTCCCCCTGGTGGACTCGCTGGTCCCGGTTCCCGCGGGGCTGTACGAGCCGTCCGGTTTCGCACCAATCGTAACCTCTGACGGCGGACTGGAGGTGGAGGTCCGCCTCGAGCTGGACCTCGACCCCGCCGGCGCGGTGCAGGTCGTGGATGCGTGGGGCGCCGACTGGGGCGGGGGGCTCATCCGGGAGATCCTGGACGACGTCGTCGGGGAGAGGACCTTCGACGGGACGACCGCGGAGCTCTACACCACCCGCCGGGGGGAGCTGCTCCGAGAACTCGAACCGGAGTTGCGGAATCACCTGAACGAAAGGGCGCCGGCCCTGCGGGTGGGGCGCATCGCGCTCCCCTCGGTCCGCCTCACCGCCGCACCGGCCGAAGACCCTGGGGTTTTCAAGCCGGTGAAGGTGGTCGTGCTGGGGATGGACGCCCTGGAGGACACCCTCCTGAACGACCTCATAGACATGGGCGAGCTGCCGCACTTCGCGAAAATGCGCGACGAGGGCTACCTGGGGACCCTGCAATCCGAGGCGCCCTACTTCTCCCCCATGATCTGGACCACCTTCGCCACCGGCAAACCGGCGCAGGAGCACGGCATAACCGCCTTCACCCGGACCAACCCCGAGACCGGCCGGCTGGAACCCCTGTCGGCGATGGACCGCAAGGTTTCGACCTTCTGGGAATTTTTGGGCGGATGCGGCCTCTCCAGCATCGTCACCAACTGGTACTACTCCTGGCCCACGGGGGAGATTAAGGGCTTCAACCTGACCAACTATGCCTGGAAACCCAAGTTCGGCAAGGGCTTCATCGGCATCCCCCACTACGACGAGCTCCCGGGCAAGGACTGGCCCGAGGGCGTCACGGAAACGGTGAACGAGGCCATCGCCGACCGACCCTACATCTCCGAGGACGACTACGCGCTGGCCTGGGTCCTACCGTACATCCCGGCGGCCACCACCGACGGGACGCCGCTGAAAGGGGGGCCGCCCCTGCCCCACTACCTGGAGCGGGACGTCCTGGCCGCCAATGCCTGCTTCTGGCTCATGGACCACGAGGACTGGAACATCGCGGCGGTGTACCAGGAATTCCCGGACGTGCTCTGCCATCTCATCTGGCCGGCCCACGCCTACCGGTGGGAAAAGCTGACCGGCAAACCGGCCAACCTGCCGCCCATCCCGCCCTACCGCCGGGAGCTGTCCGAGGAAGCCGGCGACACCATCATCGAGGCGTACCGCTTCGAGGACAAACTCCTGGGCGTGGCCATGGACCGCTGGGGCGACGAGGCGGTCATCGTGGTGGTGAGCGACCACGGCTTCAACACCATCTACCCGCCGAAGACCATTCTCATCGGCGACGACCAGATGCAGACGATGATGTACTGGCACGACCCCACCGGCGTCTTCGGGCTCTGGGGCCGCCACGTCCAGCAGGGGGTGTCGGGCGAGATAACCATCTACGACTTCCTCCCCACAGTCCTGGCCCTCCTCGGCGTACCGGCGGCGCAGGACATGCCGGGGCGGGTGGTGGAGGAGGCCCTCGAGCCGGAGTTCCTCGACCGGATGAAGGCCGGCCCGCTGGCCGAAAGGCCGGCGACCTACGACCCACATGAGCGCGAGGTGGACCGCGACATCGTCAACGTCGTGGGCGAGGCGGAGCTTGAGCGACTGCGCGCGCTGGGGTACCTCCAGTGACCCTGAAGAAAAGCGTCAAAACCGTACTGATTGCGGGCGGGGCCGTCGTCGTCATCGCCCTGGCGGTCTGGCTCACCGGCTACACCGAGGCGCCGTCGGAGCCCGGATGCGGCTACCTCGTCCGCGGCGTCTCGGGGGAGTACCGGGCGGTGGGCGCCGGAGAGACGGTCTGGGTCTTCCCCCTCTTCGGGGAGATCAAATCCTACCGACTGGGGAAAAACGTCCTGCGCAGCCCGGTAGAGCTCGAGGCCGCCGACGGCCCGCTCACCCTGGAGCTGGAAACGGAGCTGGACCTGGACCCGGCCGTCGCGCCCGGTTTCTACGACCTCGTGGATGGGGACCCGGAATCTGGACTCGGCGGGCTGGCCGGACGACTCCTGGCCGACACGGCGGGCGGGTTCACGACCGGTGAGCTCTGGTGGGGCCGACGCGGCGAGTTCCGGGCCGCCGCCGAAGGCCTCCTCCGAGAAACACTGACCGACGCGGTGCCGGGGCTGGCGGTTCACCGGGTCTTTTTCCCGGCGATTCTCGACGGGGCCCCGGATCCCCCAGCCGAACGCCGGCTGGTCATTCTGGGCGTGGACGCCCTGGACGACAAACTGCTCGCCGACTTCACCGCCCGTGGCTGGCTGCCGAACTTCTCCCGCCTCCTCGACGGCGGATGTTTCTCCGTTTTGCGCTCCGAGGCGCCCTACTTCTCCCCCGTAATCTGGACCACCATCGCCACGGGGCTGCCGCCCGCGGAGCACGGGCTGACGGACTTCACTTTCCCGACGGGTGACGGAGGCCGCCGCCCGATCACCGCCGGTGACCGTCGGGCGCCGACGTTCTGGGAGATAGCCGCCGCCGGGGGGCTGCCCCCGATAACGGTCAACTGGTACGCCACCTGGCCGGCCCGGGAAATTCCGGTCGGGGTGACGCTGACCAGCTACGCCTGGGAGCCTCGCTTCACGCGGGTTTACACGCCGAACGACGATTTCGCGCAGCTACCCCGGCGGACCTGGCCCGAGGGGATCATGGAGGAGGTGGACCCGGCCATCGCTCGTCGGCCGTACATCGGCGAGGACGACTACCCCGACGTCCGGCGCCTGGAAACCGTGGAGCGCCAGCAGGGCAACCCCCTGGTCCACTACCTCACCCGGGACGCGCTCGCCGCCAACGCCCTGGAGTACCTGATGGACACGCGGGACTGGCGGGTGGCGGCCTGCTACATCGAGGCGGGCGACGTGTCCTGTCACCTCCTGTGGCCCGCCCACGCCCTGTGGTGGGAGCGCCTGAGCGGGGACCCGGCCCTCGTACCACCACGGACCCCCGAGTACATGGAAAAGGCGGAGGCGAACGGCTGGGGCACCGTCATCCGGGATTTCTACGTCTGGGCGGATAAATTCGTCGGCACGGTCCTGGAGCGGCTCGAACCGGGCGACATCCTGATAGTCCTCTCCGATCACGGCTTCGCCAGCGTCTACCCTCCGGCGGACATCCCCGTCGGCGGCGGCGCCGTCCAGCGCATGTCCTACTGGCACGACCCGACCGGGGTGCTGATTCTCTACGGGATGGGCGTCAGGCAGGGCGAGAGGGGTCCCGAGGCCAGCGTGTACGACGTCTGCCCCACCTTCCTGGCCCTCCTGGGGCTTTCACCCGCGGGGGACATGCCCGGCCGGGCGCTCACCGGTAACCTGGAGCCGGCCCTGGCGGAGTCGCTGGAGAATGGCCCACTGTCCAACATCGTCCCGACCTACGGCCGAGAAAAAATCGGGGGGCCGGAGCTCTCGCCGGAGCTCTCCGAGACCGAGTTGGAACGCCTCCGCGCCATCGGCTACCTGCAGTGAAGAGAACAGGCTGAACCTGGAGGACCGGCGCCCGTCCGGTCCCTTTTTTTAATTGCCAAATATTCAACTGCGCCATATTCCACCTCGTTTTGGTTGGCGGTGGGTGGACTACCGTATATCATGGGCATTCAATGAATTACGGCGACTTAAATCGGAGGGTTTTTCCTCGGCTCAATCCCTGTAAATCCGCCCCGGCCCCCGTCGAGAAATGGACACAGCCCCCGTCCCCGGACGCGGAGGTCCCCCCTTCCCCGTCGCCCGATAGAGGTGCGAGAGGTCATCCCCCGGCACCGATGACTTTAACGTGGCATGTACAGGGTGCCTTTTGGTATAATAAAGAGGTTAATCAATTCAATCCGAGTCAACCACCGAAGTGCTCACGCGGCGCGCAACCGGGGGAGCCGTCGCTGCGTAACGGAAGGTAAAGCCGAGACATGTCAGACCCAGCCGGACCCCACACCACACCGGGAGCGACCTTGAACGACACCCTGACGAGATTCCGAGAGGAACGGCTAAAATTCCCCATCACCCGGCGGTACGCCTACCTGAACCACGCCGGGCGCGGCCCCCTCTCGCCTCCCGCGCACGCGGTCATGGGACGCATCACCGAGGAGATGCTCTACGTCCACCCGGACCAGCTCCCCGGGATGATCGAGGACTTACGCCGCACCCGGAGCGCCATCGCGGAACTGATCGGTGCTCCGTCTACCTCCATCGGCCTGGTCCCCAACACCTCCTCGGGAATAGCCATGGCCGCCGGCTCGCTGCCCATCCAGTCGGGCGACAACGTCATCTGCGCCCGGGGGGAGTTCCCGGCCAACGTGTACCCCTGGCTGAACCTCACCCGGCGCGGGGTGGAGGTCCGCTTTCTGGAAAGCCGGCCCGGCGGGGTCACCGTGGACCAGGTCCGGGAGGCGGTGGACGGGCGGACCCGGGTCGTCGCCCTCTCCTGGGTCGGCTTCTCCGACGGGACGAGGATTGACACCGCGGCCGTGGGGGCCCTGTGCGCCGAGCGGGGGATTTTCTTCGTCGTGGACGCCATCCAGGGGGTCGGCGCGCTCCGGGTGGACCTCGAGGGGATGGACATCCTGGTATCGGGCGGCGGGAAGTGGACCCTGGCCCCCCAGGGCTCCGGCTTCGTTTATATCCGCCCCTCCCTGGTGGAGAAGCTCCACCCCGACCGGGTGGGCTGGCTCTCCATCGCCGGCCTGGCGGAGCTAGACGACTTGAACGCCCTGACGGCGTACCGGTTCGAGCTCGTCGGCGACGCCCGGCGCGTAGAGACCGGCAGCAACTCCCTCCTCACCCAGACCGCCCTGGGGGAGAGCTGCCGCTATTTAAAAGAGCTGGGGCCGGCGGCCGTCGAGGAACGGATAATCGCACTCGCCGACTACCTCATCGAGGGGCTCCGGAGAAAGGGCCGCCCCATCGTCACCCCGCTGGTGGAGGGGCGCCGGTCGGGAATCGTCTGCTTCGGGGTCGAGGATGCGGTGAACCTCGCCGAGAGGCTCATCGAGAGGGACGTCATCGTCTCGGCGCGCGAGGGGAACGTCCGGGCGGGCATCCATTTCTACAACGACGAGGACGACGTGGACCGCCTGCTGGCGGAGCTTTAGAGTTTGTACAGAATAAGGCCCATCACCCCCGACCGTCCCGGCGATGAGGAGCTACGGGCTCACCTCGCCAAAACCGGGCAGGAGAGGGATTTCCCGGACCTGCGGGGGGAGGGTGTTTTCGCCTTCGGCGCCTTCGACGGGGCTAAACTGGTCGGCGACATCTCGGTGAAGGTGCAGCCCGTCGCAGTTCCGCCGGGCATCCCGGTGCCCGTCCTGGAGCTGCCGCAAAAAACTTTCAGCGAGGCGGCGGGGCGCGACCTCCTCGAGGGTTTCGTCCAGAGCTTCGCGGTGGAGGAGGCCCACCGGCGGCGGGGGCTCGGCCGGCGTCTGCAACTGGCGGCGCTCGGGGAATGCCGCCGCCGCGGTTTTTACCAGATGCGGTCCTGGTCGTCCCTCGACAAGCCCGCCAACTACGCCCTCAAGCTCGCCCTCGGTTTCGCCGTCCACCCGGGTCACGACTACGTGGCCCGGCTCGGAAAATGGGTTCCGGGCGCCTTTTTCGTGAAAAAGCTGTAATTATGCCCCTCTTCGCCGCGGATTACGACTACGAGCTGCCCCGGGAGCTCATCGCCCAGCGCCCGACCGAGCGGCGCGACGGGTCCCGCCTGATGGTCCTGGTGGGCAACCGGCCGCCGGAGCACCGTCCCTTCACCGACCTGCCGAAGATGCTGCGGGAGGGGGACGTGCTGGTGGCCAACGACAGCCGGGTCATCCCGGCGCGCATCCGGGGGGTCAAGCGGGAGGGCGGGGCCGAGGTCGAGGCCCTCCTCCTGCGGGACCTGGGCGACGGCCGCTGGACCGCCCTGGCCAAGCCGGGCAAGCGGCTGAAGCTGGGGACGAGGATTGATTTCCGCGGGGAGCTGGCCGGGGAGGTGCTGGCCAAGCTGGAGGGGGGGCTCGTGGTCCTGGGACTGGCGGGGGCGCGGCCCATCGGAGAGATTCTTGACGAGTTCGGCGAGGCCCCCCTGCCGCCGTACATCGAAAGACCGACCGGAGCCGATTCCCGCGATTCGCGCCGCTACCAGACGGTCTACTCGCGCCGACCCGGCTCCATCGCGGCGCCCACCGCCGGTTTGCATTTCACACCCGACCTCCTGGAACGGCTCCGGGCGCGGGGGATCGAGTGGCTCACCCTAACCCTCCACGTGGGCTACGGCACCTTCGCCCCGCTCCCCGATGGGGACCTGACCGACCACCGGCTCCACACCGAGAGCTTCTCTCTGGGTAAATCCACGGCGCGCGCCGTCAACCGGGCCCGGCTCGAGGGGCGCCGGGTGATAGCCGTCGGCACCACGACCGCCCGGGTCCTGGAGGCGTCGGCCGACGAGACCGGCATCGTTTCGGCGTCCTCCGGCGAGACGGACATCTTCATCCACCCACCCCACAGGTTCCGCGCCGTGGACGGGCTCCTCACCAATTTTCACCTCCCCCGCTCCAGCCTCCTGATGCTGGT
>Ga0307378_10004549_pt1 | contig 19728 bp, 9 predicted proteins | sample UN1MG_FD_202238 | JGI IMG/M metagenome (GOLD analysis project Ga0307378, IMG submission 202238) | Soil microbial communities from Risofladan, Vaasa, Finland - UN-1 | ecosystem: Environmental > Terrestrial > Soil > Coastal area > Acid sulfate soil | place: Finland: Risofladan, Vaasa | collected... | reverse complement strand
TCATGGCAAAGAAGAGATTAAATAAAAAGGTTGCTCTGATTGGTTCGGCGTTTTTCCTGATTTTAGTGCTGGTAGCCATCGTAGTAATTTTACATCTCAGCCAGGACCCGGAAAAGTATGTCAGGGACGGCGATATGGCATGGGAGGCTGCGCGCCTGGCGACTGATGAGGAAGAGAAAAAGCGGGAGTACGAAAAAGCGGAACGCAGCTACGGAAAGGCAAGAGCCGAGTCAGAGAGTGATTCTTTCAGAGTTAAGACACTTTTAAAGCTTGTAGATTTGTATATCGAAACAGACCAGTGGAGAAAGGTCTTGGGTGCCTGGAACCAGATAATTCTGATAGACCCCAAAAATGTAAAAGCCAGGTTTGGTCGCTTGGAGTTTTATTACATAATGGCTGATACCGGCCAGCGAATATACTGGCAGGAGGTCCAATCCCAGGCGTCTGACTTCATAGAAGTTGTGGATGAAGAACTGCTTGCTCAGGAAACCGCACAGTGGGAGTTTCCTTTCTTGCTGGAAAGTGCTCCTGCCAGGCCCAGGCAAATGGGCTCCTATTTGTATCTGCGAAGAGGAAGGGCTAACCTTGAAAGGGCAAAGATGGGTGAGGTAATTGACAGGGAGCAGGCAATTAGCCAGGTAATTGCGGATATGGAGAAAGTTCAGGAACTTGACCCTGCTAATTTGGATGCCTTTTGGTACCGGGCACAGGCAATTATAGAGAAAGGGGAAATTGCAGCTTCAAAAGGTAATCTTGAAGAACGAGATAAGGCTAAAGAACAGGCAATCCAGATTTTGGAGAAGGCTGTTGAGGTTAACGCTGATAAACCAAAGGCGCACGTTAATCTTTTGACGATGAAACTTGTACTTGCCCAGAATATCAGCAGAGAAGAAGTTCTGAACCTTGAATCGGAGTATTTGTCGCTTACACAGAGATTCGATTCGGCGCCAGAGGCATTTTCGACATTGGCCGGTTTGTACCTGCGACTGGGGCATAAGTATCTTGATAAGGCTATAGAGACGGTTGAGAAAGCAGTTGAATTAGAACCCCAAAATGTTGCATACGCCAGAGTAGCAGCCAATTTATATTATAATAAATTTTCGATTTATGGCCAAAAGGAGGGCATATATAAGGCGGTAGAAATGGCAAAGCATGCACTTACCCTGCCGGACACGCAAGACAAACCCGGACCGAGGCAGAATGCAAACCGAATTAATCGCGTGACATTGTATATGTTTCTCGCGAACTGTTATATCGAGCAGTTACTTAAACCATATGAGGGAATGTTGGACTCGGAAAAACAGCAGTGGATGACAGATGCCGAGGATGCAGTCCATCAGATTGGGCAGATCATTGGAAGCGGAGAGGCTCCGATGATTGTAAAGTGGCAGGGAATGCTTGAACTTGCTAAGGGCAATAGGAATCTTGCTGTCAGGAAACTGTATGCCGCTTACGAGCAACTTAAAGCCGGTGGCCGAAGGGACGGGTACCTTTCTTATACCCTTGCAGACCTTTTCAAAAATACAACTGAACTTGGAGCAACAAACGAGTTTTATGCCAGCGCTTTAAGCCTCACAAACAGAGCTCTGCCCGACAAAATTGATGAAACTAAGCCCGAAGTTCTTTTGGATTATGCCGAAGTATTGTTGAAACTGAGAAACTATAACGGTGTCTTGAGTATTGTTAACTTCTTTGAAAGTGAGTATTGGAGTAACCAAAAGAGCCAATCGCTTAAAATCAGGGCCAATATTTCAACAATGCAGTTTGATGAAGCCGAGCAGGAACTGGCAAAAATCGAACTCGATGAACCTAACACTGTCAGCCTGAAACTGGCACTGGCATGGGCCAGAAGAGGGCAGATTCAACAGGCCATAAGGCAAAAAAGGGCTGAAAAAAGCTCAGGTGAATTACTGAGCACGGACACAGAACAGAGCGAAGATGTTGATGAACTAATGGCAGCCGAATTGGCGATTTATAATGATACATTGGCTGAAGAAGTAACTAAAGCGCTGAGAATAAGTCCGGAGTTTGTTGAGAGTGTCTATATAGTTGCAATTTGTGATAATTATATAAATCAGGAACAGATAGCCAAGGCTGAAGATTTAGTTGACCAATGTTTAAGGTATGTGCCGGACAGTGCAACGGCCCTGTTTTTCAAGCAGTTGCTTTCTGAACCTGAACCCCGTAGTGTTTCGCAACAAAGGCGAATTGAAATAGAAAAACAGGTTTTATCAGATGTAGAAGACCCCGTTCAACGTGCTATTGGAATGGGGTCGTTTTACCAGAGGAACAACGAGTTAGACAAAGCGGCCGAAGAGTTTAAAAAAGTGCTGGAAATCACACAAGGTTCGGACCGAGAGGCTGACAGGAGAATTGTTGCCGATTTTCTTTCCAATATGGCAACCGTAACAAAAAATCTGGAACTCGCCCAGGAAATTGCCGATTTGGGCAGGCAGGAAAATCTTGATGAGTGTGAGGGAAATTTATTCGCTGCTCGTTTGGAGATGGTTAAACAGGACTATACCAAAGCATTGGCAAGGATTGACGAATGCGTGAAGCAAAGACCTGTATTTTCCAGTGCCTACATGTTTAGAAGCCAAATTAATAATGCCCTTGGAAATGAACACGAATCTATTGAAGATGCGAAGAAAGCGGCCTCTTTGAATCCTCTAAATGGTTCCATTGTAAAAGGTCTGGCTATGGCCTTGTATCAAAGGGACCAAAAGCTTGGCGACAATGTGTCATCTGACCAGGCACTTGAGACCCAAACTGTTCTGGACAGAGCTGTGGCCCTGAATTCGGGTGATCTGGAACTGCTTAGCTTCTATGCTGAATATATTGCGTCAACAGAACCCATCAGAGCCTTAGCTATCAGACAAAACCTGCAAAGAGTTAACCCGAGCCTGCAAAACGCTATCCTGCTTGGAAGAATGGCAACCAGAATGGCTTTGCGCGAATACAATGCTGAACGAAAAGAGGCATTACTTGCAATTGCAGCCTCATCGTTCGAGCAGGCCATGACTATAGACCCACAGGACAAAACCCTCCTTACCAACTTTGCAGAGTATTATCGGTTAACAGGGCAGGAGGAAAAGGCAGAGCAGTTGCTGGCACAATCTGAAAACCAGAGGCTTATGTGGGCCCACTATTACAGGGCCGGCAAATTCGCCGATGCCAGAGAGGTTTTGGAAAAATTATATCAGGATGAGCCAGGCGATGCTGAGATAATTAAAGGTTTGCTTATTATAGCTGAAACAACAGCCGACCAGGATGCTGTTAAGAAATACTCTGAAGAGCTTTTAGCTATTGAAGATAAGGTAGACAACCACCTTTACCAAATTCAGGTTTTTCTGAAGGTTGGCCTTGTTAAAGAAGCTGAATACAAATTGGAAAGCCTTAAGGAAAAATATCCTGACGAGCCAAGAGGTCTGTTGCTACAGGCTTGGTTGGCACTCAAACAGGGACAACTGGAAAAAGCACTGGAACTGACGAATCGAAATCTTGAGATTGACCAGGACAATGCCATTGCATGGCGTCTGAGGGGTGAGGCAAATCGCCTTATGGCAAATTACAGCCAGGCGATTATTGACCTCAAGCGCAGCAAGTCTCTCGTAGCTGACCCTGCGACTCAGCTCTCTTTGGCCAAGGCTTATCTAAGGGCGGGCCGGGAATTAGAGGCCATCACTGAACTTAAGAATACGATCGATAACCCGCAGGCAACAATGGAGGCAAGGCAGTTGCTTGAGCGAACTTATATGCGACTTAATAGAAAAGGTGACCTCAGGGATTTCTACAATGAAACTCTGAGACGATTCCCCGATAGTGTGCTTTGGCATAACCGGGCGGCATCATATGCTTTGCAGGAAGGTGATTATGACAGCGCGGAACAATTGTATACGCAGGCTCTGCAAAGTCAGGGGGCTAATGTTGACATGGCTACACTCGATGGCTATTTACGAACTCTGATTCAAGCCAACAAATTGGATAAAGTTTTTGAGCAGGCACAGAAGCATATTAATAGTGATTTAGCGCCTGTTGCCTTTCTTGCAATGGCCGAGGCAAAGTTGAAGTTGCAGGATAAAGCGACTGCAGAGGAATATTTCCGAAAGGTCCTTGATAAAGCAGGGACAAATCAAACTCTTATTTCAGAAGTTTTAGAAAGAATGCATTCACTGCTGGACCCGGAAGACGCCCTCAGGTATTGTGAGGAAAAACTCCGGGAAGACCCTGATTCCCTTACCTCTAACTTTATTATGTTTTATTTGATGAGGATGAACGGCGACTATAACAAAGCGGTCGAGTATATTGACAGATGCATTGCAAAGGTCGAGCCGGACGACTCGATTATGATTGACTACGTGGTGGGCAAAGCTGAAGTCCTGACAATGGCCTATGAGAAAACTTCCGATAATAGTTATCTTAAGGTGGCTATTGAGACCTATGAAAGTTTGCTTGAAAAAATGCCGAATAATACAGGTATCCTGAATAACCTGGCGTATTTGTTGGCCGAGAGAAATGAGAGACTGACCGAAGCTCTTGACTATGCTCAGAAGGCTTACAGAGTTCAGCCGAATAACCCGGGGTTTCTGGATACGTATTCGTATGTGCTGTACAAAAATGACCGGCTTTCTGAGGCCGAGGAGTTTCTGCAGGCTGCGCTGCAGCAGTATGAAGCATGGAATACGGATGTGCCTGCAGATGTTTATGAACACCTGGGTATGATAAAGGAAAAATCGGGTGAAAGAGACCTTGCACTCGACGCTTATAAACAGGCGTTGGAAATCGTAAGTTCCAGCGAACTTGCTTCTGATGTCGCTAAAGAGCGGATAACAGCGGCTATTGAGAGGCTTGAATGACAGATACTAAAAAAGATCTGTGAAAAACAAAATGTCATATACTTGCTTTAAAGCAAGTTGCTCGACAGTAATTAGAAGTTAGTAATATGGTAGAACAAAGACAAATGCCTGCAAGTAGAGATGCAATGGCAGGTGCCCCTCGGTTGGCACAGCCTGCTGCAGCGCTTACACCAAAAGAAATTACCGCGATATTGCGCCGGCATATGTGGTTGATAATTTCTTTAACTGTATTGGGTTTCTTCGTAGGAGGGACCGCTTGGTTTCTTTTACGCCGATTTGCGCCAAAATACACCGCTCAAACCTACATCAGGGTTCTTCCGCCCATGATAAAGGACCCTATGATTATTGCCGGGCAAGTAGTAAATAAAGACATCCAGTACGGCTACCGAGTATCGATGGTTTCCCTTTTAAAACAGCAAAGTAACTTACAGAGTCTGCTTGAGAGAGATAAGGTTAAGCAAACAAAATGGTTCAGAAGTTTTGGTGAAGTCAAAGATAGAAGCATTGTAAGAGCAATTGACGATCTGGACAAAAGGTTTAATGCTGTTGCACAGAGAGATGGTGATTATATTATAGTGTCCATGACATGTGGTAACAGAGAAGAATCAGCACTGATTGTGAACGAAATGGTGGATTTGTTTGTTGCTTCGCAGGGAAGCACAAAAAGGAAAGAGGTCTCCGAGAGGTTGACCAGGCTTAATGACCAGTTGGACCGGATTGAGGGAAGTTTGGCGGCGTCTGAAAGGGCTTTGGATGAGACTCGAAGATCATATGACCTGACTGATATTGAACGTGTGCCCGGTCGCAATTTCAGGCACACAATTGAATTAAAGCTGGACGATTTGAATCTGAAACAAAGTGATCTTGTGCTGGACATCAACCAGTTGCAGACCGCCATAAAGAATCTTGAAGAGTTGGCTGTAGGGCCTATTAATGAACAAATTGAAAACCAAATTGAGAGAGACCCTATTATGCTTTCGCTTGCCCAGCAGATTGCCTTTCAGGAAAGCGAGCTGGCTGGCAGGCTTACAAAATTCGGCGAAAATCACAGGACTGTCAAGCAAATTCAGGAGCTCATAAAGGAAGTCAGGCTAAGAAGGGAAATCAGAAAGGCTGAAATCGCAGAGCAGACTCGGCAGGCAAATCTCAAAAACGCACAGGACAGTTTGATTATAATGCAGGAAAGGTATACTGAGCTGGAAAGACAGCGACAGGAAGCAGAAGCCAAAAAGACAAATCTTGATTTGGCCCGTATAGAATATGAGCGCAGACAAAGTATAAGAGATGAGAGAAAAGAAAGACTTGATGAACTTAAGCAGCAAATAGAGAAGCAGAAAATTATATTGGAAGACCCCGAAACACCGAAGGTGCAGCGGGTGGGCTTGGCGCCAGCACCGCTTGAAGTAAGCTCCCCCAAATGGGAAATTTATTTCCCCGGTGGAACTATGTTAGGTTTGCTTATAGGTATTGGCTTCGCTTTTCTTGTTGAACTGCTGAACGATTTGGTACGAACTCCCTGGGATGTAACTAAGTATTTGCGCATTCCACTTTTGGGTGTTATCCCGGATGCAGCCGAAGACGAACAGGTTGAGGATATTGACCTTTACCATGTTGTCCGTGATGCACCTTATTCTCTTATAAGTGAATCTTACAGGCGGTTCCGAACTAATCTTAAGTTGTCCGGCCCGGAGGAGTCTTTAAAAACTTTGTTGGTTACCAGCGGTATGGCTGGTGACGGCAAAACCTCTGTCGCTATTAATCTGGCTACCACTTTTGTCGCGGAGGGCAAAAAAGTTCTCCTTATAGATGCCAATTTCTGGCGGGCCTGCCTGCACATGGCCTTTCCAAACGGTGCCGAAACTGCTGAAAATAGAGGTGAAGAAGGCCGGCCATCCGAATTTGGTCTTAGTACCTTACTTTTGGGCCGCTGTGGTTATCAGGAGGCCATAAGGCCAAGTGGCGTCGAAGGTTTTGACATTATTGATTCCGGGTTGTTGCCCGCTAATCCAACTGAGTTAATTGGCGGACCACGGATGAAACAGTTGCTGAAACATCAGCAGGAAAACTATGATTATGTCATAGTAGATGGCCCTCCTGTATTGCTCGTAAGTGATGTCAAAACATTGGCCACATTTGTGGATGGAAATGTTTTGCTGTTCAATGCAAGTAACACAAGAAGAGGAGCCGCACTGAGAACTATCCGTGAATTGCGCGAGGTAAATGCCAAAATTGCTGGGTGCGTCCTCTTCGGGGTAAAGGCCATGAAAGGCGGCTATTTCCAGGAACAGTTCAACTCATATCGCAAGTATCAGCAAGTGCAGCTTGCACGTTCTATTTAGTTGGCAGTAGCGATAACTCTTTGCCGTATGTTCTGAAAGGTGCAATGGTGGAAAAGTTCTTGGTAACCGGCGGAGCCGGTTTTATTGGTTCGAATATCTCTCGAAAGCTTGTTTCCGAAGGCTGTTTCGTAAGGGTCCTTGACAATCTCCTCACCGGTAAAAAAAGCAATCTTGCCGATATCACAGACAAAATTGACTTTATAGAAGCTGATATGGGTGACGAAAAGGTCGCCCGCAAAGCTATGGCCGATATAGATGTTGTCCTGCATCAGGGAGCATTGCCCTCGGTGCCAAAAAGTGTTGATGACCCCGCTGCCACGCACCGGCACTGTGTCGATGCTACCTTCACTCTTCTTTTGGCCGCCCGCGATGCTGGAATAAAGCGTTTCGTGTATGCCGCCAGTTCTTCCGCTTATGGAGATACCCCTACCTTGCCTAAAGTCGAAACAATGCCGGTTAATCCACTCTCGCCCTACGCCGTTGCCAAGCTTGTGGGCGAATATTACTGCGCCGTTTTCTACAAGGTGTTTGGCCTCGAAACTATTTCGCTTCGCTATTTCAATGTTTTCGGCCCCTATCAGGACCCGACCAGCCAATATGCTGCCGCAATACCCGCTTTCGTTACTGCTATATTAAAAGACGAATCTCCCACTGTTTTCGGCGACGGCCGCCAGAGCAGGGATTTCACCTACATAGACAACGTTGTCGAGGCTAACTTACTTGCCGCCAGAGTTAAACACACCGCCGGCGAAGTTATAAACATCGCATGTGGACAGGCTGTCACTGTCAATGGGGTTATTGATGTGATTAACGAGTTGGCTGGAAAGAACATAAAGCCAATATACGACCAGCCGCGGCCGGGCGATGTAAAGCACTCTCTCGCTGATATCTCCCTCGCTAAGAAGGTTATCGGTTATCGACCCGCCATACAGTTTCCAGAAGGTTTCAAAAAAGCTATAGGCTGGTACCGTGAAAACCTTTTATAATTCTGCTCTTTAACAGCCGAAGGCATTTTTTAGTCTAACTGCTTCTTTAACTCCTCAGCTTTATTTATTAGTTCTTGTCGTTCTATTTCCTGCCTGGGCGCAAGCTCAAATGTCCATTCATATGTATCCACTATCCTTCTCGGAGTAAGAAGCTGGGCGAAAAAATCGAATGGGAATTTATCATACCACGGCCCTTTTAGTTCACGGTGGGTCTTTAACGTTTCATATCCCTCTTTACGGAGTACAACGTTATAATCTCCGTACCAGTTAAACGAGACCGTGACCGGCGAGGTCCCTATCTCTTCATCATTTAACACCACTACTGCCTCCTGTGGCTCCGTATTGATTGTAAGCTGGCGTTCGACACATCCGCTAAGCACTATGCAAACAAATAAACCAGCACCGGCCAAAGCGAATAAATCATATTTTCTCATAAGAACTCTCCTCGGATTATAAAGCCCGTCTTCACCGCCATATTATAAGCTAAAACCAAAAAGGTTAAAGCCCTAATCTTTAACTAATCTATTTGCCAAAAACTTCCGCCCCTTTGCCTTGGGCGATAAGGGATGTGTATGAATCGAGTTCTTTCTGGATTTTGGCGTCGGTAAGGTCTATAGTGCGTCCCTGCTCTGCCGACATATAGCCAGCCTGACAAAGCTTCGTAATCTCAAGACCGTATTCCCAGTTCAAAAGTGCGTCTTTGCCACCCAAAAACGCCTTACGCGCATCCTCTAATTCATCAACATAACCGTAAAGGTCCACTTCATTCGGCTGAACGACCAGCAGGCCGCGAGAAGCAGTGGCTTTTTCCAGCGCACTTTCCGCATCGGCTACTGCCTCGGCGGCAGCATCGCCAATAAAAACCTCCAGCGGGGATTTAAGCGAGTTTACCTCGAACGCATAGCCCGGGCCAAGTCCTTCCATAACAAGACGAAGTCCCTGTTTGTCGTACATCCACGAATTGCTGAACTGCGCCGCCACCAACTGACCGGTTTCGGGATTTTCAAATTTTATCACCCCTGTACAGAAGTCTTCTGCAGGTACCTTGCCGTAGTCAACTCCCATCTTATCAAGCAATTCTTGCCGATATCTTGGCTGGCCCCACTTCAACAAACATGTCTCTGCACTAATCGATACCGGCTTGAGGAAGGTCACCTCTTTGCCGACCGGCGTAAGCACAAACCACGATACCGCGATACTGTGACAGCCCATGTCGCAAAGGACCCCGCCGCCCTGTCGAGTTGGGTCCCAGAACCAACCTTCATGAGGCCCTGCATGTTCCTCCGCGCTGCGGGCCAGCGCAATCGGCCCCATCACCTCTTGCTGCGGCTTAAGCTGCAAAACAGCGTTCTTGACCGACTTCATGTGAATTTGATTCTCGAAATACGCAGTGGGAACTTTCATCTCCTTGGCAAGGGCCAAAAGCTTCTTCGCCTCGGCCACCGTACGCCCAAGAGGCTTTTCGCAGATAATTCCTTTGAGCTCTGCTCCCGATTTCACGGCTTCGGCGATTTGCTCAACGATTTCAATCCGTGCAAAATTCGGTGCGAAAACTGCTACAACATCGCATCCCTTGCACAATTCCGCTACGTTAGGGTACACCTTGCAGTCACCCAATCCTTTTTGTTGTGCGTCCTCAGCCAGTTCTTCCGCTCCTTTAAGCGAATATACACCCCCCAGTTCTATTCCGCGTACCATTTGCAGTGCCATCGCCTGAAATTTCGCGATAAACCCGGAACCTATAAAACCCAGTTTTAGTGTTTCCATCTTGACTTACTCCTTTTTCTATATAGTTTCATATCGTTCTTTCTGCCCCCCCTCCTCCATCACAAGGCCCTGTGAACATTTGCTCAATAAACTTATACCCGACCAAAACTAAGCAGCTCCCCAAAGCTGCGCCCCAGAGGCCGCCTATTATACAAAGTCCAGCTAATTGACCTTTGGGCAGTTTTAACCAGTAATTGTCCTCTAATCTTTCACGCTGCATGTAATCATAATAAGCCGTACCTTCATATTCCTTTTGCTGATTTTCGAAGGTTCTAAAGTCGTCAACTGCAATGCGGTATTGACCGTAGGGTATCGAGCCGCCAAAAAGGCCGCCGCATAGGCCTACCAGACCTGCCAAAAGAAACGCAAATCTTCTGCTGCCACGCTTCAGATTCATCCTCTGTGCCGAGGCTTCTTCTTCGTCACGGCAAAAACCCACTATCACCCACCTGATAAGCTTATGAACACCTATGATAGCCCCAAAGACCATACAAAAGCACGACAAACCCGCCAACAAACTCAGAAAAAGTCGATGGCTCGAGTCACGCAGCCCGTTGTAGCTTGCAAGGAACACAAGAAAACCCCCAAACACGCCCAGAACACCACCCGTGTTAACTGCAAACTTTTGCATTCTTTCATTCAAGTTCATCATTGTCCTGCCGAAACCTCGGTTTTGTATATTTAACCACTCTTTCTTGTCTCTTGGCAACTCTTTTTATTTTTCGCCTGTCTTTGTTGAAAATGGCTCTGCAAAAGCATTGACATCAAACCTGTTCGAAGGTAAGGTATTGTCGAATTTGGACTCTTGTTTTTGATGGTGCTTTCAATATGAAAATTTCGCTTAACTGGTTGACCGATTATATCGACACCGGCCTTGAGACTCAGAAAATCGCGCAGGTTTTGAGCGATTTGGGGTTCCCTACCGAGGGCACCGAGTCCCTTGATAACGATACCGTAATTGACGTTGAAATAACCAGCAATCGGGGTGACTGCCTTGGATACATCGGTATTGCCCGGGAACTGGCGGCTGTAACGGGCGCCGAAATCGAAATACCTACCGTCGAACTCGACGAGTCCGACAGGGATATTGCTGAATTTGCCTCCGTGGAAATTAAAGACCCCGATTTGTGTGGCCGCTATACCGCTCGGATTATTCAGGGGCTAAAAGTCGGCCCGGCCCCGGATTGGCTCAAAAAAAGACTCCAGGCTATTGGAATGCGAAGCGTCAACAATGTCGTCGATGCCACTAATTATGCTATGATAGAAACAGGCCAGCCCCCACATGCTTTTGATTACGATAAGATAAACAATGGCAAAATAATCGTCACAAAAGCAATCGCAGGCCAGCGTCTTACCAGCATCGACGGTACCCAGTGCGATTTGGATACTGATATGTTGGTTATCGCCGACCCCAAAGGCCCCGTTGCTGTTGCAGGCGTTATGGGTGGATTGCTTTCAGAGGTCAGCGACGCCACAACGGATATACTTTTGGAGGATGCGTATTTTGACCCCGTAACTGTCCGCACAACTTCCCGAAAACTTGCCCTGCCTTCGGAAGCCGCTTTTCGATTTGAGCGCACCGTTGATATCGAAATGGTGGATTGGGCCTCGAAACGCACCGCTCAGTTAATAACACAGGTCGCCGGCGGAAAAGTCGCAAAAGGTGTTGTTGACGTTTATCCGCAAAAACCTCAGCAGATACAACTTACACTAAGGCTTGCCAGGCTCAGGAAACTGCTTGGCATTGATGTGCCGTCCGATGAAGTCATTAGGATTCTTACAAGTTTAGGCTTTAAGCCTGTTGTAAAAGATGACTCTGTAATCTGTTCCGTCCCTTCATGGAGGCGGGCCGATGTTTCTCGAGAAGCCGACCTGATTGAAGAAGTTGCAAGGGTGCACGGCTACAATAAAATACCTACAGAACGCAAAATTCAAATTGAGGTCGTTCCCGTCGACAACCGTAAAAAATTAACCGAGTCGATGGCGGCCTATCTTAATGGCTGTGGGTTTTACGAAACCATTAATGTAACTTTCGTTGATGATTCTCTTGCCGAACTTTTTGCCCCCGGTGAAAAAAAACTCCGCTTGAGCGGAACCGATACATCCGGAAAACACGCTAATTTGCTCCGTCAGACACTTATCAGTTCCCTGTTGGTTGTGCTGAAAACCAACCTCAATGCCGGCAATACGCCCTGCAGAATATTCGAACTGGCCGATACCTTTGTGCCGGCCCGCAAGGCAAAAACTTTACCTGTCGAAAAAACCAAACTGTCGCTGGTCTGTGATAGTGACTTCAGAGACCTGCGAGGGGTGATTGTAGGGCTGATAAAAAGCCTGAATAGCGATGCCGTTGTTGTTTTTGAGCCGGTGGACCTGGCCTGGGCCCGGACGGCTGCAAATATTCTCGTTGGTGACAAAGTAATTGGTACCGCAGGCGTTGTTTCGGAAAACGTAAAACAAAAGTTTGATTTTAAGGACGTCACTCCCTGTGCCGCAGAGCTCGATTACGAACAGCTTGCAGGCCTGCAGAGAGGCGCCATAAAGGTCAAACCGATACCGAGGTTCCCCGCCATAGTGCGCGACCTTTCGATTGTTGTTGACGAGAATATTAAATGGACGCAAATCCAGCAGGCTGTAACAAAGAAGGCGCCGCAGCAGATGGAGGACCTCAGGTTTGTGGGTATATATCGCGGGAAAGGCATACCTCAGGGCAGCAAAAGCGTCACGCTCTCCCTGCTCTTTAGAGATGAAGACGGGACCCTGACCCACGAAACCGTCGACGGGTTTGAAAAGGCCATCGTGGGCAGCGTTACCAAAAAGCTCGGTGCCGAACTGCGAACTATCTGAGGCAGTATTTTTTTGGCTTTGGATTGGGTTTGTTTTGGTTTGGATTGGGTTTGTTTTGCATAATTAAGTTATTTTTGATTGATTTGGCAACTTGGGCAAATTGGTTAAGCCTTGTATCCGAGAAAAGCTCCTCGCTAAAAAAAAGGTTGTTAGTCATATAGAAATCGGTTTTTTAAGTTTTTAGTGGTATTTTTGCGGTGCCTGCTGGCGTGTTATCGTTTGTCTGCTGACAAACATGTGGGTATTATACCAGAAATTGGGGCAAAAATCAAGCAAAAAGGGCTGGGAGCTGGAGGAGTTTGAGGGAGTAGCTCACAGCCTTTTGGTTTAGTTTTAGGTCAAGGTTGAACTAAGGTGCAAATTTCAGCCAATTGTCAGACACTATTGCAAGATCGACCATATTAACCACTCCGTCCTGGTTAATATCTCCTCTGTTCATAGGTTTATATCTGCCTTTAATAACGATGCAGTCACTGCCTTCTATTGGAGTCGCATCCGTTAAAACTCCTGTAATGGGTAACTCAACCACATCTCCATCATTGACATCTGGAAGGGTATTTGTAATATCCTCGGTCTCAAATTTTAGAATCATGTCAAGATAGCCATCTGCACCTTCTGCAGTGCAATTGCAGTCATTCGCATCAAGAACAGGGGTAGATACATCTTCGTAGTTATGACGAAACGGAGCAACATCATTCAAGCGAACTGAAACCACATCAATCTCATTCACATCGAAGTCTTCGGTGCCTAAGATGACTACAGGAAGTATTCCATAGCTATAGACACTAAGAGGGTTAGGACAGGCTGCGGGTTTGATGTCGATTGCAACTTCAATCACAGGCCCAGCTTTAAAAACCTCGAATATATACGCCGAGCCCGAATTAGAGCCGTTATCGTCATCATAACGAGCCCCGACGATTGCATAGTCTCCGTCAATCGAAACGCTCCATCCAAAGTTATCAACGTCATATCCGTCCGAAGCAAGCAGCTTATCCTGCTCACTCCAGACCGTACCGTCACGCTTGAATATATACGCTGAACCCGAGCTTAACCCGTTGTCGTCATCTTGGAAAGCCCCGACTATTGCACACTCACTGTTAATCGAAACACTATACCCAAAATGATCTCTGCCGTATCCATCCGAAGGAAGCAGCTTGGCTTGCTGTATCCAGTCTGTCACGTCACGTGTGAATATATACGCCGAACCAGAATCAGAGCCGTTGTCATAATCTTGGTAAGCCCCGATGATTGCATAGTCACCGTCAATCGAAACACTTCTACCAAAAAAATCGCTGTTGTATCCGTCCGAAGCAAGCAGCTTGGCCTGCTGGATCCAGGCCATACCGTCTCGTTTGAATATATACGCTGAGCCTGAATTGGATCCGTTATCATCATCATAAATTGCCCCGACTATTACATATTCACCGTCAATCGAAACACTCACCCCAAAACAATCGTTGTCGTATCCGTCCGAAGCAAGCAGTTTGGCTTGCTGTGTCCAGATCTCACCGTTACGCTTGAATATATACGCCGAACCCGATTGGTATCCATTATCGCTGTCACCATATGCGCCAACAATTGTATACTCACCGTCAATCGAAACACTGAAACCAAAATCATCGCTACTGTATCCGTCCGAAGCAAGCAGCTTTGCCTGCTGTGTCCAGGCCTCACCGTCGCGCTTGAATATATACGCCGAACCGCGTTGGTATCTATAACCGGGAGCACCGACAATTGCATACTCACCGTCAATCGAAACACTGACCCCAAAATGATCACCGCTGTATCCGTCCGAGGCCGTTAATTTGGCCTGCTCGCTCCAGACTGTTCCGTCACGCTTGAATATATACGCCGAGCCTGAACCAGAGCCGTTGTCGTCATCTTCCCAAGCCCCAACGATAGCATACTCACCGTCAATCGAAACACTGTACCCAAAATTATCACCATAGGCACCATCGAGGGGAAGCAACTTGGCCTGCTCTTCAGCCTGTAGCGCAGAAGTGGAAAGACAAGAAAAAGCCAGCGATAGAAATGACAGAAAAAAGAGCCTTTTCATAAAACGAGATTTCCCGAATAAACTTTTAAATAACATAATTTTCTCCCTTCCGGAAAAACACCTCAAAATCTGTTCAAAAATGGAAATACGACCCAATTTAAACTCCACTTGTATTATACAGTGGCGGTTGAGGACAATCAAGGGAAAAAGGAGGAACGAGTAAACAAGTAGATGAGTAAACAAGTAGACGGGGAATATCGACGGCCCCTGCCTAAAGCATGCAGGGGCAGGCAGGGGGGAGGTTTTGAGTGGGAAAAATGTCAGAAAAGAAATTTTTTGGCGGTTCAAGGTGAGTTTGGTAAGATTATTAGTGTCGTACGGAGAAAAATGTGTTTTTTAATCGCTTATAATGGGAAATCCTACGTGCAATAAATTGTCTCGATATAATCGATTTTGTGAGGATAAAGAAAGGAAACAAAATGAAACAGCTTTTTACTGTTTTTGTTATAATTTCGGTGTTAACAGGATGTACCCAAACCTTGCAGGAAGGTCACGAAATTTCATCCAAGGGTGCTACAGGTATAGTCTTTAACGATCTTAACCGCAACGGCATACGTGATATCGTAGAACCTGGAATAGCAGGTGTTTATGTATCCAATGGAAGAGATATCGTCACAACCGATAGTAATGGTCGATACCAGCTTCAAGTAGAAGAGGCGATCATATTCGTGATCAAACCGAGGAACTGGATGACTCCAGTAAATAAAGTAAACCTTCCCGATTTCTATTACATTCACAAACCCGATGGGTCTCCAGAGGGTCTGAGGTATCCCGGAATCGGGCCCACGGGCCCTCAGCCGGAATCAATAGATTTCGCTCTTTATAAACATCCGGAGCCTAAACGTTTTGATGTTGTAATCTTCGGTGATCCGCAGGCCATGAATTTAAAGGAAGTAAACTATATTGCCCATGATGCGATTGAGGAAGTTGCCGGTATTGATGCAGCTTTCGGCGTATCCCTTGGTGATGTAGTATGCGATAATATTGAAGATTTTGACTCAGTCAATGAAATCGTCTCACTAATAGGCCTGCCCTGGTATAACGTACCTGGCAATCATGATATAAACTACTACGCTAAAGGTGATGAGCACTCACTTGAAACATTCAGTAGCGTTTACGGTCCGGCATACTACTCCTTCAACTACGGGCCGGTACACTTTTTGGTATTGGACAGTATCGTAACCTACAGAGACAATGGAGAGCGCCTCTCTTACTACGAGGGTCTGGATTCAAAACAATTGGAGTTTATCCGTAACGATCTTAACCTGTTAGATAAGGGGCAACTTGTTGTTCTGCTGATGCATGGTTCTGAAAACCTCTTCGAGCAGGATAGACGCAAATTATTTGAAATCCTCGAACAACATCCGTATACAGTTTCTGTGGCCGGGCATACTCACAGGACAGAGCATCTATTCCTTGGAAAAGAGTACGACTGGTATGGCAGTAATCCACATCATTTGTATATCAGCGGTACTGTCAGTGGGGCCTGGTGGATGGGAGTTCCGGATGAACTTGGTATCGCGCACTCAATGATGACAAATGGTGTACCTAATGGTTACTCTATTTTCAGCTTTGACGGAAACGAGTATACAATTCGTTTTAAAGCATTTCGCAGGCCTGAAGATTACCAGATGAACATCTGGGCTCCGGAAGAAATTTATGCCAACAAAGCTGCTGAAGGTGAGATTGTCGTTAATGTCTTCGCAGCTTCCGAGCGTTCAAACGTCCAGATGCGAATCGGCGAAAGCAGTAGCTGGATAGACATGGAACGCATCACGAGAAAAGATCCTTATTTTGAGCAAATACTTGAGTATGAAGAAAAATACAACATTCCCCGTGTTTCCTGGGCCACCGAAGCATTAGACTCCGGCCATATCTGGCGGGCAGACTTCCCGGAGAACCTTCCTGAGGGTGCGTGCTTTATTCATATTCGTGAGATAGATATATTCGGAAAGGTCCACACCGGCCGTCGCTTGATAAGAATTAAATAAACTTATATGTCGCCCGAGCAGGTTAAAGGCCAAAAGGCGAGCAAAAACAATAAGTAAATTGGAGCGGTGGTTGGTGGTGAGGAAGTGAAAAGGAAAAATTATGAACAAAAAAGCGCCTTCTATAAGCTCTATTCTAACAAATTTTATTTCCTTTGCACAACTTCATCTGTGAAATACGGGTTACAAGTATTGGTTCGCCCTTTAAATTTTGACTTCAAAAGAAGTGGCATTTAAGTCGAAAAATCAGTAATAAAGTGAATCTAATAGCTTTTTCTGTGCCTGCAGATTTACTGTTATTTTCTTGATTTTTGTTTGCTTATCTGGTATAAAGGATAATGCAGGCTGACCCCTGTTGTGTTGGTAAAGAAGTGCTAATTTGAAAAAACCGATACACCCATATCAGGGAAATCAGACCTTGACGGCTCGGAAAAGCCTACTTGATAGGACTTTCGGACGCAAGCAACGATTGCCCACCTGGAAATAATGGGTTTTCTTCGAATGCCTTCTTACCGCATTTATGGAGGAAAGCCTGGAAGTTTAAAGGCCTGTGAATGCAGGCCTTTTTATTTCCACTCGTACACCCAAAAAACTCTACAATATCGGACCTTCAAAACCGCCAAACAGCCCTTTTGACCGCCTTTTGCAGTTAAGCAACCCTCGAGATTGGTCGATTAAAAACTTAAAAGGCGGGAGATTTCCGTCTTTTATTTTAAGCTCAGACAGGATAGCTTTTGAGGACGTAAAAATGCCAAGGGTGCGTAACTTCACCGTTCTGCCGGCTCTGCCGGAGGCTCTGAAAGAGCTTGAGACAATTGCAAGGAATCTCTTTTGGGTCTGGAACGCAGAGGCCGTCGATTTATTCAAACGTATCGACAGCAATCTCTGGGATGCGTGTGGACACAACCACGTAAAGCTGCTCGGCAGTGTCTCACAAACCCGTCTCGAAGAACTGACTCAAAACAAGAGCTTTTTGCGCGAACTCCAGCGGGCTTCGGAAAACCTCAAACTCTATCTTCAGAGCCAGACGTGGTTTGAAAAGGTGTGCGGCTCTGAAAATGACCCCGTTATTGCTTATTTTAGTGCTGAGTTCGGCATTCATGAATGCCTGCCAATTTATGCCGGCGGCCTGGGCGGACTCGCTGGCGACCATTTAAAAAGCGCCTCTGACCTCGGCGTGCCTATGGTTGGCGTCGGACTGCTTTATCAAAAGGGATATTTCAGACAGTATCTCAACATCGATGGCTGGCAGCAGGAACTCTATATCGAAAATAATTTTTCCGGTATGCCTATTGAGCTGGTTCGACAGCAGGACGGTCAGCCCTTGACTATCACCGTTGAATATCCGACCGGGCCCGTCGCCGCTCAAATATGGTCTGTTTCGATTGGGAGGGTAAAGTTATATCTGCTCGATACAAACCTATCGCAAAACTCGGCCACCGACCGAATGATTACAGCCACCCTTTATGGCGGTGACCGCGAAATGAGGATTCGACAGGAAATTGTACTCGGTATTGGCGGACTAAGAGCACTGACGGCCATGGGTATTGAACCGGCTGTCTGTCATATGAACGAGGGGCATTCCGCGTTTATGGCACTCGAGAGAATTCGTATGTTAACAAGCGAAAAGAAAATGACATTTGAGGAAGCTCTCGAAGCCGCAAGGGCCGGAAGTATCTTTACAATACATACACCTGTAAAAGCAGGGCTTGATGAATTCGTACCCGACCTTGTGGAAAAATACTTTGCCGACTATGTCACAAAGCTCGGCATAGACATTGGGCGATTACTTTCCTTTGGAAAGATGATGCCTGATGACCAGAATGAGTCCTTCAAAATGCCCGTCCTCGCAATAAAGCTCAGTAGCTACATGAACGGAGTCAGCAAACTTCATGGAAGCGTCTCGAGAAAAATGTGGGCCGACCTTTGGCCCGCTGTCCCCGTTGAGCAGGTGCCTGTAATTTCAATTACAAACGGTGCCCACATCAAAAGCTGGCTCTCGGATGATATGAACGCTTTGTATGGAAGGTATTTTGGGCCGCATTGGGCCGATAGCATTATGGATAGTAAACTTTGGGAGAACATCAACCATATTCCCGATGAGGAAATCTGGAGGGCGCATCAGCGATGCAAGGAAAATCTAATCAGCTTTGCACGCAATCGCCTCAAAGCGCAGATGAAGAGAAGAGGAACTTACCATACCGAGCTGAACTGGGCCGAAGAAGTCCTCGACCCCGAAGCTCTCACTATCGGCTTTGCCAGAAGGTTTGCAAGCTACAAAAGAGGAAACCTCCTCCTAAAAGACCCCGAACGCCTCGTCGGATTGCTTCGAAACCCTGAACAACCCATGCAGCTTATTTTCAGCGGAAAGGCCCACCCGAGAGATAACGAAGGAAAGGAAATCATACGCAGCATTATTCATTTTGCGACCCGGTACGATGTTAGAAGAAGAATCGTGTTCCTGGAAGACTATGACATTAACGTTGCCAGGTTCCTCGTCCGGGGTGTTGACGTCTGGCTCAATAACCCGCGAAGGCCTATGGAAGCCAGCGGCACAAGCGGCATGAAAGCCGCTATAAACGGCGCACTAAACATAAGCACTCTCGACGGCTGGTGGTGCGAAGGATACATTCCCGAAGGAGGGTGGGTTATCGGTGCCGGAGAAAGTTACGACGACCTCGCTTATCAGGACATGGTCGAGTCACAGGCTATTTACAACATACTCGAAAACGAGGTCATACCATTGTTCTACACACGCTCTGCCGACAATATACCACGGGCATGGATACATAGGGTCAAGAACTCCCTAAGGTGGATTACGCAACGCTTCAACACTCATAGAATGGTCGCTGAGTATACACGCAGGTTTTACAACCCCGCCGCCGCAAA
>Ga0307378_10004548_pt1 | contig 19729 bp, 13 predicted proteins | sample UN1MG_FD_202238 | JGI IMG/M metagenome (GOLD analysis project Ga0307378, IMG submission 202238) | Soil microbial communities from Risofladan, Vaasa, Finland - UN-1 | ecosystem: Environmental > Terrestrial > Soil > Coastal area > Acid sulfate soil | place: Finland: Risofladan, Vaasa | collected... | reverse complement strand
CAAAGCATCGCCGTGGGCTTTACTCCGCCACGCCCTGCGGGCGTTGGGTCAGCTGCGGGATGGGGGGTGCCCGCGATAGTATCGCGCAACTGGCTTTTCCGACCGAAGGAGATTACATGCACCCTTGACGCCCCGTGCGGCGCGCGGTATCGTGCTTTCACGACAAGGGTTGCTCTGTTGAGACGCTCCCTGCTAAGAGGTCCGCTCCCCACAGGCAAGATGCCTGTGCCACCAGGGACCGGATTCCGAGAGGGTGGCACAGGCTTCCAGCCTGTGCTGGGTGAGCTTCTCGACACAGCAGGCAATGGTCTGAAAGGCGATGCGGAGGCTACACCGTGGTCTTCGAATTGGTGCAGGACTTCTCGGCGGCGCTCCAAGCGATGCCCCAGGGCCATCCGAAGGCGCGCATGCTCCGCCTGGTGGAGGAAGCCCTTCGCCGCGACATCCACTTCATCGTCCGACACCCCACCACCCTCTTCCAATGCCTCTGGAACACCTGTTGGTGGTACGACTGCCCCGAAGCCGCCGCCCACTACATCGTCCCCGAAGGCGGCTGGCGCGAGACTCCCCCCTGGTCCCTCCCCGGCCCCAAGCTCTGCGACCTCCTGGCGGCCTGGCGCTCCGATAGGGAAGACGCCACCCCTGGCTCCGCCCGCCCCCCATCCACCTCGGCACCGCCCAGATCGCCGTCTTCCGGGGCCACGAAGGGTCGGTCTTGGCTGTGGCCTTTTCGCCCGAAGGCTGCCGCATCGTGAGCGCGCCGGGTGACAACACAGTGCGGGTCTGGGAGGCTTCGACCGGGGCCCAGCTAGCATGCCTGAGGGGCCACGAGGCCATTGTCACGAGCGTTGGCTTTGCCAACCACCTCTACATCATCGTCCTGGAGGGAGAGGCGGGGGGAGCGGGTGCAAGTCGGCAGGAGGCAGGCGGCAGTGAAGAGGGAAGTGAAAGTCGGCAGGCCGCAGGAGGCAGGCGGCAGTGAAGGCGGGGGGAGGAAGAGCGGTTATCGGTTTTCGGTGTTCGGTGTTCGGGTACGATCGGGAAGGGTTGGTCTTCAATCATCTTGCCCCGAATGGTTCTGCCGATGCTCTTGACGGATGCCGCGTCGCTTCGGGGTCGCCGCGATGGGGTGGCCATCTTGACGGGGCGCGCAGGGTGGGTGGCGCGAACGGAATGAACGCCACATGTGCTGATGGCCAAAGAGCTTATGATCTGCACTGCACGCCTGGCCCCTGCGGTTTCAAGATGGCCACCTCCTGTGTTGCGCGCGTGGCCATCTTGGCCATGTTGACCGGCCCACAACTTTGGCCCATATTCGAAGAAGCCAGGGCACTTGACAGGGTGCCACAGGTCGGCTAAAAGCGTAGGCTGGGAGGCGCGAGGAGCGTCGGCGGGCCGTTGCCGCGCAAACGTAGGAATCGGGGCGAGTGCCTTGCCAGAGAAAGACGAGTTCCTGGTTGAGTTGTACGACCGCCTGCACGACTCGCCAATGCAGCGGAAGTTCCGCAAGATCGCCCCCATCCACGTCGGTTGCGTGTTCATCCAATGGCCAGAGATGACCGAGGCGGACATCCGCGCTCACTTCCGCCTGATGAAGGAGCTGGGCTTCACGTGCCTCAAGGGCTTCATGACCTGCCCCGGCACCACCCCCGAGCAGATCATGCACATGGCCCTCGACGAGGGAATCGCCCCCTGGTGGTACGACGAGGGCGGCTGGGAGCCGATCACCGACAAGTTGCTCGACGAACTGGGCATCCCCCGCGACACGCCCGTCGCCGAGATTCGCTCCAACAAGGTCTTCCTCGATTACCAGACCAAGGTCTTCCGCGAGCGGATTGACGTCCTGGCCGGCGCAGGAGAGGGCGACGGCGAGGGACCCGACATCCCGTACAGCTTCGACATGAAGCTCGACCCGAAGGCGGTGCCGCACTTCGTCACCTGGCTCAGGAAGAGCTATGGCTCGCTCAAGGCGCTCAACGACGCCTGGAACATGCACCACGCCGGCATCGCCGAGGGGAAGACCCTGTGGCAGACGTGGCGCGAGGCCGAGGCCGGCATCCTCGACGTGAATCCCAAGGAATACCGCCACGTCCGCGACATCCTCCGCTTCAAGGCCGACGTGTATCTCGCGACGCTCCGCCGCAAAGTGGACCGCGCCCTGCAACGCGACCCAAACGAGCCGTACCGCGCGGGGGGCGAGATGGGCCTCTTCCTGCCGTTCGCCGCCCGGGCCACCGATATGGAGGGCATCGCCGAGGAGATGGCTCGCGGCGGCTCCTTCTACCCCTCCATCCACCTGTCGTGGCACTTCGAGGAGGTGGACTTCGAGGTCGTCCGCCCCGTCTACATGCAGGCGTCGCTGGCCCAGGACTGGTTCAAAGGCGGCTGGGCGGCCACCTGGGAGTCCACGGGCGGCCCCCAGCAGCTCAGCGGCGGCAAGGCCTGGGAGCCGGCCGGCGCCGCGAAGACCGCTGGCTTCACGGTGGACGACGGGGTGATGACTCAGCTCATGCTGAGCTACCTCGCCGCGGGCTTCAAGGGCTTCGGCCACTGGTGCTGGAACGGGCGGAGCGCCGGCTGGGAGGCGGGCGAATACGCGCTCCTCGGCCGCGACGGCAAGCCCACGGCCCGCACGATCAAGGTCGGCCAGATCGGCCAGGCCGCCCGCCGCTGGCGCGACGAGTTGTGGGCCGCCCACAAGGAGCCGCTCGTCGGCGTGTTCGTGGATTTTGACAACGAGGCGATGTGGGCAGCGATCTCCGTGTGCGGGCGCGACAAGTTCAGGCACGTCCCCATCCACGCCCGCGTCGGCGTCAGCCGCGCCCTCATCAACCACAACGTCCCCTGGGAACACGTCACGGCCACCGACCTGCGGAAGGGCCTGGCCCGCCGCTACCGGGTCATCTACCTTCCTGCCGCCATCGCCCTCAGCGGCGACCTGCTCGACATCCTGTCGAACTACGTCTGCGACGGCGGCCGCCTGGTGCTCGACATGCCCGGCGCCTACTACGACGAATTCGGCCGGCTGCTGCCGACAGGGGAGGGGACGCCGTTCGAGGGCATCTTCGGCTGCGTGATCCGCGACTACCAGTACTCGAGCAACGTCCCGCGCTCGATCGAGGGGGTGGCGCTCGATGGCTTCGTCCTCGACCTCGGCCTCACGTCCGCCCAGGCCCTTGCCCACTACGACAGCGGGGCGCCAGCCATTGCCGAGAATCGCCTGGGGAAGGGCGCAGGCGTCGTGTTGGGCTACGAGGCCAGCCTGACGTGCTGCCGGCCGGGCGACATCGTGGCCGAGGAGATGCTCGTGCGGCACGCGCTGGGCGAGCACTGTGCGCCCTACGGGTGCGACGGCGCCATCGCCTACCGCCTCGCGGCTCCCGCCGCCGACCACTACTTCCTCATCAACGACGGCCCGGCGACGTCCGTGACCCTCGACACCCGCGACCAGAGCTATCACGCAGCCACGGACGCCGTGACGCAGGAGGCGCTGGAGATCGGCGCCCCGATCGAGCTCCCCGCGCACAGCGGCAGATGGCTCCGATACGCCCGTGCCTGAGAAGAGCCGACGATGATCCAAGGAAGAGCCGACAGCCGCCCTGAAGCGCCGCGCCGGGCGCTCGACCTGTGCCTGGCCGCCGCGCTCGTGGCGCTCCTGGCCGCGCGTTTCCTCTGGATCACCCTCGACGCACCCGGCGGGATCGTCTCGGGGAGCGGGGCATTAGTCACGGACGAGGGCGGCTATCTCAAGCCGGCCAAGCTCTACTACACGTTCGGGGTCCTGCGGAACGACCTCGACGTGAACTGGGGCCTCTACGTGGCCCCGCTCTACACGGCGCTGACCCTGGCGCTGGGGGGCCTCTTCCGCAACGTGCTGGTCGCCACGCGGTATGCCTCCGTGGTGTTCTCCGTCGCGTCGGTCGCCGTGTTCTACCGGTTGTGCCGACACGGGAAGACGCGCGCGGAGAGCCTGATCTGCTGCCTGGTCGTCGCCGCGTCGCTGGACGAATTCACCTTCTCACGGGTCGCCTTCGTCGAACCCTTGGGGACTCTGCTGAGCTTGCTGGCCCTCGCGTCGTGGGTCTGCTGGCGCGGCCGGTGGCGTTGGGTGGCGGCGAGCTTCGCGTTCGCTGTCCTCAGCGTGTGGTGCAAGCTCACGTTCCTCTACGCCGCTCTCGCGGTGTCCGCGCTCTGGGCGTGGGAGGCGTATCGTGCCTGTCGCGGGGGCAAGATGAGACAGGCCGGGGGGATCGTTGCGTTTGGCCTCGGTGCGGTGTGCCTCCTGGGCGCCGTGCAGATCGCCCTGCTCGAGTGCGCGGGCGCGGACGCCGCGGAGTCCCAGGGGCTGATGGAGAAGTCTCACGCCGGTGTGACGCCCAAGGCCGCGGTGCTCAACGAGTTGCGCCTCCTGTGGACCTACTCCCGACAGCCCTGGCGCGAGGTGCCCTGCATCGCGGCCATCCTGGGGCTTGCGGTGCTGCTGGCGCGGCTCCGGCGGGGGAGGGAGCGCCCAGCCCCGCCGCCCGGGGCCGTCGAGCGCTGCGCGGGCCACCGGCGTCCGCTGGCCGCCATGGCGCTCTGGCTGATCCTGGGGATGCTCTTCTTCGGCCTCTTCGAGTACCAGGTGCCGCGATGGCTCACGTTCACGATTTTCCCTGCCGCGTACCTTGTGGCGAGCCTCATCGCTCACGTGGCCACGCGGAGACGCGTGGCCATGCTCCTCCTGGTCCTCGCCCTCCATGTCCTCGCGCAGGTTCCGTCGCTTTACCGCTACGCGGCGCGGACTCACAAGACCTCGCTCCTCGATTCGGCGCGCGACGTCGCGGCCCGGGTCGGCTCGGCGGACGCCCCGGTGGCCCTCCTCGGCCAGTTCGGCCACATGGCCGCGCTCTTTGGCGATCGCATTCGCCCGATCGCCACCGCCTGGCGGACCGGTGAGTCCTTGCGTCGGCGAGTCGCGCGCTGGCGCCCGGCCTACTTCGTCGGCTACCCCAACGAGTTCCGCCCCATCGCAACCTACTGCCGCGAGTTACTCGAGGCGACCGAGCCCGTCGCCTCCTACCGGATCATGGACAACTACTACGAGGGCTGCGACATGCTCCTCCTGCACCTGACGTATGCTCGGGCAGAGCAGGCGGGGCCTCGACGGGAGGCCGGACCCCCCACTGTTGGAGATGACCGCCGATGACGCTGGACAACGCTTTCGACTGTGACGGGCAGTGGCTGAAGGGCAACCTTCACACGCACACGACCGTGTCCGACGGCGACCGGTCGCCACAGGAGCGCGTGGCCGACTACGAGGCCGCGGGCTACGACTTTCTCGCCCTCACCGACCACGACCGTCTCGCCGACCTGGCGCCCCTGTCCGCCGCACGCCTTGTCGTCCTCCGCGGCATCGAGCTCGTCTGCGCCAACCCCACGGGCGGGCCGGGCTACCATCTCGTCGGCCTCGACCTGCCCGAGGGCTTCTGCGTCCCCAGGTCGAAGCAGATTCAGACCGTGGTGGACGCCATCCTCGACTGCGGCGGCCAGGCCGTCCTCGCCCATCCCTACTGGACGGGGCAGACCATCAAGGACCTGGAGGTCGTGTCGGGCGCCCTCGGCGTCGAGGTCTTCAACAGCACGTGCGAGACCACCATCGGCAAAGGCACGTCGGCGGTCCATTGGGACGACTTGCTGGCCCGCGGCCGCCGCCTGCTGGGCGTGGCCGTGGACGACACGCATCGCGCCACGCGCGACGGCTTTCAGGGCTGGGTCGTCGTGAGGGCCGCCGAGCGGTCCCGCGAGGCCATAATGGATGCGCTGTCCCTCGGCCGTTTCTATGCCACCTGCGGGCCCACGATCGAATCGGTCCGCCTCGAAGGGAACCGCGTCACCGCCGTCACGTCGCCCGTGGTGCGCATCAACTTCATCTGCAACGGCTCCTCGGGCCGACAGGTGCGGAGCGACGATGGCTCGCCCATCACCCAGGCCGAGCATCTCCTCGGCAGCCGCGAGACCTATGTCCGCGTCGAGTGCACCGACCAGGCGGGGCGCTCTGCCTGGGCAAACCCCTTCTTCCTGCGCTGAGCCGCCACGGAGGAGTGAACATGGCTCGAACCAGAATCACGGTCGGCCCAGGTGATAACCGGGCGATTCAGCAGGCCGTGGACAAGGCGGCCGCGAAGGGCGGCGGCACCGTCGTCCTTCGCCCAGGCATCTACCCGATGGATGACTCGCTTCACCTGCGCACGAACGTCCATGTCAGAGGCTCCGGCCCCGACACCGTGCTCCGCAAGGCCGCGGAGGTCCGCTCCGACCTTTCGACCGACCTCGGTTACGGCCACTACGACGTGTCGCTGGCCGAGCCTGAGAAGTTCCGCGTCGGCATGGGCGTCCTCGTGACCGACTCCCTTGCGGGCGGCTTCTACGACACGCAGGCCACGCTCACCTGGCGCGAGGGCGACCGCTTCGGCATCAGCCGCATGCTCAACCACGACTACGCCCGCGGCGCCGGTGGCCGCGCCGTTTCGCTCTTCCCCGTCATTCGCGCCGAAGGCGTCGAGAACGCCTCCGTCTCCGACCTGGCCGTGGACGGCAACCGCGCGCAGAACCCCGACGTGCTGAACGGCTGCCGCGGCGGCGGCATCTTTCTCATCCAGGCGCACCGCATCACGCTCCGCAACGTCCGCGTCGCCGGCGTGAACGGCGACGGCATCAGCTTCCAGCAGTGCGTGGGCACCCGCATCGAGGACTGCACGTGCGAGGACAACGCGGGCCTTGGCCTCCACCCGGGCAGCGGCTCCGTCGGCCCCATCCTCCGCAACTGCACGTGCCGCCGCAACGGCGCCGACGGTGTTTTCTACTGCCTCCGCGTCTCCTTCTCGCTCTGTGAGGGCTGCGTGATCGAGGACAACGGCCGCCACGGCATCTCGATCGGCGGGCGCGACACCGACCACCTGATCCGCAACAACACGATCCGCAACAACGGCGGCTGCGGCCTCTTCTTCCGCGAGCACGACCGCGTGATGGCCGGCAACCGCGTGCAACTCGAGGCCAACGACGTGGCCGGCAACTGCCAGCGCCTCGGCGAGGCCGAAGTCCACCTCGCCGCCGCGCTCGCAGACGTCCACGTGCTCCGCAACCGTATCCAAGCCGCAGGCCCGCGCTTCGCTGGCATCCGCGTCGCCGAGGGCACCGAAGGCGTCGTCCTGGACGGGAATCACATTGCCGGCGACCCTGCGTCCGCCATCGTCATCGAGGGCGACCGCTCAGTCGTCCACCTCGGCCCGCCCCGCGCCCCCCTGGCCGTCGGCCCAGAGCACGCGCCCGCCAACGCCGCCTGGCACCTCAAAGGCTCCATCTGACCCGAAAGGAGTGCCCCCGTGTCCTACTTCGGCAAGCTCAGCGGCGCCGCGAACTACCTGGGCGCCTGGCTCGACCTGCGTCACGAGCAAGGGCGCGACGTGCGGCCGTTCGTCGAGGAAGCCGCCCGCCAGCTCAACCGCATCCAGCGACGCGTCGAGAAGCTCGGCCCGCCGCCTGAACTCCAGAAGGCGGAGCCAGTCGAACTCGATGCCATCCGCGCCTTGCGCCCCCGCGGGCCGCGCAAGCTCCCACTGAAGCTCTCCGAGGCCGAGCTTCACGACCGCATGCTCGGCGCCTGGCTCGGCCGCGCGGCGGGGTGCATGCTCGGGATCCCGTGCGAAGGAATGTCCAGGCAGGCCATCCGCGCCGCCGCCCGCGCCCTCGGCCAGCGCTACCCGCTCGCCGACTACTGGCGCCTCGACCCCAAGCCCGCCAACGCCGAGGGCAAGCACTACGGCCTCACGCCCCGCCGCAAGTTCCTCAAGGGCCGCATTGACCGCATCGGCACCGACGACGACCTGACCTACACGCTCCTCGGCCTCCTCATCCTCGAAGACTACGGCCTGGACTTCGACGTGCGCGACGTGGGCGATGCCTGGCTCCGCTACCTGCCCATCGCCTGCACTGCCGAGCGGGTCGCACTCGACAACTTGCGGAAGGGCCTCGTGCCACCCCAGACCGCCCGCGTGGACAACCCGTACCAGGAGTGGATCGGCGCCGACATCCGCAGCGACCCCTGGGGCTACGCCGCCCCCGGCCTCCCCGAAGTCGCCGCCGAATTCGCGTACCGCGACGCCTCGGTGAGCCACGTGATGAACGGCACCTACGGCGAGATGTTCTTCAGCGCGGCCATCGCGGCCGCCTTCGCCCTCGACGACGTGGAGGAGGTCCTCCGCGTCGCCCTCACCGAAATCCCGCGCGACTGCCGCACGGCGAAAGCGGTGCGGGAAACCATCGCCTGGTGCCACCGCGACGGCGATTGGGACAAGACGACCGACCGCATCCTCAAGAAGTACGCGGGCATGGCCGGCGCCCACACGCTGAACAACGCGGCCCTCACCGTCGCCGGCCTCCTCTATGGCGAGGGCGACTACCAGAGGACTATCGCCCTCACCGTCATGGGCGGCGTGGACACCGATTGCACCGGCGCCACGGCGGGCTCGATCTTCGGCGCGATGGTCGGCGCCAAGCGGCTGCCGCGCAAGTGGACGCGGCCCCTGGGCGACAGGGCCGAAAGCTACCTCATCGGCCGCCGCCGCTGGCGCTCCAGCGACGTTGCCCGCCGCTTCTGCCGCATTGCCGCCCAGGTGCGCGACCTGCACGCCTGACGGAGGACCGGTGCCATGAGCAAGCCGACGGTCGGGATCGCTCTCCTGCTCTCCGTGTCCTGCGTGCCACAGCGCGTCGTCGAGGGGCCGCCCCCCGCGGAGGACTTCGATGCCACGTGGGCCGAGGGGCGCTGGGCGTTCTCGAACGGCGCGGAGTTCCCCGGGGCGCGCGGCAGCTTCGAGCGAGCACGCGACGCAGCGCGAAACGGCCGCTGGGGCGGACGCCTCGCCTTCGATTTCACGGGCGGCGGGAACTACGTGGCCGCCATCCTGCGGCTCGATACGGCGCCCGACGTCGTCGCCGTCCGCCTCTGGGTGAAGCAGCCGCGCGGCAATCGCCTGACCTTCCGCTACACCGACCAGACGGGCCAGACGCTTCAGCGCGGCTTCCACGCACGCGAGGGGGCCTGGGCCGAGGCATTCATCGGCATGTCGGGCTGGACAGGCCACTGGGGCGGGGCGAACGACGGGGTCGTCCACGGCCCCCCCAAGCAGATCGCCTTCCTCGTGGACAACACGGCCGCCCCGCGGGGCGAACTGTGGTTCGACGACGTCCGCCTCATCGAGGGCAAGCCGACGAGAGGAGCAGGCATGGTGACATCGGACATTGCGGCGGCTCGGTTCACCCCCGACGAAGGCTGGCGGTGCCACGCCGCCGGCCCTGGCGGGACGACGGGGCTGGACGGGCGCAACTGGCGGCTCGACTTCTCGCAGGGTGCCTCGCACATCGTCATCTCGCCCCCCGACGCCTCGCTCCTCGGCCTGCCGCAGGAGTTCCGAATCCGTGCGCGGGGCAAGGCCCCGGGGCATCCCGTGCGGCTCCAGCTCGCCACGCACTTCATGAGCTTCGAGAAGACCATCGGCGAATTCGTTGGAGAAGGGGAGGGGGAGATCGTCGTCCCCGCCCCGCCCGGTGAGGGCTGGCGCTGGTTCGGCGGCGAGAACGACGGCAAGCTCCACGGCCCGCTCCGTATCCGAGGCATCTACCTCGATGCGGCGGGCAAGAAGGATATCGTGGAGCTGGGGCTGGTCGAGATTCGCGTGAAGACGGCCTGCGAGCCGAACCGCTGCTGCGTTCTGATGGCCGAGCGGCGGGAGGCGCCGGGAGGCGTGGCCTTCGTCGCGAAGGCCCGAAGCCTGTCGCCTGAGCCTCTGAAAGCCACGCTGAGCCACGTCGTGCGCGACTGGACGGGCAAGACCCTGGCCGAAGGCAGGAAGCGGGTCACGCTGCCCGCCGATGGCGAGCCGCTCGAGGTGAGCGTCGCGGCGCCCCGGGGCGACCATCGCTTCCTCGAGGCCGAATTCACCCTCGACGCCCCCGGCCAGCTCGTTCCCGCCGCGCGGGCATATCACGTCGCGCCCATCGAGCCGCACGGCAGCGCGGAGCTCGACCCTGCCTCGCCCTTCGGCATGGGCCTCTATCTCTACCGTTACAGCCTCCACCCCGAGAGCCTCAAGGAGATGGAGCGTGCCGCCCAGATGGCCCAGGACGCTGGGGTCAAGTGGAGCCGCGAGGAGTTCCACTGGGCGCGCATCGAGCCGCAGAAGGGCAAGCTCGACTGGTCGTTCTACGACGCGATGGTCGCCACGGCGAAGCGTCACGGCATCAGTATCTACGGCATCCTCGCCTACTGGTCGCCCTGGACCAAGCCCTACACGCCCGAGGGCATCGAGGACTACTGTCGCTTCGCCGCCGCCGCCGTCGAGCGGTACCGCGACACCATCCAGGACTGGGAGGTGTGGAACGAGCCGAACATCTTCTTCTGGCAAGGCCCCCGCGACCTGTACGCCGAGCTGCTGAAGAAAGCTCACGACGCGATCAAGAAGGCGAACCCGAAGGCCCTCGTCCTCGGCTGCTCGACGGCCGGCGTTGACGCAGGCTTCATCAAGCGCACGATGGAACTGGGCGCGCCCTTCGACATCTTGACCATTCATCCCTATCGCTCGAAGCTCGACGACCGTGCCTTCATCGCCGAGCTTCAGCGCACCGCCGACCTCGTGAAGCGGCCCGACGGCTCGGCCCGTCCCGTCTGGATCACTGAGATGGGCTGGGCCACCCACGTGCCCCACAACGCCATCGGCCAGGGCTTCCAGGTGAACACCCCGCGCGACCAGGCGAAGCTCCTCGCCCGCTCCTACATTGACGCCATCGCCTCAGGCGCGGCGCCAAACATCTCCTGGTACGACTTCCGCAACGACGGCACCGACCCGTTCAACTTCGAGCACAACATGGGCATCGTCACGCGCGACTTCACCCCGAAGCCGGCCTACCGCGCCTTCGCCACCGTGGCGCGGGTGCTCAAGGGCAAGCGGGTCGAAGGGCCGCTCGACTTGGGGCCGAACGTCGTCGCCTATCGCTTCGCCGGCCAGGAGGGCAGGGGAGCGGTCGTCGCCCTGTGGAGCCTTGGCGGCGAGGCCCAAGTGGCCCTGCCCGCCGAGAAGCCCGTGACGGTGGTTGACCTGATGGGGGGCCGCTCGACCCTCGCGCCCGCGGGCGGCAGGGTCGCCGTCGCCCTCCAGCAGGAGACACCCGTCTTCGTATTCCTCGAGTAGCATCTGCTCGCCGCCTTCGGAAAGGAGAAACCATGAGCGGTGTTCCCATGCTCTTGGTCCTGGGGATCGGTTTCAGCCTTGCAGCGGGTGAGCCGACGCCGCAGATGGTGCGCGCGCTCGATGAGTTTGGTCCCATCGCCAGCGCGGCCGAGGCCGCCAAGGCGTTCGAGAAGGCCACGGAAGCGCTCCAAGCCGCGGGAGGAGGCGTGCTGGTGATCCCGCCGAACGCGCCGGCGAACTGGAGCTATGAGAACACGAGCCAGACGCTGGTGCGGGAGCCGGCGCCGCCCGCCTCGACGAAACGCTGGCACGCCGGGCCAGGCGTGACGGTGCTCGACCTGCGCGGCGGCAGCCTCACGATGGCCGTGCCGCAGATGACCGGCTGGAAGGTGGTGCGCACGCTCAACGTGCCCCCGGGCCAAAGCCTGCCTCATTGGGGCTACTACCCCGCGATGGAGATCGAGAACAACGTCGTCCACGGCGCCAGCAGCTACCTCGACTGGCTTCAGGAGCCGGTCAAGGCAGGCCCCGACCGGCGCTTCTACGTGCCGACGACCCGCACGCTCTTCGTCGGCCAGTTCCTCAACGTCCACGTCGGCCAGGGCTACGGCGGCGGCGTCTCCCGCGTGTGGGTCAAGAGCCTCGGCTACGACCGCGAGAAGCGGATGCACTACTTCGTCGCCGACACCGAGAGCGACCACGAGCGCGGCGCCATCGTCCACAACAAGAACCACACCCAGCCCCTCGTGCTGACGACGAACGCGAACGCCTCGAACCAGACGTTCGACCTCTTCGTGAAGCGGCGCCACTACGCCGGCGGCGACACCTACCTGGTCGCCACCGACTTCGGCTACATGGGCGACGTGCACTCGGCCGCGGGCGACGAGAACGGCGTGTGCTATGCCACCTATATCCGCAGCCTGACCAACATCTTCCGCGCGACCGTGGAGTCCGCCGACCCCGAGAAGGGCGAGCTGGTCTACGCGGGCGCGGCCAATGCCGAGACCATCGCCAACTCGCGGCCGCTCATCAACCTGAACCCGAAGAAGTGGCTCACCGAGGGGCGCGTGGTCATCGTCAGCCCCGCCTCCTCGCACGACCCGGAGGCCGGCGGCGGGAATGTCTTCGAGGGCAAGGCATACCCGACGACCCTCGTGGACGGCGTGCAGAAAGGGGCGAAGGAGCTGCGGATGGGCGGCCTCATCCGAGGCACAAAGGAGTGCGCCTGGACCGACGAGGTCATCGGCCGCTTCTTCGCCGTGGACGAGCCGACGGAGCTGGTGAAGGGCAGCTTGCGGCGCTGGTACGAGATCACCAGCCTCACGCCGAACCCCGACGGCACGAAGGACCTCCGAATCCGCCGCTACTGGTGGGGGGCCAAGTCGGCCGGCAGCCCGACCCTCTACGACCCCGAGAACTACACATGGGACGGCCACGTGAGGCCGCTGAAGTACATCATCGCCCCGGGCACCTATCCGTGCGACCTGTCGCGTGGCGTGACGCCGGGCGGCCCGTCGGCAGGCACGACCGGGCGGAGAACGCTCGTGCTGGCCCCCTACAGCGACCGAGGGACGGCGTTCGACTTCGCCAAGGGCGACTCCATCGAGCAGGCGATTGGCCCCGACCCGTTCAAGCCGTTGGCCTTCCGCGCGTTCATCTGGGACGAGGTGCCCGGGGCGTTCCCATCGCCCGTGTTCGACATTGCGAACATGGGCGCGGTGCCGCGCGACGAGGGCATCGCGTTCCGCGGCGGGCCGACGACGCTCGAGGACTGCGCGAAGACGCGGATGCGCCGCCCCGCCTGGGGCTCCGTGGTGGCCATCGAGTCGGCGGCGGATGTGGGGCTGGACTGTCGGGCCGACTTCGCCGACGCCGCCATCCTCTTCCGCCAGCCCAACCGCCCGCAGACCCTCGCGTGGCGGACGCACAGCGGCAAGAAAACCACCCTTGGCGTCTCCCCGAAGACGGGCGACCTCGAGGTGAAAGGCGGGGGCCTCGACACGGGCGGCGGAAGCATCGCACAGCTCGGCGGCCTCTCGGCGACCGATAGGGCGGCCAGGAACCTGCGAGGCATAGGCGTGAAGGTGGCCGCGGGCGCAGCCTCGCTCACCGTGGCGTTCCCCAACGCCGAGGCCGACGCGGCTTATGCCGTGTTCGTCGAGCAGAGCTGGCTCACGAGCCGCGCCGTCGCCGAGCGCACGGAGAAGGGCTTCACCGTGGCCTTCGACAAGCCGGCCCCGGAGGGCGCGACGCTCGACTGGCTTCTGGTCAGGTGAGGCTCGTGGGCGGGGCGCGGAGGCCCCGCTCACATTGGTCCAGAAGAAGAGGCCCACAACCTCACGCGAGGCTGTGGGCCTCTGGATTGGCTACGCTTGGGCGATGGGGTCGCTCAGTAGGGGCGACGCCGGTCGCCGCCGCGGTCGCCGCCGCGCTCGCCACCGCGGTCCGCGCGAGGCCGGGCCTCGTTGACGTTCAGCGTGCGACCGTCGAGTTCCTTGCCGTTCAGCGCTGCAATGGCTGCCCTGGCCTGCTCGTCGGACGGCATCTCAACGAAGCCGAAGCCGCGCGAGCGCCCGGTCTCGCGGTCCACGATGACCTGGGCGGACGCGATCTCGCCGTAGGCTTCGAAGGCGACGCGGAGACTCGTGTCGTTCGTGCCGTACGACAGATTCCCGACATAGATGTTCATGCACAGACTCCAAAACGGACCCAGACAGATTCCCGCGGTCGGCGGCCTCAGTGCTTTTCCAGGGCAGTGGGCACGGTGCCTCGGGCGGGCGCGGCCGCGCCACCCCCACACGGCAGGGAGTGCCCAGCGCGGCCATGGAACCACAGGCGCTTCGGAACACAGCAGGGGGATGTCGCTCGAACGGCAGGAATTGTGGACATTCTCTCGCAGGTGTAAACCGTGGCCTGACGTGCGGAATTATACCACATGCCCCGGCGGCGGCGCAAGCGCAAGATTCATTTTTGACAAGACCGCTCCCAACCGGTTGACTCTATGGCCTTAGCCCCGAACCCCCCTGGAGGACGACAGCCGATGGCCTTCGAGCGAGACTACGACGTGGTGGTGGCGGGAGCCGGCGTGGCGGGCGTGGCCGCGGCTCTGGAGAGCGCCCGCAGCGGGCTCCACACGGCCCTGGTCGAGAAGACGATTCTGGTCGGCGGCCTCGCCACGACCGGGCTGGTGAACATCTATCTGCCGCTGTGCGACGGCGAGGGCACCCAGGTGACGTTCGGCATCGCCGAGGAGCTTCTGCACCTCAGCGTTCGCTACGGCCCGGGCGACGTGCCGCCCGGATGGACCGGCGGACGGAACGCCGTCGCCACGCCGCGCTACGCCGTGGCGTTCAACCCCGCGTCGTTCGTCCTCGCCCTCGACGAGGCGCTCGGCAGCGCAGGCGTGGACGTGTGGCTCGACACCCTGGTGTGCGCGCCGGCGATGCAGGGCGATCGCCTTCGCGGCCTCGAGGTCGAGAACAAGAGCGGGCGCGGCCTGCTGCGCGCCAGGTGTGTTGTGGACGCGACGGGCGATGCGGACGTGGCGGCCCACGCGGGGGCCGAGTGCGCCCACGGCGAGAACTGGGCCGCCATCTGGGCCATCCAGGCGTCGCTCGCCACGGCCCGCGAGGCGGTAGGGCAGGGCAGCGGGGCGCCACTCCTCGACGTTGTCCGACTGGGCGGAGACGACGCGGGCCGCGGCGCGCCCACGTCGAGACGATGGCGCGGCGCGAGCGGCAGGGACGTCACCCAATTCGTCCTCGAAACCCGCAAGCTGCTCCTCGAGCACTACAAGGCGCGCTACGCCGATCGGGGGGCGGACGAGCGGAAGGACCTCTTCCCCCTCACGCTCCCCGCGATGGCGCAGTTCCGCACCACACGGCGGATCGTGGGCCAGGCCACGCTCGCCGACGGGCAGCACGGGCGGCACGTGCCCGACTCGGTGGGCCTCGTGGCCGACTGGCGGAAGGCCGGGCACGTGTGGGAGGTCCCCTACGGCGTCCTGCTGCCCCGCAGGGTCAATGGCCTGCTTGCGGCGGGGCGCTGCATCGCCTCCGAGGGCGACGCCTGGCAGGTCACCCGCGTCATCCCGCCCGCGGCCCTTACGGGGCAGGTGGCCGGCCTCGCCGCCGCGCTGGCCGCGCGGAACGACACGACGCCTGATGCCCTCGACGTGGCCGCCCTTCAGTCGGCGCTCCGCGCGCGGCGAATCCCCCTTCACCTTGGCGAGGCCCGGCCGGGGCCTCCCGCAGGATGCTGACGCCGTCGGCGTGGCAGGAAGCAGCCGCCCCGCTCTGCTATAATGCCCGCATGAATGCCGACAGCGGAAACTGCGGCGGCGGCTTCTCTCGGCACGCCATCGCATGCTTCTTCCTCGCGGTGCTGACGCTAGGGGTCTTCTCGAACGCGCTGCGGAACGAGTTCGTGAGCTTCGACGACTGGTTCCTGATCGAGGAGAACGAGCGGATCCGGTCGCTGTCGCCCGAGAGCATCGTGGTGATGTTCTCGAAGCGGGACCCCAGCAGCCACGCGTGGCTGCCCCTGCGCGAGTTGAGCTATGCGGTGGACTACCGCCTCTCGGGCCTCCTGCCGGTCGGCTACCACCTGACCAACGTGCTCCTCCACACGGCCAACGTGCTGCTGGTCTACGCGGTGCTCGTGTGGCTGCTGGGGCGTGCCGAATGCCGAGTGCGGGCCGCGGAGGGCGGACCACGGACTGCGCACTGGCTGGCCGCGCTGGGGGCTGCGGCATTCGCCGTGCACCCGGCGCAGGTGGAGTCGGTTGCGTGGGCGTCGGGGAGGCGCGACGTGTTGTACGCGTTCTTTTTCCTCCTGGCGTTCCTGGCGTTCGTGGCCCACGAGCGCCGGGGCGGGTGGTGGCGTTGGGTGCTCTACGGCGCGTCGCTCTTCTTCCTTCTCGCGTCGTTGTGCTCGAAGGCATCGGCGATGACGCTGCCGGCGGTGCTGTTCCTGGCCATTCTGGTCAGCGGGGAGGAGGCGGAGGAGGGCTTCTGGCGGCGGCTCTGGGCGACGGTGCCGCACTGGGTGGTGGCGTTTGGGTTGACGGTGTGGCACATGGTTACGGCGCAGCAGGCAGGGGTGGTGAAGGGGGAGGCGTTCGGGGCGAGCCTGGCGAACGTGCCGCTGATCTTCGCCGAGTATGGGCGGCTGCTGTTCTTCCCCGTGCACCTGGTGGCGCCCCATGGGGACGCGACGCTGCACTGGGCGTCGGACGGCGCGCGGATCCTGGTCCTGGCGGGGGTGACGGCGGGCCTGGTGGCGTTGGCGTGGTGGGCGGCGCCGCGGCGGGGCCTCGCCGTGTTCGGCCTGGGTTGGTGGTTCCTGTTGCTGCTGCCGGTGGCGAACGTGGTGCCGATCAGCATCCTGGTGGCCGAGCGATACCTGTACCTGCCGCTCGTGGGGGTGTGCGCGCTGGGGGTGGGGGTGATAGGGAGCCTGATGACGACCCGCTGGCACCGCCGCGTCGTGCTCACCTGTGCCGTGGCGGCGCTGGCGCTGTTCGGCATGGCAACGCACCGCAGAAACCAGGCGTGGGCGAACAGCCGGACGTTCTGGCAGGACGGCGTGTCGAAGTGGCCGCGAATCCCGGTGATGCGGATCGGCCTGGCGACGGCGTACGTGGATGCGAATGACTACGAGCGGGCCTGGGAGCAGTATATGATGGTGGCGCTGAGCTGGGGCCGGGCCGCGTCCACCGACCCCGAGCACGTGTCGCTGGTGAATCGGGGGCTGGCCAAGTTCTACGATTCGCTGGGTCGGCAGCGCGAGGCGGAGGGGCGCCCCGACGCCGCCCTGGAGGTCTACGGGACCATGGTGCGGCTGCTTCAGAAGGAGAAGAGCGTCGAACCGTGGGTGCGGCTGGCGCAGGCCTGCGAGCGGATGGGCAGGTGGGAGAAAGCGCGCGAGGCGGTGCTTGCCGTGCAGAAGCTGGAGCCCGAGCACCCCGGGCTGGCCGACTGGCTCAAGCGCCTGGAGGAGCAGGGGAAGGGGGCGACGGGCGTGGGGCCAAAAGAATAGCCCGCCGAGGGCGGCGGGCTATTCCCAGGCACGACTTGCGTGTGCCTTAGTTCATCAGAGCGCACAGATCACCAGCGCCGACACCGGTTTCCAGGTCAACGCGCGTATGGGTCCAGTACTCGACATGGCTGTCGAAGAACAGGACGGCCATACCGCCATTGTCCCTTTCACCGTGGTTGATCGGCTCGTCGGTGTCATCGCACCCCATGGGCTCGTTCGGCGGGAAGTCGTCGCGGATGGCCAACTGGGAAGTGTTGTAGCTTCCACCCTTGTTCTGCTTGGAGAACAGGTAGATGCCGACACTCTTGTCGCCCATGCCGCAATAACTCACCGAATCCCTCGACAACACGGTCGCGCCGGCCGGGACGCCGAGAGACCCAAGCTCGGTCCCCTGCTCATTGCTGTCCGGCGAACTCGGGCAGATGTACACGCCGGGATCGGGGATGATCTTGGTCCAGTACAGGGAGGCTAGCCATTCGGCTCCGCCGAAGTCAGGATTCGCCTTGTCGCCGCAGCCATCGCGGCCAACTGGCCAGGGGTAGAAGCGGTTGTCACCGCACTCGTTCAAGTACGTCGCCATACCCTTAGCCAACTGGTTCAGGTTGTTGCGGCAGCGGATACGCCTGGCTTCCTCACGAGCCCTGGCCAGAGCGGGCAGAAGCATGCCCGCCAAGATGGCGATGATAGCGATGACGACCAGGAGCTCAATCAACGTAAAGCCTTGTCTCTTCTTCATTTTCTCACCTCCTTTCTAGGTGGAAAAGGCCCAAGGCTTGTCTCAAAACCATACTTATTATAGCCCATCTCCTGCCCTTGTCAAGTGGCGTTGGCCGGAATTCTCAAATAGTCTCCAACGAACGCAAGACCATGCCCGTCAATGGCTTGGGCCAAAAGTACGTGGATTTCGGGGGCATGCGCTCTCCAGCGTCAACCACGGCCATCAGCTCAGCGGTCCGCACGCTGGGCAGAAGGCACGCCAGCGCCCGCTTATTCGCATGTGCTTGCCGCACAGCCACTTCCGCGTCCGGCGTATACGTCACGGTTGCTCCCTGCAGGCCCGGCAGCTTGGCCAGGAAGGCGTGGGAGAAGACGGCGGCGGGGAGCTTGCGCAGGGGCGAGCCCAGGGGATAGGGAGCGTCGCGGAGTGCTTCCTCATCGCGGAGCTCGAGGACAGTATAGCCGGCCGCCTGACCGCTGTAGATGACGAACAGGGCCTCGCCCTCGCGGGCCTCCAGGAAGCCCAGGGCGTCCTGGAGGCTCGCGGTGCCGAGCCTGCGCGCGGCAAACCACTCCTGTGCCTCGTCGAGGAGGTCCGTCGTCCAGAAGTCCCCTTGCCGTGTGACGACGCGGTGGGTGGGTCGGATGACCAGGCCGGGGTCCGCCCCCGACATGCAGGCCGCGAGCAGGAAGTCCAGCGGGAGCTCCTGCTCCGGCCCGGCGGGCAGCTTCGCGCGCTCCGTGTCGCGAAATACGACAGCCGTCTCGTAGCGGTGATGGCCGTCGGCGATGTAGAGGGGCAGGGGACGGAGGGCTTCGGCCAGCCTGGCCTGTTCGGTGGGGGCCACGATGCGGCGAAGCTCGTGCTCGATGCCGGCGTCGGCGGCGAACGCGGCGTCGGGGCGGCCGACGAGGAGGGCGTCCATGGCCTCGTTGACCTGGCCGCCCGCGTCGGGGAAGAAGGCCAGGATGGGGCTGAGGTTGGCTCGGGTGGCCTGCATCAGCCGCAGGCGGCTGATCTTCGGGCCGGGATGCGTGTTCTCGTGCGGGAACACGCGGCCGGCGCCATACGGCTCCAGGCGCAGGGCGCCAAGGAGCAACTTGCGTCGCAGTCGCCTGCCCCGATACGCGAACGCCTGGGTGTACAGGTAGAAGGCTGGCTCGGCGTCGGGCACGAGCAGCCCCTCGGCCCGCCAGGCGGCGAGCAGGCGCGCCGCCTCCGGGTACCATTCGGCAGGGGGCAGCACATCGGGCGAGTAGCCCTTGTCGAGGATGAGGCGAACGACGTTGTGCGGGCTCCGGCGGCACAGGTTCTCGTACTGCCGGGCATCAATCACGTCGTATGGGGGGGCGACCAGGCTGGCGAGGTCGCCTGCCTGGGGGCTGTAGCGGAGTGCCTGGAATGGTCGAAGGTCCGGCATGCGAGGGCTCTTCCTGTCCCTAGTTGCTTCCCGCGGGGGTGACTTCGAGGCGGCTGAAGCCCTTCGAGCGCAGGGTGCGGGCCTCGCCGTTGCGCTGGGAGATCACCATCACCTCGATGCCCGGCCGCTTCTCGGCAAAGGCCACTGCCTGCTCGGGGCCGAGGGCGCTGAGCGCCGTGGCGTAGGCGTCGGCAGTGGTGGCGTCCGGGGCGATCACGGTCACGCTCGTCATCCCCTCGACGGGCTTGCCCGTCCGGGGGACGAGGATGTGGGAGTAGCGGCGCCCCGCGGCGGCGCCGAACTGCACGTAGTCGCCGGAGGTCG
>Ga0307378_10004547_pt1 | contig 19730 bp, 23 predicted proteins | sample UN1MG_FD_202238 | JGI IMG/M metagenome (GOLD analysis project Ga0307378, IMG submission 202238) | Soil microbial communities from Risofladan, Vaasa, Finland - UN-1 | ecosystem: Environmental > Terrestrial > Soil > Coastal area > Acid sulfate soil | place: Finland: Risofladan, Vaasa | collected... | reverse complement strand
GCGTAAGAGCAATGCTACTTCATTATACCACACCCCGTCACCACACACATCGCTGGACACCATCCTCAAAGCTGACCTCCCTTGGTGGGAGGATTCTTCGCCGTAAGCCGCACGCTTCGATACGGACTTCGTCCTATCCTTCGACTATGCTCAGTACGCGGCTCAGCATGCTGGCTATGCCCTGGACCAGACCGGACAAAGCACACGAAGAAAGCATCCTGAGTAGCGGCCGAACAACGGGAGGCCGCGTATCGAAGGCTGTCCTGAGCCCAGTCGAAGGAGGTGCGACGGACCCCTGCCGCCACTCGCCACAGTCCTCGCCCGCCCGATGTGCAGCAGAAGCATTCGTCAGGCGGCAGAGTCACTGCAAGATGAACTACGTAACTTTGACTTTTTCCAAGTTACGTAGTAAGATAAGCAACAGGAGCGATATTATGGCCACTCATTCTCCCACCACCAGCACCGGCACGCATGCCCTGAGACTGCTCAGAGCCCTAGCAGAGGGAGGAAGGCTCGTCTTCTCAACCCCCGAGGCCAGGGAGGTTGCCCAGCGCGCGGGCATCCCTGACGGGTACCTCTACGAACTGCTGCACCACATGACGCAAAACGGCCTCCTTACGAGACTCAGACGCGGACTCTATGCCACATCCGAAGTCGCCTCCGGGAGGCCCCAAGCTCATCCCTTCGCGATCGCCACGCACCTGGTGACACCCTCCGCCATCAGCCACTGGTCGGCCCTCAGCCACCACGGGCTTACCGATCAGGTGCCGCACATCGTGACGGCGTTCACCCCTAGAAAGGTAGTTACTCCCAGCATGCGCAGGCGGGACCTCAAGACATCGGCACGTCATGCATGGGAGGTCGCAGGCGTGCGCTACGAGTACATCTCTGTCAAGAAAGACCACTTCTTCGGGATCGAGCAAGTCTGGGTGGACGAGAACTCCCGGGTGCCCATCACGGACCGGGAACGTACCGTTCTGGAGACCTTCATCTCACCGCGCCGATTCGGCGGGATCGGAGAAGCCTTGCGCCTGAGCGAGTCGCACACCCAGGAATTGCAGGCTGACCGACTGGTAGAGTATGCGATCCGCTATGGCAAGATCTCCGTGGCCAAACGGCTAGGATGGGCGCTAGAACTGGCGCATGTCGACGAGTCTGTCTTGCTCCCATTGTTGAAGATACCAGCCACCCGCTACTACGCACTGGACCCTGCCCGGCCCAGCCGAGGCCCCTGCGACAGGCGCTGGATGATCCAGGACAACCTGCACGCACGCGGTGGCTAATGAGACCTCTCCGACTCCGTATTCAAGAGGCAGCGCAGCAGTACGCCATACCTCAAGACCTGATCGAGAAAGACTACGCGCTTAGTTATGTTATCGCGGGCCTAGCCTCCCAGCCAGAATTGAGCGACACGCTACTCTTCAAGGGGGGTACAGCCCTCAAGAAGGTGTTCTTCGGGGACTACCGATTCTCCGAGGATCTCGACTTCTCCGCACAGGCTGCTCCGCAGGGCAAGCAACTTGAGACTGCCATCGACGAGGCTGTCCGGCAGGTCGCGGACCTCCTGGCAGAACAGGGCCCCTTTTCCCTCGAAGCCGTCCGAGGGCCGGAGCGCGAGCCGCATCCGCGCGGACAGGACGTGTTCCACGTGAGAGTTCAGTTTCCTTGGCATCCACGTCCACTTTGCAGGATCAAGGTGGAGACCACACACGACGAGCTTGTCGTTCTCTCGCCGAGGGTAGCCCCTTTGGGCCTGTTCGCACTAGGGGCCCTAGTGCGAAGCAGCCGAGGCGAGGCGTAGCAGGGCGGCAGACGCAGGGTGGGGTCGAATCAGGCGCGCGCAGCGCGCCGAAATGAAATGGCCGGAACGAAAAAGGGGCAGGACCGAAGTCCCGCCCCGCCAGGTACTCTACCAGCGGTCGCCTATCCTTCCGCCTTCTCCACGAACTTGCGCATCTGTTCCAGCAGCTTCTTCAGCGCCTCATCCGCGTCGGCTGCAAAGCCACTAGCATCCTCCTCACTCATCCCCGCTCCAACCCCAAGACACACCCGGCACTTGTGCCTGCACACGGCCGCCCCTAGTCGGAGAGCCAGATACCACTTCCGCGCCTCCTTGTCCTGAACCACGTACAACGGCCCAGGTCGCGGCCTGAGTGCTTCCAGGTCCTCCCACAGCATTTCCAACTGGCCCTGTAATTCCTGCGCAAGGCTTTCCCAACCTTCAACGAGTCTCCGCTCCTCCCAGCGCTCCATCAAATGCCCGGCTTCGTACACGAACTCCTGCAACCCCGTCGCGTACCGCCAGACCGGCTCAAACCGCTCCTCCCACCGTACCCTCTTCTCGGCGGCCCGTACGTCTTCTCGTCGCCAGCGATGGTTGAGCCAGGCGACGAACAGGGTTACGCCAGAGCCTACGAACACGCCAAAGAAACCCGCTGCCAACTCCATGACTCCCTCCCCGCAACCCGTGGTGGGCGCACCGATCAATCGTCCAAGGGCGCTTGCCAGCACCTGCTGACAGAACTGCTCTCCCATTGGTCGCCTCCTCCGGGTGCTATGGGCCAGAGCCTACCACCACTGCAATGAAACCTGCTGCCAGTTTCATGAGTCAGTCCCCCATCGCGCGGCGAACGAATTGCCTCCCTCTACAGCCGACCCAAATACGACGCTACCCAGATTATGCCCTCCACAACCAGCCCTATCGCCAGGGGCCCTACCACCCAGAGCATCAGCTTGTACAGCTGAGTCCTTTTTGCGTGCTCCGCTCGGAGGTGCTCAGGTCCCATAGCGAACTCCACGGGGGGATACAGGGCCTGAATGCGGGCCACGATAGAACCTGCGGGAGCAAGCATAAGCAGGAAGGTCAGGAAGTGGGAGATCACCCCGAGGAAGGATCCAAAAGAAGACAGCCATTCTGGAGGATTGGGTATCGGCTGCAGCCTGAAGACATACACAAGGGCAAGCTCAAGCGCACGCACTAGCAATACGGTGAACACCGCGGCAATCACTGATGTCAGGAGAGTGCTATACCTCCGGGGCCAGCCTGTTTGCTTCTTCCACCGCCGAACATGCTCCTCTATCGCCGCCGCGCTGCCGCGAACCCACGTTTCATCGATGCCGCTGATTCTAGCCTCGCTATGCGCAATGCCCCAGACCCGCTGCCGTCTCAGGGAGATGCTGATGCGTCTGTCCTCCGACGAATCCCGATACTCCATCTCGATCCCCGTCGGCGTGAGACGATCAAGCACTCCACCTTCCTCAAGCAGCCTCAGGTCGGAAGACTCGTACTGGGCACCGTCATCCGTCAAGACAAGAACCCCGAAGCTTGCATCATTGCCCCTCTTGGACGCCCGTATGTACGTCTCGCGCAGACGCTCCCCAAGTTCCGAGACGTCATCCCTCGTGACGACGACGTCCCAAATCTTCACCTCCAATTTGACCCGAGTGTCGTCTCCCACGCCGATCCTCCCCTCCCTCCAATTCCCGGACTAAGCTACGCGCCGCAAGGATAGCATCTTTCGATGATATGGGCAAGCGGGTTTGTCGAGGGGGAGGGGTTGTGACGTCAGCGGGCGCCTAGCTCTACTTTCTGGCGGAAGATTGGGGGTGGCTTGGTGGTGTCGAAGGTCTCTTCGATGCCACGGACGCGGTAGACCTCGCTGGAGATGCCGGCCCTGGCGTCGGTGACGGTGACCACGTCGAAGAGCTGTAGACCGACGTTGGGCAAGGTGGTGATCTGGCCTCGCTTGGTGGTGGCGTCGTGCTTTCTCAGCTGTGCGACTGCGCGGGCGTCGCACTGCGCGTCGGTGGTGTACGAGTAGTCGTAGACCTTCTGGAGCCTGTGCCCGACGAGATCGACCTCGTCGTAGTCTACCTCGTCGCCAAAGGTGGGGATGCTGTACCAGTCCATGGCTGCAAAGACCTCGATGTGGTTGAAGGCTGGGGTTCGGTTGCCGTACCTGCCCTCGATGATGACGTGGTTGGCTGCTGTGCCGTAGGTGTAATCGCTGGCCTCGTCGTCCTCAAGCTCTTTGAGGTAGGGCTTCTTCTGCTCCCAGTAGACGAAGTCTGGAACCTTTGACAGGGCCTGGAGGACTGCCCCGCGCAGATCCTGGCCTGGGTGGATGACAAGGGCCGGCTTCAGCGTGCCGCTGGCAGCTGACGCCTCACCTGCCTTGGAGGACAGGTCGAAGCCGGCAAGTGCGAACAGGCGTTCGGCTATATCCCAGACCGAGTCGTCGCCTGTCTGCCAGTGGTACTGCCTCTGGATGGCCATGGTGGAGAGCAAGCCCCAACCGCTGATGCAGTAGAGGATGACGTAGCACCTGCCCTGGAAGTCCACGACGTGGTCGTAGTCCTCAAGCCACATGGTGGGCCAGGGTGCCTCCTTGTGGCCGTCGGTGGCGATGTACCCTCGCTCTAGCTCCACCATGGAGCCTCGCAGTACGCAATCATAGGTGCCGGTCCCGAGCGAGTTCAGGGCGCCGTCTGAGTTGTCCAGCCATACCTCGCCGTCCATGATGGGCGCGATCAGCTGGCCGTAGTCAACGGCCACTCCGGCGGCCTTGTGCCCTGCCCACCGGTCGCGGAGCTTGTACTTTTTCACTCGGTCGTTGGTGGTGAAGGTGACGGTGCCGAGGCCGGTGGTGTGTGCGCGGTAGGCGGCGTTGGAGCAAGACGCGTAGACGTAGCCGTCACCGGTGACGTGGTAGTCGATGCACATGCCGAACGGTCCGCCCTCGGGCTTGAAGGGGTGGGCGTCGGTCCAGTCGGTGTCCATGAAGGTGACGGCATGGACGGCAACCATGCGGAGCACCCTGGAGTACTCCTCGCCAATGAGGTAGCCGGTGTAGAGTGCCCGGAAGGTATCGACATAGGTAAGGGACGGCCAAGCCGTAGCGAAGGCGGTCCCGGCGTCGGTCCTCTCGATGGCAACGGGGTTGGCCCAGGTGTCGGCTGTGACGTCGACGCCGGTTCCGTAGGCGGTGGCGAAGAGTGCCCACAGGAAGGCTAGTCCTGCGCCGTCTCCGATGCCGAAGTAGGTGTAGGCGTCGACGTTGGCTCCGAAGAGGATGTTGTAGTCGCCTGTCTTGTGGCAGGTGAGGCCACGGATTTGGACGGCGCCGGTCTTGCTCCAGGAGGCGGCTGCGCCCCAGGCTCCGGCGGTCTGCTTGCGTCTCCAGAGGTGGCAGGTGCTGGTGACGGTGATGTCGTAGGTGGAGTAGAAGACGATGGCGTCGGTGCCGGTGCGGTGGGCGCAGGTGACGCTTTCGAGGTAGTAGTTGGTGATCGCGGCGTGGACGGTGGTCGCTGCGCCCCAGGAGGCTCCTGAGTTGGTGCTCTCTCGGCAGTACAAGATCATATTGCCGGTGGTGATGTAGAACCACCAGACTTTGGTCCCTGAAGTGCAGAGGGCCATCTGATTCGTGGTGCTGCAGGCGCCCATGCCGGCTGTCCAGGTGTTCCATTGGGCCTCGACGGTGGGGTCGGTGATGCGCTGGTAGTTGGCTATGCCGTTGTTCGATCTCACCCTGACGATGGAGCCGTCGGCGTTGATGACCATGGCCATGGGGTAGTCGGGGGTGGCGTCGGAGTAGAGCTTGGTCCAGTGGAACCTTGGCTGCGGACCGAGGAAGTCTGAGATGATGACCTCGGCGTAGGGCTTGGCCCTGGCCTTCTTCTGCGCTGCGAGTAGGGTGGCTGACAGGCTCTGCATGTTCTACCTCGCGGGGTTGGTCAAGACATTATCCACATGTTATCCACAATTCTAAGGGGGGTGGTGCCCACAGCACCAGGGGTGGTGCCCACAGCACCATTGGTGGTGCTCTCAGCACCAGGGGTGGTGTCCAGGACACCACAAATAAATACAATGAACCAATACAATGAATAAGTACAAAGAACCATGTAAGGCTCGGACTCTTTTTTCGTTTTCGCTGGCTCTGTTGGTGGCAGGATCCCAGCCCGGGCCCAAGGTTGCTGTCACCATCAAGTCTGCTCCTCGACGGTGGTCTCAAGTCCGTGGTCTCGTAGAACGCGGGTGCTGATGGCCTCTGCCTCCCAGGTGTCCATGACGTTGGTCACCAGCCTACTTTGCGAGAAAGGGCGGCATCGTGGGGACCTCGGTCCAGACGACGCGGTCGATGACGTTCTCGCCTGGGCACTCCGTGGGGACCAACCTGCCATGCGGAATCACCCACAGGGGTTTGTGCTGCCCCCAGCCTCCACCAAGGAACTCAGGCAGGACGCGCCAGATGAGGGTCCTCAAGGTGCGCAGCTGGTCGACGGTGGTCATCCACTTGCCGGTGCGGTAGTCGCCTGGAAGGCAGATCGAAATGCTCTCTGCGTTGGCAGCTGCGTTGCCGCTGTTGGGCAGCTGATAGCAGAGGCGGGCCGTGAAGAAGAGGCGACCGTCGCGAGGGATGCAGAAGTGGTAGGGGATGGTGGGGTCGCCCTTCTCGAGGACGCGATACCTGGCTATGGAGAGTGGTGTCTGCGTGAGGGAGTCGGAACCGCTGTGGTGGACGATGACGAGTCTGATCTTGCGGAATGGCCTCCACAGTGCGGCCAGGGCGGGCATGTTGGAGAACGATTCTATCTCGTCTCGGAGGTCCACCACGTCCGTGATGCCGGCACGTGGAAACGCCTTCATCAGCGAGTAGGGGTCGCTGGCTGGAGGGGGTGGTGTCGTGGGCACCGGGTCAGGTTCAGGGACCGGCTCAGGGGTTGGTCCTGGTGTCTGGCCCTGCACCCTCTCGAAGAACACGAGGACGGGGTGGTGGCCTTTGTAGCGGTGGTCGAGGTCGCTGCCGTAGAGACCGAGTCCATCGACGCGCTGGCTGTTGCCGACGATCTCCACTGCGTAGGCGCCCCATGGTGCAAACATGGGCATGGATGCCGCCCACCCTTGCGCGCCGGGCGGTGCCATGAGGTCGGCTTTGGGTGCGACGAAGACCTCGCCGGTGGGCCACGAGAAGCGGACCTGCGCGCCGCTGCCTGCGGGCAGGACCGCAAAGAGCGAGAAGTTGTCGGTCTGTGGCTGGACCTCGATGGTGTTCACTCTCCAGTGCGTGTCTTGGGGCCTGGGTGCCTCGGTCCAGCGGACGGTGCTGATCATGTGGTCGGTGAGGTCATCCCAGTTGAAGTCGTCGCTGTCTGGCCCTGGCAAAGGTTGGGGGTTCGGTGCCGGTCCTGGCTCGGGGTCCTGGTCGTGGCAGGCTGCCTCTACTGCGTAGACGACCGGCCGGTGGGACTCGGGGTTGGGACCGTTGGAGTGGCAGAACGAAAACCAGCCGGCACCTGGGTCTCCACCTATCCAGAGCGAGATGCCCTTGACCTGCGGGTACTGCTCACCTAGCAGCTTCAAGTAGGCGACGGTCTCCTGGCCCCGGACCGTGTTCTGGTCTTCTGCCTGACCGCTGTTGATGCCATAGGCTCCCTCGACGATGTAGACGTCCTTGCCCTTGAGATATTTCTCGTACTCCAGGAAGCGGAGGCCGTGGGCGCGGTCCGCGTACTGGCCGGGGTGCATACCGTAGGTGTGAACGAAGTGGACGTCGAGAGCTGAGAGCGCGTCGCTGCAGCGGCTGGCCTTGAAGAGTCCCGATTCTCCGTGGTAGTAGTACACTCCCACAGGGTCGTTGGGGAACTTGACATCTCGGTTGCCGACGGTGAGATGCGGTCCACCTATGCGGACGCCTGGGCACTCTCTCCTGGCGATCTCGATGAAGAGGAGTAGGGCCTCGTTGTACCTGATCATATCCTCCTCGCGGTCTCCGAAGCCTTCGTACTGCGCCCACGCCGGCATGTTCGGTTCGTTGAAGGGCTTGAGCATGAGGTAGTCAACGGGGATGCCGGCATGGATGCATTGGTGGGCGAGGATGGCGGACTCGTGGGCGTGTGCGCCCCACACGGCTGGACCGCCGGGCCTGGGGTTGTAGTAGCGGCGGAGGACGAGCGGTGGTCTGCCTGCCATCTCCCAGGCGTCGCGTAGTAGCTCTGGCTGCGATTCTACGACGCCGTCCATGGCCAGGAGCAAGCTGAGAGGCGACCATCGCTTGATGATGTCCAGATCGGCGGGTGTGATTGCGCAACCGTTGTGGAAGTGAAGTCCGGGTCTCAGCATGCTCATTGTGTCGTCTCCTCGTCGGGTGCAAATTGCAGCTCGATGTAGTGGGGTTCGTGTGGTAGGGCCATGACGTAGCCTTGTTCGGCTTCTAGCAAGATGGTGTCTCGATCGGTGGCGGTCAGCTTGACTGTGATTCCGTTGTCCAGGTGTATGGTGATCGGCGGTTTGAGGACGGTCAGCATGGCCATGGTCTATCCTCCTCGGGTGTTGGTGACTGTGCGAGCTGCACCTGGTTGGCCGTCTGTCACCATGAGCACCAGGGCGCAACGGGCCAGATGCAGAAGTGAGCGGCTAGTACCAAGAGGGCTCCGCTGCAAAGGGTGAGGGTGAGAAAGAACACACAGATGCCGAGGACTATCTCAAGGCTGGTGGCTCTTATGCCGTGGTTCATGGTGTACCTCCTTTCCTGCGTCGTCGATGTTGAAGCCGGTGCGCGCTCCGTAGGACCACGCGCAGATCTTGCAGATGGTGCCGATGGGGAAAGTGGTCCTGAAGTACCAAGGTCGGTCGTCGGGTGGAGTGCGGCCGCAGAGGGTGAGGGTGGCGCCTCGGTTGGTGCGGCCTTTCAAGATGGCGTGAGCGTGCAGGGGGATCTTGTCCTGGACCCACGCGACAGGGGGTGGTGTCTCAGCTGCGTAGCACATGGTCAAGGGCCTCTCTCTCCCAAAGTCTCATCTGACGGTCGTCCTCTGGACCGTACTTGCTCTGTCGAGCGCACCAGAGCATGTGGCAGCGCTGGCAGAGGGCGGCAAGGTTGGAGGGGTGACAGTTGGCCGGGTTGCCGTCCTTGTGGTGGACGGTGAGGACATAGCCTTTCTCTCGGTTGTGGGGCTGCCTGCAGTTGGGGACCTCGCACGTCCAGCCGGCGCGGTCTTTGACGGCTGTGGCGATCTCTTGCCAGTTGTCGGGGTAGGGTTCAGTCGCAGAAGACATGGTCTCCTATCTCCACGCAGTTTGTCATCCAGCCAGGGAAGCCGTCGGGATGGTTGTTCGGGTTGTCGAAGTGGGTCTTGTGCTGGAGTTGGTCTGGCAGGTCGTAGGTGCCATCGTAGACGTCCTCTGCGATCTCCCAAACGTGGAGCCAGTATTCTTGGGATCCGACGTGGAGTTGTCGCCACCATTTGGGGTAGTGCGCGTCTGCCCATCTCTCGATGCACCAAGGGTCGTCGGGAAAGGCATCGATGGACCAACACTGGAGGACCGCCAGCCTGAGCGAGATGCCGGGGGCGTAGACGTCTTTGCCCCAGACTGCGAACTGATCTGGCCAAAATAGGTTCTGTTCGACGTTGTCTGGACCTCCTCGGTTGACGGCGACCTGGGCGACCATGGCCTTGCCGAGATCGGGTTGGTTGCGGGCCTCCATGATGATGGTCAGGGCCAGGAGAGCGATCTTCCACGTGTGCATGGTGCGTCCTCCTTGGCGACACGCTGCGGGTGAGCTCACGCCGGGCGTGTCACCACGGAATGGCGACTGGCTGCCGGCTGATCATGGCCAGCGCTGTCACCACCTAGAAGTCGCCGTCGTCTATGTCGTCGAGGACGTCGCGGGCCTCGATGACAGCTGACTTGCCAGGGATGGTCCACTTCACGGAATCAAGCTCGGCTAAGAGCGCGGCACTGATGACGCGGTCGTCGTGGACGGTGGGGTCTGGTACTCCCCACTTCATCCGCTTTTCCTCGCCCTCTGAGACCTGATACTGGCACTCGTCGACCTGGGTCCAGAACTCTCGCCAGTCTGCGGAGCCGTCGTCGCGAAAGTACTTGAAGCGTCCGGTCTCGACCACGGTGAGGAAATCCCAGCCGAGATCGCTCTTCCTCTTAGGCGGCGAGAATTGAAAGGGGATGACCTTCTGGCCAAAGGCGGAGCGTGCGCCCAGGAACGCCACAAGGCCTGCTCCTACTCCGCTGGCGTCAGCTACGATGTAGCGGATCTTCCAGTGCTCGAAGTAGGCTCTCAGCTTGCCGTAGAGCTTCGTGTGTCTGGTGCCGGTGTCTCTGAAGACGTCTACCACGCGGTACGAGGGAGCGGCCAGGAGCGGGTCCTTGACCGTTGTTAGGTCAACCACCGCGATGGTCGCGACCGTGGAGTCTTTCTGTGGCTTGGTCAGGCGCAGCTCGTCGCCGGTGCTGTCCTCGTCGTGCCCTGCGACGTCGAGGGTGGCCACGTAGACCACGGCTTCTTGTGGCTCTCTCTGCCGGGTGTGGTCTCCCTGCATGAGGGCTTGTCTGCGGTCGTCGAACATGCGACCTTCGCTGTCGATCTCCTCGAGGAAGTACTGCGTCTTGATCATGGGGTGCTGCCGTCCTTTTCGAGCTATCTCTTTCTCGACGTGTAATCCATAAGCGGGCACTTCGCGTGCGACGTCCTGCCAGGGGACGTAGAACACTCTCTGGAAACCGTCTTGCTCCTCAAGCAGCAGCTGTCTGGTGATCTTGGCAAGCATGGTCCTGGAGGTCCACACGGTCCCGTAGAAGACCCTGGTGGCGTTGGTGGAGGCTGCCATGGGGGTGAAGTCGATCTCCCATTTGTCCTCTGAGACGTCCTGGGCCTCGTCGCATTCCAGCAACAGGGAGGCGGTGGCTCCCACCACCTGTGAAGTGGGTGCCGCGCTCAGAAAGAGGACTGCTGCCTTGCCCAGGAAAGTCATGTAGCCCTCCCTGGTGCGGACCTTGCCACGGTTCCAGGGGTTGTCCAGCACTTCTTCGAGTCTGAGCTTGGAGTTGATGAGCTGCGGTTTGTAGGTGGGCGCGGCCTTGACCATCTGGCCGCCCTTTCGCTGGTAGAGGTTCAGGAGGTAGGCTTCGAGCTGTGCGCTCAGCTCATTCTTCCCTGCCTGTCGTGAAAACACGATGGCGAAGGAGAAGCCACGTTGATTGAGGACCGAATCGAGGATGGCATAGGCTGGTGTGAGCTGGTACTCGCGCAGCTCTCTCTCCACAACGAGCCTGGAGAAGAGTCGGATGTCTGAGAGGAATCTCTTGACCACGTAGTCGATGGGGTTGATGGGCATGGGGTCACTCCTGCGATGGTGTCAGCATCGATGCTCTGGTGCTGGACCTGTGTCGCCAGGGTTTGGTGTCAGGATGATCACCCGGGTTGCTGACGGCCGTCGCCAATCTTCGCACGGAGAGCGCGACCTGGAGCCGTTCGAGACACCATTATTTTTGTTCATTGTCTCGAACGGCGGAGGGTCGATTTGCGCCTCCCTGCTAGACATAAAAGGCTTTATGTCGAGCCGAGCGGAGGGAAGCCGTAGGCCTGTTCGCACTATGCGCATAGTGCGAACAGCCGGAGCGAGGCGTAGCAGGGAGGCGCACACAAGGCGCTCGCTGTCAGATGCCATCTCTGAGGTCGTCCCTCTGCCAGCCTGGGTCCTGGATGGGGACGCGCTTGTCGATCTTTAGCGCCTCTCTGCGTCTGATCGCTTGCAGCTGATCCTTGAACTCTGCCAGGCGGCCGGTGGCCCAGGCGAGCCAGTGGGCGGGCGTGTCGGTGGAGACTCGCGCCTCTCCGACTGAGCCTCGGCTTTTCTCCAGGGCTGCGTAGGCCCCTGCACCCATGACCAAGACCTCCTCGTCTACAAGTGGCAAGGTTGTTGCTGCTCCGGCGTCCAGGCCGTCGACGGTCTGCGGCTTGTGGTAGTAGACGCGCACCACGTCGGAGATGGCCGGGGTGTCGCCGTCGAGGATGTAGAGGGTGGTTCCCCACAATTCCCACTGCCTCCACTGGGGCGGGTCCTCTAGGGACGCGGCTGTGTAGGGGAACCACACTCGGACGATGCGGGTCAAGCCGGTCAGGGTGGTGATGGAGACTTCCCTGCTGGCCGCGGCAACGGTGATGGTCCCTGCGATCTGCTGCGGGTTGACAAGGTTGTACTCTCGGAGGGCTTTGGTGAAGGCGCGGTCGATCTCGTCGGTGGTCCAGACGGCGTTGCCAGAGTCGTCCAGGTCCGCCTCTACGAGATCTCTGAGGTCTGCGAGTACTGTCATGCGTAGCTCACCGTGATGCCTGGGTCGGTTCCGGTGATGGTGGCATAGAGACCGACGCCAAAGGCCACGTCCAGCACGGCGCAGACGGATGTGCCGGCTGTGGCTGCGGCAAGCATGAGCAGCGTATCTCCTGCGGTGGCGACTTCATCTGCGATGACGACGGTGGCCGCGTCTGATCCTGCCTGGATGGTGACCGAGTGCAGGATACCAGGGCCGGTCTTGATCAGGCCGCTGGCTGCAAGGTGGGTGTACTTGAACGCTTCCATGGTGTTCCTCCTGGGTGGGTGACCCTATATTGAGCTGCGGGGTATCCATGCGGCGTAATCGAGGTCCATATTGGTGGCTGTACCGCCGGGGGTGTAGACGATGGCCTCCCCTTGAAGTGGCCCGGTTGGCACGTTCGACGTGTGCGTTGCTACCAGGACGCGGTCGAGCCAGACAAGAACCTGTGCGGTCTGAGCCTGAATGGCCCAGGTGTGCCATTGGGTGTCGGCTGCGACCGCAAGGCTGGTGTAGGTGTTGGAGCCGCCGTTGGCCTTGGTCCTGATGTAGAAGTCCGCTCCCTGAGAGCTATCGACCCCGAGCTGGATGCGGTCGGTGCCGCCGGCGCTCTCGCCTCCGACATAGGCTTGTAGGTCGGAGGTCCCGCTCAGGCGGAAGCGCCAGATACCGACCCATCCGTCATCGGCGTCGAGGTTGTCGTAGCTGCCAGCGGAGTCACCGAGCCAGAGGTAGGCCACTGCGCCTGCTACGGCGTTGAGGTGCAGTCGGACCACTCCGGCGTTCTGTTTGTCGATGGCGATGGTGGCGTTGCCGATGGTGGTAGCGTATCGGGGGTCGAGAGAGTCGCCAAGGAAGTGGTCGGTCCAGGCTCCGAGCAGGTCTTCGATGGTGAGGGTGGGTCCCCATCGGGAGAGGTTGAGGGCTGGGGAGGGGTTGCCCTCGAAGGTGGCGAAGATGAGGCCCTGGGAGCCTTCTGCGAAGAAGGCGATGGCGCAGCGGGCACCGGTGGTCAGGAGTTCAGCCGGGATGTGGTGGGCGACGGGCACGGCAAGGAGGATGCGACTCATGGAGCCGAAGAGCTGGACGGCGGCTGTGTGTGTGGTGGCGTCGTAGTGGTGGATGATTCCCCGGTCGATGATCATAGTTCCTCGGCGTTTTGGTGACGCGGGCCCGTCCTCGAGGGCGGCCGGCTGTCACCATCGGGTCAGAGCGACCGACCGAAGTCTAAGCCGCTGGTCGCCTCGGCCGGCCGCCCCGCCAAGTGGGTATCGGTGGTGACAGCTGCAGCTCCGATCGTGGATCCGCTTGTCACCATAGGGGGGCAAGGAGAGGGTGACCGCCAAGCCCCCTCTCCCTGCCCATCGCTGGACGCTCGATGCTGTGCTCACCGAGCGGTCAACGGCTCTAGGCCTGGGCACCGCCCAAGTACCAGATGACGAGCGTAAAGGTGGCCGTGGGCGCGGAGCCACCGGTGAGGTTGAGGTCGATCTCAACTTCGCTGCCGGCAGCGATGTGGACCGGTGCGTTGGTCCCGCCCATGTGGACGCTCTGCCAGTCACCAGCGGTCAAGGCCGTGTTGGCCGTGAGCGCGGCGATGACGTCGGTGCCGTCGTCCTGGATGTCGATGGTGCAGCCGGTGGGTGAGCCGGTGAACACGGTCGGGTAGAGAGAGGCGCCGACGATGGTCATGGCCTCCAGCGCGGTGAAGCCCATCACGCTGTCAGCGTCAGCCAGGGCCGGGCACTGCATACTGATGACTCTCATCACTTCGTTTGCCATGGTGTTGGACCTCCTCAGTCCTTGACGTCGTAGGGTGGGATTTCAAGTGCCTTCCTGGCTGCGATGGTGGCTGCGAGACTGGCCTCTCCTGCAAAGTACGCTGCTGCTGCGATGCCCAGTCCTTGCGCGAGTGTGTCAGGGTGGCATGTTCGGGCAAAGGCGAGGAATCCGGGTTGGAGTCCGAGCCGTGCACCGATGCAGCCGAGAAGCCAGGGTGAGATGCCCACGAGCAGGCAGCCGAAGAGCCAGGCGAGGCGCTTCGCCTCCTTGGGTAGTTTGAGCCACCAGCCGTTGAGCCGTGGCACGAGTTCGAGGGCTGCGGCGAGGATGGCGCTCAGGGTTGCGGCCACTATGGCCGGCGTGAGCGGGCTCGCAACGATCTGGGTGAGGGATAGCCCTACGACGGTGAGCCGGGCTACCAGGAGCGCGACGAAGGCGAGTCCTGCGGCTGCGATGGTGGTCTGGAAGAGACTGTATATCATGGTACTGCTCCTTTCGTGGTGACAGGTCTCTCTCCGATCTGCCGGCCACGTGGACGGTTTTGTCGCCAGTGTGTTTGGTGCAGCGGTCCACGCTCAAAGAGATGGCCATGTCGAACCGCTGTCACCATTAGGCGACGTTGCTCTTGTGGAGCGGACGGTGGTCCGCAACACCTACGGCGACGAAGAAGCGGGCCTTTATCCGCATCTCGTCGTTGGTGAACATGGAGCCCACCACCTGATCATCGGCGACGAACAGCTCGGGCTCACGCCCGTACCTGTAGCCGATGCAGACGCCTGGGCAGTCTGCGGGGTCACACACCGCGGCCCAGTCGTTGGGGTCGGTCCAGTCGGGGACGACGATGACGGACGCTGTCTTGAAGACAGGGTCCAGGTAGTGGTAGGTGGCCGCTGCGGACCACGGCTGCTCGAAGATGACAAGGGCCGTTTTCTCAAGCTCGATGGGCACCAGACAGTACCTTGGTCTGATGGCCAGGACCGCGCCCGACGTCGGTTCGGTCTGCTGGAATACGGCCTGGACCACGACGTCCCACTGAGCGGCGCTAAGGGCCGTGGTCAGGAGGTTGACGTGAGTGCCAGCCTCGAAGACGTTGAGGGTATCGGTCATGGCAGGCCCGACGCCAGCGTTGGCCGTGAAGATGGCGGACACGAGGCCAGAGAGTGTGCGCCATGCGGCGTTGCCGATCTCGCGAGGGATGCGCTTTACTGCGCCCACGTCGTCGCGGTCGAACATCTCCAGGGTGAGACCGATGTAGCCGCCTTTCTTGAGGAACGTCGCTGTCTCCTCGTTGTCGGACCAATCAAGCTCGGTGTAGGCTGCTCCCTCGGCAACGGTGGGGAGGTTGCCGATGCCGCCGCTCTTCATGAGGGTGACGGTGTTGAGCGTGGCGAAGTCCTCCTCGTAGACCACGGGCTCCCACCATTTGGGCCTGACGTTGTACGCCTGGAGCAACAGCTTGTTGAGCGCGTTCTTCACGACCGAGGTCATGGAGGCCGTGGTGACGTTGGAGAGCTTGACCCTGGCGGGGTCGAAGTTGCCATAGAAGTCATAGTCTCCGGTCAACATCAGGTACATTTCCCTGATGCCCGACAAGCGAGGGATGTCCGAGTGCGCGTCCGGGACCGGAAGCCCCATCAGCCGCTCGAAGGCCAGCTGCACTCGGTCGAGGCTGTTGAGCATGCCCGAGACCTTGGGACCGTCCAGCGCGTCGCCTGCGCCGGTGATCACCTTGTCCTCCAACATGCCGGCCAGCATAGTGCGGTAGCGTGCGATCTCGGAGTCCAGCGTCTCGGGTGCGAACACTCGACCGCTAAACTGAGCGCGTATCGCGTCCTTCATGGGTGACGGTAGGTCGCACCACGTCAGCGCGCCTTCGAGGACGGTCTGACACTGTGCGCGTAGCAGGGTCTGGGCCTGGGCTGCGGCGTCGTCTTGAGCGGTGGCTGCCTGGATGGTGTCAGCCGTCCGAGTGACGATGGCCTGATCTCCGGCCTGGACCTCATTGGTGACTCGCGTTCCTTGGGGGGCTGGCTGCGGGTCACTCTGGACTGGCGCCTCTTTGGGTGTGGTCTTTTCGTCTGGCATGTACTGCCCTCCTCTCACTGAGTTCAAGACTCTATCGAAGCTCCCGCCCGATGCGGGGTAGAACACGACGTCCACGGAGTTGACCGCTCTGATCTGGGTGGCGATCCTGGTCTTTCCCTCCATGTAGTAGCCGGCAAAGAGGTCTGCGGAAAGGCCGACGTTGGGGACCGGTAGGCCGTGCTGCCGGTCGTCGATGATCTGGTCGATTAGCTGCTCGACCCAGTCGGCAGCGGGGGCGTTGGAGAGACGAAGGCGACCGGTGAGCGCGCCCTTGGGTGGTGCGGCTCCATCCCAGGCGACGTCGGCCATGACGCCCACGAGGTCACGGACCGAAGGCCCGGAGGACCAAAAGCTGACGTGATCGACGAAGCAGGCGGCCCCCTGGAAGCGGGGGACCGCGTCCTGGAGGACTGGCGCAGGGAATCGCCAGTTTGTGAGCGTGTCGCCCGCTCTGATAAGGGTGACTGCGTAGTCAGCGTTGTCGTCTCCGAGCGAGGCGTTGAGGGTGAGCTTGACGTGATCTTCGAGTATGGTCTCAGGCATGGGCTAGTCCTCCCTGTACCACGTCTTTTTCCAGCCCTTGGGCGCCTCGATGATGGCGACCTTGTTGGGGTAGACGCGGTAGGCCATGACGTTGTGGCGCTTGATGTCGAGGGCTTTGAGGGCGGCCTTGAGCATGGCCTCGTCCTCTTTGCCGTCGCCGCGTGGTAGCTGGACGTCGGCGAAGTCCTCGCTCGGTGGAGGGGCGTCGGCATCCTGGTCGTCCGTGACCGGTTCCTCGTGTGATTGCGCCTTCATCTCGTCGACCGGGTGCTCTCGGTTGGAGTGTCGGCGCAGTCCCGACCTGCTCTTGAAGGTCTTGGCGCAGTGTGGGCATTGAATCATGGTTGGGTCTCCTTTTTCTTTGGTGTCAGGTCGTCGCCGGATCGGTCCGCTCGAGCGGGCTCCGTGTCACCATCCGCAGCCTTGGGGTCGGTGGGGATGGCTTCGAGTTCTTTCATAAGCGCCTCCACGTCTATGGTCTCACCGGCGAACTTGTAGGCGATTTCGAGGGCTTTGCGGGTGGTGATCCATCCCTCGGCCTTCATGGCGACTAGGGTCTCGACCATGGCCTGGGCGGCCTTGGCCGTCTTGAGAGCGTCCTCTTCTCGGAGGTCTGACACGGTGTAGGTGAGCTGGAGTCCTCCGCGCGGGGTGTGCATGTGTGCGCCTGGGACCTGGGTGGCGCGGTAGTAGGCCTTCTCGATGATGTCGAGAATCATGTCGCAGAAGAACATCTGGCGGTGCTCGTAGTGGCGGATGGTGGGGCCGGTCATCTCTGCTGCGGTGGAGCGGGTGGCGCTCTCGCCTTCTGCGAGGTAGTGCAAGGGGATACCTGCGCCGGCAGCGATCATCAGGCGGAGTGCCTTCCCATCGTCCTTGACGTCCTCGGCCTGGATGTTGGGCTGTACGGGTGTCCACGTCTCGGTCTCGTCGGTGACGATGACGCTGCCTGGGGATGGTGGCTTCGCGTACTGGCCTTGTTTGGCCTGGATGTCTCCGGCGTCTGCTCCCTCGATGTTGACGTGCCAGAGGAAAGCGTTCTTGTACCTGTTGACTCTGACGCGGTCCTCTAGCCATTCCTTGTACCTGCGGAGCCATGCCAGAAGGGGTGCAAGGTCGCCTTGGCCTCGGATGCAGCCGACGGGTCTGTTGACCGCGTAGTGGAGCATGAGGGGGATCTCCGGGGTGTCTTTGGCGGCATCCCACCCTGGCCACCATTTGCCGGTGATGGGGTCGTCGGTGCGGAGCTCGTGGTATCGGAGCTCTCTCTCGAGGTCGTCGGGGTCGGTCTCAATCTGGTCGACCTTCACGGCCGGCGTGGCCCTGAAGTACGAGACGCCGTCAGCGGGGTTGGTGTGCATGGTGATGAAGACTTCGCCGCTGCGGGTCAATTCGTTGCACCAGGAGTAGTACCTCATGCCGAGTTTGTTGAGCCTGTGGCTGGACAAACGGTTGATGAAGGCGTCGATGTACGCGACCGGTGAGGTGACCTGGATGCCGTTGCCGACCACGTAGTCGGTCGTGAGCGAGACGATGCGGAAGGCGAGGGGGTTTGTCCTCCAGGCGGTGAGGGCGTCGTCGAGATCGTCGCGCAGCTCCCACCATTTTTTATCCTGTGGTCCTGCCTTGCCTGCGACCTGATTCCACCATTTATCGTCCACGACTTTGACGGCGGACTGGACTCTGGCGTCTATGAGGTCTCCAAACAGGGCCTGTGCGATCCTGTCTCTGAGGGTCATATCACACCTAGCCTTTCCAGCAGTATGTTGAGCACCAACCCCACCAGCATCACGAGCACGGAGACGTAGATCCTGTTCAGCGTGACCTTCAGCTGCTCTATGTCCTCCACCAGGTCACGGAGTTGTTCTCTGGTTAGCATGCCGTACACGCAGCCTGGCCGCTCATCCACGGCCACGCCTTTGACCCTGGTGCTGCGATATCTGCGCAGGACCGCCTTCAGTCTCTCCACGCCCTCTCCGTCACTTGCCATCCCCCCTCACCCTCCTCGCGGTGGGCGGGCCGGGGGGCTTCAGCCCTTGCTGAGTCTTGCTCAGCCGCGCCCACCGTGACTGTGGCCCCCCGGTCGCCGTCAAAGATCGATACCCAGCTCCGTCGAAAGCTCGTCCAGCGCCTTGGCGAAGGCGTCCGCCAGGCCATCCGCCGCCTCGCCAGACAGAGCCCGCTTGGCCCGCATCAGCTTGGCCAGCTGCCCCGCGCCCTTGGAAAGCAGCTGCAGGGTCTTGGCCGGATCGTTGTTCGCTTCCAAGACCCGGCGCATGCAGATGCGCAGCATTCCAATCTCCTCATCGAGAGAGACGTCGCCCGCAGCCGCGAGCCGCGCCACGTCGAGGAGTTCGTCTTCAGAGAAGATCCTGCTATAGAAACCGCTCACCTTCCTCACCATCCAGGATGTCAAGAATCGAGTCCAACTCACCCGCCCTGGGCACGACCAGGATCAGCACACGAAAGAGCAACCCGTACAGCCGCACCGCCAGCCCCCGGGCGTAGGTCATCTCAGCTCCCTCCTCACAATGAGCAGGAAAAGCAGACCGGTCCCCAGGGCGCCCAGTAGTCCCACGGCCAGGATCGGCCAGAACAGGCTCCGCACCAGCATGTCGAAGGTCACCAGCCGGTAGCGCATGCTGGTCACGGCAAAGACACTGCCCCACAGCAGGTCCTGCCAGAAGATGAAGGCCGTCAACAGCACCAGTGCGATCACAGCCGGCCGCCGCGGCCTGAACAGGGAGAAGTAGTAGCAGGCTGTGCCGCTCAAGATGGCGACCAGGCCGAAGACCAGCAAGATCAGTGATTGCCCTGTGTCTACACTCATGGTCTATGCCCATTGCCTCTGCTCCCCAAAGAAAAGGAGCCCTGGGATCCACCCCTGACTCCAAATCGGGGGCAAATCCTCGGGCTCCCTGACGGCTTTCGCTGGGGGAGCTGCGAGGCCTTAGCCTCTTCCTCGCCTTATAGGAGGCCTATGTCGTGTTTACGAGTGCTCCACTACTGCCTGATACGCAGGATGTACTTGCTCTTCTGGCGGGTCACCTCCAGCTCGGCGCTATCGGGCACCTGCTCCAGGAACCCCAGGAGGCGTTCCAGAGAGGGGAAGACCCGTGTCAGCTCCGATCTGACCTGAGAGGGCTCGCTCACGGCCCTCTCGTGAACCTTCAACTTACGTACTTTGTCTATGAACCGCATATCA
>Ga0307378_10004545_pt1 | contig 19736 bp, 17 predicted proteins | sample UN1MG_FD_202238 | JGI IMG/M metagenome (GOLD analysis project Ga0307378, IMG submission 202238) | Soil microbial communities from Risofladan, Vaasa, Finland - UN-1 | ecosystem: Environmental > Terrestrial > Soil > Coastal area > Acid sulfate soil | place: Finland: Risofladan, Vaasa | collected... | reverse complement strand
CCAGCGTGATCACGCTGTAAATGACCGCCAACGGCAGGCCGGCTTTCATATAATCGCTGAATTTGTAGCTCCCGGGCCCGTATACCATCAGGTTGGTCTGGTAGCTGTGCGGGGTGAGAAATGAGGCACTGGCCCCGTAAGCGACGGCCATGACGAACGGCAGGGGATCGGCCTGCAGAGAGATCGCCGTGGAATAGGCCAGGGGAAAAACCAGTGCGGCTGCGGCATTGTTGGTTATCAACTGGGTGAGCAGCATGGTCAGGAAATAGATGCCGGCCAGGTTGGCGAACGCTCCGTAGTCCTTGAAGAAGAAGAGGATGCCGTTGGCGATGAGCGTGGAAGCGCCGCTGTCGAGCATGACCTTGGAAATGCCCAGGGCCGAACCCACCAGGACGATGATATCAAAATTCAAATTGGCGCGGATATCCTCAAAGCGAAAAAAACCCATCATGATATAGAGAAACATCAAGATCGCCAAGGATTTGAGCAACGGCAGCAGGTTCAGGGCGCTGGCCGCAATGGCGGCGGCAAACAGTGTCATCGCCAGGGCGCTGTTTCTCGGGGAAAGGAGTTTTTGCAGGCGGATCCTGTTGATCAGAAAAAAATTGTTGCGCAGGTTTTCCCTTTTGCCGAAATCGGGTCCGACAGCCAGGAGCAGCGTGTCGCCGGCCTCCAGCCTAATCGAGCCGATCTTTCCAGAAAGCTTTTTGCTGCCCCGCCGCACCGCCACCACCGCAGCGTCGAATTTGGCCCTAAAATCGGCCGTTTTCACTTTTTTGCCCAGCAACGACGAGGAATGGGACAAAACCACTTCCCTGAGGTTTTTCCTGAGCGTGGCGATGTTCTCTTCCCTGAAAATGGCCAGGCGGTCGAAATTTTGAATGTCCTTCACCTTGTGCACGTCGCCGACAAAAACCAGGATATCCCCGGCCTGGATGATCTCCTTAGGGTTGACTGGTGAGAGCAGCCGGTTGTTGCGGATGAGCTCGGCCAGGAAAAGGCTTTGCAGGTTGCGGAACTTGTTTTCGGCGACGCTTTTGCCGATGTGGGCCGAATTTTCCAGCACCTGCGCTTCCAGGAAATAATTGTCACGGCTGATCTTCGTTGCTGTCCCATTTGCCGGCAGCAGCCACTTTGAAAAAAAGACGATATAAATAAAGCCCCCCAGGCAGAGGGGGATGCCCACGTAGGCGAACTGGAAAATACCCAGTCCCTGCATTCCCGTTTCCAGGGCCAGGCCGTTGACGATCAGGTTGGTCGATGTGCCGACCAAGGTGATGGTGCCGCCGAGGATCGCGGCGTAGGAAAGCGGCAGCAGAAGTTTGGAGGGGGGGAAGTGGCGGTTGCTTTTCAGCGGACCCAGGAAGGAGGCAGCCACCGCCGTATTGTTCATCAGGGCCGAGAGGGGGAAAACGCTCAAGCATAGCCTGGCCAGTGATTTGTTCAGTGAATGGGAGTGGAAAACCATCCGGCTCATCCAGGTGGTGAGCGGGGTTTTTTCGATCACTGCCGCAGCCTGCAGGACCAGGACCAAGGTCACCAGTGCAGGATTGATGAATTGCAATAGCAATTCCCCGGCCGAGATCATGCCGGTCAGGAAGAACAGGAACAACGCGGCCGCGAAAAGAATGGACGGATGAGTCCGGGTCCTGATCAGCAGTATGAACAGCAGAACGATCACGGCGATGACGAACGTTGCGATGGGGCCTCCCGGGTGAATCATAGTTTTACTAAAAAATCATTTTTTTTGCAATAGAACCATTTTTCCCCTTTCAAGGCCCTTTTGTTGCCTGGCGGCAGCCAGGCGGAGAGTTGACCGCTGGGGGTTTTTCTGCTACAAAATAGCCATGACAGTCGAACAATTCCTGCCGGCATTTCACTACGGCGATGCCATCGGCAATTCCGCCCTGGCCCTGCATAAATTTCTGCTCGGCCGCGGCATCGAAAGCCGCTTGGTGGCCATGACTTGCGATGAACACCTCCAGAACCAGGCCGTGCTGTTCGGCGATTACAAACTCGACCCGGGCTCGCTGAAGATCCTGCATTTTGCAGTGCCCTCGGCGCTGACCGATTTTTTTTTGGAAATGAAGGGCAAAAAAGTACTTCTGTACCACAACATCACTCCGGCCCATTTTTTCGCAGGCTATTCCGATTTCCTGGTCCGTTTCGTCGCTGCCGGCCGGGAGGAGCTGCGACGGTTGAACCAGTGTTTCGACTTGTCTTTGGGGGTTTCGCGCTTTAATGCCGCTGAACTGAGCGCACTGGGTTTTCGCAATGTCGGCGTTTTCCCCCTACTGATCAACCTTGACGACTACGGCCAGGAGCCAAGCCGTCCGTTCATGGAGTTATTGAAGAACGAGCGCAAAAACATTCTGTTCACTGGCCGCATCATGCCGAACAAGAAGATCGAAGACCTGATCAAGGTGGTTTTCTTCTATAAAAAATATATTTCCCCGGCCGTGCGCCTGATCGTGGTCGGCAACAGCCGATCATTGCCGAGGTATTTCCATGCCGTTTCCGACCTGGCCGCTCGCTTTCACCTTACCGCTGAAGACGTTTTTTTCACGGGCCATCTGCCCACGGATGAATTTCTTGCAGTATACCGGATAGCCGATGTGTTCCTTTCCATGAGCGAACACGAAGGTTTTTGCCTGCCGCTTCTGGAAAGCTGCTTTTTCGATGTGCCGGTTGTGGCTTTCGAGGCCGCTGCCGTAGCTGAAACCCTGGAAGGCGCCGGTATCCTGTTCCATGACAAGGGCGCCTCGAGTGTGGCCGGTCTGGTGGAGCAGGTGGTGGAAAATGAGCCGTTGCGGCGGCAGCTGAGAGCCCAGGCCAGAATCCGAATCGACAACTATCGCCGCCAGGCCGATCCTGAAATCCTGCTAGCGCTGCTGCGCCAACTGTGAAGCGATGATCTCCATAGGCATCGTGGTCCAGCGTTATGGCAGCGACGTGATCGGCGGGGCTGAAACCCTGGCCCGCAACGTCGCCGAGAGACTGCTCCGGCAAGGCTTCCGCGTCACCGTATTCACCACCTGTGCCAAGGATTACCTGACCTGGCGCAATGAGTATGCCGCCGGCGAATCGATCCTGAAAGGGGTCCGGATCAAGCGTTTCCCGGTGACACGTGAGCGCGATATCGAAAAATTCAACCGCTTTTCCCTAGAATTTTTTCCGGCCGCCGTGGCGGACCGCGATGAAAATAAGTGGTTTGTTGAACAGGGACCCTTCTGCCCCGACCTGATCCAGGAATTGGCTGTAGCGCAAAAAGATGTTGATCTTTTTTTCTTTTTCACCTACCTTTATTATCCGACCGTAGAAGGGATCAAAGCGGTCAGCAAACCGGTAATCCTCTTTCCCACTGCCCACGACGAGCCTCCGATCCAACTGCGGGCCATGGGCGAGGTCTTCCGCCGTCCCCGGGCATTGTTTTTTTTGACTCAGGCCGAAATGGACCTGGTGAACCGGCTGTTCGCCCCGCCGGGACGGATGCGCTTGGTGCGTACCGGTTTGGAAATACATCCCGATGTCGATGATAAGCCATTTCGCCGCCGTTACCTGCTGATCGCTCCCTACCTGCTCTATGCCGGCCGCATTGAAAAGGGCAAGGGCCTGGAAGACATTTTTAAGTATTATGCGGCATTAAAGAATGAGACATATGTGGACCTTGTCCTGATCGGAAAAAAGCTGATGGATATTCCCGCCAGCCAGGGGTTGAAATATCTGGGCTATGTTTCTGAAAGCGACAAGTTGGCCGCATTCAAAGGCGCCGTGCTCTCTTTACAGCCTTCGCCGCTGGAAAGTCTCTCCATCACCACCCTGGAATCATTTTCCGTGCAGACGCCGGTGCTGGTCAATCGCCGCTGTCCGGCCCTGCTGGAGCATGTCAGCGCCTCCGCCGGCGGCCTGGCCTATGACAATGAAGAGGAATTTTTGGAGGGGTTCCGCCAACTGTACCGCCGTCCGGCGCTGCGGCAACGGATGGGAGAAAAAGGGCTGGATTATGTGAAAAAATACTATTCCTGGGACTCGGTGATACGGGAGATCCAGGCGGGGATAACGGAGATATTGGAGATACAGTAGGTCCGACGTTCAGGACTCGGCGTACGGCTGACGGTAAAAGAAAGAAAAAAGCCGAATCGATCTCGTTATTGTTTTTGCCGTAAACCGTATGCCGTCCGCCGTGTACCGAGCCAGTTCGTTTGATTACATCCCTTTCGACATCATATTGATAAACTCGGCGTTGGATTTGGTTTTGGACAACTTTTCCACCAGCAATTCCATTGCTTCCACTTCCGACATTTGCGAAAGCACTTTGCGCAGGACCCAGATCTTGCTCAATTCCTCGCGTTCAATCAGAAGTTCTTCCTTGCGGGTCCCGGAACGGAAAAGGTCGATGGCCGGGAAGACGCGCTTGTCCACCAGCCGGCGATCGAGATTGATTTCCATGTTGCCCGTGCCCTTGAATTCCTCGAAAATAACTTCGTCCATGCGGCTGCCGGTGTCGACCAGGGCCGTGGCCAGGATGGTCAAGCTGCCGCCGCCTTCGATGTTTCTGGCGGCGCCGAAAAACTTTTTCGGTTTGTTCAGTGCGTTGGCGTCAATACCGCCCGAAAGCACTTTGCCCGAAGCCGGGGTAATGGCGTTGTGAGCCCGGGCCAAGCGGGTGATCGAATCCAGGAGGATCACCACGTCCTTGCCCATTTCCACCATGCGTTTGGCCTTTTCCATCACGATGTCGGCCACCTTGGTGTGGCGCAGGGGGATTTCGTCAAAAGTGGAGGCAATGACTTCACCCCGGACGTTGCGGCTCATGTCGGTGACTTCTTCAGGCCTTTCATCGATTAGTAGGACGATCAGATTAATCTCCGGATGGTTGACCTCGATGGACTTGGCAATGCTCTGCAGGATCATGGTCTTGCCGGTGCGGGGCGCGGCCACGATCAGGCCGCGTTGCCCCTTGCCCAGTGGAGTAAGCAGGTTCATCACCCGGCCGGACATGTTATCGGGACCGGTTTCCAGGTTGATCTTTTCATCAGGATACAAAGGCGTCAATTTTTCGAACCTGACGTTGCGGCGCTTTTCTGTTACCGCTTCCGGATCCTCATTGTTGACCGCTTCCACGCTCAGCAGGGCGAAATATTTTTCTCCGGTTTTGGGCGGGCGAACCGAGCCTGAAACCGTGTCGCCTGTGCGCAGGTCGAATTTATTCACCTGGGAAGGAGAAACGTAGATATCTTCGGGGCTGGTCAAGTAGGCGTATTCCTGGAAGCGTAGAAAACCGTAGCCCTCGCTGTGCACTTCAATGACCCCTTCAGCGAACAGTTTGCCGTTGGCGCGGGCTTGGACGTCCAAGATCTTGAAAAACAGAGAATTTTTATCGTTAATGTCTTTTTCGTCTATTTCCAGTTCCTTGACCAGCTTTTTCAATTCCAGCGCTTTCAAGTTTTGCAGTTCTTTCAATGAATACATGGTTACTCCTTCATTGCCTCTTTTATATATTTCCAAATTTCATTCTTTCCTGCTTGCAATTTGATTGAGAAAAAAATGGCCTGCAAGCCGAATTGTTTTATGAGTTGCGTATTGATTTTTTTTTGTTCAGAAAATGATATTTTATCACTTTTGGTCAGGATTGTCAAGATGGGAAATTTTTTTTCGACGATTTGCGCCAAGGTGTCCAGATCGGGCTGCAGGAAGCCCCGTCGGGAGTCGATGAGCAGGACTGCCAAGCGGACGTTTTCCACCTGTTTTAAAAAATCGGCGATCAGTTGGCGCACCCGGGCACTTTCGCTTTTCGATACCTTGGCGTACCCGTAACCGGGCATGTCGGCGAAAAACAGTTTACCGTCTATCAGGTAGTAGTTGATGCTCAGGGTTTTTCCCGGCGTGGAGCTTGTCTTGGCCAGCTTGTGCTCGAGCAAGGCGTTGATCAGCGAGGATTTGCCCACATTGGAGCGGCCGAAAAACAGGATCTTCGGGCGGCTGTCCCTGGGCAATTGGCTCTGATTGAAGAAAGTCCCGGCAAGTTCTGATTTTTTTATGTTCATTTAGGTGAACCAGTGCTTACTGTAAATTCGCTTCTTGCAATGGCCTGATGATCTTGCTCTTGATGTTTTTTATTTTGATGGGATCTTCCAAGACGATATCCAAAAGTTCATCCATGGTGTTGACCGGGTGGATCTGGATGTCATTTTTCAGCTCTTCGGGAATATCCTCCTGGAAATCTTTTTCATTCTCCGCCGGGATCAGGATATTCTTGATGCCATAGCGGTGAGCGGCGATGATCTTTTCCTTGATGCCGCCGACCGGCAGGATCTTGCCGCGCAGGGTGATCTCACCGGTCATGGCGTAATCGGACCTGACCGGGATGCCGGTCAGCAGGGAGATCAGTGATACGGCCAGGGTGACTCCCGCCGATGGTCCCTCTTTGGGCACGGCGCCTTCGGGAATATGCAGGTGAATGTCATAATTTTTCAGTACTTCGGTGTCCAGTTCCAGTTCGAAAAGCTTCAGTTTGGTGTAGCTGAAAGCGGCAGACGACGATTCCTTCATCACCTCTCCCAGGCGGCCGGTCAGGATCAGTTCCCCCTTACCCTTCAGCATGCGGGCTTCCACCACCAGGATGTCGCCGCCGGACGCAGTCCAGGCCAGGCCTATGGCCACGCCGATCTCGTTGCTGTGGAATATCTTCTGGTTGCTGTATTTGGCGATGCCCAGGTATTTCTGCAACAAGGGCCGGTCGATGATCTGGTGTTCCTTTTCCTTGCGCTTTTTGCCCGCTTCAACGATGCTGCGGGCGGTTTTCCTCATGATGATCGCGATCTCCCGTTCCAGGTTGCGCACCCCGGCTTCGCGCGTGTATTCGTTGATGACGCTCAGCAGGACGTCATCGCTGATCTGGATTTCGTCTGGGGAAAAACCATTTTTTTCCGCCTGCTTTTTCAGCAGGAAATTCTTGGCGATCTGCAATTTCTCCCTTTCGGTATAGCCCGGGAGCTCGATGACTTCCATGCGGTCCAGCAGGGCCGGTGGAATGTTATCGGCAAAGTTGGCCGTGGTGATGAAAAAGACCTGTGACAGGTCCAGTTCCAGGTCCAGGTAATGGTCGGTGAATTCAGCATTCTGCTCGGGATCGAGAGCTTCCAGCAGCGCTGAAGCCGGGTCACCGCGGAAATCCGAATTTAGTTTGTCGATCTCATCGAGCAAAAAGACCGGGTTCATGCTGGCGGCTTTTTTCAGGCCTTTTATGATCTGGCCGGGATAGGAACCGATATAGGTGCGACGGTGGCCGCGGATTTCCGCTTCATCCTTGACCCCGCCCAGCGAAACGCGAACGAATTTGCGGTCCAGGGCCCGGGCGATGGATTTGGAGAGGGAACTCTTGCCCACCCCCGGTGGGCCGACAAAGCAGAGGATCTCTCCTTCCGATTTCTTAACCAGCAGCCGTACGGCCAGGTAGTCCAGTATCCGGTCCTTAACCTTGCGCAGTCCGTAATGGTCCTCGTCGAGAATCTGTGCCGCCAGCCGAATATCCTTGTTTTCCTTTTTGAATTTTTTCCAGGGAATAGCTAGCAGCCAGTCCAGATAATATCGTGAAACCGTGCCTTCGGCTGAAAACGGCGGCATGGCAGCCAAGCGTTCCAGCTCCTCGTTGGCCCTGATCCTGACGTACTCGGGCAACTGCGCCGCCGTGATCTTCTTTTTATATTCTTCGTAATCGGTTTCCTGGCCTTCCTCGCGCTTCAGCTTGGGTTCGATGTCCCGCTGGCTTCTGAGCTGCAGGACTTCCTTTTTCAATACGTTGTAAACCCGGACGCCGCGGGCATAGGTATTCAGTTCCTCCAGCAGCGCTTGCTTGATTTTCAGGGGAATGTTGATGATGGAGATAATGATGTCCGAGGCATTGGCCAACTGGCTGGGTCTGAGCCGGGTCATGATGCCTGGCAGGCGGACCCGTTTCAAATTGATATATTCTTCGAACAGGGCGATCAGGTTGCGCGAAAGTTCCAGCAGGTCTTTGCCGCTATCGGTGTGCTCCTCCAAAATGTCCAGCCGTACAAGGTGAAAATCGCTGTTGTCGGCATAACTGAGGACCTGTCCTCTTTTCAAGCCCTGAACGACGATACGGTAACTGCCGTTGTTCTGTTCGGCCGATTTTTCAATTTTGGCGACGGTTCCGATTTCGTACATTTCTTCGGGCAGTGGCGCTTCGGTGACCTGGTTTTTCTGAGCGGCCAGGAATATGTAACCGCCGTATGTGTTCAACGACGCTTTCAGGGCGTTGACCGATTTGTCGCGGCCCACCAGGATCGGCACGATGACGGTGGGGAAGGCCACCAGCTCCCGCAGGGGGATCAGCGGCAGAACCAGTTCCTTGGAATTCAGGCGATCCATTTTTTATCTTTGATGAAATCACCATCGATCAGCACTTTGCTGAGCTGGTCTTTTTTGGATGGGATTTCGAACATGAGATCAAGCATGATCTCTTCAAAAATGGCGCGCAGTCCCCTGGCGCCGACGCCGTGGGCGCTGGCTTGCTCGGTGATCTTTTCCAAAGCTTCTTTGGAGAATTCCAGATCCACCCCGTCCATCTTGAAGAGGGCCTTGAACTGCTTGGTGATGGCGTCCTTTGGTTCCAGCAGGATGCGGTACAGTTGTTCCTTGTCGAGCTCATTGAGAACGCCGACCACCGAGAAACGGCCGACCAGCTCGGGGATCAGGCCGAAGCGGATCAGGTCGTCGGTCTGTACCTGTTCGCAGATGTCGGAGCGGAAATGGCGGTTCTTTTCCTTGTTGGTGCTGAAACCGATCAGGTTTTTTTTCAGTCGCCGCGTAATGATCTTTTCCAGGCCAACGAAGGCGCCGCCGGCTATGAACAATATGTTCCTGGTATCGATCTTTAAAAATTCCTGATACGGGTGCTTGCGCCCGCCCAGGGGGGGGACATTGGCCACGGTGCCTTCGACGATCTTGAGCAGCGCCTGCTGCACGCCCTCGCCGGAGACGTCGCGGGTGATGGAGGGATTTTCACTTTTGCGCGAGATCTTGTCCAGCTCGTCGATATAAACGATGCCCTTTTCGGCCAGTTCCTTGTTCTCGCCTGCGGCCTGGTAGAGCTTCAACAGGATATTCTCAACATCTTCGCCTACATATCCGGCTTCGGTGAGAGTGGTGGCATCGGCCATGGCGAAGGGGACATCGAGGATCTTGGCCAGGGTTTCCGCCAGCAGTGTTTTGCCGGTGCCTGTCGGTCCGATCAACAGGACATTGCTCTTGCGGATATCCACCTTGGCCAGGTTCTGGTTGTGGCTGATCCGCTTGTAATGGTTGTAAACGGCCACGGCCAGCTTTTTCTTGGCCGAATCCTGGGAAATGATGTATTCATCGAGTTTGCCCTTGATCTCCATCGGAGTCAGCAGCTTGAATTTTTTTCCGCTGACCGGGGGCTTCGTGGTTTCGCCGCCGCTGAAGATCAGGTTGTAAGCGGTTTTGGTGCATTCGTCGCAAATGTATACCCCGGGGCCGGCGATCAGTTTCATGGAACGGGATTGGGGGATGCCGCAAAAACTGCAGCGGGCTTCTTTCTCTTCCTTCATTTGGATCCTTTTTTCTCCTTTTTGCGGTCGCTGATCACTGAATCGATGATCCCGTATTTCAGGGCTTCATCCGGAGACATGATGCAGTCCCTTTCTATGTCCTGGGCGATCTTTTCGCCTTTCTGGCCGGTGTGCAGCGACAGGATCTCGATGGTTTTTTCCTTTACTTTGCGGATCTCCTCGGCCTGGATCAGGATGTCGGTGGCCTGGCCTTCGAAACCGCCCAGGGGCTGATGGATGATGATTTTGGAATTGGGCAGGGCGAAGCGCTTGCCCTTGGTGCCGGCCGCGAGCAGAATGGCGGCCATGGAGGCAGCCTGGCCGATGCAGATGGTCACCACGTCGTTCTTGATGAAACGCATGGTGTCATATATGGCCATGCCTGAACTGATCACGCCACCGGGGGAATTGATGTAGATGGAGACATCTTTCTCCGCGTCCTCGGCCTCCAGGAAAAGCAGTTGGGCGATGGTGACGTTGGCCACGTTGTCGTCGATGGCCGAACCCAGAAAAATGACCGAGTCCTTAAGCAGCCGGGAATAAATATCGTAAGCCCTTTCGACATTTCCCGATTGTTCGATGACCATGGGAATAAGTGGCATGCTATACCTCTTTAATTTTAATTTTTTCCCTGATGAACGCGTTGATCTTGACGTTGAGCAGATGGTCCTTCAGTTCCGCCGCCTTTTTTTCTTCGCTGTAATATTTCCTGATCTCTTTTTCCGGAAGCGAGTGGTGTTGGGCCAGGTGGGCGTATTCCTTTTCCATATCCTGGCCGGTCACCTCGATATGATTCTGCCGGTGCACCTGTTCCAGGATCAGGGAGAGGCGGACCGCTTTTTCGGCCTGGGCGAAGATCATCTCCTTGAACTTGGCTTTTTCTCCCTCATCCTTGAAGTTCAAGGGCTGGCGGTTCTGGGAAAGCCGGCGCGCCACTTCCTGTTCCTGCAGTGAGCGTGGGACCGGAAATTGGCTTGTTTCCAGAAGTATTTCGTAAATGCCGTCCATGACTTTTTCGTCCTTCTGATGCTCTTGGCGGTGTTCGTATTCCTCTTTCAGCTTGCGTTTGAAATCTTCGGCGTTTTTCATGCCCAGGGATTTGAGAAAATTTTCATCCAGTTCCGGTTTTTTCAATTCAAAGATGGCTTTGATCTCGACCTGGTGTTCGATATTTTTGCCCGCCCAGGCCTTCTTAGGAGTATCGGCCGCATAGGACCGCTGGATGGTGAATTTTTCTTCGCTTTTTTTTCCCAGCAGTTCATCGTGCAATCCGGAGATTTCCGCCTCCTTTTCCTTGTTCATCATGAAATAGATTTCTTGGCGCGGCCATTTTCTCTTACCTGTCGTGTCTGCGGATTGCACCAGCAGCAGCACCAGGTCGTTTTCGGCGATAGCGCGGTCCTTGACCGGCAGTGATCTTTTGTTGGCTTCCAGGACCTTTTCGATCTGCTTGGTTTCGTCGAAAGCTTCCCCTTTCAAATCAGCGGCCGCAATTCTGACTTGCAGGGTCTCCAGGTCGGGAAGTGTGATTTCCGGGAGAGTCTCGACCGCGATATCGGCTTGAAAGTCCTCGCCTTCCGGATTGTCCATTTTTTCCACGTACGGTTCGCTGGCCGCCGCGATCTTGTCTTTTTCGATCTGGGCAAAGGCCAGTTTGCTGACGGCCTGTTGAATGACCTCTTCTTTCAAGGCCTGTTTGTATACTTTTTTCACCACATCCACCGGAACTTTTCCCTGGCGGAAACCGGGCATTTTTACTTTCTGGCTGTATTGCACGGCCAGGGCATCGATCTCGCGGGCGATATTCTCCTTGCTCATGGAGATTTTAAAACGCCGGATCAGGACATTTTCATCCTTGTCCTGGGCCGTCGGCTGCAAATCCCCCGTGTTGGCGGCTTCGGAATCGGACTTTGTTTCGGCAACCGCGTTTTTGTGATTCATGATGGTAACTCCTGAATGGTACAGTGTGAGGTGTGATCAAACTTTAGCAAAAAAGCGTTCTTTTGTCAAATGTCCAGAAAGGTGATGTCCTGGCGGATCTGTTCAACCAGGCCCTGGATTGAAGTGAATTCCTTTTCATCGCGGATCTTATCGATGAAAAAGAGGCGAATCCTTTTGCCGTAGACCGTACGCTGGAAACCGGGGATATGGGTTTCGATCTTCAGGGCAACCTCGGCCGCAGCATGGAACGTTGGAGCGAAACCGATATTGGTGAGCGAAACGAACCGGCGATTGCCGATCTCGACCCGGGTATGGAAAACGCCGCTGGGAAGAATCTGATTCTTGGTCGCGATGTTGAGGGTCGGGAAACCCATTGTTTTTCCTCTTCCCGCCCCTTTTTCCACGATACCGTCGATGTAATAGGGCTTTTCCAGCATGCGGTTGGCCTCGCGGATGGCTCCCGCGGCAAGTTTTTTGCGGATCAGGGAGCTGGCCACCCGGCAGCCGTCGATTTTTACAGGCGCGGATTGGATGATCTTGAAATGCGCTGTTGCCGCTTCCTGGTGCAGGTACGCCAGGTCACCTTCGCGGCTGCGGCCGAAGCGGAAATCCTCGCCGATGACCAGCATCTTCATGCGCAGTGTGTCCAAAAGGAAATCCCTGACAAAATCATGGGCTGGAAGACCTACTACTGAGCTGAAATCGATGAAAAAAAGATAGTCCGGCTGCTGGCGGCTCAAGGTTTCGCGACGCTGGCGATCGGTGCTGATCAGCTGGATGGGGTGGTTAAAATAAAGGCGGGGATGGGGATGAAAGGTGAGGACAACGGCAAGCAGTTTTTCGTACCGGGCGGTCTTATGCAATGTTTCGATGATCAATTTGTGGCCAGCATGAAATCCATCGAAATTGCCGATGGCCACAGCGCTGGGCCCGGGGAGTTTTTCCAGGCGGCTGCGGAATTTCATTGTTTAGTGTGCGGGCAGAGTCGATGAAAGATTGAGGCGGTAAAGCTGCGTCTTCAGCAGCATGTTTTTTTTGTGAAAAGGCCGCAGCGGCGTGAAAAAGGTAAACAGCAGCAAGAGGGCCAGCAGGATCAAGAACAATTGATTCAGGCGGCTGAGCTTTCGGGCATTTTCATGTTCCAGATCTTCGAAAACCTTCTTTTCCTGGATCTCCTGGATTTCGGTTTTCTCCTTCTTTTTCATCAGCCCCTTGTTGGCGAGGTTGAAAAGGTTTTTGTAGATCTTGTACTCGGTGAACAAGCCCAACTCGACTATGTCTTGGACCGTGTTTTTGCCGTTGATGTACTTGAGCAGATTGACTTCGGTCTCGGTCAGATAAAGGGTGTTGCTGTCCTTGGATTGCAGATCGTCGTCGTATTCTGAGATCATTGATATTTTTTTGTTGCCCAGAAAAACCGGCTCGAAGATGATGTCCTCGGAAGGGATGGCTTTTTTGATCAGCGGCCATTCATCGAGCATCTGCACCCCTTCCATGATCAGGTTGTCCACGGCGATGGGGCTGAGCAGGCGCAGCTCCTTGTCGACATAATCCAGCACTTTGAAATTGTATTCGCCTTTTTTCCAGTTGAACAGTGACAGCACGATCTGTGTGGCCTGGATCTTGAGCACTTCGGGAATGATCTTCTCGTCGATCAGACCCATGCCGATCAGGATCTCTCCGACCTTCTGATTGGTCCTTTTCTGTATGGACAAAGCCCTTTGCAACATCTCTTCGCTGATGATCTCTTGCTTAACGAAGACGTTGCCCACGCGCATCTCCAGCTTCTTGGGAAAGGCGTCGATGCCGATGATGAAGCCGTCTTCGAATATCAGGGTGATGAAGCCTTCCTGGCTATTGAAGGTCAGGATGCCGGTTTTTTTTTGCAGGGAGATCAGCTGCAGGATATCCGGGACTTTAAATTCTCTCAGGGTTCCTTTAAAAGCCATTGTGGTTCCCCTTCCATGCATAGGTATTGATGGCCAGGTACAAAACACTGGCTACGATCCCGATGATATTCAGGAACATGGGAATGGTGCCGAAAATGCTTTTGAAAGCCAGGGCGGTGAAAAGGAAAAAACCGGAAACATTGAAAAACAGTAGGAACAAGAAAGTGAATGCCCTGCTTTTATCTTCGAAGTTCAGGGAAAATCCGGGGATGATAAGGGAAACCAGAAGGATCAGGGACTTCTTCAGACGGAACTGTCGACTGATATCCTTCTCCATGAGGATTTTGGCATCCAGAAAGATGGGGTCCTTGATCAGAAACAGCTGGTAGCAGCCGTCGCACAAGGCGTGGGACTGTTCGATCGATAATTTCTTGATGATCCTGGCGCATTTGCTGCAAAATGTGCTTTGCCCCAGGGCAAGGGAAAATCTTTTCAACAGCATGATGTAAGCCGCCATGATCAGCATGGCCAGCAGCACCGGAAACTTTATAAATTCGATCGCAACGAGTTCCAAAAAATTCCAGACATGAAAATTCTGCCAGGAAAATTTCAGCAGTCTATCCCATAATATTTTTTCCGGGAGTTTGGTTTTCTGCAGGGCCGTGACCTTGTCCTTGAGGCCCTGGATCTGCGGGTAGCTTTTACTGTAAAGGAGGAACAGTTCCGGATCATTGTTTTTCAGCAGGGCCATGGTGAAATTTTTCAAAGTACTCTGGTTCTGGTTGTCCAGGCTCAGTGATTGGCGGTAATATTGGATGCTCTGGGGCACGTTTCCTTTTTCATAATAAATATTGCCGAGCAGGTTGAATTTGAGCGTGGAATTGTAATTGTTGCCCGTAGCCTGCAGGATGTCCAAGGCCTCATTTGTATGATTGCGGTTGTAATAGGCATAGGCCTGCATGATCTTTATCTCATTATCGAAGCGTTTGTAAGTGCTTTCCGGAAAAAGCTGCCCGGCATAAATCTTTTGTATGGTTTGAAATCCGGGAGTTTGCAAACTTTTTTCCAGGTATTGGCCGAGGCTGTGCAGGAAGGCCAAAACCAGGAGGATACCCAGGATGCGTTTGACATTGACCCGGTCGTCGTGATTGAAATAATCCCAGAGAAATCCGCAGAAAAGAAATGGATAGAATCCCCAGCCTCCCGTCAGGGCCAGGGGCCAAAGCAGAAACAGCAGCAATAGCAGGAGCTTGCTAATCTTGAAACGGGAATTGCCGCCCATGATGAAGTCATGGGCGGCAAGTTTAAAGTACTTGATGAACATGACGGTCGCGACCAGGTAAAAAAGGAGCAGGCCTGAAAAAAGCAGGATGTTAAAGAAGCTGTTTAACATGATGAATGAGCTGTTGAATCCACGTGTCAACAGTCCGAATTGCCGTCCGATGTAATTCAAATTCCACAGGAAATTTCCCCGGCGCCGGGAGATCTTTTCCAACTTGTTGTACATGGGCCAGGCGTCCTGGGGGGAAATGCTAAGGATCTTTTTGAAAAATGTTTCGGCAAGCGGGAAATCACCTTTTTGATAATAGCGGTCACCCAATTCCTCCAATTTGTTCATCAGTTCGATTTTTTCGGAATGGGGCAGAGTCTGGGCGTTCAGCTTGTCCAGGTTTTTCTTCACTTCGGCCAGGTGGCCGCCGGAGTCGTAAAAATAGATTTTTTTCAGATCGCCCCAGGGGTTGGTCACCGCTGGCGACAGTGAGGCCAGCAGGGCCAGGAGGATCAGGGACATGATTGTTTTTTTAGCCATTTTACGCCCGTGTTTTTTTTAAGAAAATTTTTTGCATATTTTCTAAAACATCGCTTAAAAAAGCGACCTCATCAGGGAGCAAGTTGCCGCTGGTCTTGAGTTGCAACTCAATAAGCAGATCGATGAAGAATTCTGCCCCGGCTGCATCGAGAGTGGCTTGTCCGTTCAAGGGATCTGGGATTTCTCCCAAACGGATCATGCCCTGGGTGGCCAGAAGAATGGCTATGGTGCGGATGTCCTTTTTTTCCGGATACGTCTTACCTTTTCCCATCCTGATAACTATACCATAAGCATGGCGCTTCTTCAAACGTCAATACGCGGCCGGCAGAAAAAAAAATTACCGCCCTGTTGCCAGCGCTTGCGCTTGCTGTGGATTCCCGTTATGATGTCATTTGCATCGACCCTCCCGGAGAAAAATGATATGAAAGAATTCAGCCGGCTGGTCAGTATCATGAAGAAGCTTCGCCATCCGCGCCGCGGCTGTCCCTGGGACCTGAAGCAGACCCCCGCTTCATTGAAGGAATTCGTTCTGGAAGAAGCCCACGAATTGATCGAAGCCATTGACAGCGGTGATGCCGAAGCGATCAAGGAAGAGTTGGGTGACTTGCTGCTGCAGGTCGTTTTTCTTGCCCGGCTGGCCGAGGAAGATAACAAATTCTCCATCCGCGAAGTGATCGCGACCATATCGGAGAAACTAGTCCGCCGCCATCCGCATATCTTCGGATCGGTAAAAGTCGACGGGGCCGATGAGGTCAAGGTCAACTGGGAAAAAATCAAGATCGCTGAAAAAAACAAACAAAGCGTCATTTCTGACTATCCGCCTGCCATGCCCTCATTGCTTCTGGCCAACCGTATCGCTTCCCAGGCCTCAGGCGTCGGCTTCGATTGGAACGATGCCGGCAAGGCATTTGCCAAAGTTGCCGAGGAAATGGAGGAATTGCGGGTGGAAATCAATGAAAACCGGCTTCATGAAGCCGAAAATGAGATCGGTGACCTGCTTTTTGCCGTGGCCAACGTGGCCCGGCTGCTGAAGATCAATCCCGAATTCGCCCTGGCGCGTACCAATAAAAAATTTACCGGCCGCTTTCGCCATATCGAAGTGGAATTGAAAAAACAGGGCAAGGATATCGGCAACGCTTCATTGGCAGAAATGGAAACGCTTTGGAACCAGGCCAAAGATAAATAATTCTTATTGTTCGATTTCGCCGAAGTCGTCGGCCGAAAGGGAATTGAACCAATTGTCGATCTTTTCCTCGCCGCTGAAAAAATTGCTGAAAACGTCAGCCATGACCGATGTTTCCAGCACCTGCTTGGAAACGTAAATTTTGGCCCTGTTTTTCAGAGCCAGGGCCACCGCATCGGATGGGCGGCAATCGATGATCCTCTGTTTGCCGTTATTTTCGATGACCAGTTCGGCGTAATAGGTATTTTGGACGATGTTGGTGATGATCACCTTGGCCAGTACGGCTTCCAGGTTGCACATGATGCTTTTCATCAGGTCATGGGTCATGGGGCGGGGAGAAGAGACGTTCTCCAGCTCCAGGGCAATGGCATTGGCTTCGTTCAAACCGATCCAGATGGGGATGATTTTTTTTTCGTTCAGGGGTTTGAGCACCATGACCGGGGATTTGGATATCTGATCCATGATCAGGCCGACTATATTCACTTCGACGAATTTTTCCATTTGCGCAACTTATATAATATCAAAACCGGGTTTTGTCAATTCCATAGACCGTAAAACGAACTTTAGTGACAAGTGACTAGAAATATGCGAGATCGGTGTACGGTATACGGTTGAAGGTAGACGGTAAACCGCAATTAGCAGGCGCAGCGACCATAGGTGAGATATGGCGTATAGTTAAAACGAATGATTTATCCCGGTTTAAATTCTTCCCGTGTACCGTCCACCGTCCACCTTGCACCGAGTCTTGTTCGATCAGTGCACGTAACTGGCGGCGTTGATGTCGATGGTGCAGCCGGTGGCGTGGTCGGCCAGGCCGCTGGCCAGGAAGGTGACCATGGGGGCGATGTCTTGCGGTTCGGTCAGCCTTTTCAGCGCAATATCCTTGAGCACCAGTTCCTCGCCGTGGATATCTATGAACTGCTGGGCCATTTTGGTGCGGGTGAAGCCGGGGGCGATGAGGAAGGCCTGGATGTTGTCCTTGCCGAAAGCCCGGGCCAGGGAGCGGGTCAGAGAGACCATGCCCCCCTTGGAAGCGGCGTAGGCCAGATAGGCGGCAATGTCGCCGCGAAAAGCGGCGCGCGATGCGATGTTGATGATGCGGCCGCCGCCCCGGTCCTGGAAGTGGCGTATCGCTTCCCGGCAGAGAATGCCGCAGGCGTCAAGGTTAACGGCCATGATCTTCCGCCAGTCAGCCAGCCAGCGATCGTCATCCAGGTCAAGCGGCGAATCAATGGTTAAACCGGCATTGTTGACCAGGATGTCCAGGCTGCCGAACGTGTTCAGCACCGTTGCGAACAATTGCTGGCTTTGGGCCGGGGACTCGAGGTCGGCCGCAAAAGGCTGGACCTGCCCGGGAAAGTCCCGGATTTCGATAGCGTGGCTGAAATGATGGGCAGCAACCCGGGCGCCGGCCCGGGCAAGTTCCATAGCGATGGCCTGGCCGATTCCCTGACTGGCTCCGGTGACCAGCGCCTTCTTACCGCTAAGATCGATCTTGAGCATGAGGCCTCCCTTTTTAATGGTCTTGAATCAAATCGAATTGGCTCCGAAAGGGGCTATGGTCTTTTGTTGACCACTGTGGCCCGGTCATCGCCGTTGACCTTCAGTTCTGCAAAGCGCACGCTGAAGTAGCCTTCCACTTTGAAGGGCAGGGAATAGCCTGCTTCCCTGTGCAAAATAAAAAAATCGCTGCCGTTGCCGCGCGGCAGCCGCCGGCAGCCGCTGGCATTGGGCGAAACAGGGAGTTCGATCTCCTCGATCCGGGTTGACATGTCCGGCCGGCGGTCCAGGTAATTTTTCAATGCCTCGGCCTCTTCGCGGCTGAATTGTTCATTGACGTATTCCTCGGGGAAAGCACGTTCTTTTTCGCTTAATTGGCCGTAGTCCAGGATCGCTGTTTCATAAGCTGCAAGCGGACTGCTTCGTTCCAGGAGGAACCAGGTGATCTTCACTTCCTCGTATTGCTTGCCGTCGTATAAAAAGTTTCGCACCAGGGAATGGACGCTGAAAATGCTGCTCACTGCTCCTCCTGTTTCCAGTTATAAAATAGCAAAGGGGAGATTAAATTGCAAGGGGAGGGGCGCGGTTGTCGCGCCCTTGCTTGCATGATCAGATTGCCCCATTAGGGGCGGGGTGACCCCACCCCTACAATGATCCTCATACCAGGTTTTCCAAATATCCGATCAGCAGGCGCACGATGAAGCCCATAGGGAGACTGTGTGCTCCATATGGACGAACCGCTAATTTCAATATGAACTTTGTAAAATTAACAAACGTATAATATTTGGCGAAAAATTATTCGAAAAAATTCGTCCGAAAGGAAAATAAAAAGATGGATTTGATTAAAAGTAAGATCGAGCATAAAGTTCTTGAAAAAGAAGGGTATGCGATTCACTATTTTGTAAGTGGCGATAAAAGTAAAGAAACTATTATTTTCCTGCATCCTGCCTTTGCCGACCACTGGTGTTTCGCTAAACAAATCGATTTCTTCTCACGAAATTATCAGGTTATAACGGTGGATTTGTTGGGGCACGGCTTGTCGCAAGTCGGAAAAGCAAAAGCTAAAATAGATTCATCTGCAGAGCATATCGAAGAAATATTGAAAATCGAAGAAAGAAAAAATGCTCATATTGTTGGAGTTTCCATGGGTTCATTGCTTGCGCAATATTTTGCCTTGAAACATCCCGAAAGAGTTTTGTCGTTGACGGTATTGGGAGGATACAACATCAATAAAGAAAATAAAGAACTTGCCAAAGCGCAACGAAAAGAGATCTTTAAATGGTTGTTTAAAATGATTTTTTCAATGGATGCATTCCGGAAATATGTGGCCTCGGTTTCACTCATTGACAAAGCAGAGCAGGTTCGTTTTTTTGAAAGCGCAAGTTTGTTTACGCGAAGATCATTTGTCGTCATGTCTGGTTTGGGTAAAATAATTAGTCGAAGGGAAAATGGGCAACAGCCATTCCCGCTTTTGATTTTATCTGGAGAAAAAGATTTAGCCTTGGCATTGAAAACATCAGCGGAATGGCATAAAGAAATCAAAGGCAGTCGGTTTTATATAATAGAGAAAGCGGGGCATTGTGCGAACATGGACAACTCGGCGAAGTTTAATGAAATTTTACTTAACTTTGTTCGATTTGGAAATGCATGATATTTTTCGCATGTTTAGTGAAAAAAAATTAGTTTCGGTAACTTCAGTTACATATTGTCAATGGATTTGTCAGATTTGAGTTGAAGTAGGAATTCGTTGCATGGGGGCGGAGCACGCAATTCTCTTGATTCCATTTTGCGCCTCAAAATAGAGTTGATATACCCAA
>Ga0307378_10004544_pt1 | contig 19745 bp, 13 predicted proteins | sample UN1MG_FD_202238 | JGI IMG/M metagenome (GOLD analysis project Ga0307378, IMG submission 202238) | Soil microbial communities from Risofladan, Vaasa, Finland - UN-1 | ecosystem: Environmental > Terrestrial > Soil > Coastal area > Acid sulfate soil | place: Finland: Risofladan, Vaasa | collected... | reverse complement strand
CGTATACACGCAGGTCCTGACCCCTGAACCCCGAACCCTGACCACTGGACTCTCGGTTCGGTCTGAGGCCCCGCCTCGCTAGTGTCTCTTCTCCTTAAGCGCCAGCGCCGCCGTGGGGCAGGCGGCGACGCACTCCGCGGCGACTTTGGAGAGGGCCTCTTGGAGGGGGCGGTTGAAGGGGACGCCTACGCGGACGTCGAACCCGCGGCCGATGAACGTCAGACCGAGCGGCTCCTGGGCCCGGGCGGCGATCTCGATGCACAGGCCGCAGGCGATGCACTTGCCCGGCTCGTAGATCACCTGGGAGTGCTGCGTGCTTTGATGGAACGGGGCTCGCTCGCCGCCGTACCGCTTGGGGTCGGCCCCGCACCGCTCGGCGTATTGCCTCAGCTTGCAGGTGGTCAGGGCGCGGCAGTCGCAGTGCAGGCAGCGGCCGGCTTGCCGGGCGGCCTCGGCGTGAGCGAAACCTTGGCGGCCCTCAGGTTGGCTCCGAGACGCCTCGCTTGCGTCCGCCATGAACTCGGACAGTTCGACGTCGCTTAGGCGTCCGATCCGGGAGGAGAATCGCTTCTCGGGCCCACTCACGGGCCGGCCGGCCAGGTGCTGGTCGATCGACACGGCCACCTCCTTGCCGTCGGCCACGCTGCGGATGACCAGGCCCTTGGTGCGGATGGCGTTACCCGCCGCGAAGACGCCCGGCACGCTCGTCTCGTAGGTCTCCCGGTTGATTTCCACGCCCCGCGTGCCGGCCTGGAGCCCCCATCGCTCGAGCGTCTCCTTCTTCGTGGCCCCGCAGGCGACGAGCACCGCATCGAACTGCCGGGCGAGGTGTTCGAGCGAGGGATCGTCGCCGGCGGGCGTGCTCGGGCGGACCTCGGTCCCGAGTCGCGTGACCAGGGCGATCTCGCCGTCGAGCACGTCGCGCGGCAGCTCGTCCTCGGCCGTCTCGTGCCGGAGCCGCCCGCCCAAGGCGGGCTGGTCGTCGAAAACCGTGACGGCGTGTCCGTCTCGCAGCAGGTAGTACGCGGCGGCCAGCCCGGTCGGCCCCCCGCCGATGATCGCCACGCGCTTTCCGGTGGACGGCTTGCACTCGGGCAGATAGGGATCGTCGGAGGCCAGGTCGACGTCGGCCACGTAGCGCTTGAGGAGGCAGATTGCCACGGCCCCGTCGGCGGGCGCCCGGCGGCAGGCCTTCTCGCACGGCGCGGGGCAGATGCGGCCCAGGACGGCCGGCAGCGCGATGTCGCGCTTCACCGTCTCGATCGCGCCCCGCAGGTCCTCCCCGGCGATCTGGCGGAGCATGAGCGGGACGTTCATGTGGGCCGGGCAGCCGAAATCGCAGGGGGCAAAGCAATCGCCCACGTGGTCGCTCAAGAGCAGCTCCAGGGAGGTGCGACGCACGTCGTGCACTTCCGGCGTCTCGCTCTCGATCTGCATCCCGTCGACGGCCCGCGTCGCGCACGACGGGACCAGCCGGTTGGAACCGAGCACCTTGACCGTGCACGCCAGACACGACGTCGACGGCTCGTATCCTTCGAGAAAACAGAGCGCGGGGACGTCGATCCCCAGCTTGCGCGCCGCGTCGAGGATCGTCGCGCCTTGGGCGACCTCGACTTCGTGTCCGTCAATGGAGATCTTGGGCATGGCTTGAGAAGGTCGATGCAAACCGGCTCGTGCGGAGCGAAACTAAAAAAGCTCACGAAGCCGCTTGCGGCTTCGCAAACCCATCATCATCAATCATCATTCCACAATCACCGCCCCCGTCGGGCAGACCACGCGGCACGTGTCGCAGCGGGTGCAGATCTCGTCCTTGATCTGGTGTTTTTGATACGGCGTCATCGGGATCGCCTCGACGGGGCAGTGCTGGGCGCAGAGCGTGCAGCCGATGCAGTCGTCGGTAATCCGGTAGTGGATCAGGTCCTTGCACTTGCCGGCCGGACAGCGACCGTCCAAATGCGCCTCGTATTCGTGGCGGAAGTAGCGGAGCGTAGAAAGCACCGGATTGGGCGCCGTCTTTCCCAGCCCGCAAATGCTGCCCGCGCTCACGGTGCGGGCCAGACGATCGAGCTCTTCCAGGTCGCCCTTCTTTCCCCGGCCGGTGCAGATGCGGTCCATGATGTCGAGCATTCGCCGGGTGCCGACGCGGCAGAGGGTGCACTTGCCGCAGGACTGGTCCTGGGTGAAGCGGAGGAAGTAGCGGGCGATGTCGACCATGCAGTCCGACTCGTCGAGCACGACCAGGCCGCCGGAGCCCATGATCGCCCCGGCTTGGGTCAGGGCCTCGAAGTCGACCGGCGTGTCGGCCAGCTCGGCGGGCACGCATCCGCCCGACGGCCCGCCCACCTGCACCGCTTTGAACGCCTTCGCGCCGGCCACCCCGCCGCCGATCTCGTCGACGATCTGGCGGAGGGTGATTCCCATCGGCACCTCGATCAGGCCGCCGCGGACGATCTTGCCCGCCAACGCGAAGACCTTCGTGCCCTTGCTTTTCTCGGTTCCCAGGCGAGCGAACGCCTCGGCGCCGTTGCGGAAGATCCAGGGCAACAGGGCGTAGCTTTCGACGTTGTTGACCAGGGTGGGCTTGCCGTGGAGTCCCTGCACGGCGGGGTAGGGAGGGCGCAGCCGGGGCATGCCGCGCTTGCCTTCCAGCGAAGCCAATAGCGCCGTCTCCTCGCCGCAGACGAACGCCCCGGCCCCCTCCTTGACGGACAGCCGCAGCCGGAAGTCGCTCCCCATCACGGAATCGCCCAGCATCCCTCGCTCCGTGCAGCGATCCAATGCCTCTCGGATCCGCCGGACGGCCAGCGGGTATTCCGCCCGAATGTAGAAGAAACCCTCGTGGGCCCCGACGGCCCGGGCGGCGATGGCCACGCCCTCGATGATCCGATAGGGGAACGACTCCAGAAGCATCCGGTCCATGAACGCGCCGGGGTCGCCCTCGTCGCCGTTGCAGATGATGTATTTCTGGTCGCCCGGGGCAGCTCGCACCTTCGCCCACTTGATGCCCGTGGGGAAGCCGGCCCCGCCGCGCCCACGCATCCCGCTGGCCTTGACTTCGGCGATCACGGCGTCCGGCGCAAGCTCGGTGACGCAACGCTCGAGCGACTGAAAGCCGTGGTGGCGGAGGTATTCGTCCAGGTCGGTCGGGTCGATCTGGCCGCAATACTCCGTGGCGACGCGCTCTTGCCTGCCGAGGAAGGCACAGACCGGGCCGTCGCGGACGTCGATCGAGTGGCGGGTGATCGGATCGCCGACCTCGTCGGTCAGCAGCCTGTCCAACAGCCGGGAGACGGTGTGCCCGACCCGGCGCGCGACCCCCTTGGGCCGGAAGTGCTTGAGGACGACGGAACGCGCGTCCTCCGCGTTCATCTTGGCGAACAGGTGCGACGGCCCCTCGCGCGGCACGATCTCCACCAGCGGCGTCTGATGGCACATGCCCACGCAGCCCACCCGCTTCACCACGGCCGGCGCGCCGGTCTCGGCCAGCACGGACCCGATCGCCTCGTACACCCGGCCGCTGCCTTGCGCGACGCAACAGGAGCCCAGGCCGATGCGGATCTCGCCCGCCTCGTCGGTTGACCTGGACGGCGGCGGCGGGCCTTTGCGTGGTCCGTCCTTGGCCTTGTGGAGGAAATCGGCGAGCACCTCGGGGACCTGGGCGGGCGTGAGCCGGCCGTAGGTCACCTCGTCGATCTGGATCACCGGCGCCAGCGTGCAGCAGCCCAGGCACGCGATCTTCTGCACGGTGAACAGGCCGTCGCCGTCCGTGTCTTCTCCGTTGGTGAGACCCAGGTTTCGCTCCAGCGCCTCCTGGATCAGGCCGGCCCCCTTCACGTGGCACGCCGTCCCGTGGCACACGCTGATCATGTGCTCTCCCACGGGCCGGTGCCGGAACTGCGTGTAGAACGTCGACACCCCGGTGACGTCCGCCGGCGTGATCTCGGTCAGCTCGCAAACGCGCCGAAGCGCCTCCTGCGGCAGGTAGCGGTAGTGCTCCTGGATCGCCTGGAGGACGGGGATCACGGTCTCGCGCCCGCGGCCCCAATCCTCCACCGTCCGGTCAACGAAGCTCAGATCAAGGTCGCTGGTCAAGTCAGACTTCATCGTGGTCTCATCAACGTCTTGCTGCCGGACGTGGCTCTTCTGTTACGATCCAAGGTACTGCCGGCGATACCGAGATAGAATCAGCGAGGTCGCCATATCAGGGCGCCATGCGCGGCATGTGCCAGCCCGCCTCAAGACACCCGCACGCTGAAGCCGATCGCTGCGCCGATCGCCTCGGCGTAGCGGTAGAGGGTATCTACGGTCGGATTGACGTAGACGCCGTTTTCCAGCCGGCTCACGGCCGCGCGGTCCATTCCGGAGCGCTCCGCGACGTCCGCCAGACTAAGCCCCTGACGCTCGCGGTGCTTCTTCAACGCCGCCAGCATCACCCGGAGGTCCAAGTACTCGCCGTGGGAGACGACTTCCGAAGCGTCTCCGCTGGCCAGCAGGTCCTCCAGGCCGGGGCGCTCGCGCCCGAACCGCTCCCGAATCTCCTCCAACCGCCGCTGCTCCTCCGGCGTGCGCTGGGTCTTCCGATGGTTCCGCTTCGCACTCATGTTCTTCTCTCCTTCCAGCGTTCGGGTGCCGGATAGGCCGTCACCGGATAGATGACGGGCGGGTCCTCGTCGACCAGTTCCCAAACCACGGCCAGGTATCGCCCCGCGGCCGTCCATCCAAACGTAATCGGCCGGCCGCTCGACGCGCTGTGGACCGTTCGGCTCTGCCGGTCGTTCAGGATTTCCTCCACTTCCTCGGGCGTCACGTCGTGCTCGGCGATGTGCTGGACATTTCCTTGTGGATCGTCCTCCAGATCCCAAATGACCTCAATCATCGCCGATTCCTTTGGGTGTTGTAGTATTTTACAACACCTTCGAGTGCTGTCAAGGGAAGCGGAAACGGCCGTCCTTCTCGTCGCTTCGTCATTCGGTTCAGAACATCAGTGCACCAATGGGTGCCTCTACCCTTCTGACATCGCCGCATCGTTACGACGCTTCGCGTCGTAACGCACTCCCTGGATGGTTCGCCTCCGCCCATGGCCCGACGCCACGGGCCGACAAACCGCCGCTACTTGCCAATGCAAAATAGGTGCTCCTTCCCGCGGATGTAGATCCGCCCATCCTGGAACGCGGGGCAGGTGACGCATCCCTCTCCCAGGTCGGTCTCCGCGATCACCTGGACCTTTTCCTCCTCCCGACTCGGCTGGACAACCCACCCCTTGCCCTCGTCGCTGAACAAGTAGACCCGGCCGCCGGCCCAACTGGGCGACGAAGTGAACGTGGCGTCGAAGTCCTTCTCCCACAACAGCTTGCCCGTCTTCGAGTCGTAGCCCGTCAGCGCACCCCAGGTGGCCACGAGGAACAGGTACTCGGCGGTGAGCAGCGGGCTGCACATGTCGGGCAGGCCGTCCTCGGCGGTCCAGAGGATGCGGTCGGTGCCGGTCACGTTCCCCTGGCCGTCGGCACGGATGGCCGTCCACTCGCTGTACTCGTTGCCCACGTGCACCACGCCGTCGATGAATACCGGCGAAGGGCCGCAGTCGGCGCTCAGGCACTCCGCCCGCCAGATCTCCGTGCCGTCGGCCGGATTGTACGCAATCACCCAGGGATCGGCGCAAGTGATCAACTGGTCGCGACCGTCGTAGGTCATCACGACGGGGGACGTCCAGGAATTCGGCACGGGGCGAGGCACCTCGTAGACGGTCTCGCCGGTCATCGCGTCGAGGGCCACGAGCTTCGATTTCCCGTCCTTGGCCGTGCCTCCCTGGTCGAATTGGATCAACAGCAGATTGCGGTACAGCACCGGCGTGGAGGCGTGGCCGTAGGAGTTTTCCGGCATGCCCAGGCTCCGCGCCCAAACGAGGTTCCCGCCGAAGTCGTAGCCGGCCACGTCGCCGTTGGCAAACATGGCGAAGACCCAGCGGCCGTTGGTCGTGACGGTGGGCGCGGCGTAGCCGGTCGCGTCGTCGACCTCGGGCGGCTCTTCCGTGCTCTCCGGGGTGCCGGGCACGGCCTGCCGCCAGCGGAGCCGGCCGGTGTCGGCATGGAAGCAGAACACCTCGCGGCGCTCTTCATCGGCCCCGGACAGAAAGACGAAATCGCCCACCACCACCGGCGAGTTGTTACCCGGCAGCGGGACCGGGACCTTCCACAGGATGTTCTCGCCCGAGGCTGCGTCCCACGCCTCGGGGACGTTCTCCAGCGGCGAGACGCCCGATCCGCCCGGGCCCCGGAAACGGAGCCAGCCGGCCCGGATCTCGTCGCCGGACGGGTAAAAGGGCTTATCCGGCGGCTCGGGCGGACCGGTCGGTTGCGCGGCGGTTTCCGCTCCGGGAGAAGCGGACGCCGGACTCTCGCCGGGCTCCGCGGCCGGCGCCGGCTGGCCACCCGGCGACACTTCACCGGTCGCGTCCGGGCCCAACAACGACGCCAATTGGGCCGCGTCCTGTGGCAAATCGCTGCGGTAACTGATCGAGAGCGCGCCCAGCGTACCCACCAGGAGCAATGCCAGGACGCCCACGGCCCATCGGGCGACCTGCATGTTGGGCGTTTCCACGTCCACGGCAGTCGCCTGCGGCTCGGGCGCGGGCAGCTTCCTCCGCAAGGTGCCGGCCGACTTGGCCGCGATCAGGAAGACTATCACCCCGCCGAGCAGAAGCCAGGTCCCCACGGTGGCAAATCGGCGCTGGCGGAAATACTCCGCGCGCAAGTGGAGATCGAGCTCGCGAAACTGCGTCTTCAGCTCTTCGTTGTCCGGCTGGAGGGCCACGGCCGCCTTCAAGGCCTGGTAGGCCCGATCTTCCGACGGGTCCTTCGCCCCGCGTCGAACGTACTCGGCCACCAACAGGGCGCAGACCACGATGCAAAACACCCCGACCACCGCCGCGGCTCGGACGGCGAGCAGGAATGAGGAATGAGGAATGAGGAGTGAGGAGTGACCCGACAAGGCAGCCTCACGGATTGATGATCGCGCATTCATGGTTGAGGATTCGTCATTCATCATTCATCATTCCTCGTTCAGCATTCTGAATCAAGCCGAGGCGCGCCTGCTCGCCGGGGCAGTACCAGAAGCATCGGCCGCAGGAGACGCAGCTTCCCCGGTCGGGCACGTACTCCTCGCGCCGCCGCCGGATCGACAGATGCACCAGCTTCCCCCCCACGACCAGCCCGATCCACAGGCCCAGCCACGTGCCGGCCGTGGCGAACAGCCCGCCGCGCTCGATCGCCGCCTGATAGAGATCCACCACGGGCCGGCCGCTCTCGTAGAACGCGTCGCTGGCGTCGGTCGTGCCCTCGGCCTCGCCCGTCCGCTCCAACCGCACTCGCTCCGCCAGCCGGACCGTGGGGTCCATCTGCGCGAAGGGCGGGCCCAAAAACCTTCCCAGCCATGCTCCCACGGCGACCAGCACGGGGACGAGCACCAGGAGCAGGGCAAGACGCCGCCTCCCCCGCCTTCGCTCGGCGACCGACTGGTCGACCGTCGGCTCGCGGATCGCCCCGTACGGACAGGCATCTTCACACAGGCCGCACTTGATGCACTCCTCCGGCGGGATCCTCACGTGCCACTTCGACAGCCGCGAAAGCCACCGGAGCACGACGCCGTACGGGCAGAGGTACCGGCAGTACGGTCGCCCCACGAACACGCCGACCAGCAGGAACGAGCCGCCCAGGACCAGCATGTTCACGCCGCCCGAGAGCCGGAAGAAGCCCACGAACGGATCGTACTCGCAGATCACGAAGGCCGTGCCCGTCGCCGCGAAGACCACCGCCAGGCCCAGGTAGACGTAGGCCAAAAGGCCCAGCGCGTGCTCCAGCCACGTCGGCACCTTGACCGGGCGCACAGCCACCAGCTCCTGAACGGCCCCCAGCGGACAGACCGCCGCGCAGAACGTCCGCCCGAAAAACAGCGTGGACACCAAGGGCAGTGCGAACAGCGCGAGAATCGGCCACGAGACCGCGTACGTCGAATCGAAAGCCGCGAGCGTCACGTTCTGGAGGGAGCCGATCGCGCAGACGCAGCCTTCGCGCCGGAAGCCGAACCAGAACAGCGAGAATACGGCCAGCGCAAGAAGCCCGCGCCGCGATCGCCGCACGACGCCCAAGTAGCCGGCCAAGGCAAGCGCTGCGGCCAACACGGCCACGTCCACGTATTCCAGCCGGCCGGACCGCGGCTCGGGGAATTCCGCGGTGGGAACCGGGTGGCCGGGCACTTCCGGCCGGGCAATGAAGTCCTGCGCCCACGCCGTCGAGCCCGCGGCGAGCAGCACGAGCGGCACGACCGGGGGCAACCATGCCCACGCGCCGCGCCGCGCCGTACGGGGTCGTCCGTCGGTCGGCGGAAAGCGCCGCGCGGGATCGGCCGGTGCGTCAAGAGGCTTCGTCATGCGTCGTGGGCCTTCCCTTGCAACGTCCCGCGGGCCTTCGACTTGAGCAGGTAGGGATCACCGGCGGGCACACGGCGGAACGCCTGCGTCGGGCAGGCGATCGCGATCGAGCACTGGTTGCAGTTCACGCACAGGTCGTGGCGGACCTGCAAGTAGAGCGATCCGTTCATCATCGCGCAGCCCTTGACGCACTTGCCGCAGCCGATGCACTGGGGCTCGTCGATGTGGTACTCGAACCGCCCGACGCCGCCCTCCTCCGTCACCAGCTCGCGGAGGATCGCCCCGGTCGGGCAGAGCTGGTTTTCGGCCGCCGTGTCGAGACGGAGGTGATTGAGATCGAAGTACCCGGTGCACAGATCGCACATCCCGCACATCGCGTAGCACTGAACCGCCTTCACCGCGGAGACGTCCAGCACGCAGTGGGTCGCGCAGTTGCCGCAGGCCATGCACTCGTCCGGGTCGATCTGCCAGACGTACTCGTCCCGGCGACCCCCGCGGGTTCCCATGAAGCCGGCCGCCCCGCCCAGCGCGATTGCCCCGGCCACGCGCACGCCGTCGCGCAGGAATCTGCGGCGGTCGGTTTGCCCATCCGAATCGGCCATCAAACGCTACCTCTCCATCACTTCCTTGGGATCGGCCGGAAAACAACTTCCCGACTTCAGTAGCAGGCACACGCCGTGTGCCGTCCGCTGCTTACGGCACACGGCGTGTGCCTGCTACTCCGCAAATGCGGGAGTTATTCTTCGGGCGATCCTTAGCTGACAAAGCCTGGCGTAACCTACACGCGTCGAGCCCCGGGCACTCACGACAGCACGCCGACCGCGAACACGGCCCGTCGGCCGAAGCGCCGGCTCCTCGCACCAGCAACACGGCCGACAAGCCCGTCAAGGCCCCCAGGACCGCGTACCGCGCCCAACGGCGGAATACCTCGCGGCGGCTCGGCTCGGTTTCAGTTCGATTCGGCATCGCTCTGCTCCAAAACGCTCGTCTCCGAAGCGGGGGCCTTGCGCTCGAAGGCCCGTACGCTCGCCCGGGCGGGATCGAGGATCAGGACCCGGCCCCGGCCGTCGGCGGCTACGTCGACGGCTTTCAACTCGTGATCGAACCGGCTTTCGGTTCGCGGCGCAGTGTTCGGCCCCTTCGCCGCGTCCAACTGCTCGGGGCCCGCCACCACGCAGTCGAACTGGCCGTCGGCCGTGTAGACCTTCACCCGCAAAAGGCCCTTCTCGGCGGTGACGAACGAGCCGTCGGCCAGGAGGGCGAAATGGGCCGGATTGCAGCAGCCGAAGAAGCCTTCCACCCCCACCGAAGTCTCGCCCCAGTACAGGTCCAGGCGACCCTCGAACGAGTACGCCTCCAGGCGCCGTGCGCCCGGATTCACCACCCAGAGCACGTCGTCGCCAACGGCCACGTCGAAAAACGGGCTGGGAATCACGAAGCCCGGGATGCCTCGCGCCGGGTCGCGCTCGCCGATCCGTCCCAGCAGCTCTCCGGAGGTGTTGTAGCGGAGCACGATCCGGCCCGCGCAGTTGGCCACGAACACGTCGCCCTTGGCCAGGGCAATGCCGGTCAGCCGCACCTTCTCGCCGGGGACGTCCCACTTGGCGGCGGGCTTGCCCTCGGCGTCGAGCACCTCGACGCTCCGGCCCACGCCCGCGTAGATCCGGCCCGGAAAGGCGTGCTCGGCGCCGCCCACGGCGACACACGCCGGCTCGCCTCCCAGCGCGATCTTCGTCCGCAGCGTGCCCGAGCCGTCGAACACGTGAATCGCCGCGTCGCCGGCCACGTAGACCCGGTCCTCGGGGCCGACGGCCACGGCCCGGGCTTCCTGCATCTGCGTCGGTATCTGGGCGGTCTCTCGGAAGTGGACGAGCGCCGGGTCGATCTTCTCGTGCTCGCCGATGCCGTAGTCGAACCGATCGGCGAGCCCGCTCCCCCGGTCGCCCGTGCGGTCGGTCCGCACCAGCGCAACGGCCCCCACGCCGATCGCGGCGAGCACAATCGCCACGATCCACCAGGTCGCCCCGATGACGGCGGGTCGGTCGCTCATGTTGGTCTCTGGTCAGTTTCCGTGTGCCACTGCTTCGCAGAAGCAGTGCCCGAAGGGCGGCAACACTGCTTGCAGGCAAGCAGTGGCACACCGCTCACAAGTCACGTAGTCAATCTACTTCTGAGATACGTCGAGGCAGGCCATTCGGGTCACGTCGCGAAGGATGAGTCTTCCGCTCACCATCGCCATGGGCCCCCAGGCATCGTGTCCATCTTCAAACACCTGGAACTTGCCCAGCGGCCGGTAGCCGGCCGGCGCGGCTTCGGCCATGGTGAGCAGGCCCTCGCTGTCCATCACGTAGACGAGGCCGTCGGCGATCAGGTAGGGCCCTCGCTCGAACTTGTCCCGGCCGCTGTTCCACAGCTCGCTGCCCTCCAGGTCGAGGCAGGCAAGCTGCTTCCCGCCCGGATTGGTGCGAACGCCGTAAATATGCCCGTCGTACAGGATCGGCGTCTGCTGCTCCGACTCGAACCGCTTCGGCTTGAGCCGGAACAACGTCTGCGGGACGATCCGGCCGCCTTGCTCTTCCAGCTCGAGCATCAGGCTGCCGGCGTTGTAGCCGCCCGAGAAGAAGACGCGTCCGTCGCCCACGACGACCGGCGAGGGGCAGGTGGCCATCTTCCCCACCCACTCGGTCGTCTCCCACAGCACCGCCCCGTCCTCGGCCGAGATGCCGGCCACGCCCTGCGAGCCGCAGTAGACGTACGTCCGCCGTCCGCCGAGATCCATGGGCACGATCGAGGCGTGGGTCATCTCCCAGTTGTGCAGCTTGGGGCTCTCCCACACCACCTCGCCCGTGCGATAGTCGACCGCCACCATGAACGCCTTGCCCGACGGGGCCAGGATCACGCGCCCGGCGTCCACCAGCGGGCACTGGCCCGCGTGCCACTGGGGCACGGTCGTGCCGTAGCGGCCGACCATGTCCAGAAGCCAGTGGCACCGGCCGGTTTCCGCGTCCCAGCAGGCGACGTGGCACCGGGGGCCGATCGAGATCACGTAGCCATCGGCCACCGCGGGCACGGTCCGCGACATCCCGTGGCTCTCCATCACCACGACCGGGTAGCCGTTGCGCCAGATCTCCTCCCCGTCGTCCAAGGAGAGGCAGCGCATCGTGTCGGCCTGGCTTTCCGGGTCGTAGTCCAGCACGTACACGCGGCCGCCCCAGACCACCGCGCCCGCGTGCCCGGGCCCCAGCTCAACGGTCCACAACACCTCCGGGCCGCCGTCGGGCCATTGCCGAGCCAACGGGACACTCTCGTGGCAGACGCCGTCCCGCTCCGGTCCCCGGAACCACGGCCACGCACCCGGCGCGTCGGACGGCTTGCCGTCGGAAGCGATCGGCTCGCCCACTTTGGGCGGGGGCAACGCCTCAACCGACCCCGCCCCTTGCTCCCGATCCAGGCCGGGCACCCGCGCGTACAGCCCGTCCACCGTGCCCGTGTTCACCCAAAGGGCCACGAGCATGGTCGCCAAGAGGGCCAAGCCGGCAGGGAGAACAGTGCTCAGAGGGGGTCGTCTCATCCTCTTCAATTTATCGGAAACCTGGCCCCATGCCAACGCGCAACCGGCCGAGGAGGCCCTCGCCGAACGCGACTCCCGCGGTCCCCCCAAACACAAGTCCACCGCTGAACAACCCTAACGTGGGGCACGTTTCCAGCGTGCCGGGATGGAGATACCTGGAAAACGGGACCAGGAAACCTGTTGACTCGCGAGGGGCAATTGGAGGAAGCTCATGGGTAGCCGTTCACGGCCGGCAAAGTAGCAGGCACCACGCCGTGTGCCGTCCGCGCGGCGACCAGTACGGCGCAGATTAGCTCGGACGCGTCGTTGGTCTGACTTGAACATGAGATCCGCTGACGGCACACGCCGTGTGCCTGCTACTTTCATCGAACGCCGTGAACGGTTACGCTCATAGAAAGCCGGGCACATGGCAGGTTGGCGGTCCGCACCGGCGGCCGCCTTGGAAATCCGTCGTTCTCCCGAGGACACTTCGTGCCGATGTGGAAGACCGCCCTCGCTCTTGTGACCGCCGTGTGCGTGCCGGGTGTGCTCGCCGCGGACGAGCGCACCTGGACCGACGGCACGGGCCAGCACCAGGTCGAGGCCGAATACATCGCGGCCCAGGCCGACAAGGTTTGGCTCCGTCGCGCGTCGGACGACAAGGTGTTCGAGCTGCGGCTCGCCGAGCTGTGCCAAGCGGATCAGGACCACGTCCAGAAGCTGCTTCGGGAGAAGGAGGACGAGCAGGAGGCACGGCGACCGGACCACGCCGAGAGAATCCAGTACGGCCTCCCTCGGCAACTAGGCACTTTGGCCAACCGGGCCATCGACGAAAGCAGCGGCCTGGCCTGCTCGCGACGCAAGCCGGGCCTGTTCTGGACCCACAACGACTCCGGCGGGGAAGCCCGGGTCCACCTGCTCGACTCCAAGGGCCGAGACCTCGGCTCCTGCTTGCTCTCGGGCGTCAGGGCGTGGGACTGGGAGGACATGGCCTCCTTCACCTGGCAGGGCAGGCACTACTTGCTCCTGGGCGACGTGGGCAACAACGGCCTGGCCGCCCCGGTCCAGATCCTCCACCTGATCGAGGAGCCGCCGATCGACCCGCAGCACGGAGTCACGGTTCGGGAAGTCCCGGTCGTCCAGACGATTCAGTACTCCTATGAAGACGATCACCGCAATTGCGAAGCCGTGGCCGTGGACCCGACCGACAGGACGATCCTCCTGGCCGCCAAGCACTTCGAGTGCGCCATCTACGCTCTCGATTGGCCGAACAGCGACCCCGAGACCGTCTTCGTCGCCCGACGGATTGCCACGTCGAAGGTCCCCCTGGTCACGGCCATGGACGTTTCACCCGACGGCCGCCGCGCCGTCCTGGCCACCTATTGGAACGCCTACGAGTTCGAGCGCAAGGAGAACGAGGACTGGGCCGCCGCCTTCTCCCGCGAGCCCCGGGAGATCCGGATGCCCCTGCGGATCCAGGGCGAATCCATCTGCTACGGCCCCGACGGCAGGACGATCTACCTGACCAGCGAAAAGGTCCCCACGCCGCTCTGGGAAGTGCCGGTCGTCGAAAAGCCGCAATGACCGGGCGGAACCCTTGAGATCTGACAACGCCATGGTTCGCTACTCGGGAGACTCGTCGATGAGAAAGGCATGGTTGTTCGCAGTGACCGCAGCGCTGGCGGCCGGCGCGGTGCTCGGGGGGAGTACGCCCTCGGCCTTGGCGATCAAGCCCTTCAGCGACCAGTTCAGGGCCAAGTACGTGAAGGAGAAACCGGCCAACGACAGGGAAAAGGCGCTCGCCGAAGCCGTAACCAAGGCGAAGTGCCTCGTGTGCCACGAAGGCAAGTCGAAGAAAAACCGAAACCCCTACGGCAAGCAACTGGCCGAGCTGCTCGACAAGAAGACCGACAAGGAGAACGTCGAGAAGATCCACAAAGCCATGGACAAGGTGGCGAAGATGAAATCCGACGCGAAGAAAAAGGATTCCCCCACGTTCGGCGAGCTGATTGCGGCCGGCAAGCTCCCCGGCGCCGAGCCGAAAGAGGAGAAGGAGGAAGAGAAGGCGCAGCCGTAGCCGGCGGACGCTTGCCCGGCGTGGAGCTGCCGTGGCCCTACGGCGGCTCGCTTCTGGGGGTAGAGGCCGCAGGTCGGCTCCGCAGCGGGCGCGATTGCCAAAGCCCGTCGCTGGACGACCGGCTTCTCTTCTGCGCCCCGGTTGCGGGGGCGCAATCCCGTCGCCCGAGCCCCCTCCTTGGAAGGGGACGCTCGGTTGCGACTCCGCGGATTCGGCTCATAATAGAACCGAAGTGGGGGCATGATGTCGCCGCCGTGGTAGCAACGTGAGGCGATGACCTACGGACCCACGTCGCCGGCCGACGCATCCGCTCCGCCTCCCCGGCCGGTTCAACCAGCGAAAGGAACGTGGTATGCAACACTCCAGACGACGTCTTGTGGCAATCGCGCTTCGGGCTATCATACTGGCGGCCGCCGGCCTGTCGACGTGGACGGGACCTTGTCTGGCCGACACCTGCTGTTCAGGGAGGAAGACGATGAGCATCGAGAAGACCGCGTTCGGCAAGATGCCCGACGGCACCCAAGTCGACCGCTACACCCTGGCCAACTCCCACGGCCTGACGATCAAGATCATCACCTACGGGGCCACGCTCACCGCCGTCGAAATGCCCGACCGGCACGGCAACCGCGGCGTGGTCACCCTCTACCTCGAATCCCTCGACGACTACCTGGCGGGCCACCCGTTCTTCGGATCGATCGCCGGGCGCTACGCCAACCGGATCGCCCGGGGCAAGTTCACGTTGGACGGCAACGAGCACACGCTGGCCACCAACGACGGCGAGAACCACCTGCACGGCGGCACGAAGGGTTTTGATAAGGCCGTCTGGAAGGCCAAGCCCGCCCAGGGCGACGGCTTCGTCGCCGTGACCTTCATCCTCGCAAGCCCCGACGGCGATGAAGGCTACCCCGGCACGCTCACCGCCTCGGCCACGTACACGCTGACCGACGACAACGAGCTCCGCATGGAGTACACGGCCACGACCGACAAGCCGACGGTCGTCAATCTCACCAACCACGCCTATTGGAACCTGGCCGGGGCCGGCTCCGGCGACGTCCTGGGGCACGAGCTGATGCTCAACGCCGGCCGGTACCTGCCCGTCGACAAGGGCCTGATCCCGCTCGGCCGGCTCGCCCCCGTCCAAGGCACGCCCATGGATTTCACCCACGCGCAGCCGATCGGCTCCCGCATCGCCCGGGTCGAAGGCGGCTACGACCACTGCTACGTGCTCAACAAGAAAGAGGGCGATAAGCTTACCTTGGCCGCCCGGGTGGTCGAGCCCAAGAGCGGCCGGGTGATGGAGATCTACACCACCCAGCCCGGCATCCAGCTCTACACGGGCAACTTCCTCGACGGCAGCCTGACCGTCGCCGGCAAGCCCTGCAAGAGGCACTACGGCTTCTGCCTCGAGACGGAGCACTTCCCCGACTCGCCCAACCGTCCCGAGTACCCTTCGACCGTCCTCCGCCCGGGCGAGACGTACCACGAGGTCACGCTGCACAAGTTCAGCGTCGAGAAGTAGCGGGCTGCGACGGTCGTAGCGACAAGGTTCATCGCCCTTGAGACGGTGACGGGGTGATGGGGTGACAGGGTGACGTGCATGTGGATGACCACGACGTCACCCTGTCACCTTGTCACCCCCTCACGCGGTCACTGCGACCGTCGGCCCGCGATCGCTTGGAGCAGCTCGTCCCACGTCTGGCTGACGGCGGCCACGTCGAACCGCTCCACGGCCCCGGCGGCTTCCGAAGCGAATTGCCTGCGACGGGCCTCATCGCGCATCAGCTCGGACATGGCTCCGGCCAAAGCATCAACGTCGTCAGCGGGAACGAGGACGCCGTCGACGCCGTCGCGCACGAGCCCCGGCGATCGGCTCCAGCACTTCGTGGCGACGACCGGCAGGCCGCACGCCATCGCTTCCACCAGCGCGTTGCCGAAACTCTCGCTGCGCGACGAAAGCACGAAGACATCTGCCCGGCGAAGCGCGGAGAACGGGTCGTCCACGACGCCGGGAAGGCAAACGCGATCCTGCAACCCGAGCTCGGCCACGATCGACTCCAGCGTGGCCCGCTCGCTTCCCTCGCCGAGGATCACGAGCCCCCAGTCGGGCAGCTCGGCAGCCGATCGGGCAAAGGCCCCAATCAACACGTCGAAGCCCTTTTCCGGCGCCAGCCGCCCCATGCCCATCACGACGTGGGGCCAGCGCGAAAAAGAGGGCAAGTCCGATTCGCCGGCACCGCCCGCAGGGTGCTTCTCGCAAATCGGACCGGTCCCCGGTTTCTCCGAACGGATCTCGCCCAACGGAATGGGATTGGGAATCACCGCCCGCTTGGCTCCCGGCAGCCAGGCAAAGTGCTCGTCCACCCCGGCGCTCACGCTCACCACCCGCGCTGCCCGGCGATAGGTCACCCGCCGCAGCGTCTCCCACGGCGGCTTGAGCCGGAACACGCGCGGATCGGCGTGCTCGGTGACGACGACCGGCACCCGGGTCCCCCAGCCGGCCAGCAGGGCCAGCACGTTCGTCTCCGGCATGAAAGAGATCACCACGTCGGGCCCGAGCCGGCGGACCGCGCGCCGAAGCGCGGCCAGTCGCCTTGCGTTGGCCGTGACCTTCTCCACGACGGAGCGAGTCTCCCCACCCAGGTCGAGCGCGACGCGGTCGACCCCCTCGGGCGTCGCGTAGAAATCGCGGTCCGCGCCGAAGATGGTCACGATCGAGACGCGGTGCCCCAACGCCGTCAACCCCCGGGCAAGAAGCACCACCACCCGCTCGGCCCCGCCCGCCGAGAGCGACGAGATCACCATCGCGATTTTCAGTAGCCTTCTTGGCATGACGAGAGCCGCGCAAACGGTCGTCGACGGATCCGTCGAAGAGCCCACTGGCCATTTTCCCGCCGGCTTCGTCCCGGCGCGAGGGTGTTCGATCGGTGGATCGCAGTCTCCTTGCGCGCAAGACGAGCGAGACGCACGGCCCCGGCCTTCGACGTTGCATCCATCGTAATCCGGCTCGGCCGGATTGTCGACCTCGGCGGCCTGCCGGTCTCCGCAGAGCCCTGCCGGACTCCGACGTCGTGCTCCCCCTCCGTCACGAGACGGGCGTCGCGCTCGAAAGGCCGGGTATTGCCAACAGCGTGCCCGGCGGGATAGGATTGGCCGTTCGTCCACCCGACTCAACACGAGGACTCCATCATGCGCCAATGGATGACGATCTCTGCCGTAGCGCTGGCGGCCGGCGCGGCCCTTGTCGCCGCGCCCGCCGCCGTGCGCGCCGACGACCTGGCCTCGCTGCGCGTGCTCGCGGACCAGTACCCCCGCGCGTTCTTCTTCCGCTCGGCCGAAGGCTTCGCCGCCAACCCGCGCATGTCGTACGACCGCTGGGAGGCCTCTTTCTCCCGCCTGATGGGCATCCAGGGCAAGTGCCTGGACGAAGAAGTGCCGGGCCGCTCGGTCCGCAACGTCGATTCCTTCACCCGGTTCAAGAAGCAGCATCCCGACCAGCTCGTGCTTCTGCACTACAACGGCAACGCCCGCGACCCGCGGTTCGAGATCGACGAGTTCTTCGCCGGCCATTTCCTGTATTTCAACGGCGCCAAGATCCTCGACGACGTGCCGGCCGAACCGGGCGAGACGGAGATCCGGGTCGACGACCCGGCCCTGTTCCGCACCGAGATCGGCCGCTACCGTTGGTCCAACGACGACGTCGGCCTCTGCGAGCTCGACGCCGACGGCAAGCCCGACTGGCATAAGAGCGAACAGGTGCAGCTCGTCTCCGTCGACCGCGCCCGAAAGGTCATCCGCGTCAAGCGAGGATGCTACGGCGCCGAGCCCCTCGCGTTCAAGGCGGGCACGGCGTACGCCGCCGCCCACGTGACCGAAGGCCCCTGGGGCGGAAAGTCGAACCTGCTCTGGTTCTACAACTACTCGGCCGCCTGCCCCCGCGACCGGAACGGACGCACCTGCACCGACGTGTACTGCGAGGAACTCGCCCGACGCTTTTTGCCCGGCGGCGAGCTGGCGGCCTTCGACGGGCTCGAGTTCGACGTCATGCACCACGAGCTGGGCGCACAACGCGGCCCGCTCGGCATCGACTGCGACGCCGACGGCCGCGCCGACAGCGGCCTGATCGACGGCCTGAACGTCTACGGGCAGGGCGTGGTCGAGTTCTGCCGCCGCCTGCGCGAGAAGCTCGGCCCCAACCGGCTCATCCTGGCCGACGGCATGAGCCCGCGCAACCAACGGGCGTTCGGCATCCTCAACGGCATCGAGAGCGAGGGCTGGCCGACGCTGAGCGACTGGGAAATCGGCGACTGGTCCGGCGGCCTCAACCGCCACTTCTTCTGGCAGACCCACGGGCGCGCGCCCGTGTTCAACTACATCAACCACAAGTTCACCACGGCCGGCGACACGCCGGGGAGCCGCCAGACGCCCGAGGTCCCGTTCCGCGTCCACCGGCTCGTGTTCGCCGCCGCGATGTTCACCGACTCGGCCGTCTGCTACAGCTTCCCGCCGCCGAAACCGGAGGGCGAACTGATCGGCGTGTGGGACGAGCTTCGCAAGGGGACGGAGAACCAGCTCGGCTGGCTGGGTCGCCCGCTCGGCCCGGCGGTCCGGCTTGCCGAGAAGCAGCCCGATCTCTTGGAAGGCCGCGGCGCTCCGGTCCGCCCGGAACTGGCCCAGCGGTTTGAAGGCAAGGACGCGACGATCTCGGTAGAAGACGGCGCGTTGCGCGTCTCGGCCTCGAGCGAAGAGGCCGACTCGCTCCGCTTCACGCTTCGCGGCGTGTCCTGCGACGGGCCGGACCTGTTCGTCTCGGTCACCGCACAAGGCGAGCCGCCGAAGGGCTTCCCCCGCGAGGTCGCCCGGCTGATGTGGGTGGGGATCGCCTCGCCGGAAGCGCGGCTCGTTCGCGCCGAGCCGCCCGTCACGGGCATGTGCCTGCGCGGGGGCGAGGAGACCGATCTCGACCGGGAGACCGGCGCGTCCGTCCAGTTCCTTGCGGGCCGCGACCTGGGCGGCGAGAAGCACGACGGCTACCTGGTCCATCCGCCCTACAAAGGCACGGCCCGCACCGCCGGCTACACGTTCTGGGAGCGCGAGGTCGACGTGCCCCGCGACGGCTCGCTCGAGTTCTTCACCGGCATGGGCGAAAAGAGCCCCGAGCGAAGCGACGGCGTCGTGTTTCGCGTGCTGGTGGCCCAAGCGGGCGGCGCCAAGGCCCCGCAGTACCAACCGATCTTCGAGCACACGCAGAAGGCGTTCGAGTGGGTCCCCCATCGCGTTTCGCTCGCCGACTGGGCCGGCCGCCGCGTCCGCCTGAAGTTCACGAGCGACTGCGGCCCCAACGACAACTGCACGACCGACCACAGCCATTGGGGCGACGTCTGGGTCGTTGGCCCCGAAGGCCGCGAGGCGTTCACCGAGCCGGTGCGCTACATGACGTGGCTCGGCGACCGCCCCTTCACCTCGGGCTTCTCCTTCCACAACGTCCGCTCGAAGAACGTCGACCTGGAGTGGATCGTCGAGGGCCGGGAGCCGATCTCCATCAGCGCGATCCGCGTCCACGCCCACCCCGACGTGATCTATCGCGAGTTCGAGCACGGCCTCGTCCTGGCCAACCCGTCCCCCCGCCCCTACGAGTTCGACCTCGCCCACCTCCTCCCCAACCGCAACCTCCGCCGCCTGCACGGTTCCCCGGA
>Ga0307378_10004543_pt1 | contig 19750 bp, 12 predicted proteins | sample UN1MG_FD_202238 | JGI IMG/M metagenome (GOLD analysis project Ga0307378, IMG submission 202238) | Soil microbial communities from Risofladan, Vaasa, Finland - UN-1 | ecosystem: Environmental > Terrestrial > Soil > Coastal area > Acid sulfate soil | place: Finland: Risofladan, Vaasa | collected... | reverse complement strand
TCCGGTCTGCACAGCGAAAAAACCGCCGCAAGGAACTTGCTCGTTTCTATCATTACAAGAAACATAACCTATTGGCTCCATTGAGACTTAAGCAGAGAAGATGATGTCGGCCAGTACAGCTATATAGACAGCGTATCTCACGGGCTAAATGTAGATAAAAGCAAAAAAAGACACAATACGCAATACGAGCCAGCATTTATGGACGGTTTATGCCTGATTTTACTGGACTTCTTGGGTGTTTTGTGGTATAATGTGTATTAGATCGTATATCGTATGTAGTATGTGGTATGTCGAATAGCGGAAACAAATCAAAAATCAAAGTACAAATCGCAAAATGACAATAGTTCATCGTTCATAGATAACAGACATCAGATTTCAGACAAAATACAATGGCAATCATCTCACAAACACCATTAAAACAGTCTTTTTTTATGCCGGAATTGCCAAAATAGTGGAGAAATAGTGAGTAAAATTGAGATTAATTTGAAAAAACAAAGCCAATTTGCCGGGCTTTGGCCGGAAACTCGAAGCACCCCTGCTTACGCAGGGATAAACTCGTCCCCGTGAAAACGGGGATCCGAGACAATATCAAATGTTCAAAATCCTGAATTTTCAAGACAAAACCACAACCAAAACGCGCGTAAATACGCCAAATAGAGCAGAAAGCACCACACAATGAGGCAAAATAGTAAGTAAAATTGAGACTTATTTGAAAAAACAAAGCCAAACGCCGGCCGTTGGCCGGAAATCCGAAACTCGAAATCCGAAATCCGAAACAAAGACATTTTTAGAATACGATTTGAAAAAACAAAGCCAATTTACGAAAGGCTAAAATGGACTTAAGCACATCTATTACAGAAGCTTATGGAGATTTAGATGGAAAAGGGTGGCGAAAAAGCAAAGCCAATCAAAGCCAATTTCAAATGGAACAATCCCTCATATCGCTCGTGAAAGGAGTGCTATTTGCGAACGCGTGGGATCATTCCGCCGGTTCGTCTGATGTATTTGAAGTATTCCTCTCCGAACTGCTCGAGCATCATCTGCTCCTCTTTCGGCACACGCACGAGATACAAAGGAATAAAACACACGAGAAACGCCCAGCCTGCAAGCCAGTTTTGCAGCAACAATCCTTGTGCAAATGCCCAGAGCAGGTGGGCCGCATACATCGGATGCCTTATATAACGGTATATACCGTGCGTTATAAGCGAGTGTTCCTGCCTGATTTGCAGCGTCGCCGACCAGTTGCCGCCAAGGTCGGCGTGAGATCTCCACAACAGGAAAATTGCGCCTGCGAAAGACGCAGTCCCTATCCAGCCCAGCCATCCCGGCAGGTCATAATTGGCAAAATCAAGCCACGGCAAAAACAGATACAACAAAGGCAGAAACAAACCCACGCCGCTGACGCTGACAAGCACAATATCCAGTACACTCTTTTTTCTCCTGGCGGCTCGACTGCCTCTGCATCTGGCCGTATAGACCTTGCGTATCACAGAGCCCAAAATAAAACCAACAAGAAAAATGATTTCGAAGATATTGTTGATTCTAAGCAATTTCGCCTGCCTTTTCAAATACTACCACTTGAATCCATCTGCCCTTCCGAGCAATCTTACAGTCCTGTCGGCCTTCGTCAAGCGAAAGCACCCTTTCATCTACAGAATACAGCCATCAGTATGCCGGCAATAGCGACACCTGCGGTGGGCAGAAAGAGTTTCGAGATGATTTTGAGCAGGGAAGTTTGAAAATAACTGGCCGACAGGCTCAGGCAAAGGTGAACGGGCGTAAGCCAAAGGCCGAAAAGCAAGCCGGAAAAGGCGAATGTTTCGAGCCCCATCCTGACCTCAGAGCCGGTACCAATAATGCCGATAAAAAACGGATAGGTTATCGCTACGGTGGGCATGGTTACTCCGGTAGTGAAACTGACCAGCATCGGCAGCAGGAACAGAAGCAAATGAGGCGGCACATGGGCGCTTGTGAGAAACTCTACCACGCTGCCGATGGCGCCGCTGGTTTCGAGATTGAGCTTAAAAAACAACGCGCCGAAAATCAGCAGGACCATGTCGGGCTCGCGGGCGGCCCTGAAAACAGACAACCAGCGATTAAAGGCAACCCGGTGTATCAGCAGCAATCCGATAATGGACAACAGGATACCGACAGCCGGCGGCAAATCAAAGGCAATATACAGGCCGGCAGTAAATACAATCGGCCAGAAGGCATGGAACAAATCCTTCAGGTGGTGACCCGGGTGACGTTTGACCGGTTCGTGCTCCGGGCGTTTCGGCGGGATTCCGAACATCAGCAGTACAAATATGCCGAACAGGCCACCCGCACCTGTCAGGGCGATGTGGTAGCAAAAGAGCGTCAGGGCAGAGATACCGAGCAGGCTTTGAATAAAAGGCACTACCGGGAAGAGCGGCCAGATCGGTTCCCAAAGATGACGAAAAAAATAGTTAATGGCGGCGAGCCGGCTTCGCTCGACGCCGATCTTGTCGCCGGCCTCGCGGAGCATCGGCGCCGACAGCATGATGCCGCCGGGCGTTGGCAGCATCCCCATCATCAGAGGTATCAGTGCCAGGGCAAACCTGCGGCTCCTGAACAAACCCTGCATGGCCGGGACAAGCCTCTGAGAAAGGCCGATTTCTTCCATCGCCGCACCGATGACGTTCACCAGCAACAGCAGAGCGGTCAGTGAAACGAAAAGATAGCCAGTGGTTCGCGTCAGGGGCTGATTTTGCCATTCAACGGTCAATGTGCCAACGACATCTGTCGGCCAGACTCGCAGCAACGCCGCCAGAAGACAGGCCGAGATCACCATAGCCATGCCGATCTTGACCTTCAGCCGCAGCAGTGTCACAAGCCCGGCCAGCGATATTATTATGGATATAAAAGCATACACGGGCCATATATTAACATTACTAATTCGAAAAGGGAGATTTTTTATTACTTATGAAAAAGTATTATGGGCTGTTCTGAGTGCGTGATTTATATATGTTTTTTGCATTGTCAAAATCTGCGGCGCTTAAGTCCAGCTTGTTGAGAACTTCTGTCGCGAGCAGCGTTTCAAGGATTTCGCCGCTCGGGTCGCTGACGGAGACAAAATGCGAAATGAATATAAGAGCACCGGCAAAGCTGAAATCGCCGTTCATCAGCGGGGTATGATGCCTCAGTACCGCGTCCTGGATGACCGGGGAGAAATTCCACCTGCGGCAGATCCTGGCCCCGACGTCACAGTGGTTTGTCCCCAGAGTTGCTTTTTCCTCATGAACAACCGACACCATCCTGTCCCACAACGTTCCCAATACGCGTGCGCTGGTTTTGTTGCTGGCCACCATAATAGCCAGCCGTCCCACATCATGGACCAGCCCTGCCAAGGCATTTATTTCACGCTGGTCGCGCGGCAAACTGCAAATCTCGCCCAGAATACCGCACGTGATATAGATATCCTCCGCGTGGTCAACGTAATCATGCAGATATTTCAGTGCGGCAAATTCCTGCCGGATTGCGTCTCTGGCATAAGAAATCCCAATTAACTGCACTAAAGGCTGAATGCCAACCTGACCTATCGCATCCTCGACCGTCTCGAAATCCTTCTTTTGGCCAAAATAGCAACGCGCCAAACCCAAAAGCTCGCCGCGCAGTTTGGTGTCACTCTCTATCAGCCGGAGTATTTCCGTATTGTCTTCGCTCGGTTTTACGGCCGCCACAAGAAGTTTGTCAATATCCGTAGGGAACAGCGGCAGACCGTCGACAAGTCGAGTTATTTTGCGCGACAGTTCGCTCCTTTTGCTGACGTTTTCATCCGCAGGCTGCTGACTTTCGTAATTCAACATGGCAACTCTCCCGTAAAACTTAAAAAAGCACCGATTTCCTAAGCTTACTCCCTGCTTAAAAGCTACACAATATCGGAATCCGCAATCGTAATTAAAAATATTAGTGGGTATGTCAAAGATGTACAAGTCTTAATTTTTGCGACTTAGTTATGCCTTCACAGCTTCAAAATAATTCTCATCTCAGGCTTTTTTTAACAACATATCATATTCAGTTTCGAAGCGAAGCTTGTGCTTGACTTCTTCTTCAGCCAGTGCCAAAAGTACTTCCTGCGATTCCTCATCCTGTACAGTTGGCATCATATTCACGTATAACCTGAACGAAGCTTCTTCCTTTTCCATTCCCAGCAGAAGCAGGTCTTTGTAATCCATATCCAACAGTGACTGATTATCTGAAATGATGTACTCGCGGTCAGGCCGGGCATGGAGATTCTTTGCCGCTACAGTTTTACCTGTCTTCATAACCTCCAGCTCCAGTCTGGACTTGTGCTCTAACTCTTCTTCGGCCAAGCCTTCAAACACTTTGCGTATTTCCGGACTGTCTACACGGTCGGCCAATGCCAGGTAAAAATTATATGCCTCCACTTCTTTGGCAATTGCAAATTCCAGAATCTCCTCATCTGAATTAACTTTACCCATTTATAGTTTGCCCTCACAATCAGCGTTTCATAAATTATCATTATTCAGTTAAACCGCCGACACTGCTGCCCGTCTCGCTCGCATGGCTAATTATCAAATTATACCACCTCTGGTGAAACCTGCAACTGATTTTAACTCTCCGCTCCTAACTTCCTCGTGAGATACGCCTTAGCCCCCACGAGAACATAGCAACCAACACCAGACCAATGGTAACCCGATAAAATAATTACTTTTCCCGTGCTAACCTCTCCACGGGCGAGTTCTTTTGACCTTCTTCAGGGCCGAATTTGCAATGAGCACATCCTCAGCAATTTCAAAATCAAACATTCCAGCTAATACGAAATCAGCACCATTCTGAAAAGCATAACGGAAAGCATCATCCGGCCGTATGGCACCGGCGGCCATCACCTTAAAGGCAATCCAGGGCTTTTCGACGCCTTTCATAAAATCAATCACCTCTTTGGGATTATTGCACCAATAGCCGGGGATCTCAGAATATACTTTTGACAGTTCATCAGCCCTCGGCGCAGTCGGATAGTTGTGGTGATGAAATGTCTTGATGTAGAAATCAGCATCGATTTTATTTCGCTCGCACTCTTTGATTACCCTCAGATCGTGAGCACCGACCCCGGAGGGCACGCCGTTTTCTTTGGCAATTTCCACAGCCCTGGCAATCATATCCACCTTGCCCTGTGAAACAAGGCGGTCAGCTGTAACGCCCCAAAGGTAAATTGCGTCAACGCCCTCATCAGCAAGCATTTGAACCTGCTTAGTATATTCTTCCGGTTGAGTATCGACCTGTGCAGTCGGGCATATTATCCACTGTATCCTACCGCCCTGCTTATACCGATATTTCTTGAGCATGCTCACAACACCGGGGGCAGTATGGATAACAAGTGTATCAACGCCGTGTTCTTCTGCAATCGCCATAGTTTCGAGTATCTTTTCCTCCGTGTTATAGTGTGCGGTCAGATTGTAAACGTATTTCAAGTCACGACTGTGGGTGAAATGGGTCAGCAGATTACCGCCGAGCAAAAGCCGGCCGATTTGAAGGTTTTTAATCCTGCCCTTCGGCAGGCTGGCCTTGGATACCCGCTGATTCAGTGCGGTGGGAGATTCTTTGGTTGCTTCTACTCCCGAAGTTTTGCTTTGGGCCGCCTGAATTGCCAACGCACCTGCTGCAGGACTCAGCAGCGACTTTTTGATAAAACTCCTACGATTTATACTCTGTGACATCGCGATTCTCCTTCTTGTATATCAAGCCAGGTGATATTCACGCAGTCCCCAGCAATTCGATTTCGCTCATATGTATCGAGAAATAATTCGCACAGGTTATATTCTACCTCTTTCCGGAGCCCGTCACAAAACTTTTCCAGTTTTTTAAGACACTAAAAGTATGTCACCGAACAAGTCAAATCCACGGTTGTCACTCCTCCGTTCTCTGTCCCCTGACTATCGTCATTCGTCCATTTTTCCTGTTTTTACTCACCAATCTCAAAAACGGCCGGCAAAAATGCTAAATGCATCGCCTTGACCTTTTCATAATAATTGCCGAATTTATCTGGATTAACATGCCGATAAGTATTAAAAAGCATATATTACATTGCTCAAGGGATCAATAATGGTATCTGATAAGTTGAATATTTACAAAAGACCGACATTGCGTAACCCCCGGCTGTTACTGGGTTTCTCCGGCTGGATGGACGGCGGCGAAGTTTCGACAGGGACAATCAAGTACCTTATTGACATGCTCGACACCGAAAAATTCGCGGAGATCGAGCCGAAAGGTTTCTATCTATACAGCTTTCCCGGCTCGATGGAACTAACCTCGCTATTTCGCCCGCATACGAAGATTAAGGAAGGTCTGATCAAGTCCTATGAAATTCCTACAAACGAGTTTTTCTACGATGAAAAAAGCAATCTCATTCTATTCATAGGCAAAGAACCAAATCTGCAATGGGAAGAATTCGCGGAATGTATCTACTCATTATGTGCTCAATTTGGCGTTAAAGAGATATATTTTATCGGCAGCGTTGCCGGTCTGGTGCCCCACACGCGTGAACCGAGACTCTTCTGCTCTGTCTCAGACCTGGAACTTAAGGAAACCTTCCAGCACTATGGTGTAAAATTCACCAACTACGAGGGCCCTGCCAGCATTGTTACGTACTTAACCGCCAATTGTAAAAAACAAAATCTTAGTATGGTAAGTCTCGTGGCCACAATTCCGGCTTATGTGCAGGGCAATAACCCCAAGTGCATAGAAGCGGTAATAAGACGGCTGGCGGGAATGCTGGGGCTGCAAATAGAGCTCGGCGATTTAACAAATACCAGCGAAGAGTTTGAAAAGAAACTTAGCGAAGTGGTTCAGGAACAACCCGAACTGTCAGGCAATATACACAAGCTGGAGGAAGATTACGATAACGAGATTTTCAACAACGAAATGGGTGAATTGAAAAAATGGCTGGAGCAGCAGGGTATCAGAGTAGATTAAATGCTGCATCAATCTTAGCACTAACTCAAACTACTTCCAAAAACCTGACAACAATTGATCTCTTGTAGCACATCGTTTTTTTCATATTTTTTTGTACGCTAACCTGATAATCCAAATATACAACCGGGGCCCATGCCGAATCAATCAGTCGGCATGAGCCCCGAAATAATGCAAAATCCGTTACTCTATCTTATGCTACTGAGCTTCTGGTGTTGGAGCCGGCTTGTACAGACGAATGTCGTCAAAGTACATCGTACCTGAACCACTGGGCGCCGGCACATTACCTTTGCTGCCGAGACCAAGCGCGATTTTATCAACATTGGTCAGATTCACGCCCTGATCCGCAAACTTCTGCAGGTCGATTGTCCACTCCGTCCAGGTGCTTATCGTTGCCGCATTGGGATCATCGTGATAAACCAACGCAGGCGTGCCTGCGCCGTTGGACAAAGCAACATACATAGGTTCAGTAACGTTGCTGGTTATGCCTATATCCTGGTGCATCCACTGCTGGCTAACCGTACCGGTAATCTGAACGTTGGAGAATTTGGCCTCGCAGGGGACAGCAGCATTCCGGCTGGTAACAGCCAAACCTACATAGGTATTAGAATTCATTAAGATGTTCTGGGGTACGGAATTCTCTACCATCTCCCAGGATGAGCCGTTAATCGACTGGTAAGCTGTAAAGTTGCCCGCGACATCACGCTCTAATTTAATCCAGTGTGGTGCGGCGATCCCGCTTTGAGTCGCGCTGTAACTGGTACTGCCCGCCTCGGTGCGACCCTGTGAGATAACTCCGCTGTCAGCTGTAATGCACGCAAAGGCATTTTTCGAGTTCGGATCAAGCGTCTCACGGATCATCACGCCGGCTTTAGCCAGGCTGTTTGTGTTCTCTACGCTTTCGACCTTCGCTACAATCGAACCTGCGCCGGTGAGCATCTTATAGGCAAAATGGAACTGGTCGGCAGTGCCTCCGATTTCCGCGCCGGAGCCGGTCATCGTGTAGGTTCCGGCCGGACCTTCCATGAAGCTGCCGACAGACGGCGGGTAGCCTCTGAACCACAGAGACAATACCTTAACGCCTTCCTCTGTGAAGTCACGTGTGTTGGTCAAGGGCAGTGCCACCTCCGAATTGATTACTCCGGCTGTGTTGTCGTAAATGACCGGCATGGACTGAAGGCCGCTGTGTACAATCGTTTGCTCGGCATACGGGGGGAACAAATTGCCAACCTGCGCACCGTTAGTAGGAATGCCATAGCCATCGGTCCAGGTCTGCCAGATGGCTTCACCAGCAACATCATTGTCGGTATAGCCCTCAAAATCGTCTATCCCGATATAGTCGGCTACCGAAAAGCTCCAAATACTGCCTTTGCTGGTAGTACCATCGGTATTATATTCATCGACACGCCAGTAGTAAGGCCCACCGCCCCATTCAACGCCTTCGGGTGGTGTATAACTGGCAGCACTCTGTCGGCCTCGATATATGCCCGTTGCATCGACTGAATCGGCATCGATAACAACACCCCTATCGGTACCGAAATAGACATCATGCTGGGATGATTTATTTCCCGCGGACCAGCTGAGTGGTATCGCATCTTTTAGGTTTGATGTTGAGCCGTTGGCCGGGCTCGGGTCCCAGGCAATCGTCATGTCACCTCTCATTGCAAGCTTAACCTCATCGGCAGTCAGCGCCCTGTCGTAGATGCGCAGGTCGTCTATCTCGCCGTTGATTGGAGAACCGTTGCCTCTGCTTCCGTTGAAGCTGGTCGCTTCTGAATTGGCACCTATGAAACCGTAACGTAAATTCCCACTTCCAAAAGTGAGCCCACCGGTAACCGAAGGCTCCGGATTGCCATCGATGTAAACAGTCAGCGTGCCGTTGTCGAAGACTCCTGTTATGTGGTGCCACAAACCGTTGTCAACGCGCGTGACACTACCATAATCAACTTGTCCTGCACTTGTCATTACACTCCAGCCTACCTGACCGGGACCACCGCCACTACCGTTAAGCTCGAGGCGCCAGTATTGGTCGCGGTCAAACGAGGCAATGAATTGTGTGGCGTTATCTTTTGTGCGAATCCAGGCACAGACAGTAACGCCTGTCATTCCTGATCTGTTATAATTGAGGTTTCGAATCGCCACATAGCCGTTGTTGAGATTCAGCGCGGCATTACCAATCAAGCCGGGGATGATCCACTTCGGCCCGAAGAGTGTCCCGTGATTGCTGTGACCGGACCAGTCGAGGGCATTCTTACCCATACCTTCATCAAGCTTCCACCAGGCTACAAAATTGGGGTCGTCGGTAACGGATATGACCGGCATGATCGTAAAATTCCAGACGTCGCCTTTATGTGTCGTGATACCATCAAATTCATCAACACGCCAATAGTAGGTTTTCTCTAATGCAAGTGTTCCGGGAGTATAAGTCGTATCTGTAAGAGGCTGACCCACAACAGCACTATTCACATCGTCAAAATTATCACCGAAATACAAGTGGTGCAGTTTCGCATCCATACCTGCATTCCAGCTAAGTATAACATTCGGGTCTATGTACTTGCTACCGTCAGCCGGATCGGGGTTATAGGCCTTATTTGGGGGAATACTAAAGCTCCAGACATTGCCTTTCCAAGGACTGGCTGCATTAGCATCATTGACCTCATCGACACGCCAATAATAGGTCGTGCCTGGTTGCAGCCCTTCCGGCGCGGGGAAGCCGGGGAATCCAACCACCTGGTAGGTAGCCATCGTGTTGCCGATAAAGGTTCCTTCGGCGCCCTGGTTGACATCATTAAAACTGGCTCCAAAGTACACATCGTGTGAGACCGCATAATATCCGGCCCTCCAGGAGATGTTGGCCCATGTAGCCTCAAGAATGGCACCATCGGCAGGGTTGGGGCTGGATGCGAGGGGATTGCCCCCTCCGCTACCTATGTTGGCTTGCAACCATTCGTTGATTCCTTCAATCTGAACTTCGGTCAGATCCGTATTGTACACGACTACCTCTGCAATCTCGATGTCGGAACGAGAGTAGCCGCTGGGACCGCCACCACTGTTATCGGCACGAATATCACCAAGGTAGAAATTGTCGACGGAAGTGGTATATGAAACTCCAGTTGCGTTATGCACGAGCCTAAGCCTTCCGTCCGTATTAAACCATTGATCAATACTACTGGGATTCATCCTCGCACTGCGAATGAAGAAGGTATCGTCCGGGTGCGCCTCTGTGGCGCCCAGTATCGATCCATTGTCCTTACGAATGCTCACGTCATTCGCAAGGTTAAAGTAGTCGCCCAAGTTGGCTCCTTCCCCTGTAAAAGAGCCAATACCCACCGCGCGGGTCATACCCGCACCAGACTGGTCCTGGTTATATAACTTGTAAATGGCCACAATGGTAAGCTGGCTGAGACCTGAACCGCCGTTGATGTTGTCGGCACGCATGAGATCATCCACATCGCCTGAAAACTTGACGGCGCTGAACTCACCGTTAAATAAAGCCGGATTGCTGCCGAACGTAAGAATTGGCCCTGAATAGACGATACCCCATGCATCTATCAGACCCATGGCTCTGGCATCGTTTCCTCTGCCACTGGCATCGGACCATATACCCGCAGCTTCGTCGAAGTTGACGCCCGGATTTCTCAGCCACAGACAAAGATTGTCTTTGATACTACTATCGTCGGGGGCAAGTGCAGCTGCCTGAGCTAAGCCGGATAAGACCACCGCCAGAGCAAAACAAACCAGATAATGTGATTTCGTGTACATGATAGGACCTCCATCCAAATCAATTAGAGTGCTAATATGCTTTGGCCACATACCAAAGCAACCGAAAACTATTTACACATTCACTAAAATCTATCCATTATGTCCAGGATAATTTGTTATGCTTATGATTACATAACCTACCTTCTCCAGAAACTCAATATGAGTTATTTATTGAAAAATCAAAAACCAACAAATATCTTACTCATACGGACACAAACCCACACATCTTAATTTATACTAAATTACCCACCTTCACGTCAAGAAGAATCCCAAATTTTGCATTGTTATGCTTTTTTTGATAAGATTGTGCAAAAATGCCAAATTCGTCCATATGAAAAGATATTACAGACACTCCGATACGAAATGGACGTTTTCAAATCGTTGGGCCGGTCTTTCCATATTTGCCACTTCGGGCAAAGCGGCAGAGGAAACCATCCGGATTTATTGCGAGTGTTAGGGGCTTTGATTTTTAAGGAGCTTTACGAAATCCCGGGCATGTAATTCCGCAAGGCTATCTACGATTATATCCGCTCTTACAAGAGCTTCTCGATCCCTGGTAGCTGTGACCGCTACTACAGACATCCCTGCGGCCTTACCTGCATCGAGTCCCTGGACCGCATCCTCAACGACTACACAACGTCCCGGCGGGACCGACAGCTTTTGCGCAGCCTTGAGAAAGGTCTCCGGTGCAGGCTTGCCTTCGACCACTTCTTCTCCGGTCACGCAAGCGTCGAAATAATCGTGAAAATGCAAACGTTCCAAGACAAGATCCAGGTTAGCCCTCGGAGCCGAAGAGCCAACTGCAAGGAGAAAACCCTGACTCTTCAACGCATCGAGCAATTTCTTTACTCCCGGTGACGGGGCCAGTTTCTCTGCGATAAGTTCACGATAACGCTGTTCTTTCCATTCAGATAGTCGATTTAATTCGTCAGAGGGCAAGTCTCTTCCGAGCAGCATTGGAATTATTTGATAGTTTTGCATCCCGAAGGTGTTGTAAAAGAACTCGTCGGACATGCTGAAGCCTTCCTTCTCGGCCAGGTCGTACCACGATTGCTTATGGGCCCAGCCGGTGTCAACCAACACACCGTCCAGGTCAAAGATAACACCCATGCGACTATCATCTTGATTCATATTCGCAAGATTCCTTTCCGGTTAACAAATTACTTCATATCTCCTGCGGGCGAAATCCGAAAACAGATTTGAAAAAAAGCACTCTCTTAAAGATATGCATAATCCGTCAATTCGTAAGCATGTAAAAAATAAAACAGGCACGTTTTACCCGAAAGCAGACGTGCCTGTCACAACAATTAATTATATCTTCCAACCTTTTCGATATGGCGGATTAACAAGTTGATTCGCCTCATCGCAGTTAGTAAATCGCATATTTTCACTGTCCCATTGTAGCTTGCGTCCCAGCATTTGTGTCGCAATAATCCCCAATCGGGCAAGTTCAGTTAGCGGTCCTCCGTAATCGAAATTCGAACCGGCTTTACCGCCCTTCTTGATTGCGTCCAGCCAGTCCTGGTGATGTCCCTTGACGCGAGGGATAGACGGATCAGGTTGCTTATACTGCTTCATCTTCGCTTCCGGGATGATCGTAACGCCGCTGGCACCATGTGAGCCGTACATTATCTTGCCCTTGTTCCCAATAACAAAGGCCCCGGTTTTTTTCGACTTTCTACCCTCCTCCAGTTCGGCCGGTCGCGGAATTTCTTTATTACCGCTGTGCCAGAGCAGTTTGACGGGGCCGCGTTTTCCTTTAGACGGAAACTCGAACGTTATCACGGATCCGTGTGGGAAAGTATCGGCATGCTTCTTGGGATCATAATCTTCAGCCTGTGCCTGGATGGTCTTCGGGGCTCCAAGGTCCAGCGCCCAGAAGACCGGATCAACAACATGACAGATCCAGTCACCAATAGTTCCGGAACCAAACGGCATCCAGCCGCGCCAGCTATTCGGCAGATACATCGGATTATAAGGTCGGTACTTGGCCGGACCCAGCCAGAGGTCCCAGTCCAGTTCTCGGGGAATTTCGTGTCTTTCAACTCGCTTCGAAAACTGGTCAATTTTACAGTGGTCCGAAGCACAGCCCGCGTGAATCTCATAGACCTCACCGATCGCACCATCCCATATCCACTCGCAGAATGTACGTATATGATCAGATGAATGCCCTTGATTGCCCAATTGCGTCACCACCTTGTGCTCGCGGGCGGCCTTGACCAGCTCGCGAATCTCATAGATCGAATGGGCCAGGGGCTTCTCACAATACAAATGCTTTTTCCTTCTGATAGCATCCATACACGCCACCGCATGCGTATGATCCGGCGTGGAGACCACTACCGCATCAATCCGGTTATCCATCTCATCCAGCATTTTGCGAAAGTCCCGATACCGTTTGGCCTTGGGATATTGCTCAAATGCCTTGCCGGCACGCCGGTCGTCCAAATCGCACAGCGCGACAACATTTTCTTCACTTATTCCTTCGAGGTTATTACCGCCTCGACCGCCAACACCGACACATGCTATATTTAGCTTATCACTTGGAGCGGCACCGCCTGCACCTCCAAGCACGTGACGCGGTACTATAGTAAATGCTGCCATAGTACCTGCCGCCCCTTGTAAAAACTCACGCCTCGAAGTCGTTTTACTACCTTTGCTCATGGCAAAACCTCCAAAAAGTTATTGTGGACTCTATGCCCAGGTGGTTATTAAATTATTACAAAACATTAAAGAATTTATCGAATCGATTCTTCCGGCAGCTCCATTTTCACTCCTTCGTCGAGGGGCATCTTGTCGGGAACGGCACCGGTTTCCTTAAGCAAACGAGCCAGTTCCGCCTTCAGCTCCCCAACGATGGAGGCATAATTCGGATTGTTGAAAAGGTTATTTGTTTCGTTCGGATCTTCCTTCAGGTTGTACAGCTCGCCCATATGGCGGTCCGGCCCGTCGTCCCCGTGGGGATAGTGAACATATTTCCACGTATCGGTGCGGACACCTCGCACATTGGGAGTGTATGGAAACTGTTTCTCATAGTTGTATTCGTATAGCCAGGATTTTCGCCAGCCCTTTTTATTTCCCTTGAGCAGTTGTTTCCAGGATTTGCCGTGGATGTTGTTAAGCGGCCGGGCCCGGCAAATATCAACAATAGAAGGTGCAAGGTCAATATTCAGGACCTGTTCTTTTATGATCGTTCCTGATTTAATCAGCTTTGGATAGCGAACAATCAAAGGAACACGAATACTTTCTTCGTGCATGGTTCGCTTGTCGATCATACCGTGTTCACCGAGCAGAAATGAGTTATCGCTTGTAAAGATAATCAGCGTTTTATCGAGCTCGCCGATTTCCTGAAGTGTTTTGTATAACTCGCCCACGCTGTCATCGACCGAATTGATTGTGCCTGCGTAACTGCGGACAAATGTTCCGAATATATCGACACCCTCGGGACGCTTGTCGGGGAAGTCTTTTCGAAAGCCATATAACGGCCCATATATGCCGTGCCATGTATCCAGACGTTCTGTAACCCATTTTGGTTTAGTCTCCAGATGAAATCCGGTCTCCGGATAAGGGACTGCAACATCGTCGTAGGTGTGTTTGTATTTTTCTTCGGGAACAAAAGGACCGTGTGGGGCTTTGTGCCCAAGTATCAGCAGGAATGGCTTGTCTGCTTCACGCTTGGACTTCAACCAGTCGGTGGCCATTTGAGTGACGCACGTTGTGTAATAACCTTTTACGACCTGACGTGTTCCGTTGATGTTGAAGGTGGTGTCATAGTATTTGCCCTGCCCCTTGTGTGTGATCCAGTAATCAAAACCGGGACGTTTCTGGTCGTCCTGCTCGCCCATATGCCATTTGCCGATATAGGCGGTGTTGTAACCAGCGTCCAGCAGCCGGCGTGGATAGCTGGCCAGGTCCGCAGGGTAATCCGTGAAGTTGTTCATTACACCGTGCGAGTGGGCATACAATCCGGAAAGGAAGGAGGCCCGGCTCGGAGAGCAAAGCGAAGTCGTGACAAACATATTCTCGAACAGTGCTCCTTCTCTGGCAAGACGATCCAGATGAGGAGTCTTCATGCCCAGCAGCGGTTTTGGCATAATACCGACGCAATCCCATCGCTGGTCGTCTGTAAAGATGACAACGACATTGGGGCGGCCATTGCTGTCATAGACCGTATTCGCTGTTTGACAACCACCCAGAGCCAAACCGGTAATCGTCAGACCAGCCATTTTCAAAAAATCCCGGCGCGTGGTTTGAGTTGTGTTCATAATACCTCCATGCTTTTCAGCCTCGACTTTAGTTTTTTTTACAGAAAACCCTGTTATCATTTCCATTGCCACTTTTCCTACAGTACTTAACTAATACAAATAAACAGGATAATATAAAAAATGTCAAGCACGAGAGTCTATTGTCAGAAACTAACACAGATAGCACAGACATACGGTTTTAAGATCCACCGTCTCTATTAAAATAGAATTTCAAGGGCTTATGACACCGGACGAGGATAAAGCAACTTTCCAGTCGTCCACGTCGTTGTCAAAATCGTCCGCGACTTTCAGCATAAGCGAGGAACCTCCACCATCAGACCGGACGGCCGCAACAGAGTGAGAAAAATCGCTTTAATATAGTTCAGAATAGTCTTCATAACAATTCTGCAGAAAATCTGGAGCAATGCTTACCTTCTATAACTATATGCGAGCTTAGTCCGCCATAGACATAAGCAACCGGGACCTATACCGAATAGATCGGTATAGGTCCCGTTCTGTTGCAAATCATGGTGTTATGCCCGCGCTATCGGGCATCCAATCAGCTTCGTATTGGCGTTGTTACGGTGCCGGCCAAAGTTGCTCATCAAGCCACGAATCCGCTATTTTGACATAGTCGGCACCGTCCTGGTTTATATCAGAACGGCTTCCTATATATCACTTTACTTACCAGTGCCAATGTAAAGAATCTCACCAGCAGACAGCGCTTTTTTATAGATCCGTACCTCATCGAGGATACCATTGAAATAAAACTCCGGTTCTTCATCCTTATCGGGCCTAGCTCCAATATAGATGTGTGTACTCGGAGCAAAAACTCCAGAGTCGTCAATCTGGACATCCACTAATCCATCGATATAGACGGTCCGCTTTCCGGCTTCAACATCATAAACCGCTGTGATGTGATGCCATTCGCCGAGTTTTGGGGTAATCCAGCCCTTGGGATCGACCGAACCGCTGGTACCCCACACGCTAAAGGTCAGATTGCTCGTCTCCCCGTAGCGACGCAACAGCCAGCTGAATCCACTCGTCGCATCTCGATTTCCAATCAGCGTATCCCAGTTACCTGTCCAACCGGAAATATTGGCCCAAAGTGTGATACTAAAGCTGCCTGATGAGAAATTGAACTCCGGCTTGTTGCCAAGATCTACACAGTCATTGAAACCATCAAACAACATGCCCATACCTTGCATACCTGCAACATATTGCGGACCGCCGATCGCGACACCATCGAGACCATTACCCGAGCCGTCTTGGGTATTGTTCTCCAGGGCATAGTAAGTCACCAGATCTTCCGTGCCCGGATCTTGCGGCACCACCGGTTCCGGGGCCTGGCGATACAGGCGAATATTATCGATGTAGATAGTTCCCTGAGCACCGGCTCCATCAACCCCAATACTGAGCGTCTTCACCTGGGTCAGGTCCGTACCCACTGCGGACAAGTCGATATTCCACTGGGTCCAGAAGGGTAGGGAGATGGCTGCGGGTTCAGCCTCATAAACCACTTTAGCGTAGTTGATCTTCACATAGAGCTGACCGGTATTATTCGGGATACCGGAGAAATACAGCACCAGGGCCTGAACGCCATGCTTGGTCCAATCCTGACCGATGGCCAGATTAGCAATATCCGCTGTGGCCTCTGAATAACTGGCAGTGGTGTTGTCATAGTTAAGCTGCATCGACTGCTTGCCACCGTGGACGATCGTCTGCTCGGCAAAAGGAGGCATATCGGAACCTACCTGCGAGCCGTTTGTAGGGACCTCCCATCCATCTATCCACGTGTCAAATATCTTGTCAGGCTCAAAGTCGTTGTAATCCTCAAAGTCATCCACAACCAGATACTCGGTCGTGCTAAAGTTCCAGACATCGCCTTGCCAAGTAATCGGTGTCTCGACCTCATTGACCTCCACAATCTTCCCGTAATAAGTCTGACCTAAATCAAGCTCTCCGGTGTCATAGTTAGCGTAGCTGCTACCAGCAGGAACACTAACCGGACTGATAGTCTCATCTATCACTGCCTGCTGGTCGGTGCTCAGGTACATATCGTGCAAGGCTGCTTCTCTTCCTGCTCTCCAGCTAAGAGTCACATTATCCACGTCCATATCTGTGGCCCCGGAAGCCGGGTAAGGCTCTCTTGGCCACACCGGTATATACAAGAAGCGAACCTCGCTCAGACCATACTGGTTCACGATGCCTCCCCAGTTGCTGTTAGCAGTTATCCTGACATATTTTGCTGCCACACCGCCAAGATCAACGGTGGTATTGGGGGCATAACCAGCCGAACCGGGACCCCGGGCAAACTCGTGAGTAGTGCCCAATATGGTCCAGTTGGTGCCATCGACCGAATACTCAATGGTAGCTTCCTTGATGCTGAAACCGACAATAAGCTCAACAGAACTATTATAGTTCCATACCCACATCTGATACAATTTATGGACCCTGTCGAACTCATATTGGATCCAGGTCGCGTTTGGATCGGCGATATTACTGAGCCACATAGCCGTATTTTCTGAAGAGTGCAGGTCATCGTCATCCAGCCCGGAACCGTTGATGGTATTTTCCGGTCCTTCATCTGCCTTGTTCGAACTGGAAGCCGTAGCGGTTATATTGTTAACGTCAATCGGGTAAGCAAACGGTTCGACCGTGAAGCTCCACACATCGCCCTTAAAGATGGTGTAGTCCGGTTGGTCATTGACTTTATCGTTTCGCCAATAATAAGTCTGGTCGTATTCGAGAATGCCGACAGGATCATAAGTGTTCGCGTCCTGGCCTTGACTGACCAGTACCCCGAGCGGATTGGTTCTGTCGGCGTCGTTAACATCGTTGAAAATAGCTCCGAAGTACACATCATGTTTGTCAGCAACGCTTCCCGGTATCCAGCTGCAAATGACATCTCGGACTACATCTGTTGCTTCATCAGCAGGATAGGGATTCATGGCTATCTCAAGCGGCGGCATGAGGCTGAGAACGTAGGCGTTCATTAGAAAGTTTACGCACACTCCCGGAACCATCTGTATATCCTGAGTGTCCGAATCGGCTATGAAGTTGCCCGTAATCCAAACATCGTCGCGGCGAGCAAACACTAAGCTGTCGTTACCAAGGCCGTCACTGTAATGGAAGCTTTCGTTGCCAGATGACCCGATGCGGTTATCGCATGTAATCATCTGGATCTGGTATGGCTTACCCGACACAAGGTTTGTCAACTTGAACGTAAGCGTGACTAATCCCGGTGCGAAACGCCCCTTACTCGTGATTGTCTTAAGACCAGCATCTGTGGGCGCAGGATCAGCGACAATGATGGCCGAAGCACCGGTTTTATTGAATAAAACGGTTTTCAAGTCCGAATACTGAGGCGTGTCGGCGTCGGCCAGAAACTCGATGCCTCCCACATTTGCAGCCGGGCCGTTGCAGTTAAACGCCTCAAGAATAATCCCTGTCATATCCGGAAAAACATCGACCCCATTCTCAACAAGCGAAATTGGATCGCTCCACGTAATGGCAGCAGCGTCGGCTACGCTGGGCAGAACCAAGCTCAGCACCAGAACAAAAGAAATTAGATAAATCATTTTTCTAAACAAAACAGACCTCCTTCAAATTAATAAAATGATCCGATAACAATTTAATCGTTACTAAGTTCTATTAATATTTGCGTATATGCTTAGGAAGGTTATTTGCTACCTGAAATTACCTCCTTCCTTCTATAGCCCCATACGAGCCGTTAGTTTCCAGCGTAAAGAACCTTAGCTGTAAATCCGGCACATACGGGAACAAAGCTGTATTAATTTATACTAAATCACCCACCTTCACGTCAAGGAAAATCTCCCCATTATCCACCGGCGACACCCTTCTCGACTCTACTGAAAACATCCTTGGGAGTATTTCTACAGAAGATTCCAATCCGTTCTTACTGTCCATTTGCAGAGATGGAGAGTGTCTGCTATTGTACAAAACAAACGGGGCTTATACAGGAATCAATCAGTATAAGCCCCGAAAGGATTAAAACCCAAAACTCTTTCGCTTGTTATTCGGTCTATGGCGTTGGAACCGGGTGATACAGACGAATATCGTCAAAGTACATAGTACCTGCACCACCGGGCGCCGGCACATTACCTTTGCTGCCGAGACCAATAGCTATCTTGTCAACATTGGTCAGGTCCAGGCCCTGATCTGCGAATTTCTGCAGGTCGATCGCCCACTCCGTCCATGTGTTTGTCACTGCTGCATTTTGATCATCGTGATAAACCACCGCAGATGTGCCGGTGTTGTTAGATAAGGCCACATACATCGGCTCAGCAATATTGCTGGCTATACCTATATCCTGATGCATCCACTGGGCACCAACCGTGCCGGTAATCTGGACGTTGGAGAAGCTGGCCTGGCAGGGTACGGCAGTGCTGTGACTGGTTACAGCCAGACCTACATAGGTATTAGAATTCATTAATATGTTCTGAGGTGCAGAATTCTCCACCATCACCCAGGTCGAACCGTTCGTTGACTGGTAAGCCGTAAAGTTGCCCGCAACATCACGCTCCAGTTTTACCCAGCTCGGAGCTGCGATGCCGCTCTGGGTTGCGCTGTAGCTGGCACTGCCCGCATCGGTGCGACCCTGTGACATAACTCCGCTGCCAGGTGTAATACACACAAAGGCATTTTTCGAGTTAGGATCGAGTGTCTCACGAATCATCACGCCGGCTTTAGCCAGGCTGTTTGTGTTCTCCACGCTCTCGACCCTGGCTATAATCGAACCTGCGCCGGTGAGCATCTTGTAGGCAAAGTGGAAC
>Ga0307378_10004542_pt1 | contig 19754 bp, 33 predicted proteins | sample UN1MG_FD_202238 | JGI IMG/M metagenome (GOLD analysis project Ga0307378, IMG submission 202238) | Soil microbial communities from Risofladan, Vaasa, Finland - UN-1 | ecosystem: Environmental > Terrestrial > Soil > Coastal area > Acid sulfate soil | place: Finland: Risofladan, Vaasa | collected... | reverse complement strand
TATATATTATACACAAATTATTGAACTTATTCCTTCTTTATTTTTGTTTTTTTTGATTATTTTTGCCATAATATACTCTAAGGCTTTACCCCTGCCTAAAGGCAGAGGATTTCTTCTTCAGGTTAAAAACCCTCTGTCTTTAGGAAGGAATAGTTAACAGAGAAACCCCTTATTACGACAAATCCTCAACAATAACAATATCTTTTTTATTTCTTTTAGCTTGTTGAACGGCATCTAAAACATTAAAATTATCTATTGTTTGGGCATAGTAATCGGCATTATGTTCTTTAGCCCATCTCATTACTCTGGCGGAATTCTCTTCATAGCTTTGCATATCTCCGCCTATCTCACTTAATAAATGAATAATATTTATTACTTTAATTCCATCTATTAATTTGAAGGGGACGCCATCAATAGTTTCTCCTAGAACTTCTGCTTCTTCTAATTCTCCTGGATCCCCTTCTGCCGCTTCTTCTACCATATCAGTTAATTTCTTATATTCGTCTTTAGAATAAGGTTCTTGTCCGGGCATCATTTTAGGAGGAGTAAATTGGGCTTCTCTTGGTATTTTAGAAATACTTTCAGGGAACCATTCTTGCCCAACTTTGTCTTCTAACTGGCCGGAATGAAATACAATATAGCATCCTTTATGTTTTCCACTTATAACTTTTGCTCCATTGCCACTCTTATCTAAAATCATATCGGGATAATCAGAAGCATCAATATACGAATCAATAACTTTATCATCAGTGCCAATCAGAGCAATTCCATAACCTTCTCCCTCCCAATCGTCAAGCAAATCCCATATTGTTGTATTCCATTGGGCAAAAGTAAATGCGTCCTTACAACTACCAATTAGTCTCCCATCAGAAGTTAAATTAACAATAGCAATCTTTTCCCCGCAAATAGGACAGAGACCTTCTTGACCAAGTGCTTTTCTTAATTCTTCTTCCGAAAGACCCACTTTAGAATAAGGTTCTTGTCCGGGCATCATTTTAGGAAGAGTAAATTGAGCCGTTTTTCTTTGCTCTTCTTTAATATCAAAATTATGTTCTTTAGCCCACTTATATATTTCAGACAATGTAGCTTCAGTTAAAACACTTTCTACAGATCCATATTCGTCTTTAATTGTAGCCATATATATAAAATTGGGATCTAAAACAGGAGGGCCGGTAATTTCAAGCGTCCTATTATTATCTTCATAAACCTTAATATTTTTATCAACGTCCGTATTTGAATCGCCTAGCCATCCAGCTTCCTTCCCAATTTCTTCCCAAGCCTGTTTTGTTAGTTTATATTTACCTGATGCCGTTTTTGTAATTTTCATTTATAATTTCTCCAACTCCGACTCAACATATTCTAATATTTCAGTACTTTTCCTTAATCTACGTTTCAAGTCATCTAATCTTTTTTGCGCCTTAATATATTCAGAATGCAATCTCTCGTTTTCTGAGCTTTCAGTCTTTTTATAACCCAAAAGACGAACTTTATATTCCTCGTCGCTTTCATTTTCATGTCTCAATGATCCGCCAAAAGGTTCATATTGGGCGTTTTTTCCGAACCATCGCCTTTCTTTTTCCATATCTCCCCAAAGTTCAGCATCGTTCACTTCTTTATCTATAATTTCTAGTCTTATTAGTTCTAAATCTTCCGGTTCTTGAACGCTCATTTGAAGATCTTCTAGCTCTCTTTTATCAAGTTCGTCAAGATTAACCATGATTCCCTCTTCGGGATCATAAACAGACCTCGAACGATTTATTACCTGTTGAGCCTTTTTATACCAATTACCTCCCGAAGATGTGTGTGGACCTTCTCTCCATTCTGTCGTTCCCTTAGCTCTGTCTACGATAGAAGCACAATAAGCACCAGGATCATTTTTATCCTTGTTTTTTTCCATGCATTCATCCATAAATCCATGTTCGGTTGGGCTCTTATCATATTGAGGGCTTTTCTTTTTAGATATAGTTTTCATTATATAACTCCGCCCCTTACTGCTGTAATAGATGAATTCTCATAATTAACTGTCAAATCTTCGTTTAAATCAATATCTATATCTGAAATTAAAATACCATCGCCATTAACATAATTAATTGACATCCTAGATAAATCGATAGAAATAGGCCTGTCTTCCGTTCTGATTTCATCTCCGTCTTCATTAAAATAAGTTATAGAAAGCGTTTCTTCAAGAATTTTATTACAACTAACATTAATATCTTTAACTCCCCATCTACGACGTTCTAATTCTATATCATATATAAAAGTAGGATTACTATCAATAACAGCTTCCCAGTCTCCATTAGGACCATATTCTGTACAATGTAGCCTAACAGTTGCCGTATATTGACTTTCTCGTAAATCAGTAATTGGTACCTGTGCTTTTTTATACCAATTATTACTAGTTGCCTGTGGAGGTTTAATTCCTTTTATCTTCAAGACAGCCCTATTAAAAATATTAGTTGCGGGTTCAGGGGCTTGACGGAATAAGTCTCCAATTCCCTCAATAATTTCTTCCTTATTATACCCTTCTCTAAGACACTTAATAACAAAATCTTCTATCATATCACTAGCAATTTCTTCTTCAAATAATCTAGACTGCAACCTGAAGATTTCTTTCATCGGCGCTTTTTGCATTATCATTCTAACATTAGCATAGGCAGGCGGATTCTCAAAAACCTTGCCAATTAAATCAGGATAATTAGCTTGATTAAAACTACTATCTGTAACTTCATACGTCTTTTTCATGAATTAGTATTTCAATAAAGAATAATACATTTCCTTCACAATAAACAAAAAAAAGGCGGCACTCAAAATCACCCTAAAATATGGTATCCCCGATAGGACTTGAACCTACAACCTTCTGATCCGCAATCAGAAACTCTATCCAATTGAGCTACGAGGACATTATCCTTCTTTTTCTTCGCCACTAGCTAATCTCTTCAGAATGCCTCTATTTGCCTTGATATATTCCTTAATAAACGCTCCAGTAAGGCTTTTAGCATCAACCTTCCTATCCGCATAAGTTCCATCAGGCAAATGAAAACGCACCTTACCCCCATAATGCCTTCCAAGAACCATGTACTTCCATAGTTCCCCCTCAACTTTAACTTTTCGGGCGTGTTTCATTTTACATATTCTCTTCTAGGGCAACCTGCAGACACGAATCACAAAGACCATGAGTGATAAGAACATCAAACTCTTTATGAGATTTTTTAAGATCTTCTTCGTGATAATCCCATTCATCCATATGAGTTCTATTAGTGAATTGGAATCCTTCTTTTCGCCTTACTTTTCGACAAGATGAACATTGAGTTATGAATTTAGTTTTCTTCTTCGAGCTCTTTAATCCTATCATCTTTATCTTTCATAAATTGGTACGCTTGGAAGGATTCTAACCTCCTCTATACTAAACTTGCCTTCGTACTAATTATAAATTAGACGAAGCACAAGCGTTTCTAGTTTCTGGCCCGCCCCGCTCGATTTCCTCTCTTTCGTATCTTCGTTTCCGAGAATGTGGCTGAGCTATAAACGCATTAAGGGTCTAAGCATTCAAAATTGGTAGCGAGAGCTAGATTCGAACTAGCGAGCATCGTTAAATGCTACCAGGTTATGAGCCTGGCGAGTTAGGCCACTACTCTATCTCGCAATCTAAAATCTTATTCCTTCGGTAATTCCCACCCCTCCCCAAGCCAATATCGAATCGCCCTAACTATAAGCCAATGGGGAGCGCTATAAAAATCAGTTATAACTCTACAAATAAGCGTATCATTAATAAACCCGTAAACCTTGCCATGATCGGTAACGTCGTCGTAGATTACCTTCTCTGTGATATCAAATCCATGAAGCTCTTCAATCCACGCCCATATTTCATCATCAGGAATTTTAACGATAATTTTTTTCCACCACGCTTTATCAGCCTCAAATATATCATAATATGCCATTTTATTTTTCTTTTTTATACTTTTTAGCTATCTTTTTGAATTCGTCTTCGTGCTCCACAATATATGTAAGAACATCATTAATGGCATACTCAATCAAAGCCTGCCGGTCATTCTTAATTTTCTCTAAACCATGTGCAACAAGATTGTCGATAAGATCGTTTTCAAGTTCAAGTTCTATAACTTCATATACCTTTTTCATAATCGTTCTCCATACTTATTATTCCTCTATTCTCTTTTATACTACCATAAATAAAATTTATTGCAAGCTTTTTATTAATAAATTTGGCAGGCCACTCTGATTTGAACAGAGACCGTTTGTTTTGGAGACAAAAATGCTGCCATTACACCATGGTATTATTGGTGCGCCCGGCGGGAATCGAACCCACATATTCGGTTTAGAAGACCGAAATTCTGTCCGTTGAATTACGGGCGCATACAAACCCTCTTTAATCTGCCTCACAACTATTTGGACAATCCTCCTGATATATATCCGATTTACATCCACAAATTTTGCATTCCCATTTATGATTACTACTTAGCCTTTTAACTATCTTATCCCTTTTGAGTTTCTCTTGCTCCTCCTTGGTGAGACCCTTAAAAAATTCGCCTTTGTTTTCCATTGTTTATCCTTTCAATTATTTATGGCGTTCCTACCCAGACTTGAACTGAGAACTACTCTTTAGGAGAGAATAATGATATCCAATTTCACCATAGGAACATACAAAGTTGATGGCGGTAATATTTATTTTGATAGCATTAATCCTATCAATTGACCTTTACTCTTATTATCGGGACGGTCATGCGAGAACCATCAACATTGATCTTTAGTTATCTCCTCTAAATTAAAAATAAACTTATATGGAACGTCCAAAAACTCAGCTACACCTTCTAACCCGCCTCTATCTACAACTGCGAATACGCCTTCTATAGTCGCTCCGAAATCTAAAACGCCCTTGGATGCTCTTAATAATGTTCCTCCGCTGGTACAAACATCCTCTACTAACCAAGCCTTATCTCCTTTCTCTAAGTTACCAGTAATAAGCCCGTCATCGTAGCCCCTGCCTTTTGGTTCTTTTCTGACGCCAAACCATTTATCAGTAAGTCTAGCCCTAGCAATCGCACTACAAACTAAATCCGATCCACTAATCGGACCTCCAACAATAATATTTTCAGGCAAAACACACTTAACGCAAAGGGCTATTAATCGTTGAGCATCCTCTGTGCGAAACGCTTTAGACAAATCTAACATAACATTACTTGTTTTCCCAGATGCCATTTTGAAATTGCCAAAGCTTAACGCATCTCTTCTAATTAGTTCCAATAATTCATCTTTATTATTCATCTTTACCTCCTATTAAAAATGGCAGGTGCATTCGGATACGATCCGAAACGAATAGTTTTGGAGACTATTATGCTGCCAATTACATCATGCACCTATAATTTGGCAGAGACGAAGGGACTCGAACCCTCACTAAAAGATAGACAATCTATTGTGCTAGCCATTAACACTACGCCTCTAAAAAATTGGTAGCTACGGTGGGATTCAAACCCACGATCTCCCGGATATGAGCCGGACGCCTTAGAATCACTTGGCCACGTAGCCATTAAAATTGGTAGCGTGGCCGGGATTCGAACCCGAAGCTCTAGGTTATGAGCCTAGCGTGTTACCATTACACTACCTCGCAATCAAAATTGGTAGCGGCGACAGACTCGAACTGCATTTATGAGTTTATGAGGCTCACTAGAAAACCCTTCCTACCCTACCGCAATCAAAATTGGCACTCCCTACAGGATTCCAACCCGTAACTGATGATCCGAAGTCACCCGTGATATGCGTTTCACCAAGAGAGCATGAAAACATTTTCTCAACCGCCTCGGTGCAAGTTTTCTTAAGCCATCTCCTTCTTAGCTCAAGTGAGGAATGCAATCACCTCCACTTTCTTTCCGATATTCCGTGCGGGCGGCCTTATACAAATTATTACCATTAGCCGTTACTATATGAATAAATCGTCTTAGCGTTGGAGGCTTAGACTATTTATTCCTGTTATTTTTTTGGGCGGGCAGAACCATAAGATTCCGAGGCCACAGGCAGTTCGCTAATACAAACTGAGAACATTAACCGAGAACTATTTCCTCAAGATAATATCCAATTTCGCCATATTCAATTGTCAATGATCAAAAAAAACCACAAAAAAAGCCCGAATCGTTTCCAATTCGGGCTGACTGCCATTTGTCTAAGTCGTTAGAAGATAGACCTCAGACAGGCCACCCGAATGGGCATCCTATCCCAATCTCTACGGATCATCTGTCTGTTTGCGTTCATATTTGAATTTCCTATCTCCATTTAACTTCTCTTATCGTTCTTTATATTATACCAAAAGTCCTGCAAGATCAAGAACTATTTTTAAAAAAGTTTCAAATATTACATAGGGATTGAAAACCCCTTCAAAAAGCCCCTAAAATCAGCATATATCTATTCATCTTATCATCATTACGACATCAAGTGCTCTTTCTAAGAGAATTTTGTGATCCATATAAAACTTTTTCTTTTTTCCAAAATCGATCAACTTCTTTATTTCAAAATCAACGGCTTCCCACTTTGCGTATGGATGAGCGTTTTGTATGATATCGGGATCTACTTTCTCAGGAATACAAACAAAACCTATATCAATTATATTCCCATCTTCAGAACGCTCAGGACTACTTCTAAAATCAACAGGAATTAGGGCATCTTTTTTCAATAATATTCCCGTCTGTTCTTTCACATATCTTACGGCTGCGAATTGAATAGTTTCCTGCGACGGTCTTACTACTCCTCCTGGCATCTTAACACAGTCGCCATCCTCTATCAAAATAATACCGTTATCTACAATGACAGCCGTTGAGACCGTAAGTAGAAACATCGGGCATTGATAAACGTATAACGGCTTATTAGGAGCTATATTTTGAAGATTGTCCATACATTGAATGTTTTAACCCTATAATTTTTCCATCTTGAATCTTAATAACAGAATAATATAAACCTGGACACATTTGGCCACCTTGGATACAAATAGTTTCTCCTTCATTCTGATACCACTTGTGTCCATTATATTCAGGTGACTCATGAATATGCCCATGAATAGTAATAAATGGCTGATATTCCTGTATAAATTTCAATACCGCTTCGCTACCGACCCTTGCACCATGAGCACAAACATCAAGCCCTAATGTTGCGGGCGGTGCATGTATTAACCAAATGCTTTTCTTAACGTCCTTCAGCATAGAAGATGTTTCAACAAGAGCATCATATATACTAATCTTAGATGTCATATAGTCTGATAATTCAGGAATAACCTCAAACTGATTATCCTCATTAATAATAACGGACCGGCTAAACTGTTGAGGATCTATCCGTAACTTACCCTTAAACTCAGGATGGCACCAGAACTTATAACCAAAGGGATAATCGGGAACATATGGCATTCCTGCAAACTCATATCCATTTATTTCAAAAACCTTATTGTGCGCATCGTTCCATAGCCCTTCGTTATCCCCCTTTTCTATTTCAGTAATTAAAAGCTGGTTGTCATCATTCCCCAAAGTAAGAACTATCTCAACACCCTCATCTTTGATTTGTTGAGCATACTTTTTAAGATGTTTTACGAAATAAAGTTCCTCAAGAATACCATTGTCTTTAGGAAACAGATCTCCGGCAATAGCAAGTATATCAGGCTTCTCTTTTTTACAAGCCTTAACTACTTCCTTCCACTTATATCCAGCCTGATGAATGTCGTTTGTTGCTAATATTTTCATTTAATTTTAAAACATTGCCGTTGGTCTTTGTTTATGACGAATCGCTATTTGTACCCATACCGTAAAAGACTCAGGAATATTATATTTTTTAAATACTTCTGATTTTTGCCCTTCATCTATTTCCTCTTCCGTTGGTTTGCTTGATAATTCTACTCCGACATTAAAAGCCTCATAGTCAAATTTTATTATTTCTGCCGCTCCGTCTAACTCTTCAAACTTTATCAGCTTTTCGCCTTCTTCAATCTTCGCCACTATTTCTTTCTGAATCTTTTTCTTATCTTTTGCTGTTTCTTTTCGTTTCAGTAATTTTTTAAGATCTTCATCAATTTTAAGTGCCAGTTTTTTATTGTCGGGATTAGGAATTATCTTCTCATAAAAATAAACCATTCTCTTAAAAAGTTTTTCCAATACCTCATTTGACTGCTTCATGTTTTCATAAACGTCCTTAGTAACACTATCAAGTATTCTACGACATTTCTGACATTTTTCAAGCACTAAATCGTCTTGGGCTTCTCCATCAGGATCATCTGGAATAGCCCTATATAAGTCCTGTAGTTTCTTTGTTTCCTGCATCCCGTCAGAATTATCAAGAATCAAATCAATCTTAAAGGCCTTTACTTTACTGTCAACATAGCTTTCTACGTTATTAACTAGCCACATTAGAACCTCATCGGCAATAACATCTGGCCTCACATTTTCTGAGTCTTTAAGGATATCTTCTACGGATCTCTTTTTAAAACTCAAATTAGCCTCAACCAATTCTATTTTAGGTTTTTTACTCATCATACTTCCTCATAAGTTTCATTAGAAAACCATGTATTAGATTTTAGTTCCTTATCGCAATGTGGGCAATTAATCTTCTCTTCGGAGGCGGTTGTGAAATCCAACAACTTATCTCCGCATTTACAACAATTAACTGGAATATCATATCGTTCTAGCGCTTTTTCAAAATCTTCATTCTCCTCAACGAACATTACATCATAGTTCCAAATACATTTACATTTAGAACACCACCTCTGCACCCTATATCCTGCTATAGGTATATAATCAACATTAGGATAAGTAATGCAGCAATAATTTCTACCCTCTTCTTTACGGGCAGTTAATTCTTTAGCAAACTCTTCGTAATTTTGAACATTCCTTGCCTTAATTACCAAATCTATTTCTCCAAGGGGCCAAGGAGCTTTCAAAGAAAATCCAGTTCCGCACTGCTTACATTCCTTATTTTCACAAGTAAAATCACATCCTGCTGGCATTTTTTACCTCCAACCACATAATTGAATAATGTGGAATTTGTTGTTTTAATTGTTTTAATTTTATCTTTTTTTTAAAAGATCCAGTTGAATTATCTTCTGAATACCAAAATTTTCTACACTGTCTATTGAAATTATCTATGTGAACTTGCATTTTACTCGTTTCATAATCAATATATTTCTGATTATCTAGACAATTTAACAAATGCTCAAAACAATCTTCTGTTATAACTATATTGCCGTTTTCCTTAAAAGCATCTAGTCTAACCATATAATCACCATAATATAAAAAATAAAAGGGTTTATGTTAATACTATTAGAATATATTATACAGTATTACAGGGAAAATAATGAAGATTTATAAAATAGCTCAAGAATACCAAATAATACCCCAAAACCCAGGAGCTCAAAACGACCCCAATGTTCAACTTCAAAACCTACAGAATTCCCAAAACGCCTTACAGTATTTTGAGAGTGTCATGACGGCAGCTGAAACATTAATGGCCGATTTGAGGAATTTAGAGGACACAATGGGAATTGGAGATATTGGATTAAGAAATCAATTTCAAGACGTAATAAAACAAGCCGCAACGCAAACTCCGGCTTTTAACTTGCTTGCCCAAATGAATCTGATTTCCTCTATAGACAATCTAATGAATCAAAACGAGCTAAGCAACATAAAGAATCTTATAATTACAAATATCCAGTCTATATCCGATCAGTCTAATTCAATAGAACAAGCAAATCAATAACAACGATCTGCGGTACAAATGGTAGAAACACTTTTAAAATAAAGTCTTAGTTGCTGACTTAAAAATACTTCAAATCTTTAGAAAAATCATACGGCACATATTCCGGACGCTTCCCTCTTCCGCACTTAGAACATATAGTTCCTCGGTGGGCTTCTAAATGACCAAAATAGCTTGTAATATTTACAAACCAAATGAACGGATTAAGCATCTTAAGTATTATTCTCATTATTTGCCCTTCTAATCGCATTATTTCTCATTACAATTCTAGCATTTCTAGCTGCCATTCTTTTTCTTCTAGATTCTATCTTTTGTTTTCTAGCCTCTATTTTTTCTGCTCTCGTCTTAATTTCTTTTGTTAGAAGAGGCAGAGGTTGCTTGGCGGCTTTCGCTAATTTATTTTTAAAAGATCTTCTTCTTTTCCCGCAACTACCGCATGGCATTTTTTCTTCCCCCCTTGGACTCATTTTTAAGTTCTTTCTTCTTCTTTGAATTCTTCTTTAAAATCTTCTTAATATCCTTCCACGGCACAGTAATTTCATCAAGTCTACCTTCTTTCTTAGCTTGATCAAGTTCCTTCGCTCTCCTATTAAGATCTTCGCTTTTGCCATTCCTTTGTGCGGGACTACCAAGGAAAGAAAGCTCCCAAAAAATCCAATGTAAAAGTTCTATTAAGGTTATAGTCGGCTGGACATCGATCCTCGTACAAACATCACAAGGCTTCTTCTTTTTCTTGTAATCTCTCCGATCAGTTATACAAATTTCCTTGCGAATCTTAATAGGGTAATCAGCAATCTCATTTATTGGAGTAAACTCAATAGCATAGCCCTGCTGCCATTTTTCCTTTTTCATTTTAGCAATTTCTTTTTTAGTACACCATTCTTTAAGGTCTTCTGGGATTACACCTTTTTTTCCCATTCCATAAAAATCCCACGAGCTACTAGAATTTTCTTTGCCCTCAAATTTATCAATCTCTCCGTTCCACCCAAGTTCTAAGTATATTATTTTATTATCGTTTTCAATTTTTTTGTTTTTCATCTCCTTCCGATATTGTTCTATATAGTTACATCTCAATATAACCTGCAAAATTTCAAGAGGAATCTTAGAATTCACACAGACATTTACTACATCTCTAAGGGTAAATTCATAATTAGAATCTACATCTCTCATTAAATCATCAAAATCAAATTTTAACGACTTTGTTATTTTAATAGGTTTTTTCATATTTACATCTCCTTCTGTGTTAACATCTACTACGACAAATTTAATCTCATAATTTCCTTCCCATAATAATTAGAAAAAGGGGGGCATTTCCCATTTTTACTCTTTGGAATCTCAATGACCTCCGTATTATCTTCTTTATTTGGAACAGGATTATCAAACATTGAGGCCATTCTATCAATAACTTCATTAGGAACATTTTGCCCCTCTTTACTCTTTTCATTCCTGCTTTTACATACTTTAACAGAAGTCTTAAGCCAAACTATTTTTGTTTTAACTCCGTACTCTTGAGCCATTTTGATCCAACATTGTCTTGATACATAAGTTACATTTGTCGCATCGATAATTACGCTTTTCCCCTGCTCTAAAAGTAATCTTGCCATAGATTTTGCAAATGCCCAAACAAATTCTTCTGCAGGCTTATGAAACTGATGTCCAAAAATCTTAGATCTAATTTCATCGGGACAAACAACAATAGCGTCTTTCTTGTTTTTTTTGATCCAAGTAGACTTACCACACCTTGCTAAGCCGCACATTATAGTTAATTTCTGTTTCATTTTTTAACTCCCACTTGCCTTCTAAATTCTTGACATTCAAATGGAAACACAACCCACTCATTTTCTTCAGCTACTTCCGCATAATAATCTGGCTTACCTTTAGCTGTCTCTTTCCAATACAAAGTAGCAGTAGCAATATCTTCATCCCCTAAATAACCAAGAACAGCTTTCATTGTTTTGCCGGAATCCCATATATCATCTACTATTAATATTTTTTTATTTTTAACATCTCCATAAAAAGCCTTAATCTCTGGCTTATCTCTCATTACTCCAATACGATCATATAATTTAACATCTAAGGCAAGAAAGTCAAGCATAATATCATAATAATCCGAAAAAATTCTTCCTGGTACAATACCGCCCCTTAAAAGCCCTATTATGCATTCTGGACGATAATTATCTTCTTCCATTTGACTATATATTTTTAAACAAGCATCCTCTATGTCAAACCAAGAAGGATGTTTATAGGTTCTAACGTTATTATCCAAAATAGATTTAGTAACTATAGAATCTGTAGTCGTAATTGTAGTTTTCTGTTTCAATGCTATTTTGCTATTATCAATCATTCTTTAATTTCCATATAGTGCTTATCTTTGATTTTTACAAAAGCGTGACGAACGCCTATCTGTTTAATAGCAATTAGAAATTCTCTAATTTTAATAGTATCGTCCTTGATTTCTTCAATATAAAAAAAGGGGCTGATAGATTTTTTAAACGGAGGCATGTGAAGCTCGCAACCATACTTTCTACCTATCCTATCAAGTTTATTAATTGTTTCTTGTTCTATTGCCATTAAACAGCTCCATTTTTGAATTTTATTAAACTTTCCCGTTTTCGCCTTCTTTCAAATCTTCATAAGGAGCAAGAATTTTTCGCTCAATCTCCGTGGCACATTGACGAAGCTCCCCACAGAAATTTTTGTAATTATTATAACTTGGCTTAATATGATACTTGCAAAACTTAAAAAGAATGTAATTCAAATCGCCATCTACATGTACGGGCTTCTTGGCCATTAAATCAACAATTTCATCCATGTCCGGTCTGTTTTCTTGTTTTATATAAGGCATCGTTTTCCTCCATTGTTACTTCATTATTATACAATTACAAATCATAAATCATAAATCATAAATTGTAACCTGAATATCCCTATCGCAAAGAATTTTAACTATTAATGCTTCTATAGTTTTCCAATCTCCTCCAGCCAAACCAGCCCCAAAACGAGGCGCATGTACGCTAGAATTATATTTTTTAACAACTTCAGCAACTTTTTCCAAACATTTAGCTATTGCAGGGTATCGAATCGGGACAGACCCATTAACACTTCCAACTCCATGCTGGCCAATCATATTAGCAACTACAATATCAGTCTCAACATTTACAAATTGAACTTCTCCTAACAGATAAGGCAGATGAGGAATATAGCCTTTGCTCCACTTTCTATATTGGACTTCTGGCCCCTTCCATCGTTTACTCAAGGCTAAAACAAATCCTGCTCCCCATTTTCCACAATCATTACAACAATGGATTATAATTTTATTTCCATCACCAATAGGATTTGTAGCATCGCCTTTTACATATTGAATATCTGCCATTTTTACTCCGATCTATTGTTGCTACTAATTTAATTACTTGTTCTTCTTAGTCGTCTTCTTAGCAACAACCTTCTTAACAACTTTCTTTTTTATAGCCGCCTTTTTCTCAGATACTTTCTTAGTCGTTACTTTCTTGGCTACCTTTTTCTTAGCACCCACTTTCTTCTTAGGAGAAGGCTTAGTAGGATCAACAACTTCATACTTCTCAATAGCTCTTTCCATAATAGCCAATGGAGAGAAATCTTCGCCCCCTAAAATAGCTTTCAAAAGAGAAGGGCTAAAACCACTAACCAATGCAACATTCTGACTCTTTGCAGTTGCCGGAGAAGTACGGTATCCTGCCAAATTCCAGTAAACTATTCTGGGGCTGGAATAACCTGCGTCTTCCCATGCTTTAAGTCCTGCTTCAACGGAAGTCATATCGTCATCAGTTCCTTCATCCCACTGCATATCCGAAATTATAAGCAACGTATTAGGAATCTGTTCATTAGATGCTCCAAATAATTGAGCTGCTTCAAGAATTTGATCAAGAGCCGCCCTAACATTTGTAGACCCACACCATCCGTCGTTATGCTTCTGTGCGGCTACACTGAAGGTTTCATTCTTCCATTCAACCAAACGACTATCATTTGAGAATGGGATAAACTTCCTATAGAAAGGGTTATCCTCACCCAAACGATCTGAGCAATAAAGCCCAAGACCCATTGAAACATCAATAGCCTGAATACTCCCACTTACAGAAACACTCATAGATCCACTAAAATCACAAATCGCCATAATTCTCTGATTTGCGCTCTCGATATAATCAGGAAGTGCATCGAACTGAGCATTGGCAAGTTTGCTATCAGAATATTTCGTATTGTCTTTTCTGCGACTACCAGAGTATCCGTAGTTGGCGGCGAACTCTTTGTACTTACTTCCAAGATCGGCCTTCAAAGTGCGAATTACGTCATGAGGAAAAAGAACAGAAGCGTTAACCTTAACCTCATTACCTTCTTCGTCTACACCTTCCTCAAGATGGGACTTCCAGCTTTCGTATCTTACACCATCATGCTTCGCAAAAGCATTGTTATAACGACCAGCGGCAACAGAGGGCACCTTGTTATAATCAACATCTTGCCATTCCTTCTGACACATTGCCGTTTCAACAACGTTAGTATTCTTAGCCAACAGCTTACGAAAATCCTTAGGACTCATCTTAGCCACTTTTCTGAGCTTTTTAAAAACAATACTGTCATTACTTTCACGAGGAGCCCATTTCGCAGCAAGCTGATTACCATCCTGAATAGCCCTTACCCAAAAATCAAGTGCGTTTTTCTCACAAGAAGTATCCATCAAAACCTTAAGATCATCCCAACGGCCTACCTCCGGAATAAAATGCATATTGGCTTCGATCCATTCCGGATCCCTCTTGGCAATCCAACCAATAATGTCTCTGAACCCACTTCTATTTCCAGCGCCGCCACGTATGTCACGTAACCACATTGCAAGTTGCATAGACTTGTATCCATTTTTTACCCATGCAGGCTTGAAGAGTTCAACAACACTAGACTCATCTCCATGATAAGTTTCCTTGCCCTTGAATAGACTTCCCGCTTTGGAAAAAAACTCAAGCAAAGCGTCTTCAGTATTTGCGTATGCGAAATCGTTTTTGTGTCCTATTGTCATTAAATGCCTCCTCTTGTATTGCCAAAAAAATAGGCTAATCATCCTGCGATAACCAGCCTATTCGATGTGAGTTAACCTCACCGATTAATTGAACAAGCTGGTTTATTTTTTAATTACGCATCGCTCGTTTTGCAGAAGCCAACCTTTATCTTTTAACTTCAATTTTTAAAGAGCAAAAATTTGAACAGGTTGAAACTTTTACCACATAAGGATTGATTGCTGTAGTCAACCTTTATCAAATTCTAAATAATATTATACCGATAAATCCGAAAAATACAACATTTATTTTTTTGATACAGGCTTTTTAACCAATTTCTGCCTATATTTACTAAGAGTTTCTACAAACTCTTTGCGTATCCGAAAATGCCTCAAATCCTTATTGTCACCAGCTTCATATTTATAAGTAGAAAAATAAGCCTGCATTTCATCTTCCAAAACGTTAGTTCCATATCCTAAGTCAAGAAGTGCCTTTTTAGCTTTTCTGAATGTCTTCTTAGGAATTTCTTTTAGCATTTTTCTTGCCACTCTTTTATATTCAGGATATAGGTAATAAAACGCATGAGCCAATTCGTGCTCAATAACTTCTTGCCGTGATGCTGAAGAAGATTCTTTATGAACCCCTATAACATAATATTTAGAACCTACCAACTTTTCCTTTTTCATAGCTTTCTGAATATTATTTAAAACAGACACTTCTCTTTCCCTAAAAGAACCATTATCTCTGAGCCAAAAAATATCTTTCCATGCTTCAATTACATTACCTGGCAAATTAAAACCATGCCATCTAGATACATAATCAAAATAGCCATCTCCCCAATTAATTGCCCAATAATCAATAAACTCTTCAAGCGTAAAATACTTCCCCTTGAACTTAGGACTCTCATAAAACTCCTGCATTCTAACAAAAGACATACAGGCTTCATATTGAGTGTCAAATGTCAATACGTAAATATGAGGCAATATAATTTCTGTATCTATTTTCATCATGGTATTACTATATCACATAATAGAATAAAGTCAAACAAAAAATTACTAAACTTCCATATGCGAAAATGGATGTCTTGTGACGAGTTTGTCTTCGAAAAGATAAGATTTATCAGGGCTAAGCTGCTCAGAAATTAATTTTATATCATTGCTCCCCCAATAATCTCTAAAATCAAACAACCACTTCTTAAAAACACCATGCCTATCGGAAATTTTATCAATATCTTGCTGAAACTTAGGAATAAAACCGCCTTTGGGATACGCTCTCAAATTAATTTTCTTTTTCGACTTGCAACAACTCAGATATTTTTGGTCAACACCGGGAATAACTTCTGCCGCTCTAATATTTTCAGTTATAGTACCAATAATATCACAAATAACCCAATAGCGATCCGGAGAACTTTCTATTACAACATAACAAATATTCTGACGATCTAATTCCCTCTTGGCATCTTCACATCCTACAAAACTATCACAATCTAATGCCAGAAGATATTTGTCGCCAGTGATATGCTTAGAAATCAACGTAGTTATATGATAGTGAGGATAATATCTTATGTTATTTTCTATAACATATTTCTTTAGCCCATAAATAAACTCAGGATAAGATTTAGAAACCAAAACTTGAACGGTATCATAACCCTTAGATTTGGTTTCGTCAAAAGCAAACTCTAAATCTTCTTTATAGCTCATTACATTCGTTCCGGAGGAAACCCGCTTAACTCCTGTGCCTTTTTCTTATCCATAAACATCCATCGTTTTGGCCGAGGATCGGGATAAGTAAATTCTTCAAACTCTCTTTCACTGAAACAATATCCAGCCGCTTCAAATGGACCATTATCAACAACAACGATTAAAGCCTTATCTTCTGGAACTTCATCAAATGACTGAGGACAATCAACATATTCGCCATCATATTCGCTTCTAATAAATGCCGCTTTGCCTTTTATCGGACCTTCTATGTAGTATCCCATTTTACACCTCCGGTTTAGGGTCTAACCAATCACCTATTATTTCGACATTAGAATCATCAAAGTACCTAAATCCCTGGAAACCTCTCATCGGAATCGGCCTAATCCACTTCCAAGTACAAGCAGGAATGATCGCATACCAACCGTCTCCCCAATCCCTATCCGTATAGTTACATTCATAACCACTCATAGCAATAGAAGCTACAACACCAAAACCACGAATATAACCGTCTTCAACATAATAAATTTTACTTTTCTCCGCAACGCCAACAGGACGGTTCTTGCCAAGCTTTCTGAAATAATATCCGCCATATTGCTCTATACACTCCTTCGCCTCATCTGCAGAATTTTGCATCTCGGACTTAGGTGTAGTTACAATTATATTCTTTATAGTAGCAATCATCTTACTCTAATTTAAGTTTATTTTAATCCAATTGATCCGCAACGTCCTATTAACTAATTATTCTATATGAAAAAGATAAAAAAGCAAGAAGAAAAATAAAAAATTATGATACTTCTTCTATTTTTTGGGCATTGATTTCTCGAGCTTTTTCCTTATATATCTCTATGGCACTATCAATAGATTCTACAAATTCTGCCCCAGCTAAACAGCCAAGCATCCATGTAGGAAGAACATGATGCTTCAACCCATCTAACATTACAACGATGTCTTTGCCAAGCCAAGCCGCAGTAGTTATCTCAGAAATAGTACCTGCGCCTTTTAGAACAGCCTTGTCAATTTTAACAAAGAAATAATGCGAAGTTGCAACATTAACCATGTCCTTCATAACAATATTATGCAAAATCCATTCTTTAAATTCAGGATCTGTTTTATCGAAAGGACAATCAGCTTTTTCTGGAATAATCACCCTGTATTTGCGATATAATGCTTTATGCATCTTATTGCGCCAAGCACGATGATTCTTAGAATATTCGATGCTTCCACTTAAATATATAGATGGTTTAGTCTTCACATGATAATCAGTTCTGGTATTCATTAATTAAAATCCTATCCGTTTCTATAGATAAAACTAGATTATTTATGTTTTTCACAAGTAGCCCTCGCATCAATTTGTAAAAAAAATTCTAAATTACAGGCCCTATCATCAAGATAAAAATTAGCAAAAATCTTTCTTGTTGCAAAAATATCTCCCTCTTTAGATTTCTCTTTTTGATATTCTGCCCACGAAGGAGCATTTTCATTAATAGCATCAAATTCTAAACCGCCTTCCTTACAAACTTTTACCGCATCCTCTAATGAAGTTCCCTCCCTACATGTCCAAAGTACTATTTCGGCACCTGCTTTTTTAAACTCTTTAACTTTATCAATAATATCCCGCTTCGCTTCTTTAATTTCAAGAGAATCGGTTTTAAACAAAGTGCCGTCAAAATCTATCGCTAATATAAATGGCATTTTCTTCCTTTAATTTATTATACAAAATTCTATTCGAATCCCCCAACCTCTTCTATAATTTTGCATATGTCCTGAACAAACATTTCTTCAGCATTACGCCCGTCCCTATATTTCTTCTTAGACTGCATTTCCCTTATAGCACCATGCAAAAGCTCATGAAAAATGTAATCTTTGGGCATTCCGCTTGTCCTTTTGCCATCGTCTCCCCGCCATTCTGCCAAGCCATAAATAGTTCCGGTTTTCTTCTTGCTACTGAAATGAGCTTGCCCCTTATATACGGCCTTAGGAGCAAAATAAATACGCCAGCTCTTAAGGATACTAATCTTTTTCTTCCAATATCTTATCTGTTTTAGAGGAGTCATTTGATAGACATATTATACAAATTTTATGCTAATCTCAGACAAAAATTTAAAGACAATCAAAAAGTCCTGTTTCTTTTTGGATTTTTAGTCGATGACACTAATATATCAGAAAGAGCGAAAAGCTTCTCTACTCTAATTTTCTTTTTATTTTGAGCCCCCCTAATATCTGATTTAACCTTCTGTTCCCATAGTTATGCTTATCAGAACATTCTTTTTTGCCCCTTATAAGACACTCTACCCATCCGCCACCAACAAACGGAGACAAAAACGCCTGACCATCATTCAGGTTAAATTGAATAATCTCAGCTATTGATTTGCACGTTCTTGTTTTGCCACCAAAATATCTCACAAGTAAGGTATATTATAAAATATTTTTAGTGAAAAACAAGCAAAAAATTGAATTAACATCTACTATCTGCAACAGAAGAGGCTGCCCACGCATCTGGTTTAACAAGACAGCGAAATCCTTGAGCCATAACAAGCCCAACAAGCTCATCCTTGTACTGACCAGACTTATACTTGAGGCTATGGTTAACATCAAGGTGGATTCCGATGATGCTTTCCTTTTTGATTCTCCGATCTAAGAACCAACCAACTTCCAAAGACAACATTGCTTCCATCAAGAGCCTCTGCCTCAAAGAGTCCATATAAGGAACTCCATGTTTATGAGTAATAACTGCACCGCCTCTACGCAACGTATAAGCAATTAACACAGTCGTAAAAATACACGTTCTTTTCTTGGAATAGTTTTGGCTGTCTGTTCCAATAAAGAACAGATCGGCCTTATGATCTTCAACGAACTGCTCAATATCTATCTTGTGTTTTCCGTCATAAGATCTCCACTGCCACTCTACAAACGGAGGCCATTCTGGTTTTTTGAACTCATCACTCATTTTTACCTTCTTTTTCTTTTATGTTTTTATTCTAGCTTCGTGCTTAATTATCTCTTCATGAAAATTTCCATACCACTTTTCAGGCTCTTTCATCGACAACAATGTTCTAAGCAATCCACAATCGCATACATTTGAGTCGAACACATTGCAATCACCATAATGAACTACTGCCTCTTCAGGATGAGCTATTACTTTCCTGAAATATGGTTTTAGTTGCTTCGGTATATCTTTCATTTTATCTCCTTATTTATATAAAAGTGGCGGAGGAGGAGGGAGTCGAACCCTCGGATGAGTTTAATCCCATCGCCAGTTTAGCAAACTGGTCCCGTAAGCCACTTGGGTACTCCTCCTTAATAC
>Ga0307378_10004541_pt1 | contig 19760 bp, 19 predicted proteins | sample UN1MG_FD_202238 | JGI IMG/M metagenome (GOLD analysis project Ga0307378, IMG submission 202238) | Soil microbial communities from Risofladan, Vaasa, Finland - UN-1 | ecosystem: Environmental > Terrestrial > Soil > Coastal area > Acid sulfate soil | place: Finland: Risofladan, Vaasa | collected... | reverse complement strand
CCGTGACCCTACTCGACCACCTAGCGCGCGTGCGATCGCTAGTGGCTGACCTGGCAAAGCGGGCGTTTGGTGACGGCTGGCAGGACCCGACTTGACAGGACGCGCGAAAACGTGTATGATAGGCGTGGAGGTGGGCAATGGCAAGGAGTGACCTGCTGGGCACAAAAGAGGTGGCAGAATTGACCGGGCTGTCAAAGGCACACGTCCGGCGCCTGCTGATAGAGAATGACGAGCTGCACGGGCAGAAACTCAACAAATGGACGTGGCTTGTCGAGCGTTCGGAGGTCGAGCGTTTCCTACGGGAGCGCCGCGTGGCGGGGCGCTAGGGCGCTCCCCCTTTTCGCTCGATTTACACGCTTTCGTACATAGGGAGGCCGACTATGGCATACTCGAACCCGAACTACAGACCGAACAAGAAAAGCCGCGAGATCCTAACACGGGCCTGGGCGCACGTGCAAGCGGTACCCTACAAGGTCACGCTGCGCTGGCTCTACTACCGCCTCTACCAGGACGGCTTTTACCCTGACAAGGCGCGCGGCTACGAGAACTTTGGCAAGCTGATGTCGCGGGTGCGCCACAGTTTCTATGAGGACTGGGAACCCGACACGCTCGCCGACGATACCAACGAGGTGATCCCACGTGGCGGTGGTTACGACAGCGCCGAGGAATGGGCAAAGGCCGTGGCCGAGCGGGGCAGCTGTTCGCTGCACCGGTGGGAGGGACAGGAGCAGTATGTCGAGGTGTGGTTTGAGGCGCGCGCGATGATCAGCCAGTTTCGATACCTGACCCACGACGTGAAGCTATGTCCGCTCGGCGGGCAGCCGTCGATCCCGTTCAAGTGGGAGCTGGCCGAGGGGCTAGGGGAGGCGTCTGCTCTGTACGACCTACCGATCGTCGTGCTGTACTTTGGTGACCTGGACTGGGGCGGCGAGCAGATTGGCGAAACGGTAGAACAAGACGTCCGCAAGTGGGCCGACGTCGACTTTGACTTTGTGCGCGCGGCGCTGAATGCCGGTGACGAGGTGCGCTATGGCCTACCTGAGAACCCGGAGAAACCCGGGCAATACCAGTGGGAGGCCGTCGACCACGAAACGGCGTCTACCATCATAACGGGCGCGGTGGGGGCCTACATTGACGAGGACTGCATGGGGGAGATCGTGCAGCGTGAGAACGAGGCAACGCAGCGCTTCCGGGAGCTGATGAGGGGATTTGCGTCATGAGGACATACGCGCCGGCCAACGGAGCGGGCATAGTTACCCAAATGGAGGGGAGGTGATGAGGAATGAGACGCGAGATCCAACGGTTGCTTCTGGACACGAAGCCGGGCGACGTCGTGCTGCGAACGTTCGAGCGGCTGACCGGCCTGGGCGTCGTGAAGCTGGAAGAGATCGAGGATGTCCGGGTCGCGGCGACGCCAAAGGGTGAAGCTGCGACAAGTCGAGCGCCCGCCAGTGGACACTAGCGAGCGCTCGGAGGTGCACCAACCATTGGGGCGGGTGCACCTCCATTCTACCATGAGTGGAGGGCACAATGCAACCGGAACGGGTGGCAGGGGATCCCCTGCAAGGACCACACAAGGAACTGATCGACCAGGCCGGCGCGCTGCTCGATCGCCTGGGGGCCTTCGTGGCCACGCAACGCGAGCTCTGTGCGGCGCGGGACCTCGTACGTGGGGCAGGATACCGGGCCGTGGGGCCACACCGGGAAGCCGGCAACGTGCGGCGGCTGGCCGAGGTGTGCGAGCAGGCGCGGCGCCTCCTAGATGGGGGGCAGCGCCGTGGCCGATGAGCTGCTCGACTTTGCGCGCGGCTTGGCCGGGCACCAGGAGAAGCAGGAGGCGCAACGCGCTGAGTTTATGGCCGTGTTCAAGGAACTGTCGATACCTGACCAACTGCTCGCGTTGCGCTTTGTCGTCGAACTGCTGCAAGAGAAAGGTTGGAACCGGCCGACCGACTGAACGTCATGAGGCCGAACGGACGCGGAAGGGAGGTGATACCACATGGGAATAAGACCCGACGACGCACTCAAATGTGACGGCTGCGGCCAAACCGTCACGGGTGACGTGGCGACGGCGGAACAGTGGGGCATGTATGCATGGCCAGATGGCCATGCATTCAAATACACTGATGCTCCACAGGACGCTATCAGTCTGTGTCCGAACTGCGACACGGCAGAGACGCTTACCCAGCTGGTTTGGGGCGACAACCCGCCAGAGGAATAATCGTCCTGGACGACCGACGCGCGCCGGCGGGACACATGGCACACTCGCCGGCGCGCGTTCGCCGTACTCTGGAAATCGTAGGCGGCGGCGCGAATGTTAAAGGACTGACCCTTGACAACGGGCCCCAGACGCGCTATAATAGCTTATGGAAATGGGTCTTTTCGCAAGCTATCACGGAAGGGGTCCGACGATGGAAACGACGCTACAGACCACACGGGAGCAGGCGCTTGACCAGGTGCAGCGACCGGACAACGCGGCGCTGGCATACCTCGCCAGTCTACAGAGCGCGGGGAGCAGACGCGTGATGGGCGCCGCGCTGGGCAAGGCGGCGGACCTGCTGCAACCTGGGGCCGACCTCTACACGTTCCCCTGGGGCGAGCTGCGGCGCTACCACGTGACAGCGCTGCGCTCGAAACTGGCGGAAACGCTGTCCTATGTGACGGTGAACCGTTACCTGTCGGCGCTACGCGGCGTGGCAAAAGAGGCGTGGCACCTGGGCCTGCTCGACGGTGAAACCTACCGGAAGATCGCGGACGTCAAGGGACTGAGCGGCGAAACGGTGCCGGCAGGACGCGACGTTTCCGCTGGGGAGATCGCCGCGCTGATGGGCGCCTGTGCAGCGGACAGCACGGCGACGGGGATCCGCGACGGCGCGGTGATCGCGCTGCTGTACGCTGGCGGATTGCGGCGTGCGGAACTGGCAGCGCTGCACCTGGCGGATTGGGATGGCGCGTTTCTGACCGTGGCGGGAAAGGGGAACAAGCAGCGGCGCGTGCCGGTAGACAACGGCGCGGCCGATGCGCTGGCCGACTGGCTGACCCTACGCGGGGATGCGCCGGGACCGCTATTCTACGCGACGCGCCGCGGCGGGCACGTGCAGGCGGGGAAGGGCATTACGTCCCAAGCGGTGTACAATCTGGTGCAGAAACGCGCGGACCAGGCGGGGATCGCCGAGCTGTCGCCACACGATTTCCGGCGTACAGTGGTCGGCGACCTGCTCGACGCCGGCGCCGACCTGGCGACGGTGCAAAAACTACTCGGGCACGCGGACCCTGGCACGACGTCCCGTTACGACCGGCGCGGGGATGCTGCCAAGCGGCGCGCGGTTCGCCTGCTGCACGTGCCATACAAACGGCGGACGCTGAGAGAGAGCGGGGCATAACGGAGCGGGCCGCCAGTCTACGTTCAGTGGCGAAACTTGACACGGCGCTGCATTCGTGGTATCATTCGAGTGAGGAACGGTGGTGGCTCGACGGGGCCGCTACCGAGAGATGATGAACACCGCGCGTTGTCGGCTGATGTCAGCACGGACCAGGTGCCCCCCTGGTGCGGGCAGTTCATGTTTCCCGGTAGTGGCCTTTGTGTTATCCAGGAGGTGACGAATGGCAAGGAAGACGGACACGCTAAGGCTCCGTATCACGCCAGAAGAAAAAGTAGTGGCGGCGCGCCTGGCAAGCCGCGAACGACTGTCTACGTCCGAGTGGGTGCGCAGCTGCATTCGCGCGAACGCGCGCGAGCTCGGCCTGTGGCCGCCGCCAGACATGGCGGCTCGACAAGGGCAATCTATGCCCTAGGGGAGGGACCATGACCGGCACAAAGAGAACCGCCCCTGTGACTAGCAGGGGCGGCGGGGCGACAATCAATTGCGGGCAGCAGTTGTTGTCTACCCCTATACTACACCGAAACTGTCCAAAAGTCAACCGACTGACCACCACAAACGAACTGGCCGACCTGCGGCGCCGCTATAACGGCGCGGTGGCGGCCGAATGCTGGCAGGACGCCGCGGCGCTGCAACGCGCATACTACGACGCCGAACGCCGCCGCCGGGCTGAACTGCTACGGCAGGCGCGGGAGGTGGGCCGTGGGTGACACGCAACGCACCTTTGACACGATGCTGGCACGCCTCCAGGACGCCAAACCCATGCACAATGGATGGTATCGGGCGCTCTGTCCGTGCCACGATGATCGCAACGCCTCGTTAAACCTGACCCTGGGCGATGGTGGCGCGATCGTGTTCAAATGCCACGCCGGGTGTGAGAAGACGGCGCTGCTGCAATGGTTCGGGCTGACCTGGGCCGACCTGTTTCCCGACAAACCCAACGGCAAGCCGCGACCGGCGACGCCGGGCCGCGTGGTGGCCACCTACGACTATGTAGACGAGGCCGGGACGCTGCTTTTCCAGACCACGCGCCACGCGCCAAAGGACTTCCGGCAGCGCCGACCGGACGGCAACGGCGGCTGGATCTGGGGCCTGGGCGACGTTCGCCGGGTGCTGTACCGTCTTCCGGACCTGGCCACGGTGCAACCTGGGCAGGTGGTGATCGTCTGTGAGGGCGAAAAGAGCGCGGACGCGGTGCGCGACCTGGGCGCCGTGGCCACGTGTAACCCGATGGGCGCGGGCAAGTGGGCGGACGCCTACACGGACCTGCTCGACGGCCTAACGGTGGTGGTCCTGGCTGACAACGACGCGCCTGGGCTGAAACACGCCTACGACGTGGCCGGGGCGCTATACGGGCGCGCCGATCGCGTGCAGGTGGTGAATCCGGGTGAAGGGAAACCGCCTGGCTACGACGTGGCCGACTGGATCCGCGACGGCGGAACGTGGGCCGACCTGGTGCAGCTAGCAAGCGCTACGCCGGAATACTCGGGCGAATGGGCGCCGGTGCTGCCGACCGGCGGCGACGTCCGCAACAGCGACCTGGGGAACGCGCGGCGCCTGGTGGCACTGCATGGCGCGGACCTGCGTTATTGCTATCCATGGGGAAGGTGGCTCGTCTGGGACGGCACGCGCTGGGCCGACGATCTGACCGGGGAGGTGTGGCGCCGCGCCAAGGACGTGCCACGCGCGCTCTATCTGGAGGCCGGCAGGACCGCCGACGAGGACACACGCAAGGCCGCCGCAAAGTGGGCGCTCAACAGCGAAACCGCGACGCGTTTATATGCCGCCGTGACCCTGGCACGGTCTGAACCGGGCATCCCGGTGATCCCGGACGCGCTCGACGGCGAACCGTGGCTGCTGAACGTCATGAACGGTACGCTGGACCTGCGGACCGGCGAGCTGCGGCCGCACAGACGCGCCGACCATATCAGCAAACTGGCGCCGGTGCTGTTCGATCCCGAGGCCGATTGTCCGCAATTCGACGCGTTTCTAGAACGGGTGCTGGCCAACGACCGCGAGCTGATCGCGTTCGTGCAGCGCGCCGTGGGCTATTCATTGACCGGCGACGTGTCCGAACGGGCGCTGTTTATCCTGCACGGCGCGGGCCGCAACGGGAAAAGCACGCTGCTCGAGGCGATCCGTGACGCGTTGGGCGAATACGCACTGAGAACCCCAACAACGACGCTCATGGTGCAACGCAGCGACACGATCCCCAACGACGTGGCGCGGCTCAAAGGCGCGCGGTTCGTGTCCGCGTCCGAAACCGAGGATGGCCGGCGCCTGGCCGAATCGCTGATCAAGGATCTGACCGGCGGGGATACCGTCTCGGCACGGTTCATGCGTGCTGAATGGTTCGACTTCCGGCCGACCTGCAAGGTGTGGCTGGGCACGAACCACAAACCGGTGATCCGTGGCACAGACAACGCGATCTGGGACCGCCTGAAGCTGATCCCGTTCACGGTTCGCATACCCGAGGCCGAAATGGACACCCACCTGGGCGACAAGTTGCGCCTCGAGCTGCCGGGGATCTTGGCCTGGGCCGTGCGCGGCTGCCTGGCGTGGCAGGAAAAGGGACTGGAGACGCCGGCCGTGGTGACCGCGGCGACCGCCGAATACCGCGACGAAATGGACGTGCTGGCGGCGTTCATGGCCGAATGCGTGATCGAGGGGCCGAACTTGGAGATCGCCAAGGGCGCGCTATACAACGCGTACCGGCGCTGGTGTGATGAGGCCGGCGAACGGGCCATGACAAAGCGCAAGCTAGGGGACCATCTGAAAGAGCGCAATTGGCAGGATGGGCGAAGCGGATCCGGAGACAAGCGCGCGCGTGTTTGGGAACGCGTTGGCCTCGTGGCCAAGGAAACGGAACCGCCTGAGACAGAACCGGCACAACGACCGCTGAACTTCTAGATGCGCGCCGCCGCGAAAGGTGGACACAGTGGACACAGTGAAGCAAAAAACGGTTCGCAAAAAGTTTTTAGAATCACATGGGGGAAACCGACAAATGCTCTGTCTGTGTCCACAATGTCCACAAACCGGCATGGCGGCGCTGTAGGCTACCACGGAGGTGTGACGATGGGAGAGAGAAACACGGTGGAGGGGCTTTTCGCAATCGCAGAGGGGCTGCAGGCCGTGGCTCGGGCGCTCGATCGCCTGGGCGTCAATGACGCGGGGACGTCCATGGGCGCGGTTGAATTCCTTGCCAAAGAGGTGAGGGCGGGCCTGGCCGGTGTATGTGAGGCCGTAGAGGATCTAGATCCGGATATGGCGGCGACAAAGGCGGCGTTCGCACAAGACGCGCGTAGGGCCTAGCGCGACGCCGTGAGAAGCGCGCTGTGCGGGGAGAGCGGGAGAATGGCTAGAGAACTGCACGTCCTGGAGGCACCTGGGGCACCCTATGAGGTCGTGGCCGCGGCTCGGGGCCTGGCAGCTGCCGTGGTCGACCGCGCGGTGCGCGACCTGGCCGGCAACGATGGCGCCGCGGCGCGCCGGTGGCTGCGCGGACCGCATGCGCTGCCGTGGTTCGAGGGACTAGACATTGACCGGGACGCGCTACTGGCGGCGCTCGAGGCGCGCCGATGCTGACAAATGTAGGCATTTAGGATAACCACGGCACCGGCAAAACCATACAAAACCATACTTTTCCCGGCGTGGCCGGGAGGGAGGCGACAATGGAAACCGTAAAGACAAGTGAATTGAGGACAGAGGCATACCCGCACAACACAAGCGGGCACTTTGTCTGTGGCGTGTGTGGCGAGACTCACGACCAGGATTGTGCAGCCGCGCGCGTGGTGGACCCGGACGGCGGGGCGTTGGCGGACGATGTTTGCCCGGCGTGCATTGTGGCCGGACCATCGGGCGCGGCTGAGCGCGCGCGGGCCTGGGCCGCCGATCTGCACGCGCGCGCCGACGTTCTAGACATACTGGCTGAACAGGTAGGCGCTATCACGGATTGGGCAACGCTGGCCGACCTGGTACACGCCGAGCTGCTTGCAGAGGCGGCATATCGGGACGTACCCGAGGCCGACCAGGGAGCATGGGCAGAGGCGCGCGCGGCTGATAGGACGGCGGACAGGGAGCGATGGATCCGGGCCTATCAGCTGGGCGACGAACAGGTGCGCGCCGAGCTGGAACAGGAGCGCGTACAAAGGGAAATAGCCGAGGCACAAGCACGCGTCGATCGCCTAGAGCTCGACCTGGCGCGCAGACAAGCCGCGCTCGACGTGGCACGTGCCAAACGAAACGTGCTAGAGGCGCGGGTGCTGGGCGTGGACATAGACCGGTACGAGCGCCAGTATGAGGCTGCACAGGAGTACGCGCGCGCGTTGGAACCGAAGCGGGAACCGCCGCCGCCTGGCTTTGTGGAAGAGAACGACATACCGTTCTAAGCGCTGCCTGGGACGTGCCAAAACGGGACAAAATGGGACACGTGAAAGTGAATGGACTAAGCACCAACCAACGAAATGCGCTGGCGGCGCTGCTGGCACACGGCACGACTGAGGCCGCGGCCGGCGCGTGTGGGCTGACTCGACGAACGCTGTCCCGTTACCTGAAAGACGGCGCGTTCGTGGCTGAGCTGTACACGTGCCAAGACGCGATCCTGGCCGGCGTGGTGGCTCGCCTCACGACCCTGGCCGCGGCCGGCGTGGACAAGCTGGGGCATGCGCTGGACCTGCTCGACGCGCATACGCGGGCGTCGATCGCGCCGTTCGTGACGGTCGAGAGTGATGGTAGGTGGGCCGTAGATGTGGCCGCCGCGGAACGGGCCGGCGCGCTGCCGATGGTTCGCAAGCTGGAAACCACGCGCGACGGGCAGCCACGCCTCGAGCTGCACGACGCACAGCGCGCGGCGGACCGGCTCGGGCACCTGGTGTTGAGCGTGCTGGAACAGCAGCGCCGGCAAACGGAAACCGCAGAGCTGGAGGCGCGCATAGCAGCGCTGGAGGAACGGACCCGATGACAGACGACGAACGGCGCGTCCTGGCACATGCGCGTGAGGTGGGCCGCGCGGTGGATGCGTGGCTCGACGCGAAACACGCGGAGCAGCTGCGGCGCCTCGAACGACTAGAACGGCTGCTGGCGGAACGGGAACGGAACAAACTAGAGGAAACTGCACGGATTTAGGAGAAAGCGCGGGTGGGCGGACCTGGCTCGGGCTGGCAGAAACGACGCAAAACGACGGTGGCTGAGTGCTGCACCTTGCGGCTCGAATGGCTACGGAAGGCGCTCGACGCCGGGCCGGGCTGGGGCGGGCCGCTGGAATGGACGGCGAGCAGGTCCGGCAAGGTGACCGCCGCGATCCAGTACGTGGTGATCGGGACCAGGGACGAACCGGCGATCCGCCTACACTACAGCTGGCGGCGCGGTGACGAGGAATGGCACCAGGTGAGGGACGTCGTGCAGCTGACATTCTCGACGCTGTGCTACGGCGGGCGCTGTCCGTACATGGTGTGTCCGGGCTGCTGGGCGCGCGTGCGGACGCTGCACCTACCGCCGGGCGGAACGCTGTTTCGCTGTCGGGCGTGCCACGACCTGACCTATGGCAGCTGTCAAGACAGCCACAAGTACGACGGGCTGTTCCGTGGCATGGCGGCTGAGCTGGGAATGGGCGTCGGGCAGGTGGCGCGGGCGATGCGCCGACGCTACCCGCACGCGTGAACTTGTACGCTTTTGTACGCCACGACAAAGAAAGGACCAGGGAAAATGACTGACCGTTTCGAACAGGAGTTTGAGCAATACAAGCAAGAGCGAGCAGAGCGCGAGCTGCGAGCTGCGTTCGATGCCGAGGTCGCTGAGGCCGCGGCGCAACTGACCGAGGCCGAACGGGAACAGGCGGCGCGCATGGGCATGTCGGCATTGGCATACCTACGCGGCAAAGAGGGCGGCGGACCGCTGACCGCTGACGCGCCGGCGTTGGCACAGCTAGAACAGGCGGACAAAATGGGCGTGGTTCTGGATCCAACGTTTGACCGCCCGGTGGCCTGGTGGAATAGCGCGGGCGCCACAGAAGAGGCATTCGCACAGGCGCACAAACGCGGTCCGGCGGTGGCTGCTGCGCTGTCGCGTGCATACGAGGCGAACCAGGCGCGTGTTCGCCGCGGGTTGCCGGCCGACGTTCCCATACCGAAAGAGGCACTATAGGCGCAATTCTGTCTGCTCATTCGTGAACCGGGGGGCGCGTTTCGCCGGCGCGCTCCCCACCCAGCTTGTGCGCGCCTTCGGGGAATAGGAGACCGTCATGACAGAACGAACGGAAGGACCGGAGCACATGCTGCGAAAATGCAAGGTGTGCCATTTCGAGCGCGTCAAGGTCGAGGGTGACGAGGGCGGCTGTCCGTTCTGTGGTGCACCACCGGCAGCGCAGCGCGACCGTTCGGAGGAACGCGGCGTCGACGCGGGCGCCTACCACATTTGGCGCCGTGCCAACCTATAGTCTACCGCCGTACCTCCAGGATCCGACTTGCATTGTGTCCCAAGTGGGACTATAATAGAGGTGAGGTGTAACGTGGACGAACGCGAAATCTCGATCAAGGCGGCCGCTGAGCTGGCGGGCGTGACGGGCCGGCACCTGCGGCGCCTGGTACAAGCGGGCACGATCCGCGGGCACCAGGTAAGCGGCTGGATGTGGGTCGTGAACGCCGCCGACCTGCAGCGCTGGATCCAAGAGAGGAACCGGGACCGGGACGCACGCCGGCAATAGCACGACCTGGGCGCGCGCTTGTGGCGCGCCTGTTCCTTGACACAATAGGGCCAACGTAGGACAGGAGACCGACTATGGCATACTCAAATCCGAACTACAGACCGAATGGGAAGGGGCGCGAAATCCTGGCGCGGGCCTGGGCGCACGTGCAAGCGGTACCCTACAAGGTCACGCTGCGCTGGCTTTACTACCGACTCTACCAGGAGGGCTTTTACCCTGACAAGGTGCGCGGGTACAAGAACTTTATCAAGCTGATGTCGAGGGCGCGTCACAGTTTCTATGAGGACTGGGAACCCGACACGCTCGCCGACGATACCAACGAGGTGATCCCACGTGGCGGCGGCTATGACAGCGCCGAGGAATGGGCAAAGGCCGTGGCCGAGCGGGGCAGCTGTTCGCTGCACCGGTGGGAGGGACAGGAGCAGTATGTCGAGGTGTGGTTTGAGGCGCGCGCGATGATCAGCCAGTTTCGATACCTGACCCACGACGTGAAGCTATGTCCGCTCGGCGGGCAGCCGTCGATCCCGTTCAAGTGGGAGCTGGCCGAGGGGCTAGGGGAGGCGTCTGCTCTGTACGACCTACCGATCGTCGTGCTGTACTTTGGTGACCTGGACTGGGGCGGCGAGCAGATTGGCGAAACGGTAGAACAAGACGTCCGCAAGTGGGCCGACGTCGACTTTGACTTTGTGCGCGCGGCGCTGAATGCCGGTGACGAGGTGCGCTATGGCCTACCTGAGAACCCGGAGAAACCCGGGCAATACCAGTGGGAGGCCGTCGACCACGAAACGGCGTCTACCATCATAACGGGCGCGGTGGGGGCCTACATTGACGAGGACTGCATGGGGGAGATCGTGCAGCGTGAGAACGAGGCAACGCAGCGCTTCCGGGAGCTGATGAGGGGATTTGCGTCATGAGGACATACGCGCCGGCCAACGGAGCGGGCATAGTTACCCAAATGGAGGGGAGGTGATGAGGAATGAGACGCGAGATCCAACGGTTGCTTCTGGACACGAAGCCGGGCGACGTCGTGCTGCGAACGTTCGAGCGGCTGACCGGCCTGGGCGTCGTGAAGCTGGAAGAGATCGAGGATGTCCGGGTCGCGGCGACGCCAAAGGGTGAAGCTGCGACAAGTCGAGCGCCCGCCAGTGGACACTAGCGAGCGCTCGGAGGTGCACCAACCATTGGGGCGGGTGCACCTCCATTCTACCATGAGTGGAGGGCACAATGCAACCGGAACGGGTGGCAGGGGATCCCCTGCAAGGACCACACAAGGAACTGATCGACCAGGCCGGCGCGCTGCTCGATCGCCTGGGGGCCTTCGTGGCCACGCAACGCGAGCTCTGTGCGGCGCGGGACCTCGTACGTGGGGCAGGATACCGGGCCGTGGGGCCACACCGGGAAGCCGGCAACGTGCGGCGGCTGGCCGAGGTGTGCGAGCAGGCGCGGCGCCTCCTAGATGGGGGGCAGCGCCGTGGCCGATGAGCTGCTCGACTTTGCGCGCGGCTTGGCCGGGCACCAGGAGAAGCAGGAGGCGCAACGCGCTGAGTTTATGGCCGTGTTCAAGGAACTGTCGATACCTGACCAACTGCTCGCGTTGCGCTTTGTCGTCGAACTGCTGCAAGAGAAAGGTTGGAACCGGCCGACCGACTGAACGTCATGAGGCCGAACGGACGCGGAAGGGAGGTGATACCACATGGGAATAAGACCCGACGACGCACTCAAATGTGACGGCTGCGGCCAAACCGTCACGGGTGACGTGGCGACGGCGGAACAGTGGGGCATGTATGCATGGCCAGATGGCCATGCATTCAAATACACTGATGCTCCACAGGACGCTATCAGTCTGTGTCCGAACTGCGACACGGCAGAGACGCTTACCCAGCTGGTTTGGGGCGACAACCCGCCAGAGGAATAATCGTCCTGGACGACCGACGCGCGCCGGCGGGACACATGGCACACTCGCCGGCGCGCGTTCGCCGTACTCTGGAAATCGTAGGCGGCGGCGCGAATGTTAAAGGACTGACCCTTGACAACGGGCCCCAGACGCGCTATAATAGCTTATGGAAATGGGTCTTTTCGCAAGCTATCACGGAAGGGGTCCGACGATGGAAACGACGCTACAGACCACACGGGAGCAGGCGCTTGACCAGGTGCAGCGACCGGACAACGCGGCGCTGGCATACCTCGCCAGTCTACAGAGCGCGGGGAGCAGACGCGTGATGGGCGCCGCGCTGGGCAAGGCGGCGGACCTGCTGCAACCTGGGGCCGACCTCTACACGTTCCCCTGGGGCGAGCTGCGGCGCTACCACGTGACAGCGCTGCGCTCGAAACTGGCGGAAACGCTGTCCTATGTGACGGTGAACCGTTACCTGTCGGCGCTACGCGGCGTGGCAAAAGAGGCGTGGCACCTGGGCCTGCTCGACGGTGAAACCTACCGGAAGATCGCGGACGTCAAGGGACTGAGCGGCGAAACGGTGCCGGCAGGACGCGACGTTTCCGCTGGGGAGATCGCCGCGCTGATGGGCGCCTGTGCAGCGGACAGCACGGCGACGGGGATCCGCGACGGCGCGGTGATCGCGCTGCTGTACGCTGGCGGATTGCGGCGTGCGGAACTGGCAGCGCTGCACCTGGCGGATTGGGATGGCGCGTTTCTGACCGTGGCGGGAAAGGGGAACAAGCAGCGGCGCGTGCCGGTAGACAACGGCGCGGCCGATGCGCTGGCCGACTGGCTGACCCTACGCGGGGATGCGCCGGGACCGCTATTCTACGCGACGCGCCGCGGCGGGCACGTGCAGGCGGGGAAGGGCATTACGTCCCAAGCGGTGTACAATCTGGTGCAGAAACGCGCGGACCAGGCGGGGATCGCCGAGCTGTCGCCACACGATTTCCGGCGTACAGTGGTCGGCGACCTGCTCGACGCCGGCGCCGACCTGGCGACGGTGCAAAAACTACTCGGGCACGCGGACCCTGGCACGACGTCCCGTTACGACCGGCGCGGGGATGCTGCCAAGCGGCGCGCGGTTCGCCTGCTGCACGTGCCATACAAACGGCGGACGCTGAGAGAGAGCGGGGCATAACGGAGCGGGCCGCCAGTCTACGTTCAGTGGCGAAACTTGACACGGCGCTGCATTCGTGGTATCATTCGAGTGAGGAACGGTGGTGGCTCGACGGGGCCGCTACCGAGAGATGATGAACACCGCGCGTTGTCGGCTGATGTCAGCACGGACCAGGTGCCCCCCTGGTGCGGGCAGTTCATGTTTCCCGGTAGTGGCCTTTGTGTTATCCAGGAGGTGACGAATGGCAAGGAAGACGGACACGCTAAGGCTCCGTATCACGCCAGAAGAAAAAGTAGTGGCGGCGCGCCTGGCAAGCCGCGAACGACTGTCTACGTCCGAGTGGGTGCGCAGCTGCATTCGCGCGAACGCGCGCGAGCTCGGCCTGTGGCCGCCGCCAGACATGGCGGCTCGACAAGGGCAATCTATGCCCTAGGGGAGGGACCATGACCGGCACAAAGAGAACCGCCCCTGTGACTAGCAGGGGCGGCGGGGCGACAATCAATTGCGGGCAGCAGTTGTTGTCTACCCCTATACTACACCGAAACTGTCCAAAAGTCAACCGACTGACCACCACAAACGAACTGGCCGACCTGCGGCGCCGCTATAACGGCGCGGTGGCGGCCGAATGCTGGCAGGACGCCGCGGCGCTGCAACGCGCATACTACGACGCCGAACGCCGCCGCCGGGCTGAACTGCTACGGCAGGCGCGGGAGGTGGGCCGTGGGTGACACGCAACGCACCTTTGACACGATGCTGGCACGCCTCCAGGACGCCAAACCCATGCACAATGGATGGTATCGGGCGCTCTGTCCGTGCCACGATGATCGCAACGCCTCGTTAAACCTGACCCTGGGCGATGGTGGCGCGATCGTGTTCAAATGCCACGCCGGGTGTGAGAAGACGGCGCTGCTGCAATGGTTCGGGCTGACCTGGGCCGACCTGTTTCCCGACAAACCCAACGGCAAGCCGCGACCGGCGACGCCGGGCCGCGTGGTGGCCACCTACGACTATGTAGACGAGGCCGGGACGCTGCTTTTCCAGACCACGCGCCACGCGCCAAAGGACTTCCGGCAGCGCCGACCGGACGGCAACGGCGGCTGGATCTGGGGCCTGGGCGACGTTCGCCGGGTGCTGTACCGTCTTCCGGACCTGGCCACGGTGCAACCTGGGCAGGTGGTGATCGTCTGTGAGGGCGAAAAGAGCGCGGACGCGGTGCGCGACCTGGGCGCCGTGGCCACGTGTAACCCGATGGGCGCGGGCAAGTGGGCGGACGCCTACACGGACCTGCTCGACGGCCTAACGGTGGTGGTCCTGGCTGACAACGACGCGCCTGGGCTGAAACACGCCTACGACGTGGCCGGGGCGCTATACGGGCGCGCCGATCGCGTGCAGGTGGTGAATCCGGGTGAAGGGAAACCGCCTGGCTACGACGTGGCCGACTGGATCCGCGACGGCGGAACGTGGGCCGACCTGGTGCAGCTAGCAAGCGCTACGCCGGAATACTCGGGCGAATGGGCGCCGGTGCTGCCGACCGGCGGCGACGTCCGCAACAGCGACCTGGGGAACGCGCGGCGCCTGGTGGCACTGCATGGCGCGGACCTGCGTTATTGCTATCCATGGGGAAGGTGGCTCGTCTGGGACGGCACGCGCTGGGCCGACGATCTGACCGGGGAGGTGTGGCGCCGCGCCAAGGACGTGCCACGCGCGCTCTATCTGGAGGCCGGCAGGACCGCCGACGAGGACACACGCAAGGCCGCCGCAAAGTGGGCGCTCAACAGCGAAACCGCGACGCGTTTATATGCCGCCGTGACCCTGGCACGGTCTGAACCGGGCATCCCGGTGATCCCGGACGCGCTCGACGGCGAACCGTGGCTGCTGAACGTCATGAACGGTACGCTGGACCTGCGGACCGGCGAGCTGCGGCCGCACAGACGCGCCGACCATATCAGCAAACTGGCGCCGGTGCTGTTCGATCCCGAGGCCGATTGTCCGCAATTCGACGCGTTTCTAGAACGGGTGCTGGCCAACGACCGCGAGCTGATCGCGTTCGTGCAGCGCGCCGTGGGCTATTCATTGACCGGCGACGTGTCCGAACGGGCGCTGTTTATCCTGCACGGCGCGGGCCGCAACGGGAAAAGCACGCTGCTCGAGGCGATCCGTGACGCGTTGGGCGAATACGCACTGAGAACCCCAACAACGACGCTCATGGTGCAACGCAGCGACACGATCCCCAACGACGTGGCGCGGCTCAAAGGCGCGCGGTTCGTGTCCGCGTCCGAAACCGAGGATGGCCGGCGCCTGGCCGAATCGCTGATCAAGGATCTGACCGGCGGGGATACCGTCTCGGCACGGTTCATGCGTGCTGAATGGTTCGACTTCCGGCCGACCTGCAAGGTGTGGCTGGGCACGAACCACAAACCGGTGATCCGTGGCACAGACAACGCGATCTGGGACCGCCTGAAGCTGATCCCGTTCACGGTTCGCATACCCGAGGCCGAAATGGACACCCACCTGGGCGACAAGTTGCGCCTCGAGCTGCCGGGGATCTTGGCCTGGGCCGTGCGCGGCTGCCTGGCGTGGCAGGAAAAGGGACTGGAGACGCCGGCCGTGGTGACCGCGGCGACCGCCGAATACCGCGACGAAATGGACGTGCTGGCGGCGTTCATGGCCGAATGCGTGATCGAGGGGCCGAACTTGGAGATCGCCAAGGGCGCGCTATACAACGCGTACCGGCGCTGGTGTGATGAGGCCGGCGAACGGGCCATGACAAAGCGCAAGCTAGGGGACCATCTGAAAGAGCGCAATTGGCAGGATGGGCGAAGCGGATCCGGAGACAAGCGCGCGCGTGTTTGGGAACGCGTTGGCCTCGTGGCCAAGGAAACGGAACCGCCTGAGACAGAACCGGCACAACGACCGCTGAACTTCTAGATGCGCGCCGCCGCGAAAGGTGGACACAGTGGACACAGTGAAGCAAAAAACGGTTCGCAAAAAGTTTTTAGAATCACATGGGGGAAACCGACAAATGCTCTGTCTGTGTCCACAATGTCCACAAACCGGCATGGCGGCGCTGTAGGCTACCACGGAGGTGTGACGATGGGAGAGAGAAACACGGTGGAGGGGCTTTTCGCAATCGCAGAGGGGCTGCAGGCCGTGGCTCGGGCGCTCGATCGCCTGGGCGTCAATGACGCGGGGACGTCCATGGGCGCGGTTGAATTCCTTGCCAAAGAGGTGAGGGCGGGCCTGGCCGGTGTATGTGAGGCCGTAGAGGATCTAGATCCGGATATGGCGGCGACAAAGGCGGCGTTCGCACAAGACGCGCGTAGGGCCTAGCGCGACGCCGTGAGAAGCGCGCTGTGCGGGGAGAGCGGGAGAATGGCTAGAGAACTGCACGTCCTGGAGGCACCTGGGGCACCCTATGAGGTCGTGGCCGCGGCTCGGGGCCTGGCAGCTGCCGTGGTCGACCGCGCGGTGCGCGACCTGGCCGGCAACGATGGCGCCGCGGCGCGCCGGTGGCTGCGCGGACCGCATGCGCTGCCGTGGTTCGAGGGACTAGACATTGACCGGGACGCGCTACTGGCGGCGCTCGAGGCGCGCCGATGCTGACAAATGTAGGCATTTAGGATAACCACGGCACCGGCAAAACCATACAAAACCATACTTTTCCCGGCGTGGCCGGGAGGGAGGCGACAATGGAAACCGTAAAGACAAGTGAATTGAGGACAGAGGCATACCCGCACAACACAAGCGGGCACTTTGTCTGTGGCGTGTGTGGCGAGACTCACGACCAGGATTGTGCAGCCGCGCGCGTGGTGGACCCGGACGGCGGGGCGTTGGCGGACGATGTTTGCCCGGCGTGCATTGTGGCCGGACCATCGGGCGCGGCTGAGCGCGCGCGGGCCTGGGCCGCCGATCTGCACGCGCGCGCCGACGTTCTAGACATACTGGCTGAACAGGTAGGCGCTATCACGGATTGGGCAACGCTGGCCGACCTGGTACACGCCGAGCTGCTTGCAGAGGCGGCATATCGGGACGTACCCGAGGCCGACCAGGGAGCATGGGCAGAGGCGCGCGCGGCTGATAGGACGGCGGACAGGGAGCGATGGATCCGGGCCTATCAGCTGGGCGACGAACAGGTGCGCGCCGAGCTGGAACAGGAGCGCGTACAAAGGGAAATAGCCGAGGCACAAGCACGCGTCGATCGCCTAGAGCTCGACCTGGCGCGCAGACAAGCCGCGCTCGACGTGGCACGTGCCAAACGAAACGTGCTAGAGGCGCGGGTGCTGGGCGTGGACATAGACCGGTACGAGCGCCAGTATGAGGCTGCACAGGAGTACGCGCGCGCGTTGGAACCGAAGCGGGAACCGCCGCCGCCTGGCTTTGTGGAAGAGAACGACATACCGTTCTAAGCGCTGCCTGGGACGTGCCAAAACGGGACAAAATGGGACACGTGAAAGTGAATGGACTAAGCACCAACCAACGAAATGCGCTGGCGGCGCTGCTGGCACACGGCACGACTGAGGCCGCGGCCGGCGCGTGTGGGCTGACTCGACGAACGCTGTCCCGTTACCTGAAAGACGGCGCGTTCGTGGCTGAGCTGTACACGTGCCAAGACGCGATCCTGGCCGGCGTGGTGGCTCGCCTCACGACCCTGGCCGCGGCCGGCGTGGACAAGCTGGGGCATGCGCTGGACCTGCTCGACGCGCATACGCGGGCGTCGATCGCGCCGTTCGTGACGGTCGAGAGTGATGGTAGGTGGGCCGTAGATGTGGCCGCCGCGGAACGGGCCGGCGCGCTGCCGATGGTTCGCAAGCTGGAAACCACGCGCGACGGGCAGCCACGCCTCGAGCTGCACGACGCACAGCGCGCGGCGGACCGGCTCGGGCACCTGGTGTTGAGCGTGCTGGAACAGCAGCGCCGGCAAACGGAAACCGCAGAGCTGGAGGCGCGCATAGCAGCGCTGGAGGAACGGACCCGATGACAGACGACGAACGGCGCGTCCTGGCACATGCGCGTGAGGTGGGCCGCGCGGTGGATGCGTGGCTCGACGCGAAACACGCGGAGCAGCTGCGGCGCCTCGAACGACTAGAACGGCTGCTGGCGGAACGGGAACGGAACAAACTAGAGGAAACTGCACGGATTTAGGAGAAAGCGCGGGTGGGCGGACCTGGCTCGGGCTGGCAGAAACGACGCAAAACGACGGTGGCTGAGTGCTGCACCTTGCGGCTCGAATGGCTACGGAAGGCGCTCGACGCCGGGCCGGGCTGGGGCGGGCCGCTGGAATGGACGGCGAGCAGGTCCGGCAAGGTGACCGCCGCGATCCAGTACGTGGTGATCGGGACCAGGGACGAACCGGCGATCCGCCTACACTACAGCTGGCGGCGCGGTGACGAGGAATGGCACCAGGTGAGGGACGTCGTGCAGCTGACATTCTCGACGCTGTGCTACGGCGGGCGCTGTCCGTACATGGTGTGTCCGGGCTGCTGGGCGCGCGTGCGGACGCTGCACCTACCGCCGGGCGGAACGCTGTTTCGCTGTCGGGCGTGCCACGACCTGACCTATGGCAGCTGTCAAGACAGCCACAAGTACGACGGGCTGTTCCGTGGCATGGCGGCTGAGCTGGGAATGGGCGTCGGGCAGGTGGCGCGGGCGATGCGCCGACGCTACCCGCACGCGTGAACTTGTACGCTTTTGTACGCCACGACAAAGAAAGGACCAGGGAAAATGACTGACCGTTTCGAACAGGAGTTTGAGCAATACAAGCAAGAGCGAGCAGAGCGCGAGCTGCGAGCTGCGTTCGATGCCGAGGTCGCTGAGGCCGCGGCGCAACTGACCGAGGCCGAACGGGAACAGGCGGCGCGCATGGGCATGTCGGCATTGGCATACCTACGCGGCAAAGAGGGCGGCGGACCGCTGACCGCTGACGCGCCGGCGTTGGCACAGCTAGAACAGGCGGACAAAATGGGCGTGGTTCTGGATCCAACGTTTGACCGCCCGGTGGCCTGGTGGAATAGCGCGGGCGCCACAGAAGAGGCATTCGCACAGGCGCACAAACGCGGTCCGGCGGTGGCTGCTGCGCTGTCGCGTGCATACGAGGCGAACCAGGCGCGTGTTCGCCGCGGGTTGCCGGCCGACGTTCCCATACCGAAAGAGGCACTATAGGCGCAATTCTGTCTGCTCATTCGTGAACCGGGGGGCGCGTTTCGCCGGCGCGCTCCCCACCCAGCTTGTGCGCGCCTTCGGGGAATAGGAGACCGTCATGACAGAACGAACGGAAGGACCGGAGCACATGCTGCGAAAATGCAAGGTGTGCCATTTCGAGCGCGTCAAGGTCGAGGGTGACGAGGGCGGCTGTCCGTTCTGTGGTGCACCACCGGCAGCGCAGCGCGACCGTTCGGAGGAACGCGGCGTCGACGCGGGCGCCTACCACATTTGGCGCCGTGCCAACCTATAGTCTACCGCCGTACCTCCAGGATCCGACTTGCATTGTGTCCCAAGTGGGACTATAATAGAGGTGAGGTGTAACGTGGACGAACGCGAAATCTCGATCAAGGCGGCCGCTGAGCTGGCGGGCGTGACGGGCCGGCACCTGCGGCGCCTGGTACAAGCGGGCACGATCCGCGGGCA